>Ga0233427_10000089_pt1 | contig 122735 bp, 156 predicted proteins | sample SI_118_April2016_5_FD_179885 | JGI IMG/M metagenome (GOLD analysis project Ga0233427, IMG submission 179885) | Seawater microbial communities from Saanich Inlet, British Columbia, Canada - SI_118_April2016_100_MG | ecosystem: Environmental > Aquatic > Marine > Inlet | place: Canada: British...
TACTTCTAACTCTACATCAACTGAAACTGTTGATGCTTCTGATATCCCGACAAACTCTACAGATTCGTCCCTAGACCCACTAGTTGATTCTGTAGATTCTATTACTTCTAACTCTACATCAACTGAAACTGTTGATGCTTCTGATATCCCGACAAACTCTACAGATTCGTCCCTAGACCCACTAGTTGATTCTGTAGATTCTATTACTTCTAACTCTACATCAACTGAACCTATGGATGCATCTAACATGTATTTTGTAGCATGGAATGAAGATAGACACCCAACTTACAAAACATATGGTGATGCTTTGACCATTAAACCTCTTTCTGTAGAATATGGTGGTGTTGAAAGTGTTGAAGAATATTTACAGCCTTCCTTTGATGTTGATGTTGAAGAATTATTGATGATTGATGATTCTATTCCTTATTGGGTAAAACCTTATGCTGGTAGTTGGATAAACAATGAAATTTCTGATTATGAGTTTTTCAATTCATTGGAACCCTTCATTGATAATGATGCTTATTTACAATCTACTGATCTTGTAGATGCTGTACACTCTGATAATATTCCTGATTGGGTTAAACAATATGTTAGATTATGGGTAGATGATAAAATATCTAATTCTGATTTCATCTATGTAGTTGGTCATTTGGTAAAAACGGGTGTACTTTCCAATCCTGATGTGTATTCAAAACATGTATCTGAAATAACTAAAAATTATGAAATTGAAAAATATGAATCAAAGTCAATTTCAGATTTAACCTCATATGTAACACAATGGAAAGATGGAATTTTGACTGATGATGAATTCTTTAACATGATCTACCTTGCAATTTTTAATTCTCCTTCTGAACCTCTTTCTATTACTGATACCTTCAGTTCTGATCAAATTCCAAATTGGTTAAAACAACATGCTACAAAATTAAAGGATTCAGCCGTTCCTGATCATGAAATAGTTTCTATTATTTACAATTTGTTAAAAAGTAATTTGATGGAAAATTAATTTTTCAAATTAGGTGGATGATATGATAAAAACTAGGTTAATCACATTTTTAATATTTGTAGGATTATTTTCACTTTCTTTACAGTTGGGCTCTTTATATCCAATTGATGAATTAGATGCGCGAGAAATTTTATTTGACTTTCTAGACACTGTTGAAGAAATTGATTCATTTGGATTATTTGTAAACAATGCATCATTATCGTTACCTATGTTTATTCCAGGAGCTGGATTGATTTGGGGATTATACTCTGGTACATCAACTGGATTTACATATGGTGCACTCGCATCTTTAACTCCAGAATTATCTAACGTTCCTGCGATTTCTATTCTTTACACTACTGTTTTTGGATTTTTAGAATTGATTGCATATTCTATTGCAATGTCTAGAAGTTATCTACTATTTTATGGACTCATTAAAAGATCAAATCTCAAAACCCAATTGATTCCTTTAGGTATTGAAATTGGAATTGTTGTTGTTTTGTTATTTATTGGTGGTACATTGGAATCTAGTATGCTTGAAGAAGTACAACAAGATATTCTTAGTATTGATGATTTATAGTATATTTGAAAAACAAAATCTAAATTTGATAATCATTTTTAGTAATTATTGGAACCAGTACGTTCATGTCCTATTTGTCCCAAATGTGGTTCTAAAAAATTTACTAGAATAAAGAGTAACTCTGTAACTGTAAAATGTAGAAATTGTGATAAAATTATCTCAATTTAGTATTTAATAGTTAATATTTGCAATATCTTTCATCACAATTATGGCAAAAACATGGAAAGATGCTGATATCAGTCTTGACCCAATAAAGAGTCAAACAGTTGCAGTAATCGGTTATGGAATCCAAGGTGATGCACAAGCAAATAACATGAAAGACTCTGGTCTTAATGTGATAATTGGTCTTAAAGAAGGCGGTAACAGCTGGAAAAAGGCACAAGCTGATGGTCACAAAGTAATGTCAGTAGCAGATGCAACAAAACAAGCAGACATTATTCACATATTGATTCCTGACATGATTCAAGGTCAAGTATACAAAGATGAAATCGGACCAAATCTTTCAGACGGAAAAGCATTGTCATTTTCTCATGCAGCTGCAATCTATTTCAAATGGATTGAAGCACCAAACAATGTTGATTTAATCATGATTGCACCAAAAGGACCTGGTTCTAAAGTAAGAGAAACATATCTTGATAATTTTGGAACACCAGCTATTGTTGCAGTTGAGCAAGACTTTACAGGAAATGCTTGGGATAGAACATTGGGAATTGCAAAAGCAATCGGAAGTGCAAGAGCTGGATTAATCAAAACTGAATTCAAAGAAGAAGTTGAAACTGATTGGTTTGGTGAGCAAGCAGACCTTTGTGGTGGTGCAGCTTCTATGGTAACAAACGCATTTGAAACTCTAGTTGAAGCAGGTTATCAACCAGAAATTGCATACTTTGAGGTTTTACATGAACTCAAACTCATTGTAGATATGATTCAAAGATATGGAATTAATGGAATGTGGAGACGAGTAAGTGAAACCGCAAGATATGGTGGGCTAACTCGTGGACCAATGGTCATGGATAAACAAAGTAAAGAGAACATGAAAAAAGTTCTAACCATGATTCAAGATGGAACATTCAATGATGAGTGGATTTCTGAATACCAAAAACATGGTAAAGATGCGTTTGATAAATACATGAAACAAAATGATGAACACCAAATTGAAAAAGTTGGTAAAGCAATGCGTAAAATGATGTGGCCTGATTCCACAGAATAATTTTATTTTTTATATTTTTCTTAATTTTGATACACCAGTATTGATGTGATCAATTATTGTAGGTAATGTTGTACCTGGACCATAAACATGATTGACTCCAGCTTTTAGCAAATCTTTGTGATCGATTTCAGGAATTACCCCTCCACCAACAATTAACACATCATTGATTTTTTTCTTTTTGAGTGCTTTTACAACTCTTGGAAACAATGTTCCATGTGCTCCATTAAGTAAAGACATGGCAACTGCATCTACATCTTCATCTTCTGCAATTTGTGCTACTCTTTCTGGTGTTGCAAATAACCCTGAATAGATTACCTCCATTCCTGCATCTCTAAATGCTCTACACAAAACAAGAGCACCTCTATCATGTCCATCAAGACCCAATTTTGCAACTAGTATCTTGATGTTTCTTGATGTGGCTTTTTGTTTCATGATGTGATCTATTTTTTGTTATTTTAAAGGGTTTATTTGATTTTCTGATGGGAATTTTAATAGAAAATCTACTTAAAGCCTATCCAAATCATCAAAATTGTGGATACGTTCCCAATAAATTATAATTTAACATTTGAACCTGATTTAAAAAAATTCACGTTTGAAGGTTCTGAAGTAATTACTGTTTCATGTAAAAAATCTACTAATACAATAACAATGCATTGTGCTGAAATTAAGATAAAATCATGTGTGGTATCATCTGGAAAAGATATCATAAAATCTGCTCCAAAACTAGATGCAAAAAAAGAATCATTATCCATTAAACTGGGACAAAAAATTAAAGGTAAAATCACAATTGAATTAAAATTCCAAGGAATTCTTAATGATAGGCTATTGGGATTTTATCGTAGTCAATACAAACAAAATGGAAAAACAAAGTATCTGGCAACTACTCAGTTTGAGGCAGCTGATGCTAGACGTGCATTTCCTTGCTGGGATGAGCCTAAAGCAAAAGCCACTTTTGATATTTCAATTATTGCTGATAACAAATTTACTGCAATTTCAAACATGCCAATAATTTCAAAGAAAAAAATTAAAAACAAAACACTATACAAATTTGGAAAAACACCTGTTGTTTCAACATATTTGATTTATCTTGGAGTTGGAGAATTTGAGTATCTCACTGGAAAAACAGGTAAAGTGACAATTAGAGTAGTAACTACAAAAGGAAATAAATCAAAAGGAAAATACTCGCTAGATTTAGGAAAAAAACTCTTAACATCTTATGAAAAATATTTTGGAATAAAATACCCATTACCCAAATTAGATTTAATTGCAATTCCTGACTTTGCAGCAGGTGCCATGGAGAATTGGGGTGCCATAACATTTAGAGAAACAATTCTACTATATGATCCAAAAACATCATCAACTCGAACTAAACAGTTTATCGCAGAAGTTATTTCTCATGAAATTGCTCATCAATGGTTTGGTAATTTGGTTACCATGGAATGGTGGAATGACTTGTGGCTCAATGAAAGTTTTGCAACATTTATGGCAACAAAATTTGTTGACAAGTTTTACCCTGAATGGAACTTGTGGGACCAATTCATTGAAGATGCAATGAACAATGCAATGGGATTAGATGCTCTAAAAACAACACACCCAATTGATGTTACAGTAAACTCTCCTTCAGAAATTAGAGAAATCTTTGATGTAATATCCTATGATAAAGGCGGATGTGTTTTGAGAATGCTTGAAAGTTATGTTGGAGAATCTAATTTTAGAACAGGACTAAAAAAATATCTTTCAGCATTCAAGTATGGAAATGCCAAAGGACAAGATTTGTGGGATGCAATAGGCAAAGCATCAAAGATGCCAGTTAGTTCCATGGTAAATTCGTGGCTAAAACAACCTGGATTCCCTCAAATTGAAATCACTCAAAATGACAAATCACTCACTCTAAAACAAAGTCGATTCCTAATGGAGCCAACTCCTAAAACTCAGAAAGGACTCTGGCAAGTACCAATTACATATGGATTGGGAAAAGAAACCAAAACAACTCTGCTGACAAAAAAATCCTCTACTGTGAAAACTACTGATGGTCCTGGATTTGTTGCAAATATTGGTAGAACTGGATTTTATCGTGTAAAGTATGATGATGGAATTTTACTTGATCTAAAAATGTTAGTTGACCAAAAACAAATTCCTCCTGTTGATAGATGGGCAATTCAAAATGATCTATTTGCTTTGTGTGTTGCAGGAAAAGAAGACATTACAAATTATTTAGATTTCACTGATGCATACTTTGATGAAGATTCCTATTTACCTCAAACAAATGTCGCAAACAATCTAAACTTTTTATCATTATTGACATTCTTTGAGGATTTCACTGAAGAAATTAGAGCATATGCAATTAATTATTTCAGAAAAATATTATCAAACCTTGGATGGGTTCCACAAAAAACAGATAAACATACTGATGCATTTCTTAGAGGATTTTCTATTTTTGCTTTAGGAAAATTAGGTGATGAATCCGTATTGGAGCAAGCACAAATAAAGTTCAAAGCATTTTTGAAAAACCCTTCAACTTTACCTCCTGATATTCGAGAACCTGTATTTGCACTAGTTGCATGGACTGGAAATGCAAAAACACATGCCCAATTCATCACACTATACAAAAAAGCAAAAACAATGGAGGAAAAATTACGATTCTTGGGTGCCCTGTGTAGTTTCACTGACAAAAAATTACTAATCAAAACATTACAATTTTCTCAAACCTCTGAGGTACGTTCTCAAAATATGCAACTACCAATTATGAAAATTGCAGCAAACCCGTATGGTAGAGCCATTCTATGGCCATGGCTCAAGAAAAATTGGGGCAAAATCAGTAAAAAAGTAGGACACGGTAATCCTCTATTCAATAGAATTGTTGCAAGCATTGCACTAATTGCCGATGACTCTATGGAATCAGACATTAAGGCATTTTTCAAGAAAAACCCTACTCCTGGAACAGAAAGAACTCAAACACAAACACTTGAAAAAATTAGAGTTCATTCAAAATTTTTGAGAAAAATGAAAAAAGATTTCAAAGAAAATGGCTAGAAAAATTCTTCCAGCAATATCTCTTGGTGTGATTACTGTATTTGCAATACTGTTTCTTAGTGGTTCTGGAAATGACAATAATGAAATTTTGTCTAAAACATTTGAAATTGATGCCATTTATCAAAACGGTAATGTTGTAATTTCATTCATTGATAAATCTGGAAATACTGATTCTATAACTATGGAAATATTGGGAATGGATGAAACTTTTCAAAAATCTTATGTTGGCTCACAATTTACAGAATTAGTTCCATTTAATGATGTTCCAAAGTATGGTTGGGCAATTCATCCCATAGTTTTAGAAATTGAGCATTCTGAATTTGGTCACATTCAATTAAAAACTGAAATTCATGAATCCGACCAACCTTTACCTCCTGTGATTTACTCTCGTTCATAGATCGGGTACAAGATTTTATTCTACTAGTTTTGAGTTTTAGTATATTGGATTTATCTGATTTAAAAAAAGGCAAACGTGGTACAATTGCTAAAGCAATTACTTTGATAGAAAATAATCCTAAAGAATCAAAAAAACTATTAAAAAAAATTTTCAAAGACACTGGAAATTCAATAATTATTGGAATTACAGGACCTGCTGGTGCTGGAAAAAGTTCTTTGATAAATAAAACAGCAGTTGCATTAAAAAAATTAGGTACAAAACCTGCAGTACTTGCAATTGATCCTAGTAGTCATGTAACTGGAGGTGCAATTTTAGGCGATAGAGTTCGAATGAATGAATCAACTGATTCGGGAACTTATATTCGCAGTATTGCATCTCGTGGCGCAACCGGTGCCATATCTAATTCATTAAGAAACAGTATTCGTGTATTGGAGTATGCTGGATTTAATCCAATTATTATTGAAAGTGTAGGGGCAGGACAAACTGAAGTTGAAATCTCAAATATTGCAGATATTACAGTAGTTGTGTTTAATCCAAATACTGGTGATAGCATTCAAACAATTAAAGCTGGATTGACTGAAATTGGAGATATTTACCTTGTTAACAAAAGTGACCTTAGTGGAACAAATCAACTCTTTGATGCTGTAAGGGACTTTATTGGTGATACTGAACGAAACCCAATAATTTTGAAAACTTCTGTTAAAAAAAATACTGGAATTTCAGAGTTTGCAAAGACTCTAAAAAAATTAATGATTGATAAAAAGAAGATAAAAAAAGACAAGGATTCAGAACGATTAAAGTCTGAATTAAAAGATATTGTTTTAAATAACATCAAAGAAAAGATTGATGATATGTCTGATTCTGATAAAACATTTTCAAGTTATATTAAAAAATTAACCACAAAAAAAATAAACCCCTATGATGCTGGAGACAAGATTACAAAATCTTTGTTAAAATAAAATGGCTACAAAAAAATCATCTCCTGCAAAGAAAATATTTACTGATTCAAACTTTGAAGTAAAAAGAATTTATCAAAAATCAGCAAAAAAGAGAACTACTGAAGATTCTGGAAAATATCCTTACACTAGAGGTATCCACCCTGGAATGTACCGTGAAAGATTTTGGACCATGCGTCAGTATTCTGGATTTGGTGATGCAAAACTAACCAATGAGCGATTCAAATTCATGCTTGAAAAAGGTCAAACTGGTCTCAGTATGGCATTTGACTTGCCAACTCAAATTGGATATGATTCAGATTCTCCTCAAGCAGAAGGTGAAGTTGGTAAAGTCGGTGTTTCTATTACATCAATTAAAGATATGATGACAGCCTTTGATGGAATTCCTTTAGGTAAAGTAAGTTCTTCAATGACCATTAATTCTTCAGCATCAACATTACTTGCATATTATATTGCAGTTGGTGAATCTCAAGGATTCAAAAGTCATGACCTTCGTGGAACAACTCAAAATGATATCCTCAAAGAATACATTGCAAGAAACACCTACATCTACCCTCCACAACCATCTATGCGATTAATTGGTGATATGATTGGGTATTGTGCAGAAAAAGTTCCATCATGGTATCCTGTATCTATTTCTGGATATCATATGAGAGAAGCTGGATGTACTGCAACACAAGAAGTTGCATTTACCTTGGCTAATGCCATTGCATATATTCAAACTTGTATTGATGCAGGATTAAAAATTGATGACTTTGCTCCTCGTTTGTCTTTCTTCTTTTGTTGTACCATAGAGTTCTTTGAAGAAGTTGCAAAGTTTAGAGTTGCAAGAAAAGTATATGCAAAAATTATGAAAGAAATGTTTCATGCAAAAAACCCTCGTTCTATTCAACTAAAATTCCACACACAAACCAGTGGTGAATCACTAACTGCACAACAACCTGATAACAACATCATTCGTGTCGCAATTCAGACAATGGCAGCCGTTATGGGTGGTACTCAATCACTTCATACTAATTCTAGAGATGAAGCTCTTGCTTTACCTACTCAGGAATCAGCAAAAATTGCTTTACGAACTCAACAGATAGTTGCAAATGAAAGCGGTGTTACTAAAACTGCAGACCCTATGGGTGGCTCTCATTATTTAGAAGATCTTTGTGATAAAATTGAGGCTGATGTTTGGAAGTATTTGAAAAAAATTCAAAAAATGGGCGGTTCTGTTAAAGCAATTGAGAAGGGATTCTTCCAATCTGAAATTAGAGCAAATGCATATCGTCTCAAAAAAGAGGCAGATTCTGGTGAACGAGTAATTGTTGGTGTAAACAAGTATGAAGAACAAGAGGAACAACCAGAATTATTGCGAGTTGATGGCAGAATTGAGATTCAACAAAACAAAGCAATCAAAAAATTACGAGCATCAAGGGATAATAAAAAATTAGAAAAAGCACTTTCTGCAATGAAGAGTGCAGCTGACACTGATGAAAATTTAATGCCTTACATTATTACATCAGCTAAAGCATTTGCTACAACTGGTGAAATCAGCAATACGTTTAGAGAAGTATTTGGTGAGTATCGTCCAAAAGAGGTCTTTTAATTGAAAATTGATCATATCGCAATTGCAGTAAATGATGTAGAAGAATCAGCCAAAGTATACCAACAAGCATTGGGTGTGGATTCTGTAGAATTTGAAACAGTAGAATCTGAAGGTGTCAAAGTTGCAATTATTCATTTAGAAAATGGAAGAATTGAATTAATGCAACCAACAAATGATTCCAGTCCGATAAAAAAATTCTTGGATAAAAAAGGTCAAGGACTACATCACATGGCATTAGATACAGACAACATTGAAGGCGAAGTAGAACGAATGGAAGGTTGTGGTATTCAATTTTTAGGAAAAATTAGACCTGGCTCTGCTGGAACTAAAGTTACTTTTATTCATCCAAAATCATTACATGGGGTTTTGGCAGAATTGTGCTCTCATCCAAATTAATTAGACCTTAATTTTTTGTAGAATAACTGATAAATGTCTTAAATTCATATATGATGGTATGAATATTCGAGAACAACTAATTTTCTTTTTCTCTCTTGTGATTATTTTTTCTGTAGGGTTATCTGCTTTTTTTGCTATTTCATATACTGAATCAGGTGTTATTACTGCTGAATTTGCTAAAATGGAGACCCATAATAGTGAAATCATGCATGATATTGAGACTTTGCATCAACGAGCCTCTGAAGATTTGGTATTCACTTTGAAAAATCCTTTATTCGTAGAATACTTTGAACTTCCTGAAACTAAAGCCGGAAATAATTATGATGAAAATGGTGTTTTACAATTTACTCCAAAACAACAAGAAATTAAAAAAGATTTGGAGCAATGGGTTTATCATTTTCAAAATAAATTCCAAGTTGATGAAACATGTGTTATTGATTTTACAGGACAAGAACATGCACGACTTGTCTTAAGTAAAATAGAAACCAATGAAAATCTTTCACCTGATGAAGAAACATCTCCTTTCTTTGAACCATCATTTATGAAACAAAAAGATGAGGTACATGTACAATATCCTTATGTTTCCCCTGATACTAACAGATGGGTATTTGCGTATACTTCACCTGTGGAATTAGGAAGTGGTCAAAAACCTGCAATATACCACTTTGAGATACCAATGACTACATTTTCAGATTTACTTGACGTTCATGTTGATGATGGACGAGTTTATGTTTTAGATCCTCAAGGGTTTGTTGTAGCTGATTCAGCCAATCCTATATCTGATACTGTTTTATCTATTGATCCTGTATCTCACTTTCCTCCATTCCAATCTGTTTTTGCAGATGGTAATTCTGAAATTTTAAACAAAATGAATTCAAATGATGTGGGTTCTGGAACATATGTTGTAAATGGAGTAGAACATGTATTTGTTTATGAACACTTGTCTACTTTTGATTGGATTCTTGTACATGACAAATCTGTCTCTTCAATTTTAGTTGGAAATACAACTGTGGAAAATTTGATTTTTACTATTGGTATTGTTGCAACAACTGTTTCAATTATTGGTGTTTTTAGTGTAATTATAATCTCTTCAAGAATCACACGTCCAATTATACAATTAGCAAATGAAATTTCCTCTGAAAATCCTGAACGACTAGAATCTATCTCTACTACTAACCATGAAACTGCACAAATTACCCATTCTGTCAATGATTTGATTAAAAAAATGAATGATTATCAAGAAGAAATCCATGTCAAAAATCAAGAACTAACAATTCAAAAATCTCAACTAGAAAAATTAGCCAAAGTTGGAGAATTAGCCTCAAAACTTACTCATAACCTACGAACTCCATTAACTGTAATCAAAGTTGCAGCAGATCTGTTACAATTACAAAATAAAGATACTCTTGATAAAAGATCTATTGAAAAATTAGAACGAATACAATCAGCTTCTACAAATTTAGAAAAACAAATTGAAAGTGTTTTGACTTATGTCCGAGAAAAACCCCTTGAATTAGTTGAAACTAAAATTACTGATTTAATTGCTGATACATTACAAAATATGGATTTACCTAACACTCTCTCAATAAATTCTAAAAACACTGAAAATTATATTCAATGTGATGCCGACAAACTACAAGTTGTATTAATGAATATTATTTCAAATGCCTCTGATGCACTAAAAGAAAATGGCGTAATTACTATTGATTCTGATACTTCTAACCATGATGTTCAAATTCATGTTAGTGATGATGGTCCTGGAATTCCTTCTGAAAATCTATCAAAGATTTTTGATTCTTTATTCACTACAAAATCAACTGGAACTGGGTTGGGGTTACCATATTGTAAATCTGTAATCGAACAACATGGTGGATCTCTTTCTGTATCTCAAAACCCTACCACTTTTACAATATCCTTACCTAAAAAAACGATTTCCAAAAAAACTGAATAACTTATTCCATCATTTTCAAAGTATCAGAAGCCGTAATGATTCCTACAATTTTTGATTTTTTTGAAACTAAAATACACATGGAATATTTGATTAATGGTACCAATACATTTGCTGGAGTGTCTGACCCTACAATTGGTGGAACTGATTCCATTGTATCTGCTAACTTTGCTTTTTTTAATTCTGCTTCACCTAAATCTGCTAAATGCTTTATAATTCCATTTTCTGAAATTACACCAACCACATTTGAATTATCAAATACTGGAATCTGACTAATTGATAACTCGTGCATTTTTTTTACTGCGTCATGTAGTGTGTTTGTTGGTTTTAATTTTACAATATCTTTACTACAAAAATCACCTGCAGTATGTGATGATGATTCTCCTTCTAACCTTGTAAGATTTTCAAAAATCTTTTTTGCAGTATCATAACTTGGTTGACTTTTTCTTGATTCAATCTGATTAATCATTGAGGTGCTAACACCTGTTAGCCCTGCTAGTTTTTTCTGAGTAATCCCTAGTTTTTGTCGTTGTTGTTTTATTGTCTCAATTCTAGGTAACATGATAAATTCAGTGACACTTAATGCCTATTAAATTATACTTGATTATTTTCTTTTTGGATTCTCAATTGCTGCCTGTGCTGCTGCAACAATTGCAATTGGAATTCTATGTGGTGATGCACTGACATAACTTAGACCTGTTTTATGACAGAATTTGATTGAACTTGGGTCTCCTCCATGCTCTCCACAAATCCCTACTTCCATATTTTTTCTAATCTTTCGACCAGCTGTTAGTCCAATATTGATTAGATTGCCTACACCGTTAACATCAATTGATTGGAATGGATTTCTTTCTAGTAATTCTTTTTCCATGTATTCTGGAAGGAATTTACCTTCTACATCTTCTCTACTAAAACTAAATGTTCCTTGAGTCAAATCATTTGTTCCAAAACTAAAGAACTCTGCAGTTGTTGCAAGTTCGTTTGCAGTTAGTGCTGCTCTTACAACTTCTATCATTGTTCCAAAGTTTATTTTTAATTTCATCTTGTTTTTAGTTTCAACCTCTTTTTTGATTCTATCATAAATTTCCTTGATGTGGTTTAATTCTGCAATACTACTAATTTGTGGAATCATAATTTGTGGATGTGCTTTTACTTTTTTCTTTGTTAATTCAACTAGTGCTTCAAAGACTGCACGAATTTGCATCTCATAAATTTCAGGATATGTAATTCCAACTCTTACTCCTCTATGTCCCATCATTGGGTTTACCTCTGCAAGCTCTCTTGCTCTTTTTAAAACAATTTTTGCATCTTTGATTTCATTTGTTTTTCCTGCTGATTCTAATTTTTGAATTTTTTCAACTAGTTCTTCAGGGTTTGGCAAGAATTCGTGTAGTGGTGGATCTAATAGTCTTATTGTTACCTCGTATCCTTCCATTGCTTTTAGAATTTCAATGAAATCACTTTTTTGTAATTGACCTAATTTTTTCAATATTTTTCCTCGGCCTTCAATATTTTCTGCCATTATCATTTCTACAAATAAATTAATTCTATCACTTCCATTGAACATTCTTTCTGTTCTGCATAATCCAATTCCTTTACCTCCGAATTTTCTTGCTAATTTTGCACCTTCTGGTGTATCTGCATTTGCTCTAATTCCCAATGTCTTTGTTTTTTGTGCCCATTCTAAAATCGTCTCAAAGTCTTTAGTCATTTTTGGCTCTACTGTTGGAACTTCCCCAATGAATACTGTGCCTTCACTACCGTTAATTGAGATTGTATCACCTTCTTTGATAGTTATTCCATTTGCAGTACATGTGTTATTATCATAATCAATTTTTAATTCTGGACATCCTACGATACATGGTTTGCCCATTCCTCGTGAAACAATTGCAGCATGAGATGATTTTCCTCCTAAACTAGTCAGAATTCCTTCTGCTGAGAAAAATGCTGGAACATCTTCAGGTTTTGTTTCTTTTCTTACTAGAATTATTTTTTTACCTTGATCCCCTAATTCAATTGTCTTTTTTACATCAAACACTACAATTCCGCTTGCAGCTCCTGGGGATGCTGCAATTCCTTTTGCTAGTTGTTTGTGTTCTTTGACTTTTGATTCATCCATAGTTCTATGTAGTAATGCTTCTAATTGTTGGGCTGGAATTCTTGTAAGTGCTTTATTTTTATTAATTAATTTCTCTTTTACCATGTCTACTGATGTTTTTACTAGTGCCATTGCACTCATTTTTGCAGTTCTTGTTTGTAGCAAATAGAATTTTCCTTGTTCTATGGTAAATTCGATATCTTGTGGTTCTCTGAAATGTCTTTCTAATTTTGTACATGCATCACTTAGTTCTTTGTGAGATTTTGGCATGTCTTTTTTTAATAAATCGATATTTTTTCCAGTTCTAACTCCTGCAACAACATCTTCACCTTGTGCATTAATTAGATACTCTCCCTCGATTTCTTTTTTACCGTTATGTCCATTTCTTGTAAAAACTACCCCTGTCGCACTATCATCTCCCATATTTCCAAACACCATTGTTACAACATTAACTGCAGTTCCATTTGCAATGTCTTTTGTAATGTTATTTTTTTCACGATAAACTATTGCTCTTTCTCCCATCCAACTTTTGAAAACAGCTTCTATGGATAATTCCAATTGTTCTTTTGGCGAATCTGGGAATTTTCTTTTGGTGTGTGTTTCACAGATTTTTTTATATTCTGAAACAATTGATTTTAGTGATTCTACGTTTAGTTTACTATCATCTGAAACCCCCTGTTTGGTTTTTGCTGAATCCAATACATGATCAAATTTTTCATCATTTACACCAAAAACAACTTTGCCAAATAATTGAATAAATCGTCTGTATGAATCCCATGAAAATCTTGGATTTCTTGTTTGCTCTGCAAACCCTTCAACTGTTTTTTCATTTAATCCTAAATTCAAAATAGTATCCATCATACCTGGCATAGATATTGCAGCCCCAGATCTTACTGAAACTAAAAGTGGATTTTTAGTTGAATTCCACTTTTTACCTGTCTTTTTTTCCATTTTCATGATGTTTTTCATAACTGCTGGCATCACATCTTTTGGGAGTTTTTTGTTATTATCATAATATTTGTTACAAACTTCAGTTGTAATGGTAAATCCTGGTGGTACTGGAAGTTTTAGTCGGGTCATTTCACTAAGACCAGCTCCTTTACCGCCTAGAAGCATTCTTTTCTTACTGTCTGCTTCTTCAAATGCATAGACTGGTTTTGCCATACGAAAGTTTCTAAATTTTTTTGGCTTTTTAAACCAATGCCTTGGCAAATTCTGAAATTATTTTGTTCCAATCTTTTGCCTTGATAATTCCACTGGCAACCAAAATTCCTTTTGATCCTAATTCTGCGGCTTTTGACACATCATCTCCTGAAACAATTCCTGCACCACAAAGAAGTTTTGTTTTATTTTTTGAATCCTTTACAGCTTTTGCAGCTTTTGTAATTAACTCTGGTTTTTCATTTGAAACAGCTTTTCCTGAACCAATTAACTCTGGTGGTTCTATTGCGATATAATCTGGATTAAGTTTTGCATATTTTCTAGCTTCTGCAACATCTTTTACACATACAATTGAGATCATTTTCAATTCTTTTAACTTTAAAACTAATTTCTGAATTTCTTTTGATGTAATTCTATGTTCACTATGATTGATTAGAGAACCACTCACTTTGGATTTTTTTAATAATTCTGGAATCATAAATCCTGTGGTACTACCAATTTTTGAATCATCAATATGTTGAGCCAATATTGGAATTGAACTATTTGATACAACTCCAAGCAAGTGTTGTGGTGGTGCAATTGCAATTTTTACTTTGAATTTTTTTGCAACTTTTTCTGCAGTTTTTACAAATTTGATAATTTTCTCTCCTGAGATTTCTTCATAGTTTTTACAATTAATTATAAACATCTTTTTTGATTCTCACTATATTGTATTTAATTCTTAGATTTTAATTGCATGTCATATTTTTTCTTCATAATTGAAACTATGATCATCAATGACAATCCTGCAGTGTTTGTTCCTATGATAAACACATCTGATACAATAACTCCATAAATTAACCATAAAATTGAACCTGCAGCAATGAATATCATCAAAAATTTTGAGATATCTGTCATTCTCTTTGTTTTGTATCCTTTGTAGACCTGTTCAATCCATCCAGCAAGAATTAAAATTCCTGCAGATACTCCTAGAATAGTTAGTAATGTTCCGTCTACTTCCATTTTAACTCCAGAAAAATTCGTCCAACCCTGTTTGTTTAGGCTTTCCTAAAATCACATCAAAATCTAAATCCATCGATGATGTGATTTGCTCAAGTGTTGATTCTAAAAACTCCATGTATTTTTTTGAATCAATTTCTTCTTTTTTTGCCAATTCTGCAGGTTTTACTCCTGGCTTGTTTAGAATTTTGATAAATGATATTCTATCCCCTTTTTTTATTTCTCTAATACCCTCTAATTGTTTTGCAGCTCTAATATGTTGAGGAATTGTCTTTGTATATTCTGATGGTGCTTTACTAAGCATTACATTAAATGTTAAATCCTCTATTGGGATTTCTTTTGCTTCTACTTTTTTACCAACTATTGCAATTTTTTCAGAAATTTCTTTTTTTGCAAAATTAAATTCTTCCATTGTTTTTACTTTGGATAAAACTTCTACTAATTCATAAAATAAATTTTTGATAAATGCTGGTGTGTGAGATTTTTTCCCAGTTAGTCCTTTAACATCTACTTTGCCATCTTTAGTTACTCCTAGATAGTTTTTCTTTCTATTACTAAGAACACAATATCTGTAAGTTTTATCAATCTCTAAATCAACACCATGATCTTTTTTTGCCTGCTCAATTACTGCATTGATTTGCTCAGTTGTTGGATTCTTGATAAACAACGAATCTGTATCTCCATACAACACTTCAATCCCTGTACCTTCACATTTTTTAATCGTCTCAAGAATCGTATATCTGCCAATTGCTGTAGTTGATTCAGCAGCTGGAAGAAAGTATAGTGGAAAAATTTCTGCACCCATTACCCCATAACTGGCATTTAGAATTACCTTGAGTGCTTGACTGACTACGGTATACTGTTGTCTTTGTTCTTCTGTAAGTGTCTCTTTTTTTGATAAACTTTTGTAGTAATTTACTCTCAAATCTCGCAGAGATCCAATGATTAATGCTGTCATTCCGTTTTTCTTTGTACATGCCCAGTGATTTGTTCCTGGAATTGTATTTCTTTTACATTCTTCATGAGCACATCTAACTGTCTCATATGATAGATTTCTAACTTTGATGATACTTGGATATAGACTAGCAAAATCCATTACTACTACATCAAAATGAACTCCTTCTTTTGGTTCAACAACTAGACCTCCTCGATATTTTTTATCTTTGATTACTGCATCAGACATTACTCCTTCTGAACGTATTTCTAATTCTGCTCTTTTTGGAATGAGTGAATTTGTTTTTCTGTGTTCATAGTATAGTAAACTTCGAATCCATTGGGACACACCCATCCTTGCAATATCGTCAATTGGCATTCTCCCAATTCTTGCAATAATTACAAGCAAGTTCATCAATATTTCGTTGTTAAAACTAGTTAGTTCGTATGTTAACAATGCATCATTGTAACAATAGTTTGCAGTCTGGTATAGTGATAGTTCATCAAATTCTAATCCATAATCAATTTTTTCTTTACCTAGTAATGCTTTTGACACTGCATTTAATGAAAAACTAGTATACTTTTGACTAAATGCATAGATTTGAAAAGATCTGTTTGATAATGTTCTGTACAAATCAATATGGACTCCTTCTTTTAGGGTGGCAGAGTCCCTCATCATGTAAAATGGATTCTCTGAATTTGGAACTCCTAATCTTTCTGCTCTGTTGTAAAGATATGGTAAATCAAACTCATCTCCATTGTATGTGAGAACAAATGGAAATTCTTTGATAATCTTAAATGCATCTTGTATCATTTTTTTCTCGTCTTCTAAATTATAAAATTCAACTTTGATGTTTGATTCTAATTCATTTGTTCCTTGCTCAGTTCCTTCTGTTCTAAGCACAAATATTTGATCAAACCCATCTGTACCTTTGAACCCTATGGCTGTAACTTTTTTTTCTGCAATTTTTGGGTCTGGAATTCTACCAATTTCGGCCTCTACTTCAATATCTACGCTCAGTCTTTTTATTTTTGGAATTGGTTGATTGAGTAATTCTGCCCACTCTGAAATGAATTCTTTGAATTGTTCAGAATCTACCATACTTGTACTATCTACTTTATCCCAAAGCAAACTTTTTAGCGAAATTCTTACTTCGTCAGGAATTTCTAAATCATCTGGAATTATTTTTCCATTGTCAATTTTATAATATTTCCCAATGATGAGTCTTTGATCATAAAGATAGTTTTCATAATATTTGATATCTGATTCCCATGTATCCATTGTATTTCTGATACTGTTTCCACCCATTGTTCCTCCAATTGCAAGAGGATTTTGAGCAATGATTTGTGACATTTCAATTTCTTTATCTTTGATTAAATCATATTTTTTTACAGTTTTAATTTCCCGAACATCTTCCCTATCTTGCACAAATCCTAATTCATCTGGTGCTAATTTTGAATAACAATATGGATAATGATTAGTCTCATCAATCCATAACTTTAGTTCTTGTGTTTTTGGATTATAAAATTTTAAAACAACTGCATTTTTTTTACCATCATATGTTGCAGAAACTAACATTGATGTCTCTAAATTTCTAAAAGAGTTTTTTTCTCTTTGATTAGTTAATTTTCCTTTATTGGCAATATTTGTATCACCTGTTGTTACATTACTCATTTTTATCAATTAGTTTTTTTGCCCATGAACTAACTTTTTCTTTATCTAGATGAACTACCTCAACACCAGCTTCTTTTAGTAAATCATAATCTGTTTCAGGATATGTGTCAAGACAAACAAATTTTTTGATTCCTATGGTGATTGCCATTTTTGTACACTCCAAACATGGGACAAATGTTGTGTATAGTACTGCTCCTGCAACACCAGCTTCAATTCCCAATATTGCACAATGCATTATTGCATTAGCTTCTGCATGGTTACAGAGACATCTATCAAGTGATGCACCTGACTTTATCTTACCGTCCATTCTGTCTTGACATCGCTGACATCCGCCTTCAAAACAGTTCTTTATGCCTGGAGGTGTCCCATTATACCCTGTAGCTAACTGTCTGTGATTTCTTACTATTACTGCTCCCACTTGTCTTGTAACACAATTTGAACGCAGTTTTGCAAGTTCTGCTTGAAGCATAAAATATTCATCCCAGTTTGGTCTATCAAAAGAACTCATATCGTTTGTGTCTATGGTGGTCAATATATGGATCACGTTGTTGAGATTTTAATTGCGATCAAAAAACCTATTTTTTAATTGAATGTTATGATTAACAACAAGCTTAAGTTTGTAATTTATAAAAAAAATCATTGAGTAATAATCCAAATTACAAAGCAACATTTCTAATTTTAAATGATATTGAAAAACATGATTTAATTCAATTTACTAAAGAACACTTTGATGAATCCTATTTTAGGAATTTTTTGGATTTTCAAAAAGCATTCACTTTTTCATTTGCTGAAATCATAAAAAAACTCGACCCACTTGATAAAAAATATGAATATCTTTCAATGTTTGTAATTTATTCTGAATCTTCATACATAATATCTCACTTGAATATGATGAAAATATTTCTAAAAGTTATAATAAATACTTCAAAAATAAAGGGTGAATTTAATGACTGTTCTTTACTATCTGCTTTGATTAAAAAAATTTGTAACAAAATGCAATATTCTGAAAAACTCAAAAACTCTGTTTTAGGCTTATTTTTAGAACAATTTCAAACTGCAATTATTTCTGGACAATACATAATTTCAAAAAATGGATATTTGATTATTTATCCTAATGACAAACAATTGATGCAGCATATATCTATTGAAACCCTTTGTGACTATTCTTTACAGGTAATGGCAATATTTGATGCCATGACTGATTGGTCAAATGGAAAGAAAAAATCAGTTAAAAAAAAGACTAGTTCTTTTGATGAGTTAATTCATGATTTTAAAAAACAAGTAGAAATTTTAGATGAAAAACTAAACAATCTCACTTGATTTGTTTTAGTTATTTTAGGCTCGAAATTTGAATAATTATGCCGAATTTGTCATACAGAAGTGATTATGATGGTGTTTTACTACGTAAAAGTTCATGAAAACTAGTATTTTTGGAAAGTATGCTATCTAGGGTTTTGGTAAATTCCCTGTTTTATCTAAATTTGATTTACAAACTTTGCAATAGAGTCTAACTTCAGTTGATGGAAACTCTGCACCACAATTTTTACATATGTAAAATTTTGTTTCATTCACATATTTTTTAGAATGATTTTGAACTTAAGGGTATTGTAAAAATAGTAATCAAATATCTAATAATTTTTGTTCTAATTGCCCCATTTGTTCATCATTACATTGCTCTGAAATATTATCGACACAAAATTCCCTCACCTCATCAAATGCACTAAGACAGGATTGTAATTCATCAGGGTTTAGGTTATCTTTACTACATGCAGTCATCATTGCCTTGTAGTTTATTGCAAATTGCTCCAATACCCATTCATTTTGATCAAACATTTTCAGTATATCAAAATCGCTTACACTAGTTCCAAAATAAATAATTCCTAAAAGTATAGGGATAATTAGAAGAAATTTTAATTTAGATTTTATTATCATTGACATAATTTTTTGATTTATTATCCCTTTTTGAGAGTTTGCTAATTCTTCTAAAAAACTCATCTTTTGTTGTTTTTCAACGATGTAACTCATACAACTAGGCATGATTTTTGGTTAATACGAAACTGAAAAGTATACGTTAGCTAATACTTGACTACACGAAAACATAAAATCCATAAATTCTGATTCATTTTTGTATAATGACTCAATTTCTAGAGAAAAAATATGTTCAAAAAGACTCTATTGAAAAAAGAGATTATCAGGTAAATCTTGCAGAGCAGGCAATTAGAGAAAACTGTATTGTGGTATTGCCTACGGGTTTGGGAAAAACTGCAATAGCACTACATGTGATTGCTGAATATCTCTCAAAGGGAACTGGTGGGGTCTTGTTTGTAGCACCAACTAGAGTTTTAGTCAATCAGCATTATGAATTTTTAAAAAATAACCTTACACTTGATGATGTTTCTTTGATTACTGGTGAGGATACAATTTCAAAACGTACCAAACTTTGGAATAACAGTGTAATTTGTGCAACTCCTGAAATCACTAAAAATGATTTTGACAGGGGTATTGTATCTCCTGATCAATTCAATTTAGTGATTTTTGATGAGGTACATCGCACTGTTGGGGATTATGCTTACTCTGGAATTGCACAACGTTTTGAGGACTCTGATATCAGAATTGTTGGAATGACTGCTACTTTACCTAGTGAAAAACAAAAAGCAACAGAGATTCTCACTCGATTAAAAATTACTAGTGTTGCAGAAAGAACAGAAGATAGTCCTGATGTAAAACCCTACACTCAAGAAACAAACACTGAATGGATTAACGTAGAACTTCCTGATGAACTTAAAGAAATTCAGAAATTAATCAAAACAGCCCTTGATCAACGATATGATACACTTCGTGATAATGGAATTAAATTAGCATCACAACAATCTCTTTCCGCATTATTGCGAATTAGACAATTTGTTTTAAATCAAAATAGACGTTCTGCAAAACCTCTGTTTACTGCAATTCGAATTCATTATGCTCTAAACATGCTTGAAGTCCATGGAATAACACCATTTTTGAAATTTTGTGAACGTGCACAGGCAAAAAAAGGAATAGGTGTCAAGGATCTTTTTGAAATGGATCCTAATTTTACCCAAGCTCTAATCCTTGCAAAACAAGCACAATCAAAAGGAATAGAACATCCAAAAATTCCAAAACTAAAAGAAATTTTAGATTCTGTTCCTGGTAAAGCATTAATTTTTACTAGTTATCGTGATTCAGTTGATTTGATTTTCAATAAACTAAATGAGATGGGTGTTTCTGCTGGAATTTTAATTGGAAAAGCAGGGGAGCACGGATTAAAACAAAAAAAGCAAATTGAAACTGTTCAAAAGTTTAGAGATGGAATATTTCAGGTACTAGTTGCAACTAGAGTTGGAGAAGAGGGATTAGACATTGCAGAAGTTAATCAGGTTATTTTTTATGACAACGTCCCAAGCTCAATTAGATTTATTCAAAGACGTGGAAGAACTGGTAGAAAAGATACGGGAAAACTTGTAGTATTAATTGCAAAAAACACTATTGATGAGACCTACTATTGGATTGGAAAAAGAAAAATTACTGCATCAAAAGGGATGGGTGAAAAGATGACAAAAATTTTAAAACAAAATTCTGAAAAAACAGGGCTTGATGCTTTTCTTTAATAATGATTAATTTTTTATCCTAATCTTTTGATGATATGATATCCAAATTCTGATTTTACTGGTTCTGATGTTTCACCGATATTTAGCTTAAACGCTGCATCTTCAAATGGTTTTACCATCATTCCTTTTGTAAAATAACCTAAACTCCCATCTTTCTTACCGCTACCTTTGTCAGTTGAGAGTTCTCTTGCTAATTTTCCAAATTTTTCACCATTTTTTATTTTCTCTAGGATTTCAATTGCTTCACTTTGTTTTTCAACTAAAATATGTGAACATTTTACTTTGACTGACATTGTTATTTTACCATTATTCTACATCTTAATTGTTTTGGAGTCTTGAACCAAAATGTATGGTCTGTTTAACGACTGAAATTAAGATAATTTTTAATTCCTAGTTTGTTTTGAATATATCATGGCTTTTACTCGATGTGGCAAATGTGGGGAACTTAGATTTGATACAAAAATTAATCTTTGTGCAAATTGTGGTCATCGAATTACAAAAATTGTCAAGTCATTTGAGTAACATTGGCATATTTGTTAGGGTGATTAATTGATGAATTTTTCACCTTATTCCTAACGACAATATTTTTTAGAACTTAATTTAATGAATATTGTGCACTGTAACGGTTCATGTAAAAATTACAAGGCAAAAAGTGGTCTTGATGGTGGAAGATACGAACAGGGGCAAAAACGATGCCCTGAATGCGAAGTATTTGTGGAATGGGAGGGATTATTCTGTCCTTGCTGTGGGCGACTATTAAGAACAAAACCTCGTGCAAGAAAATTAAAACGTAAATTGGCATTAAGTAGAACTCGATAAATCAAATACTGATATCATTGCCTGATGATTGGGGTCTTTTTGGAACTTCTGAAATTTCTAATGATTCTAAATATGCCAGATTTTTTGAAATTGATTTTTCTCCTCCAAACGAGATCATTATCCTATCATCATGTTTAATTTCATATTGTGATATATCTGGATAGTATTTTTCACCATTAAGAAAAAACAACAAGTGTTGATCATTTTCTGAACAAAATTCTTTTGATTTTTCATAGTTTAAAATTATACAATCTTGTGTGATTTCTAAATTAAATGATGTAAACAACATCTCTAATGGTACTCCCACTGCATGTTTGTGAATCATGTATGGATTGTGATTCTCAAAATGAATGTATTTACTTGAAAGCTGAAATTGATTTAAACCGAAATTTAGTTGTTCACCATCTATGGTGATTAAAATTGCAGCATGAGCATGATCACTACCATACTCTCCAATATTGTATTTCTCTATCATTTGTTTTTCAGGATCAAAATTTAGTGTATTGTCAATTAGTTGTGAATCAATTTCTGGTTGATTAATAAAATAAAATGTAAAAGCTCCTGCTGAAATTAATAGAAAAGATATTGCAACAATTATGATTATTTTATTTTGAGGTTTTGGGGGTATGTTGTCAATTTCAAAATATTCTGCATTACTTTCCTCAATTCGCCCAGGTAAACTATAGTCTGAATCTGTATCTTTTGGAAGTACTTTATCTTCAGTCAATTTTTTTATTTTATTTTTATTCTATAAATTCCCTTTAATTGGATTATGTCTTTTCACTTTATTCCCCAACTTACTTTATTTTTTGGAATTATTCTTAAAAATGGAGCCTCATTTTCTTTCCATGGGTCTTTTCTTACCCATTCAAACTTTTTATAAAAAATATTATAATATTTTTCAAATTTTTCACCTTTTTCAATAATTTCTGATTTCCCTTGAATACAAATTGCTTTATGACTGCCTGATTTGTAAATATCCATAACAATACCTGTGTTTGAATTGATTTTGATATTTGTAAATGTCCTAGTATCATAATCTGTGGCAACTAAAATCACTCCATCATCATACACAAATGATACTGGTTTGACATGTGGAACATCATTATGACTAGTTGCAATTCTAGCTTCTTCAATTGAATTTAGAAATTCAATTTCTTTATCATTAAATTCTATCAACTGAAAATACGTTCTCTTATTTCAGGAATGTGTTTGTATACAATATCTCTGACCTTGATTTGATCTTCTGCAGTTGGCATCTCTTTTTGTGCACTAAGAATAGCCCCGCTCATTCCAAGTGCCATACCCATTACAATTCCGTATACGAATTCCTTAGGATCTTCCACTTTGAGAACTTCTTTGTTTTCTTTGATTTCTTCAAGATAATTTGGAATTGTTGCAATTGCACCATTGATAGTTTGAACTATTATTGTTTCTAATTGATCCTCACTCATGACTAATCTCTAGTTGATTTCTTAATAAATCTGCACCTAGAAAATAACATCTAGTTTTTTCTAAACATCAGTACGCTTAAGTTCAAACGCAATTTAGAAAATTATGGTTGAGGATAATATCTGTAGAGAATGTGATAGTGAACTAGATCCTAAGCTAAAGTATTGTCCAAATTGTAAATGTAACACAGAAATAGAAAAAATAGAAAAAATAGATGACACACCACAAAAAATGAGGCCTAAAAATTCATTTCAAAAATTAACTGAAAGTGTACTCTGGGGAATTATGATGGTTATCATCGGCGGTTATCAACTTCTATCATTTGGTGAATGGTATTTTCAAATTATTGGGGTAATGGTAATGGGGTTAGGTGTTCGTAATTTATACAGAAATTACCAAAAGAAACGTCAAGGTAATTCATTCTAATAAAATTTGTAATTTATAGAAAATTGTCAACTTTTGCACCTAAGATTTTTAATTGATAGAAATTGCCCATGTACATGTTCTCATTTTTTACGACAACTGAGGCAAATGATGCTTTGCCTGATGTAATAAAAAAATTTGAATATTCCTTATCTAAAAAAAATGAAGTCAACAAATTAGAGCAGGAATTACAACTAAGTTTGTCTACTACAAATTCTTTTGAACAATATGTTACCCTTAAACAAAATCTAAACTCTGCAGTAACTAAATTCTATGAATCTGTAGAACTTCTTGAAAGTACTGGCGTTGTTGTAAAAAGTATTGAGCAGGGATTACTTGATTTTCCTTCAAAAAGATTTGATGAGGAAGTTTGGTTATGTTGGAAATATGGTGAGACAGAAATCAAATTTTGGCACGAAAAAGATGTTGGATTTATGGGTAGAAAACCTATTGATGTTAGTGATGAATCCCTTGTTTAGTTTTATCTTGATTGTCTAACAAAATTTTTGACATCAATTGTTTTGAGTGGACTTGATCTCTCCCAAAGAAATGAACATAATGTAAAAATATTATCCACCATCTCCATTGAATTTGTACATAGCGAATAATCTGAATCAGAACTTGAATGTTGAAATGATGCTGCAGAATCTGACATTATCATTTTTTTACTTTTTTGAACAATGAGTCTACCTTTTGATGGTAGTTTTCCTATTTTGGTTTCAGTTGCATTGAATCGTTTTACAAATGGAGCTAATTTTGTGTCATTCATATCTACTAGTAATCTAACTGTCCCTCCATTTTTTTCACATATTGTAATTTTTTCAGGAATTGTACTGTGATACATTCTTGAGACATCATCTAATGTTGTTACAATGTAGATTTCATCTTTAGTAGTTTCAATCATTTGTGCAATATCTGCATAGATATTTTGACGTCCTTGAACTACTCTGAATGTTGGAACCGAATTAATTTGATTTGTAGTAATTTCGTTATTGATTTTTTCAATAATTGCTTCTCCTGATTTTTTGATTTTATGTACTTCATCTTCTTTTTTACCTAGGGCAATTTTTAATGCATCATGAGGATCTGCTGCAATACACAATTTTGGACTAGACAAAGTAGTTGATAAAATATTTCTACTAACTAGTTTTTCTACTGTTCTGTATGTTCTTGCTCTGTCCATGTCTAGTTCTTTAGCTAGTGCACTTGCTGTAATTGGACCTGATGTATCCTTTGATATTATAGCTACAGCTGAAGGATATTCTGAAGGCAAAAATAGTTTTACTGTAAATGTTGATGCTCCTGAAAGATCATTTGATGCAATTGATTTGGAATTACCTGAATGGATAATCTATGTTGTAATTGGAGGTGTATTGATGGTAGTTGTAGTGGTTGTAATGTTTTTGAGAAAATCAAAAGTTACTTTAGAAGAAGACTGGGAAGAGGATGAAGAAATCTAGTTTTCTTGTCTTTTTTTATCTCTACAAATACCACAAAGATATGATTTTTTAAAATTCTCTAATTCTTTTTTGAATTGCTCTGTTTGATAATATGATTCCCCTGTTTGTAATCCCCCTGGAACTTGTTTACTGCAATTTGTGCAGATTATTTTCTCTGTAAATTTCACTTTTTTTTCATTTTTTGATATTTTTCCAATTATCATAGGCGTGATTAATCCTCATATGATATAAAAAATTCTTTGAATCTAAAACTCATGAATATTATATTGAAAAATTTGTATGATTTTTGATGTTATCTGTTTGGTTTAGGGTAATTCGTGTTCGATTTTTACTAGCTTCTGTAATTGCAGTTTCAGTTGCATTATCCTTAAACTGGTGGCAAAACTCTTCTATTGATATTTTTGATGCAGTTTTGACATTTGCTGGAGTTATGGCATTACATGCTAGTGTTGATTTACTAAATGATTTTTGGGATTTTAAACGTGGAATTGACACTAAAACTAAAAGAACAAAGATGAGTGGGGGCACAGGTGTTTTACCTGAAGGTTTACTCAAACCTTCAACTGTCTATCGTGCAGGAATTGCATTTTTAATTCTTGGAACTATTGTTGGTGGATATTTTGTTTTTACTGATGGAATTATTATTGCGATAATTTTGGGCTTTGCAATACTATCTATCTATTTTTACTCTACAAAAATTGTCGATTCAGGGTTAGGTGAATTTTTTGTTGCAGTAAAAGGCTCTATGATTGTTATTGGAACTTTATTTATTCAATCAGGCCAAATAACTTTTGAATCTATTTTAGCTGGAATAATAGTAGGTTCCCTATCATCGTTAGTTTTGTTTATCGCGTCATTTCCTGATCATGATGCAGATAAATCAAAAGGACGAAAAACCTTAGTAATTGTAATTGGAAAGAAAAATGCAGCAAACGCATTTTGGATTTTTCCTATAATATCATACGTTAGCATATTAGTTGGGGTGTATTTTGAATTATTTCCTATTTTTTCATTGATTAGTTTGTTTAGTATTCCATTAATGATAAAATCTGGATTGGGTTTAAAACGAAATTTTGATTCTGTTGATGATCTAGTCCCATTCATGTCTTCTACATTGATGTTTAGTAGAATTACAGGTGTCTTATTTGTGGCTAGTTTCTTGATTCCTTTAACACTCTAAACATAAATTTAGTAACAAATGGCTAGTTTTATGATTTCAGGACATGCTACTTTAGATGGGACAAAAAAATTTGTAGATAATTCTACAATTCTTAAAACAAATTTCAACGAATTTGAGAATCTCTTTTTGTCTAATGTTGGTATTGGAACTTATCTTGGGGATGCTGATTCTAAAACAGATGAATTAGTTACTAGTGCTGTAAAACAATCCATTCTTTCTGGTGTAAACGTTATTGATACTGCAATTAATTATAGATCTCAAAAAGCAGAACGTTCAGTAGGAAAAGCCATTTCTGAATTAATTTCTGATAAAAAAATATCTCGTGATCAAATTTTCATTAGTAGTAAAAATGGCTATGTTACAAATGATGCTGATGTCCAATTGGGATTTTGGGAATATGTGAAACAAGAATATTCTGAAAAAGGAGTTGTCAAAGAAGGCGATGTAACATCTGGATATCATTGTATGACTGTTCCTTATCTTTCAGATCAATTAGATCGTAGTTTAAAAAATTTAGATTTGGAATGTATTGATTTAATGTATTTGCATAATGCCGTGGAAGGTCAAATCAAAGATGTTTCTAAAGAACAATTTATGAAAAATCTCGAATCTGTTTTTGAGTTATATGAACAAAAACGAAAAGAAGGTAAAATCAAATTTTATGGAATGGCTACATGGGAATGTTTCAGAGTATCAAAAGACAACCCACAATATTTGTCTCTTGAAGATACTGTTAATCTTGCCAAAAAAGTTGGTGGAGAAAATCATGGCTTTCGATTTATTCAATTACCATACAACATGAATTATGATCAAGCATTACTTTCAAAAAATCAATCAGTCAATGAAAAACCCGTTTCTATTTTAGAGTCTGCTGTAACTTTGGGAATTGGAGTTTTTACTAGCGTTCCTTTCATGCAGGGTAGATTGTTACAACCAGGTGTAATGCCTGAATTTAATGACCTAAAGACCTCTTTACGTGCTTTACAATTTATCCGTTCATCTCCTGGTGTTTTAGCCCCCTTAGTTGGACAAAAATCACACGAACATGTTTCAGAGAATTTAGAAATCATGAATATTTCCCCAATGGTTGAAATTGATTTTCTAAGTCTTGTCAAAAAATTAACAACATAAAATTTCTATTCTTATCTTTTGGATTCTGTGGAACGATTAAATGAGAGTTTCATATTGTAGCATTCGTTGTCTGGTAAAATCTACGATTATGCACAAGTGTGTACATCTGTAATGGCCATAGATTCTAAAATCAGATTTGCTGGAGTAATCAATGAACGTGGCAGATTGGTTGCAGGTGGCATGAAAGAAAATGTCGAACCTCTAGAGAGTGAAAAAGATGACGAAATGATTTTCATGGAACTTGCATTACGTGTTAAAATGAGAAAAGAATTTGATAAGCAATTAGGCTGTGTGAATTTTGCTATGGCTTCCCGTGAACGAGCTCTTGCAATGAGTATTCCTCTTGGTGAGGATATTTTGTATGTGGTATCTGAACCTGATGTAGATTATGGTGTATTACCAAAAAAAATCCTTGAAATAATTAATTCCTAGATTTTCTCTCAATCTATAAATAGAATCCAACTAAGAAAAATTCGTGCCAGTAGATCCTGTATGTGGAATTGAACTTGATGAAGATTTAGCATTACTTCATGACTATAATGGAAAAAATTTCTATTTTTGTTGTAATGGCTGCAGAAAAATTTTTATCAAAAAACCAAAAAAATACAAAAATAATTCCTAGATTGGAAACGCACCACACATTCTACAAAATTTTGAATTCTCAACTTTGTGCTTACAGTATGGGCATGTATTTTTTGATTCTTTATCACATGGACTACCAAATAATTTTTTATAAATTTCATAATAATGCATTGATTCTCTACTTCTTATCACAACATCATCATCTTTTTTGACAGTTAATTTCTTCTCAACAAATGTTTCTTCTCCAATTACTGATTCAAATAAATTTGTCAACCCTGATGTTCCTGATCCCTCTTGCATTGGTGATTTCATTCTCCATGCAATTTGTTGAGGGATATATTTCTCAAATGTTTTTCTGAGAATCCATTTTCCATGTCTTTTATTATTCTCATTTTTAACTTTGAGATTTGCGGGAATTTCTTTTGCAATTTTAATTACATTATCATCTAAAAACGGTGATTCGATTTTAATTCCTAATGCTTTCCCAATTTTTTGTGTGGGAAAGTGCATTATTGAGCAAACTCTCTTTATTTCCTCTTCTAACTCATTTTCTGGTTTGTTTATCAGAAAATTGTACCCTGCAAACAATTCATCAGCTCCATCCCCTGTAATGATTGACTTTTCTCCATTTTCTTTTGCCCATTTTATTGCCAAATACATAACTACGTTATTTCGAATTTCTATATCGTTAAAGTTTTTTAAAATTTTAATTGTTTCTTCAATTGCTTCAAGAATTATCGCTGTTTTTACATTGTAAATTGATAGTGGTAATTGCATTTGTTTTGAAACCATTTGACAATATGTGAGATCAGTTGAAACAAAATCTTCAGCAATAATTGCAATTGTTTTTGGATTTTTTTCTTTCAAAAAATAAGCAATAATTGTACTATCTAATCCTCCTGATAATGAAATTAAATTTGATGTACATGAATTACAAGATTTTTCTAAAGCATCGTAAAGATTCTTGGAAATATCCTCCAACATATTACGCATGAAATTGAAATTAAAATAGGTATGCCTAAGTTTTGAAAAATTTGTTTGGTTATTGCAAACTTTAAATTCATTATGCCTTACTTGAGAATCTATGTTACTACCTGCTGAAATTGAATCAAAAACATTGATTCCTGCATTAAGGGCAATTCTTGCAAAAAAACTTGCAGAGGAACATAATGTTAGAGAAGATGAAATTTCAAAAATGCTTGGTGTAACGCAAGCTGCAATCAGTAATTATATTCGTGGAACTCGTGGTGATCCAGCTTTAATTGCAAAACTTTTGGCAGAAGAACAAGTTTCAATTATGATTAATGAATTATGTGATCATCTATCTTCTGATTTAGCATACACTCCATCTAGTCTTTCAAAATTTATTGGATTATGTAATTACATCAAATCTAGTTTATTGATTTGTGAAATCCATCATAACCTTGAATCAAACATTGATGAACAAGTTTGTAAGGAATGTGAAAATATGCTCTTAAAGGGCCCTGGAAGTATTTACTAAATTTTACTTAAAATAATTTCTATAGTTGATGTCATACTACCAATACCTGCAGCAGACTCTGTATCTAGAACGATATTTTGAATTTTAGAATTACCATTCATCATTTTTTCAGTAATGATATTTGCAACAGCTACTGCGTTTGGAATTGAATTTCCTCTTGCTTTGAGAACTACTTTGCCTTTATCTCCAAGTGTTGATAGTACATCTAATGCTGATTGCATTACAGGTTCATTTCCAATTCTTATGATGGCATTTTCAGACTTTTCGGTCTGCTCTTGACCATACGGTTCAATTACATCGTTCATGAGCATTAATTAATAATCAACAATTTTTTGTTCTTTTAAGTTTTATCGACCATTGATTCATTTTTCAAAATAATCAATTGGTATATTTTGGTAATCCCCGTTTGGAAGTACTCTTCTAATTGTAATTGGAATTACTCTTTGTTCTAGTTCTTCCATTGAAATATCAAGTGAAATTCTTGCAGTTTTTGGAATTGGGATAAATGGTGGTGCTCCAAGAGATAATTGTAATGCTCTTGCACCCATGATTCTTGCTTTTTCAAATCTAGTTAATGTTGGTGGTCCAATTGTAATTTTATTTTTCTCACATGGGATTTCAACTGGGTCATGTTCTTCAATTTTTTCTACAACTTCTCTTTCTTCAATTTCTCTAATTTTTTTCTCAAGATTTTCTTGTTGTTTTTCAGTTAATGGTTCTACGAGATCTTTTCTATCAATTAATTTTCGATAAGTATCAAGTGCTTTAGTTAATCCGAGATTTGTATCAATTTCCTCTTCAACTTCTGCCTCTGCTGGGACTTCTACTACGGTTTCTTTAGCATCAGACAAGTAACCAAATTTTCTTAAAACGTTATATAATCTAATCATTTTAAATTACAACTTGAGCACATCTTCTGTATCTAGAAAATCACTAATTTTGGAAATTCGTGGAAAAGCAAAAATCACATGTGATCTTAAACGTCATCTTTCCCCTCGAACTGTTGGAACCATTATGAGATCCATTCCATTGGAAGGGCATGCACATTTGTTGGGAAAAAGTATTGTTTACTTTGAAACAAGTGTGGACTCTGGAACTGAAAGAGCTAGAACTGAATTTAAGAAAGGTGATGTGGCATTTTTACCATCATCTGGAAGTATCTGTTTTTTTACAAACGATGCAGTTTTTGGAAAAGCAATGACTCCAATTGGTAAACTCGGTGACAATGTTGATGCATTAAATGATGTAAAATCTGGAGATGTATTGTATATTTATGAAGAAGATAATTGATACAAGTGATGACCTGCATATCCGCCAACTCTTTTTACAGTTCCTTTTTTTGTAGCATCTATTAGAAATTTGTTTGCTGCAGAAATTTTAATTCCTGTTTGTCTTGCCATATCTTGAACTGTGACAACTTTGGAGCTTTCTAAAATTTTCATGGCTTGTTTTTCATTTACCATTACTGTGATCTCTGCTTTTCTTGGACCGCCTTCTCCTTTGTCCTTTTTACTTTTTTTGGAATCTTTAGGAGATTTATCCTTGTTTGCTGTAGTTGGTTTCTTTGCTCCACCCATAAGTTGGGAGAAAAATATTCCTCTTATAAACGATAGATATCCTCAATCTGATTTTATTTTAGATGATCGAAATATTTTCAAATATAAATAACATCTTGGCTTACACTAAGTATGGGAGTTGTATCAAAAGGTGCAAAATGTAATGTTGAAGGATGTGACCAAGATGGTGCACGTTCACTAAATACATCCAAAGTCGAAAATGCAGGTCTCCGAGTAAGTTCAGTAGGCAAAAAATCTGTTTTATGCAAAGAACACTACAAAGAATACAAAAAGGAATCTAAAGATGATAGAGACCTTGAACGTGCTCGATTTGACAAGTTTTAATTTTTCTTTTTTGTTTTTTTCTGCTTATTTCCTGGATTTTTAAAATAATCATCGCTTAGTTTATCGTAAAGTTTTCCTAATTTCTTGTATAGTCTTTTTGGTTTTCTAGTTTTTTGATTACTTAGAACATACAGTGCAAGAATTGGAAATGCGATAGTTGCATCTGCATAAACTGTGACTACCCCTTCATGTGCATTTTGGACTTTGCCCCAACTTTTCCCTTCTTGTAGGGTAGCCCCTGATAAACCACCTGTGTCTGGTCTGGCATCTGTAATTTGAATAATGTAATCTTGTCCTCCATCATTTCTTCGAAGAATTTGATCTAATAATGGTCCTGTCTGTTGCGCTGCATTTTTTGGAACTCCGCCACCTAACTCTAAAATTCCTGATTTTTTTGAATCATAAAGAATAGCTGCTTGTTCTATTATTTCTCGTACAAAATCCAAATTATATTTTTTATCTCGTAATCTATGAACTGCCAAGTTTAGTGCTAATGATGAATCTTTAATTGTTGAAATGTAAACTGGAACATCATAATCATATGCAGTAGTAATGAAACTTTTTTCAGGATGTTTTGAATTTTCTTTACTCATCTTTCCCATCAAATTACAAAACTCTGCTGTGGTAAATGATTTATCTGGAAAATCTTCTCCAAACATTTTTTGAATTACTTGGTCTTGAGCTTCTAGTGTTTCATAAAATTTAATGTAGATATCTCTAATCCTTACAATTTCATTTTCATATAATTTCATATCATCCACATTGAAACTTCCTTGTTTGATTGGTAATCCCCATGCAAAATGATCTTCATGATACACATTTGCCCCTGTCGTAATAATCCAATCAACAAATCCTCTTTGAATCAATGTCTTGATGATTCCTCCAAATCCTACTGGTGTTAATGCCCCTGATACTGTAAGGCAAATTGTTGCATTTTCTTTAATCATTTTAGCATACAGTTTTGCTGCATCGCCTAATTGCCTTCCATTAAATCCAGTACTTGCAAAAACATTGACCAAGTCCTCTATGGTCATTTTTTCATTTAGTTCTATATGGGGAATATCTTTACCATGAAATTTGTGTGGATCCACTTTAAAAAAATAAATTTCTACTATACATAATACTTGCGCAAGATTATTGATTTCTTTTTAATAATTTACAAGAAAATATTACTTAATTAGGAAAGTGTCAAAATGATGTTATATGGAAATTATTGATTTACATGATCCTACAAGAGTAAGTAAAACTCCTGATGGGGTGGAGGTTTTATTTTCTTCAGGGAATTTTATCCAAGATGAGTTTAAAATTTCCAAAGTTGAATTACGGCTATACAAAGAACAAACAGATGAAAAATTAGGAGTTTTTTCTTTGATTACTTCTTTTGTTCAAACCGATAAAGGGAGTGTGGAGATGGTTTACGATGAAGGCTATCGTGGAAATGACGTTTTAATGCGAACAAAAGAATTTTTGACTTCTAATCTTGGAATTTCTGGCTTGATTTTACGCTCAGTGATCACTCTTCGTGGAAACAATATCTGATAGGAATTCAGCAAACACTTATTTCAATTATGTTTTCTGTTTGAAATTATGCGAATATTGCAACTACACTGTGATAGTATAGAGTACACTCCAACAAAAAAAGAAATAAGATCTGCTGAAGATATTGATGATCCTAAAACTATTCTTTTAGAGGAATTAGTAGTTGTATTTGTTGCAATAGAAGATGGTGATGATTCATCAGTTGCTCAAAATGCCATCACTCAGATAAAAAATTCTATGGAAAAAATTGGTTGTAAAAAATTACTGTTATACCCTTATGCTCATCTTAGTTCAAACTTGGCAAAACCTTCAGTTGCAATTTCATTACTATCTGAAATGGAAAAAGGTGCTTCTGATCTTGATGAAGTATCTCATTCTCCATTTGGTTGGACAAAATCTTACAAATTACAAGTAAAGGGACACCCGTTAGCTGAGAGTTCTAAAGTTGTTACAAAAGATTCTGTTGATTCTGCTGAAACTGAGATTACATCTGATGCACTAAAAGGAGAATCAAAAATTCGTTCATATTGGAAAATTATGTCTCCTGATGGCTCTCTTGTTAACATTGGTGATTTTGATTTTAAAGACCACAAAAAATTAGAAATTTTAGCAAAGTATGAATCTGCAAAACAACGTAATGCTGATGTTCCTCCACCTCATGTTGCACTAATGAAAAAAATGGCAATTTCAGATTACGAACCAGCTTCTGATTCTGGAAACATGCGCTTTTTTCCAAATGGTCGATTAATCAAATCTCTAATTGAGAGATTTGTTACTGACAAAGTAAAAGAGTATGGTGGGTATGAAGTTGAAACTCCAATTATGTATGATTCAGAACATCCTAGTATGGTTAGTTACTTTAATCGATTTCCTGCACGACAATACAATATTGATTCAGATGGAAAAAAACTATTTTTGAGATTTGCTGCATGCTTTGGACAATTTTTAATGGCAAACCAATTTCAAATGTCTTACAAAAATTTACCCTACAAACTCTATGAATTAACACGGTATAGTTTCAGACGAGAACAATCTGGAGAACTAGTTGGCTTGAGACGATTAAGGGCATTTACTATGCCTGATTGTCATGCATTTTGCAAAGATATGCCACAAGCAATAGATGAGATTAAGGTGCGTTTTGAATTATCTCAAAATGTTCTTCGAGAATTAGGCATTGATGATTCAGATTATGATATGGCAATAAGATTCACTGAAGATTTTTACAATGAAAATAAATCCTCTGTTGAAGAACTAGTCAAAAAACATGGTAGGCCTGTACTAGTTGAAATGTGGAAAGAAAAATTCTTTTATTTTGTATTAAAATGGGAATTTAATTTCATAGATAATTTAGGAAAGGCATCTGCATTATCTACTGATCAAATTGATGTTGAAAATGGTGATAGATATGGAATTGAATTTGTTGATGAAGAAAATAAAAAACAACACCCTATAATTTTACACAACTCTCCTAGCGGTGCAATTGAGAGAATTATCTATGCGTTATTAGAAAAAGCTGCAAAAGATTCCAAAGAAGGCAGAAAACCACAATTCCCATTATGGCTTGCCCCTACTCAGGTGAGAATTATACCTCTCAAAGATGAATTTTATGATTTTAGTGAAAATTTGGCTGATAAAATTTCAGGAAATGATGTTCGAGTGGACATTGATGATAGAAATGAGAGTATTGGGAAAAGAATTCGTGAAGCAGAAAAAGAGTGGATTCGTTACATTTTGGTAATTGGTGAAAAAGAAAAAAATTCTGAAAATCTAAGTATTCGAGATAGACAAACAGGTGATGTTCGAGAAATATCTTTTGATGATTTCATTAATGAAATCAAAAAACAAACAACAGGAAAACCTTTCACTGGATTAAATTTGCCAAAATATCTCTCAAAGAGACCTCAATTGATGGTGTAGATTATGAGTTTCCTTGATTTATACATGAACAAAAATCCCCTAATCACTTCATCTGATGATGATTCAGAACCTGTGGCAACTGTTTTTGGAATTCCATTCGATGCAACACACTCGTACAAACCTGGATGTAGATTTGGTCCTGATGTTATTCGTGATTCTTTTAACAACATTGAAGTTTTTCATCCTGAACTTGGTGTCGATTTAGAAACTGCAAATATTGAGGATTTGGGAAATACTCGACATACTGTGGTGGCTTCTGAAATGGTCGATATGGTAAAAAAAATTACAACAGAACTTGTTGCAAAACAAAGACAACTTTTCATTTTAGGTGGAGAACACTCTATCACATATGGAACATATCCCAGTTTTCCAAAAGAAACTGGTTATGTTGTATTTGATGCACATTATGATTTACGTGATGAATTTGCAGATACTAAACTAAGCCATGCATCTTATCTTAGACGTATAGTTGAGGATAGAGGTGCAGATAATATTTTACATGTTGGTGCAAGAGCATTTGTTGCTGAAGAATTAGAATTTCTAAAAGAACATAACATCAAAACAATTTCTGATAGAGAAATCAGGGAAGGAAAAGGGCCTCAGTTGTTACGTGATCATGTATCGTCATTTGATTCAATTTATTCTAGTTTTGATCTGGATGTGTTAGATCCTGCATTTGCCCCTGGTGTTGGAAATCCTGAGGCAGTTGGAATCACATCTAGAGAACTTTTTGATTTGATTTCATCATTTAATGAGACAAAAGTTACAGGCGTTGATATTGTGGAATTAAACCCATACCATGATAATGGGGCAACAGCATCTCTTGCAGCAAAAATAATGTCTACATTAATTGCTATGAATTTATCTCAAAAATAAAATACTAATGAATTATCATTACTGGACATTTTGACAACTCTGAAACTTTTCTACTAGTACTTCCTATTGCTTTGAGTTTCTCAATTCCTTTGAGTCCTTGACTTCCAATAATTATTAGATCTATTTTTTTTGCTTTGGCATATTCTAAAATTGCCTCAATTGGGTTCCCTTTAATCACATGATGATTAATTTTGATGATTTTAGTTTCATTTGCATGTGTAATTTTTTCTAATTTCTTTTTTTCATTAATTACTTCGGATTTGATAAATTTATGCAGTGTATCTTTAATTGTATAATCTCCTTCCATTTCTGCTAATAACACTCCATGAAGATATTCATGCTCATCAACTATTCTAAGTAAGAAAATTTTTGTATTTCCTTTCTTGGCAATATCTATAGCATATTCTAATGCTTTTTTTGCATATTTTGAATCATCATGTGGAACTAGAATATTTTTTATTAAATTTTTACTAACCAATTTTCCTTTTCCCCTGATAACCCCATAAATTTTTTAACATAATAATTGACTTAAACATGCTGATGATTATTATCTAAAAAATTCTGATTTGTATCTATTTTGTTCTGGTGACTTTATTAGATGGTGTTTTGGGGGTATCTCGTGTTAAACAATCTTCGAGATACTCTAAAACCTGCTTTGGAAAAAATGGGTAAAGGATTTGCAGCAACAGGGTTATCTCCTAATTTTTGGACATCAGTTGGATTAGGGTTTGCATTACTTTCTGCAGTTGTATATGGATTGGGAATGGAATTTGGATTAATTATCGGTGGTGTTTTGTTACTAGTTTCAGGATTCTTTGATATGGTTGATGGGCAAGTCGCCCGAGTTACTGGGAAAACTTCCCAAAAAGGTGAATACATTGATTCAATGTTTGACAAGATTGCCGAAGTTGCAATATTTTTAGGAATTTTAGTTGGTGGATACGCTGAACCTTATTTGGTATTTCTTGCAATCACTTTATCATTACTAGTAAGTTACGCCCGTGCAAAATCTGATATCATTAAAGTAAAACTCCAAGGCATCGGAATTGGTGAAAGAGCAGAACGATTACTGGTCATTGCATTTATTGGAATAATTGGTTTTATGGAATATGCTGTAATTATTGTAGTGATAATTGCAGCAATAACACTAGTTCAAAGAATGATTGTAACTACAAAAAATATTAAAGAATAATTTAAGTTTGTAATCTAAATCATCTATACATGGATTACCTTTGTAAAAGATGTGGATGTAGTTGTAGAAGTTCAAGAGGTGTTGGTAAAAACTTTAATCTTTGTGAACGATGTAACAGAATAAGACAGAAAGAGAGCTTCAAGTAATTCTAAATTTTATTCCACAATAACCATTTGTCTTTAATCTCATTCACATAGGATATTGATGCAGCCTGTAAACATCCTACCTGTAAAAGATAGTGGGAATATGGAACTAGAAACAATGCAACTACACATTGAGGATTTGATATTCAGATGGGTACAAGCTGGAGCTCCCATTATTCCATCAATGAAAGATTCCATAGAGAGAATAACTAAAGACGATAATCTACAAGCGTATTTTTGGGAAAGACTACGGCCTAAATTTTATACATAAATTCAATACGCTTAAGTTAAAAAAATAAAAAGAAGAAAAGAGTAATTATGAAAAAATGTACCTGTAAATGTAATTGTGAAGAAAAAGTAGACTACCTTACATTCAGAGCACATCACCATTCAGTTTCGCTTGCAAAATTAAACAAGGAGCCTATACCTCAACTTATTTGCAAAAAATGTAAGGCATCACATTAAAAACAAAAAAGGATGATTTCATCTTAATTTCAAAACTCTCATGTCCCTTGGAAGAAACATTATGGGCTAAATTTTACACATAAATTCAATACGCTTAAGTTAACACAGAATTTAGAAATACATGAACTGCCATCAAAAAAGTGAACCACATCTTTGGAGATATTCTAAGAACAATAAAACACGTAGATGTCTAAAATGCAAATCTTTAATCAAACTTACCAAAGAAGAATTTGCCCTTAAGTGGGGCACGGAAAAAAGAAAATAGTCTAGTTGGCTATACTTTTTTCTAAGTTATACTAATTGATATGTCGTATTCTAAACTTTATTCTACACTAATCCGTAGTTAGCATACTTTCCACAACCACTACAACGAAATATCTTCATAGAACTTGCATACTGATGCCAAAAGGTTGGTAATTTTTTATTTTTCTATGTAAAATTAGGCTAGTTTAATGTCGAAAGTTTGAGCTTATGGAATAACTAACGAAGTTTTCCACGTTTTCTTCTATTATCAGCTGATCTGATTTTTAGAATTTTGAAATGAATTGCACATGAAATACAATAGTGTTTTAGAACTGTTGGTGATGCAATGTATGCACCTTGTGCTCGTAATTCTTTTGCCAATGTATGTTCAACTAGATTTAGTTTGGATGTTACTTTTTTTGCCTTGTCTTTAGGAACTGTTTGTCCGCAGTTTGTACATTGTACAACACCTGAAGATCCTTTTCCTCCCTTGGTTCGTCCTCTACTTGCACGCTTAAGTGGCATGTACGTAAACTGATTTGCCTACTTATATTCTTGCGGATAATTAATAAAAAAACCTGAATTTATGCCTAAAAAACATCCAAAAATGCTTTATCTTTTAATTCTAGATCGTACTAATGTAATCTGTAATGCGTGGTCTATGTCATCATTGTTTTAGATCCGGTGTGGATATTTTTCTTTCAAAAGGTGAATCCTTGTGTAAAGATTGCTATGATGATATACCTAATGCAAAAAACTAAATCTGTAATATTTCAAATCAATAGAAATGAAATTAGCAGTATTTGCCCATTGTGCCGTTGATACAATAACTATTGATGATACAAATTATGAACAAATTGGTGGTTCTGCTTGTTATTGTGGGATAACTGCTAGGCAATTCAAATTTGACGTTGATGTATTTACCAAATTTGGTCCTAATTTTCCAAAACAATACTTTGATGAACACAAAATTAATTGTATAAATTCTGAATCTCAAAAAGATACCACAAAATTTGCAATATCTATTACAGGTTCTGATAGAACCTTAAAACTTGAAAATCAATGTGATCCAATTGAATACTCCAATGTGAATGCTGATGGTCATCTTGTAAGTCCAATTTTTCATGAAATTAATGATGATGTTTTGGGACAAATCAAAAAAGATTCTAATTTTATTTTTGTTGATCCTCAAGGATTTTTGAGACAAAAAGATTCTCAAAATAACGTCTATTTAGAAAAAAATGATCTTGACTTATCTGGCATTAATGCAATTAAGGTAAATCCTGAAGAAGCACAATGTATTGTTAATGGAACTCATGATGAAATGATGGTTGCACTACAGAAAAAAGGAGTAGAACATGTATTATTGACAAACAAATCTGAAGTATCTTTACTGGTAAAAGACAAAGTTTACTCTATTACTTTACCCAATAAACAAATTCATGATACTACTGGAATTGGCGATATCTTTTGTTCTGCATTTTGTTGTACTATGCTTAAGGAAAAAGATTTTTTGTGGGCATTGTGTTTTGCAGGTGGTGCAGCACAAGCTGCACTTGATTCAAAAAATATAGGTTTGCAGAAAATCCCTAAAAAAGGAACAATTCAAAATAATGCCTCATATTTTTACAATTTAGTAAAATTCCGAGATTTATAATACACAGGAACTGTCATTATTCTTTTATTACACTTGATGAATTATTTGATCTGTGCAAATAGGAATTTACAGTTCACAATCAAATGACACTGCTGCAAAGGCATTAAAAAAAATTTTAGATGACTCTGATATTACGTCATTTTCTATGAAACAATCAAAGGGAAAACAAGCTGATTGTGTCATTGTAGTTGGTGGCGATAAGGGCGTCAGAAATTATTTTCATAGAACTTTTGATTCTACTTTGCCTATTTTAGGGATTAGTGAGGGTGAAGCAAGTGGTTTTTTGGCTCAAATTGATATCAAAGAATTTTCAAGTTATGTTGGTGTATTAAAAAAACAAAAGTACACTGTAGAGGAAGTTCCAAGATTAGGAGTAAAAATTGATGGACGTAATGTATATCCTGTACTAAATGATGTTGCAGTGTTTTCATCAAAAAGTGCAATTCTCATGGAACATACTTTGCGAGTTAATGGAGAAGAAGTATGGCACGATAACAGTGATGGAATTATTGTATCTACACCAATTGGTTCATCAGCTTATTCAATGTCTGCTGGTGGTCCTGTATTGTTTCAGGATTCTGCAGTCTTTGAAATTATTTCTGTAAACTCTTTGGATGTTACAAGACGACCAATCATTGTATCTAATGATAGTTCTATAGAAATTGATGATATCTCTGCACGATTGCATTGTGAAGTTGTATTGGATGGATTGGATAGATACAAGGTAAACAAAACCGTAGAATGTACGCAATTTTTTCCTCCAGCAAAAATTATTCGACTCAAAAAAGATTCTACTGCAATTTCTGCATTGGCAAAAAAAGTTCATTTGGCTGAAGAATTACTTAGCATGCCTCCAAGTTCAAAATTATTATTAAAAACTTTAGAATATGAAGGATCTTTAACTCAAAAAGATTTGGCAAACAAAACATTACTTCCTGATAGAACTGTTAGACTCGCTTTGAGTCATTTACTAAAGAAAGGTTATGTCAAAAAGAAAGTTTCCATTAGAGATGCAAGACAGAAAATTTATGAAATCTCAAAAATAGAATAGTGTTTTTACTTATTGGGGGTTTGAAATTCTTGATGTGTGTGATGGGTCGTTTTTTGTAGCTTCATTGACTCTTTTTTGAATATTTTTTTTAAAACAATCATCTGAACAAAATGCATTCACACCTACTTTGTACTCTACTGAACATTCAACACATTTTGCCAATTTCTTAATTTACTACCTTCATCTTGACTAATAACCCCACATCGAAAAACCCATGATTGGGAATTTGTTTTATGACTAGAATTATTCGGATGCAGCTTTGATAAATGCTGAAAATGATTCTTCAGGAAATCCTGGTCTACTGTTAAACTCTGGATGAAATTGTACACCTAGATAGAATTTATGTGATGGAATTTCTAACATTTCCATTCTTTTCCCATGATCACTATCTGCTGAAAATACCAATCCATTTTTTTCAAATTCTGGAATGTATTGTTTGTTAATTTCATATCTATGTCTGTGTCTTTTGCTAATTGTTTGTGTACTGTAAATTTTTTGTGCATTTGTATTTTCTTTGATTAATACTTGATTTGCTCCTAACCTTAATGATCCTCCCATATCTGAAACATCTTTTTGTTCTGGAAGTAAATCTATGATTGGATTTTTTGCATCTGGTTTAATTTCAGTTGAATTACTATCTTCTAGCTTCATAACATTTCTACCAAATGCAATTGCTGCTAATTGGAATCCAAAACATATTCCAAGATATGGGATATTATTTTCTCGTGCATAATTTGCAGTTTCAATAATTCCTTCAGAACCACGTGTTCCAAATCCTCCTGGAACTAGAATTCCATCATACTTTGATAATGTAGAATAATCTGTAATTGTTTCTGAATCAATCCAATCAATATCAATTGATTTTCCAATTTCTGCCCCTGCATGTTTTAATGCATGATTCACACTAACATAACTATCCGTTAATGTAACATATTTTCCAACCATTGCGATTTTGACTTTGTTGTCTTCATGGTTTACCATATTTTGTGCAATAGTATTCCATTTATCCCAATTAGATGATGCGTTAAGCATTCCAACTTTACCAAACTTTGTAAATATTGAATCCATTATCCCTTGGTCATACAACATTTGTGGTACTTCAAAAATTGATTTTGCATCATGACATGATAGTACATCACTTGCTGTGACATTTGTAAACATTGCAATTTTCTTTTTTGTTTTTTCTTCTAATGGTAATGAACACCTTACTGCCAAAAAGTCTGGCTGAATACCTATTCTTCTTAATTCTTGGGCACTATGCTGAGTTGGTTTTGTTTTCTGCTCTCCTACAACATCAAGTGATGGTGCCAATGTGACATGAACAAAAATTACTCCCTGTGGGCCTTCTTCGACTTTCATTTGTCTTAATGCTTCAAGAAATGGTAATGATTCAATATCTCCAACTGTTCCTCCACATTCTACAATCAGAAAATCTAATTTTTCATCTTCAGCAATTTTCCTGATTCTGTTTTTTATCTCATCTGTAATGTGTGGAATTATCTGAACACATGCTCCCAAATAATCTCCTTTTCTTTCTGCTTCAATTACAGATGAATAAACTTGAGCCGTTGTAATGTTGTGACTTTTTGGAATATCTTGATTTAGAAATCTCTCATAATTTCCTATGTCCATATCACATTCGCCTCCATCATCGGTGACAAAGACTTCTCCATGAGCTACTGGATTCATTGTTCCTGCATCATAATTCAGATATGGATCTATTTTGATACATGATACTTTTTGATCTGCTAATTGTAATAATTTTGCAATAGAGGAAGTTGTTACGCCTTTACCAAGGCCAGACATCACACCACCTGTGACAAAAATAAACTTCGTCTGCACATTAATGAAACGCACATCTAGTTTTTGTATGTTTTGATGTATGGGAACAGTTGAAATACCTGTTTGATTACATTTGATTTATGAAATTGCTTTTTATTTTACCTGTATTACTTGTCATGTTTGGTGCTACTAACACTGTATTTGCTGAAGTTACATCTGAGATCAAAATACCTTCTGGTGCATCTGACCCTAATGCTGCTTATTTTTGGACAGAACAATCTACAGGAATAACTACTGGTGAGGTAACTGTATTTCCTGGAAATTCAATTACTTGGCATAATGCTGATTCTGCATTTCACACCATAACATCTGTTTCTCGTTCAGGTGAAACCACTAGTCTAACAATGGATGATGAAAACGGTGTTTTTGATAGTGGTTTTTTTACCGCTGGTGAGTCATACACTCAACAATTTGATAATTTAGGTGACTTCTATTATTATTGTAACCTTCATCCTTGGATGAATGGTGTAGTACATGTAATAAAAAATCCTGGAAGTGTTCAGGCAATTGATAAAATTGCATCCGGATACTCTGATGATGGATTAGGTTTTGAGGTAAAATACATCTTGGATACTAATTTACAAAATGCTGTTTATGTTAATCCTGATGAAAAAACATTGACATTTACAATTTCAGGTGATACTGAAAATGAACAAATCACATTCATTTTACCTTCAGAATTAATTAAAAATCCAAACACTGTTTGGGTTGATGGACAAATGACTGACTTTGATTCTGAAGAAACCTCTACTGGAATTAAATTAATTATTCCAATAGCCCCTCATTCAAAAGAAATCAAAATTATGGGTGCATATGTAATTCCTGAATTTGGATTTTTAGCAATGGGTATTTTGAGTGCTGGGTTGTTTTCTGTTTTGTTTTTGATTCGAAGTAAACCTTTGAATCTTTTTAGATTTTAATTATTGAGCCTAGATTCTTCATTCGTTACTCGAAAAAATATTTTACCTATTGCTCAACATAAAATACTACCATAAGATTATATTTAAAAATGAAAGTATGAGTATATGACAAGTATGAGAATTTGTTGCAATAAAGGCACAAAAACCATGAATATGGAACTAAATTCATCTAATCGGTTTGTTCAGGATAAAACTACACAATCCCGAATCTCTCAAGACAGAAATGGTCCTAGAATCACTTCATCAAGAGGTACTAGATCTTTGTGGATAACAAAATTGCCTAAACTTGAATCATTTCAATCGTCTAAGGTAATTATTTACAATAGGGGAACAAAACGTTCTGAGCAAATTTTTTAATAGTTTAGAATTTTTTAATTATTTTTATTTTATTGATCTGTACATTTGTAAATTAATTTAATTTATTTCAAAAAAGTTTTAGAGAATTTTTTTGAGTATTTTTTTGTACATTATACTTAGGTGGCTCTAGTTTGTTTTTTTAGTGATTTTGTAAATGCTGTAATTTTTGCCTCAAGTTGATTTTGAGATGTTTTTTCAATTAATTTTAGATATGCACTTCCAACAATTACTGCATCAGCTCCTGCCTTGATGTATTTTTTTACATCTTCTGGTGTTGATACGCCAAATCCTACTCCTATTGGAATTTTTCCTTTGGTTTGTTTTTTGACGTTTTTAATTGCATTAATTGTATATGATTTTACTCCTGTTTTGACTCCTGTTGTTCCATAAACTGCTACAAGATACAAAAACCCTGATGAAACTTTTGATATTTTTTCAATTCTCTTTTTACTTGTATTTGGAGATATCAGAAATATTGTATCTGCTTTATTTTTTGCAGATTTTAGATATTCTTTTGATTCTTCAACTGACATATCAGGTAAGATAAATCCGTCAATACCTGCTTTTTTAGCCTCAAAAATGAATTTGTCATATCCTTTGTGGTATAGAATATTGGTATATGTCATAAGTATAATTGGAATATCTGTTTCTTTTCTGATTTTTTTGACTAGTGCAAAAAACTTTGCAATTTTAGTTCCTTTTTGTAATGAGATAGTACTTGCATTTTGAATAACTGGACCATCAGCTAATGGGTCTGAAAATGGGAAACCTAATTCAATAATATCTGCACCTCCTTTAACTAACCCTCTTACTGTTGTTATGGTTGCTTTTTCATTTGGGAATCCTGCCATGATATATGCAATTAGAGCTTTTTCATTTTGTGATTCAAGTGCTGAAAATTTTTCTTTAATTCTTGTCATGTTTATTCAAATAATTTTGCACTTCTTCAACGTCTTTATCTCCTCTTCCTGATAATGTAACCACAATTGATTCAGATGGTTTTGATTTTCTTGCAACTTTTACAGCTTCTGCAATTGCATGAGCTGATTCTAATGCTGGGATAATTCCTTCAGTTCTTGTTAATAACAAAAATGCATCAATGACTTCAACGTCTGTTGCTGAATGATATTTTACTCGTTTTGTATCTTTATAGTATGCATGTTCAGGTCCTACTCCTGGATAATCTAACCCTGCTGAAATACTATGAGTTTCTGTAACTTGTCCTTCTTTGTCTTGTAACAGATATGTCATCATTCCATGGATTACGCCCTTGGAACCAGCTGACAATGTTGCTGAATGTTTTGATGACTTTAGTCCATGACCTGCAGCTTCGACTCCAATAATTTCAGAATTTGTATCAGCTAGAGGATAAAAAGTTCCAATGGCATTTGATCCTCCACCAACACATGCAATGACGCTGTCTGGTGTTTTATTGTTAATTTTTTTCATTTGTGATTTTATCTCATTTCCGATTACACTTTGAAAATCCCTAACCATTACTGGATATGGGTGGGGGCCAACTGCTGAGCCTAACAAATAGTATGTATTTTCAACATTTGTAATCCAGTCTCTGATTGCCTCATTGATTGCATCCTTGAGGGTTTTAGAACCTGATTTCACTGGATGTACTTTACAACCTAGTAAATTCATTCGAAATACGTTGAGTTTTTGACGAATTGTATCCTTGTATCCCATGTATACCTCTGCTTTTAATCCTAAAGCAGCACATGCCATTGCTGTTGCAACACCATGTTGTCCTGCACCAGTTTCAGCAATGATTCTTTTTTTATTCATTTTTTTTGCAAGTAATGCTTGACCTAGTGTATTGTTTATTTTGTGAGCTCCCCCATGTAGCAAATCCTCTCTTTTGAGATAGATTTTTCCACCACCAATTTTTTCTGACAAATTTTTTGCATAGTATAGTGGAGTTGGTCTTCCAGCATATACTGTAAGATAGTAATCTAACTCTTTTTTGAATTTTTTGTCATTTTTGAATTTGAGATAATTTTCTTCCAACTCTTCAATTGCTGGAACTAGTGTTTCTGGGATGTATTTCCCACCAAATTCTCCGAATTTACCATCTTTTGGATATTTCAATATGCATTCACCAATTTTTTTACTTGTTCTTCAATGTTATCACTTTTCATAATGCTTGAACCTATCAGAAATGCATCAGCTCCGCATTTTTTTAGATATTGAATGTCTTCAGGTGTTTCAATCCCACTTTCTGATAAGATTATTCTTGATTTTTCAAATCCTGAAAGAACCGTTTCTGTTGTTTTAAGATCTATATCCAAAGTATCTAGATTTCTATTATTAATCCCAATAATGTCTGCTTCTGTTTTTTGTGCATTTTCAAATTCTTGTTTTGTGTGTACTTCAAGTAAAATTTCTAATCCTTGTTTGTGTCCATATGCGATAAACTCATCAATATCTGATAGGAAATTTTGGTCAAAAAGTGACTGAATTACCAACATGTAATCTGCGCCAATTTTTTTTGCAGCATCAATTTGGATTTTATCAATCATGATGTCTTTCATTAGTAATGGCACATCTACTGCACTCCTGACTTTCATGAAATATTCTGGTGAGCCGTGAAACAGGTGTGGTTGAGTCAATACTGACAGTGCTTTTGAGCCTCCTGAAATCATCTTTTTTGCGATACTTGCAGGATCACTTTGAGTTCTAATTTTACCTAGAGACGGGGATGCAAATTTTATCTCAGTTAGCAGTGTTGCATGTGTATTTGATTTTATGATTTGTTTGAAATCTTTTGTAGATTTTTCTAAATCTGCCTCAACATCATACACTCCATCATCAATTGCCATTTGTGAATTGTTTACTAGTTTTCTCAAAATATTTTCAGCCATTATTAATCTCCTTTAGTTTTGTACTATCTCCAGTGTCTGCAACAAACTTCTCCAGTAGTGCGATGGCTTTGCCATCTTTAATTGTCTTTAGTGCTAATTCCACACCTTCTTCAAAATTATCTACAATATTTCCAACAATTAACCCTCCTGCTGCATTAAGTACTGTAGTTTCAATCATTGCTTGATTTGCAGTATTATTTAGTACTCCAACAAATGATTCTATTGCATCTTGTTTGGTACTAATTTGAATATCTGATAATTTTGATTTATGCAATCCTACAACTTCGGGGTCAATTGCATTCATCAACACTTTATCATTACGCAGTATACATACACGGTTTGTTGCAGATGTTGAGAATTCATCCATTCCATCATCAGAACGAACTGTCATGACATTTTTTGCGCCTTTTCTTTTTAGAAGTAATGGTAATCTATCAAGATATTCTATTGAAAAAACTCCTACTAGTTGATTTTTTACATTTGCAGGATTTGATAATGGTCCAAGTAAATTAAATGCAGTTCTTGTTTTTAGCTGTTTTCTTGCAGCAGACACATACTTCATTGCTGGATGAAATTTTTGTGCAAACATAAAACAGATGTTATGTTTTTGCAAAATTGTTGCAATTTGATCAGGATTTGTGCCTAAATCATACCCAAAATACTCAAAAATATCTGCACTACCTGATATTCCTGAACTTGAACGGTTACCATGCTTTGCAACAATTCCTCCAGCTGCTGCAACTACAAATGATGCTGTAGTTGAAACGTTGAATGTCTGTAATGCATCTCCTCCAGTACCGCACATATCAATTACAGTTCCTGAATTTTTTGTATCAACTTTGAGGGAAAACTCTTGCATCTTGTCTAGCATTCCCAATAACTCATCATCTGTTTCTCCCTTTACTGCAAGTTTTGATAGAAAATCTATATTTTCAATATCGGTAGTTTTTCCTGATAATATATCTGTCATGATGTTATTTACTTCATCGTATGCCAGATCTGTTTTTTCTTGTAATTTTAAAATCAAATCTGAAATCATTTTCTTTCCTCAACTTGTTTTACAAAATTTCCTAGGATTTTTTTTCCATCTTCAGTCATTATTGATTCTGGATGAAATTGTACACCTTGAATTAGATAATCTTTGTGCTGAATAGCCATTATTTCCCCATCATCTCCAGCTGTTGCAGTTACCTCTAACACATCTGGAATTACTGTTTTGTCTCCAACCAAACTATGATATCTAGTTGCTCTAAATGGGTTTTTTACATTAGAAAATAATTTTGAATCTGTATGATTTACAGGGCTTGTCTTTCCATGTCTGACACATCCTGCATTTGTCACTTTGCCTCCAAACGCTGCAATGATTCCCTGATGTCCCAAACACACTCCCAAAATTGGAGTACTACTTCCCATATCTGCAATAACTTCTGAACAGACTCCAAAATATTTTTTCTCTTCAGGAGTTCCAGGACCTGGTGAAATTATTATCGCATCATAATTTTTCTCTTTTATTTGTGATATTGTAATTTTGTCATTTCTAATAACATCGCAATTAACTCCTAATTCTCCCAAATACTGTGCAATGTTGTACACAAATGAATCATAATTATCAATAATTAGGAATTTCAATTTGCCTCCTTTAATGCCTGAAGCATTGCTCCTGCTTTGTGTTCTGTTTCTTTGAATTCATTTTCTGCAATAGAATCTGATACAATTCCTGCTCCTGATTGTACAAATCCCTTGTTGTTTTCAATGAATATACTTCTAATTGCAATTGCAAAGTCACAACATCCATTATTTGAAAAATATCCTACAGCTCCTGCATATGGTCCGCGAGACTCTGTTTCTAATTCATCAATAATTTGCATGGCTCTAACCTTTGGTGCCCCTGAAACTGTTCCTGCAGGAAATACTGCTTGAAACGCATCAAACATGTCATTTTTCGTATCTAAATTACCTACTACATGACTAACTATGTGTTGAACATGACTGAATCGTTTTATTTGCATTAAAGATTCTGGATGAACTGTCCCATATCTGCACACTCTACCAATATCATTTCTACCCAAATCTACAAGCATGGTGTGTTCTGCTAATTCTTTTTCATCATTAATTAATTCCTCAGAAAGTTGTTTGTTTTTTTCTTCATTATCTGTAACCTTTCTAGTTCCTGCAATTGGAAATGTCTCTACTTTATCTCCTGTAATTCTAACTAGCATTTCAGGGGATGCCCCAATGATTGTTTTTGTATCTTGTTTTAGATGATACATGTAAGGTGATGGATTTAGTTTTCGTAATGTTTTGTATAGTGTTAAATTATCTCCTGTAACATCAAATGCAAATTTACGAGACAATACAACTTGAAAAATATCTCCATCATGGATGTATTTTTTTGCCTTGTTGACAATCTCTGAAAACTTTGACTTATCCATGTTTGGCGTTACTTCACTTGATTGAAATTCACCAAATGTATCATCATTCATAATAATTTTATCAAATCTATTTTCCTCATGATAAAAATAAAATAGTTTTTTGTGTAGATTATCATAAATTATCCCATCATCATAAATTCCAAATTCCATTAATGGTTGAGATGAATTATGCTTATCAGTAATATCTTCTACCAATCTTATTGCATCATAGTTTACAACACCTACTGCCCCTCCAAGATACCTGTAACTTTGATCATCTGATTTTCCAAGTAGTTTTTTTAATTCAGCAAATGGGTCTGATGTTTGGATAGTTTGAGTTTTCCCGTTTTGAATAATTTCTACTCTATCTGTATACCCTTTGAGGATTATTTTTGGATCAAAACCCATCACTGATGTTTCAGCTAGAACTTCTGGACCTGTTAATGATTCAAAGAGAAATGAATGTGAATAATTACGAGAAATTTTATTGTAAATTTGAAATTGATTTTCAGATAAATCTAGGGGTATTACTTTTGCTGATGTCTTTCCAAAGGTGTCCACCCATGAAAGAAATTTTGTAGGTTTATTATTTAAATTGGTAAGAAGATTTGATCCTCTCTTTATTACTTCAAAATAGTTGATTTATCAGGCGTGAGTTGGTTACCGTATAGTACGGTACCTTTATAGTCAAGTTGATCGATATTACTCTATGATGCAGCGAATAACTCAACCAATATTTCAGAATTTACAAATTCTTGAATCAAAGAGTACTGTATCTAAAGTAGAATGCTATGTCTGTGGCAAGGGTCTAGAAGATGGTCACAGCATAACTGCAAAAACTCTTCCTCATGGAACTGCCTTGTTTTGTGATGTTCATTATCCATTACAGTAGCCTATTTTTTTCTTTTTTCATTTTTTTTGAATTTGCAAAAAATTATTTTGTACCATTTAATCCCATTTAATTTTGGAAATACTGTTGACTATTACTTACCATCATTCAAAACAAATGATTCTTTAGAAATTCATTACTAATTACAATAATCACAAATGAACGAAACGACACAAACTCAAATCAACTTGGGTGATTACAACAAACCACAAGAACAATCCAAAGCCGTAGGTATTGGAAAAATACTGGGCAAAATAGTCAACATCAAAGATTTTAAAACAAACAGAGGAAAACCATCTCCGTATACTCCAAAAGAGTCAATTGGAGAAGATGGCATGACTGATTACAATGTCATAGATACTGTGGAATCTTTTGATGTAAATGGACAAATGGTGAGTTCTTTTTTTGTAACACCAGCAATAGTCAAACAGATTCAAAGAGTACCAAACTATCAGTCAGAGTTGGCTGCAGGAAAGGTATTTGGTCCATGTAAAATTGGACAAAAAATATCTGCAAAAACTAGTGCAAATTATTGGTGTCTTCTTTTCCCTGGAGAAGAAGGCTACTAGACTTTTTTTGAAAATTTTTCAATATTGAATGAAATTTCTTGTAATATCCACATCGATTTTTTTCTGATTTGATCATACTTTTATCATATAATACTATCCTCATAATATGGTCAATATCAGATGTGAGGATTATGGCTTTGATTGCGATTATTCTCTAGATGGGGATGTGGATTCAGTAGTTTATGGCTACCAATCGCATATGACTGATGAACATGGGATTGATTATTCATCTGAGACTCTTTGTAAAACTGTGATGAAAAAACTTCCAAAACAAGTTCACACTAATATTTGAGCCATATGGCTCCCGTCTCTTATTTTAAAATTTGAATGCTATTGGATTTGTTATAAAATAATTTACAACCTATTTTAGTAGAAACCTACCCTTATTTTCTATGGATGAATCATTTCCACTTGAAGACACTAAAGTAAAGATTCAAGACATTTTGGTAGAACCTGAAATTAGATTTTGTGGATTAATTGATTCAGAAGGGGAATTACTTGCAGGAGATATGAAACCTGGTGTCATCCCGCTTGAAACTGATAAAGATAGACGAAAAATATATTCCCAATTAGCTCACAGAGCTGCAAACAGATCTGGCTTTGATGCAAATTTTGGAAGAGTAAAGTATTCTTCATCAAGACGAGAAAAAGTTGTAATGATTAGTTTTCCAATTGGAAGATACATTTTACTAGTTATTGCAGAACCTTCTGTGAATATTGATAGACTGGCATGGAAAATTATTTACAAACTAGATCATCAATGGTCTGAATATTATGGTTTTTGATTTATCTTGCTTTTCGTTTCCAGCCTTGCTCAATTTTACAATTTGTTATATCTGAATGTTGATGCTTTTTCCCTGTAGTTTTATTTGATTGCACATTTTCATTTTCTTCTACTATGAATAATTTTTCAACTTGTTTTGTTTCTGTTTCTGTATAAATAATATTTGTAGCAGTTGTATTTTCTTTCTTTTTCTTTTTTACCCTCTGAGACTCTGTATTTTTAAATGACCATTTGATATTATTTAGATCATTTGATGACGATAATTTCTTGTTGAAATCACCTAGTGATTTAACCATGCATTGTTGATTTTGATTCTAAACTTAAGACTATCTATAGCAGAAATTAGATACTAGATAATTTCCCAATAATTTATGAAGCCTGATGACGTATTTCGAAAACGAAACCTCACCAAAGTAAATTTTGAGTATGAAGACTTGATTGGAAGGGATTTGTCTGATTCTAATCTGAGTGGAGTTGATCTTTCAAATCGGGATATTCATGATGCAGACCTGAGTTGCTGTGATTTGAGTAATGCCAATCTGAGTCATACAATTTTGTTTTATGTAAAATTGAGAGGTTCTGATTTGAGACACATCAATTTGTCTAATGCAAAATTATGGGATGCCGAACTATATGGTGCAATGCTTCAAGATGCTGATTTACAATCATCTGATTTGTTTTATTCTGATTTAAGAAATACAGATTTGAGTAATGCCAATTTGGGGGGTGTTAATCTCAGGCATGCTAATTTTGATGGTGCACTTTTAGATTCAGTTAACTTTCAAGGTGCGAATTATGATTCTCAAACTTTTGAGACTGTATCCAAAAAATATCAGTCCCTTTTGGAGCAACAAGGCAATCTTTGGTAGGTTAGTTGAATCTTTTTAAGAGTATTATTGTTGAGTTAATTTATGAATTTGAAATCTGAAAAATCCATTAAAGAATATCTCAAAACATTACCTGATGATACTGTTATCAAATACTATTCTGATGTTGAATTTACTCCATTTCCTGTATTAATTATTGAAGAGTACACTAGACGATTCAAACAAAAATCAAAAAATGAACTAGTAAAAGATCTCAAAATTCAGGCAAATCTTGCAAAAAAGAAAACAAGTGAGCTTGGTAAAATGGCAAAAAACCACAAATTAGTTGATGATGTTACTCGAGAAAAATCAGAAGAAATTATTCGCCATGCAAAAAAGAAAGGATTTGAGATTTCTCAAAGAATCGTAAAAAAAAGTACCAGACTAAAATCAAAGTTAAATAAAAAATCAAGTGCCAAAATCGCACAAAATTTGGAATTACTTGAAAAATTAGGCCAACTAAAAAAAGCAGGCATTCTTACTACTCAAGAATTCCAAGAAAAGAAAAAGAAAATCTTATCTAAAATCTAATTTTAGAGTTCTTACTTGTTTTGATCAATACTTTTATGTTAAAATCTGATCTTGCAAATTTGTGGATATATCTCAAAAAAGATTACCTATAATTTTGATAATTATCCTTGTTGTTGTATTGATAGTACAATTTATGGGAAATCAACAATCAACTACTCTGATAGACACTCAAACATGTGAATTATACATCAAAGATGCACAAATTGGCGGTAAACAATACCTTGGTGAATACGATTCAAAATGTTTAGATTTGAGAAATCTAAACCCGTGATATTTCTGTGCCTGCATTTTCTGTTCTTATCTTTTCATTGAAAATTGATATCTTAGTTAGTTGTGTATAGGCAATTTATTTTAATTAGATAAATCCAACTTTATACTATGAGTGAAAATACTGAAAAAAATAATAATTTTCAATTAATTGATAAAATTACATCTCAACATTTCTCAGAAATTGAACATAATATTCACCATTTTCAACAAATTTTGTTTGATTTACAAAATGAATACTATAAAATTTGGAAAAATTCCTTCAACTCGAATCTTTCATTGTTCAAAGAATTTACATCAAAATCAAAATATGATTATTCTGCATCTGCTCCTTTGAATTCTATAATATCTAATCTTCATGAAGAAGCTACAAAATACAGAGATGTATGCAACAAAATTGTTGTATCTACAATAGAGGCAAGCAAGAAAAATGCAAAAACTTGGAATGATCATGCAAAATCTTTTGAAGAATCAAATAAAAAAATAATACAATTCTGGATGTCTGCATTTACTATGAAATAATATTTTGATGTAGAGTTGTTTTTAACTCCGTTTTAATAAAATTATATTCATGGGTGAAAAAACTGATTGCCAATGCACAGTTTGTAATTGTAATGATAATTTTAAAATAATTCAATCTGATGATTTGTTAAATTTAGTACAACATGGACGATTAACTGAAGAACAAATAAAATTTATTAAAACAAGGCTTGGTAGCAGAATCTGTAAAAATTGTTTTACTGGAAAACACGCTTGATTGTTTCCTGTAATAATCAGGATCATTGTTAAATATCATATTGTTGTAGTAGTAATAACAAGAAGCCAGATGTTCTGCGTCGTAGAATAATTGGTTTGGAAAACACAATCATGTTATGCTACGTCTGTGTAAGCGTGTTTTCCTTGTACTCTTGTTATTTTAGTATAATAAAAATAACATTAGTTTCTAGATGGTTTATGAGTAATCTTGATGATTCTATTGGAAAAATCCTCTTAGACTTGCAAAAAGATGATCCTGATACTTTTAAAAAATTAATGAAAAAAGCACAAGATGAAAATCCTGAATTATTTGACTCAACTGATGCTGAAAATATCGAAATTGATGAGTATAATCAGAAAATAGATGATTATAATAAAAAAATCGATGAACAATGATTCTAAAATTTTATGCCTAAATAATTTCTGAGAAGAACTTTTTTGCTTTATCTTTTGAGAGTTGGCGATTTTTTGTCTGGCAATAGTTTGTAGTAAATGTACATTTTGGACATCCTCCCCATTCTTCATCTTTATCTTTGGAACAATCACAATCATTTATGAGAGAAAAACATGCCTTTAGAATTTCTGTGAATTTATCATAAATTATTTTACTACATCCATTATATCCATCAGATGAATTGTCATACAGATAGATTACTCCTTTTTCATAATATGCATCAATGTCATTTGATTCTGATTTTGTTAAAATTTTACTTGCATTAAGTAAAACATGTGTAATGGTATGAACTCTAGAGTCTGATGTAATTGGACTTTTTCCATCAGCAGATACTTTTGATGTGATTTCTGGTGGTAATTCAATACTAACTGATGAATGCTTTGATTTCCAATGAAAATTTCTCCAACCAGATACTGTATTTCCATTATGTGTTTCAAATTTATCTGTAGATTCATTATAGTTTCCTTTGAGATAACCTGAAATTGTTCTATCTAAATCTATAACTCCATATCTTAATGAAATTTTTTTATTTTTTAAAATAACTTTTTTGTTTATTTCATTTCTTTTTGATGTTTGGATAATTGTTGTACGAACAATTGGTATTGTCCTTTTTTGTTTTTCTGTAGTTCTAGTAAGATATGCTCTAGCACCATTTTGTGATTTAATCAGTGAAGTTACTTCATAATTATTTTTGTTAAAATGATAAATTGCCTTTTGATGTAGTTGATAATATCCGATGGGTACACTGCGGGTACCAATTTTTCTTGAATTATAATAAATTGTAATTTCTCCTGATGTTCCTCGAAGATTTACACTTTCTGCAAAATCAAAATACTGTGATTTATCTGATTCATTAGCTGATTCTTTTTCAACTTCAATTGATTCAATATGTTTGTCTGAAATTATTGCATTTTCTTTGTTAATTGGAATTATGTGATTTTGTGATAGATACTCATCAATGTGCCTGGCAAAGTAATGACATGTTGCATCTTCTGGGTCAAATACGCATATGGCATAGGATTTTTGTCCTTTTCTTCCAGCACGTCCTATTCTTTGAACAAATGAATCAAATTCACTTTTGAATGCTGAAATTACCACATCCACATGTCCAATATCTATTCCAAGTTCTAATGTTGGAGTACATGAAAGTGCATCTAACTCACCACTTTTCATTTGTGTCTCATAGAGTTTTCTATCATTTTGATCAAGACCTCCACGATGTATCTGAATCCTAATATCTTGATTTGATTCCTCTACATTTGATGCAAGAAATTCTGCATCATTATGTGAATTACTAAAGATTAGTTGTGTTGACTTATTTTTGTAACAAATTGATGATAATAACTCCATTGTAGTTCTTTGCCCATACTTTCTTGGCATGATAAAAAACATGTGCATGTTTTGTTTTCGTCTGTATTTGCTTTTGATATATGAAAATGAATCTTGAGGTAAATCAAACATATTTGAAAAAAACTCTTTAGAATTATCCAAAGTTGCAGAAGATCCTATGAATTGAATTTTTTTCATATATCTTTTCATTCTTTTTAAAACATAGTAGACGTTTGAACCATGAAAACTGGTGTATGAATGAGCTTCATCCATTACAATGATTTTTGCATTTTTGAATAATTCATTCCATTTTTTATCTTGTAAAATTAAATGGTAATTGATAAAATCAAAATTTGTAGCAATAATTACTGCTTTTTTGGTAGCCTCTTCTAGTATCATGTTTTTGTATTCTGTACTTTGACCTCCATGAATTGAATATACTGCAATTTTGTCGTGTAATCCACATTTGTAAACTAAATCTGAAATTTTTGATACTTGATCATCAATTAATGCATTAAGTGGATATACAAATAATGCAAAAACACCTACTTCATGATTTTTTGAAATCATTTCTAAAATTGGAATACTAAACGCTTCTGTTTTTCCTGAACCCGTAGGTGCTGAAATTATTGTATTTTTGCCTTCAAGAATAGAGTATACTGACTCATTTTGAAATGGTAATAACCCTGTAAACCCGTATTTTTTTAATCCTGAAATAATTTTCTCTGATAACACATCATGTAATTCCTCTACTGGGATTTTCTCAGGTTCTGGTGCAACCCGCCTTTCATAATGAATAATCCCTAACGTCTCTTCTTTGTGTCCTTGAATGATTTGCTCAAAAATTTTATCGTTTTCAATTAATGATTTTGGGATTTTATTAATATCAAAGAGAATTTCAGGCGGTAAGAAAATTTTGGGTTTTGGTGGAATTATTTTCTTGGCTTTTTTTATTTCATCTGGATAATATGACTCAGTTGAAGCAGTTGGCCCATCACATCTGTGGGGTTCATCTGTCCTTGCATCAATTGGAATAAATTTACCGCTATCTGATTTGAACTCCTCATCCCAATAGATTTCGGCCCCACATCCTTTGGAGCATTGTTTTGTTCTTCCTGAATAATTTACTCCGTATGTTGGTTTTTTTGGAATTATCAACTCTGGGGTACATTTGGGACAAATTCCAGGAGCTCCTACATCGCCTAAATTTTGTGTAAGTTTTGTATTACATTTAGAACAAAATTTCATTGTTGTTGATTTTAGCTAACTAACCATTAATGAATTAAAGATAGTGAAAAATTTACAATAAAATCTTAAATCATAACTGCAAAATTGACCTTAGATTTACTCAATTTGATCAAATTAGTTTACTAGATATTATTACAATAAGATAACCCTAATTCTTCCAATGACTGATTTTGTCACCTTGAGAGAAACAAACCCTGATTTTGATGATTTGTGCGAAGCACGAGATGCAATTCTTAGAGCAATAGAGATGCATCAACTATCAGAAGAAGCTTTGCAAGAAAAACTGAATGAATGGGATCACAAAATCAAAACTAAGTTTGTAGAGTTAAACCAATGAACACATCTAACTCAAACAAACTGAATTTCTTTTTGTATAAATCAAAAGTCAATCAAAGTGCTTCAAAATATAGATATCAATTCCATCACATTGCAATACACTATTCAGAAAAATGCAATGAACTGTGTTAGCTGATTTGATGTAATCTGCTATTCATTACTACACATTTTCAAAACTAGATCTTTATTACAACTATCTTTTCTCTAAAATTAATGTCAAAGTTTGTTGAAATTGCAATTGGGGTTAGTGCGATCCTTGTAGGTCTTGCTTTGATTGGCGGTTTGATATAGGTGAGAAAAATTGCCTTTAGACAAAATGCCTGATTCAGAAGAATTCATCCCGACTCACAAATCTACTGTTTTACATGTTGATGGGACGCCTGTAGCATGTATTATTGATGAAAATATTCAAAACCAATCACGATATGATTCACTTCAAAAAAATTCATCATTACGAGCGAGTTTGGTGGGATTTCTAAACAAGGATGATGAATTAGGATTATTTCTGGGTTTTAAATTAAAAATTCAAACAGATGATGATCGTTTTGAATACACTGTATATCCTAATGATGAATTCATTGATGCTGTAATTTTCACTGAATCAATTGCTATGATAAATAACAAATTAGAGAATTTGTTTTTATTGCAAACAATAATGACTGATCAATTTGTTAAAACTAGATCGGAATTTGAAAAATTTCAAAAAATGTTAAAATAATTTTTTCTATAATCATTAAATTACTGTTAATTTAGAATCATACATATGGTAAATTTTACTCAAATGCTAAAGACTCGAGAACCAACACTGCTTGATAGGGAAGATGGTCATTGGTATCAAACAAAATTTGATGATGTCTATCCTTCAATTAGTACTATTTTATCTGCAACTTCATCTGAAGATAAAAAAAACGGTCTAAAAAATTGGAAAGCAAATGAACCTGCTCACCAATATATCACAGAACAATCTCAACATATTGGTACTCAATCACATAAAATCATCGAAGATTATTTGAGTGCTAAACTATCCTTGGAGGAATTTGATTTACTACCAATTGCACATTTTCATAATCTTAAACCCTTTTTAGAAAATATTTCTGATGTTACCAGCATTGAACAAAGAATGTATTCTGATAAATTAAAAGTGGCTGGTACTAGTGATTTGATTGCATATTACAATGGTGAATTATCTATCATTGATTATAAAACAAAAAGAAAACCCCAAATTGATGATTACATGTATGAGTATTATCTACAAACCACTTGTTATGCTCAAATGTTTCATGAAGTCACTGGACAAAAAATCAACCAGGTGGTTATCCTTGTTAGTAGTGAAAAAAACACTAGGCAGGAATTCATCAAAAACTGTGATGACTATGTTGAGCCTATGCAAGAGCGAATTGAAAAGTACTATTTGAACAATCTAGCCTAGAAAAAATATTCAACCAATTAGTCATTTTTTAAACAAACCCTTGTATATGGTCTAAAATTTACAGGCATAGATATGAAATACATGTGTAGAACTTGTAAAACAGAATGTGATGATATTCCAGAACATATGATGAAAGTTCATAATTTCTCAAAAACAATAGTTGATGCTCAACTTAAAGCAAATGCTAATTGTTACAAAAATTCATTTACACCATTAGAATAATTTAATAAATTATTACTTTAATGACTCTTGAATAATTTTTGTATCTGTGAATTGTCTAAATTGAATAATTTTGTTATTTTTAATCAAATAGATGTGTGAAAATTCAACATTGAATTTTTTTCCTATTTTTGATATTCCTTGATATTTTCCATTAACCATGATGTGATCTTGTAATGCTGTGATTTGTTCTGGGATTGCATGAAATTCTTGAAAATTTGATAACATTTTTGGGAAATAATTCTCAAACACTTGTTTTACTCCTTTAATCATTCCACCTTCTGGCATTCCTTCAGCAGTTATCCATTCAATTTCATCATCACATATTTCTAAACATTCTTTGATGTTATTTTCTTTAAATGCAATGTAGAATTTTTTTACTAGTTCTTCGTTAGTCATTTTTCTTTTAACAAAAAATTATTGATCTCTTTTGCCTCTTTCCATTGATACCATATAAGATTCCAAATTAATTCATCTATGGTATGACGATGTTTTTCTGTTAGTTGCATTCCTTTTAGATTAAGTATGACTTTACTTCTCATGGTCCCTAACCTCATCCCAAGCATTAAACACTCTCTATTGTTATTTGGTAATTCTTTACCTCTAAATTCTTCAGGTCTTGAATCAAATATTTCAAAATGTTCATCTAACCATTTAAATTTAGATTTTTTAAAAACATTCAAAATCATTGTAATTGTATCATAATCTATATTTTTTTTTGCAAGAAGTTCTTTGATTTTATTTTCTGATTTCTCTTTTGTTTGCCTGCTGAGCTTTTTTTCTAATTCTTTGAGTTCTTTTGATTTTGTTGCAATCATATTTTTTCTAAATTTTTCATATATTTGATCATTTCTTGATTAGTTATTTTCTTGGTCTTCTACGGGGATTTTTTTCATAGAATTTTTCAACATTTTCATTCCATGATTTTGTTTCTGGAAGACGTGAGCGGGCATGAGGTCTTTTTCCATTATTTGATAGAATTTCACTATTATTTTTGTAGTAATTATCTGTCTCAGAAATTAATACTTCGAGAAATTCTGATGCTCCTTTGGCTTCCTCACCTTTAGGTTCTCTATGGGCCATGATTGACTTTACCAGGGTCTCAATTTTTGCAATTTTTAATCTATATTCACTAAGAATTCTATGTTCAAAAGAAATCATTTCGATTTGAGATGTAATTCACTAGTGTATGTTCATTTCGGTGTAATTTTACCTCTTTTGAACCACTCATATAGGATTCAAAAAGATTCATCCCATCCAACGGGTGTTGAAATAGTCATCAAACTGACTAATCCAATGGCTAGAGGTTGGGCTATCCTAAGCAATAGACCAATCTTGTTTTTTATACATTCAAGGATTGATGATTTTTCTGTATTTTATTTTTAAAATTAAATTTTTTGAGAGTTTATCTAAAATCTGATCTGTTTATTCTGTTGAAATACCATGTCTTCTATGAGTATGTCTTGATACTGTTGGTTCATTTTGTATTGATCCATTTTTGATATATTTTATTTTTTTTAATATCCTCACTATTGTATTTTCATTATTTACTGCAAACATTATTTTTTTAGATTTTTAAATAAAATCCCATTCCCATTAATGGGAAATAAAAATTATTTTCTAAATTCAATTTGTAAAATCCAGTAGCTGTAACTAATTAGGAAAAACTAATTTCTGTGCGTAACAAGTAATGATAAAAATTATTTTTGTTAGTATTTCCTAATTAGTTCAATCTAATTTTAAAATGGTTTAAATTAATTGTTGTATCATTAATTACATGAAACAAGATTCATGCCGACATTGCGGAACAGAATTAGAAGAAAATAAAAAATGTGAAATCTGTAATCAGGCCATACAGTTTTCCTGTCATGGCTGTGGTTCTTTAACTGATGAACAAATTCATTTTAAATGTATAATGAAAAAGAATGAAAAGAAATTAGTTGTAACTAGCTAATTTTTTTTAAAAATAAATCTACTTTGTAATTATCTTAATTATTCCACACAGGTTGAGTTTTTAGCCACAAAATCAAATCTTTGTATAATTGACTTTTTTGCATGTTTAGTACTCCTATCTCAAGGTTAGTTGATGATTTTACTGTTTTAGTGTGTTTTTCGTATTTTGCAAAAATTATTTTATCTAAATACATTTCATTTTGCATCTCTTTTTTTGCCAATTCTTCAGATTCCGTCATGGCAAAACTTGCAAACAATACACCATCTACCCAATATGCATGAGCTGATTCTAATGATGACATCATTCCAACAAGATCATCTAGGCTTAATTTGATCATATCTCTAACGTAGATTTTGTCATATGGTTTATGGAGAAATTCTGTCATGTGGATTTGTTTTTTTAGAGTTTAATGAAGATTTGGAAATCTTATAACTGGTTTTCTTAATTCTGTTTTTATGGATAAAACAAAAGATCCTATTGAAGATGAATTATTTGTCACAGAGTTCCCAAAAAATGACTATGGTATAGTTGATTATCTTCAAGGACGGGTTCATTTTGCACTACTTGATCAAATGAAACTAATGTCTACCTCTGGAATGTCAAAAACCCAAATTAAAGAAAAAATCATTTCAAATGTTACTGAAATTATAGATAATTTTGATCCTAAAAAATCAAAAAGTTCTTGATTCTAATCCATTTGATTCTGCCATGATGATTTTGTGACATTTGCAATAACAATTTGTATGCGGCATATCGTTATCGTTTCTATACCTGCACTCTTTTGTATGTGCGATTAATGACATTTTTACTCTTCATCCCAATTCTGCATTATTGAAATATTTTGTCTGTGAGCCTATTATGTGGTTTCATTAACTGTTTTTGTTTTTAGTTTACACCAACAGTTTGGACTACATGTATCTGGTTGAGGCATTTTATTCCTCAGAAATAAGCCAGGAAACTCCGATTGCTTCTTCCCATGTTGATTGGTAATTGTTATTTTTCATACTTTGTAAAAGTAAAATCTCTATTTAACAAACATGAATGATTTGTCAGTATGAATTCTATGAATCATTTGGTAGTGATTCTTTATATTGAATTTTAACTATTATTGATACCCGACCATGAATGGTGAACGATTCTCTTTTTTTTGAATCTCATCATTTTTTTTATTGATTAGCAGTTTTTTCATAATAGTATTCTTGTTTTTTTAGATTTTTTTCAGAAATTATTCTACATTTTCTTAATGGAACTAATTTTGAGATTTCTTCATATGTTCTAATGTCTCTGACATCTGCTGCATATGCTATTTGTAAAAGAGGTGATTTTTCTTCAATTATTGGTTTTACTTGTTCGTATCCACTACTTTGTCTCATCCCTGTTCGAAACAATCCTATGTTTTTACTACTTTTTGAGATTTGAGGATCTTGATAACAACAAATTGCAAATTCATCCTCATCTTTTTCAATAATAGTTAACCGAGTAAATTTATCACTCCACTGTTCAATCTCTTTTGCAATCTCTAATGCTATTTTTTTATCCTCAAAAACAGTTGAAATTACTAGCTTGTCTTTTTCATGTGCCCATGAAATACCAAAAAAATCTCTATGCCAATTAATCTCAAAAGACATGAAATATGTTAAAAAATTATCAAATTAATGGTTTCTCTTATTTTTTAAATGATCTGTATTTTGTAATTCTAAAATAATTCGTATATTTAGAAGTAAAAAATAAAAATTTTAAATTCATAATGGATGAACAATAATTGTAAATTTTATACTTATTATTCTCTTGAATGGCATCATGATGACTGCTCCACGACGTCTATTAATCTCGTTTCTTTAGTAGTGCATCTTCTGGGGTTTTTTCTTTGTTTGATTCCCAATGCCATTGATGATGTTTTTTCCAATGATTTTCTAATTCTTTAGTAGTTGGCTCTTTGCCTAGTGGTGTTCCACAAATTTTACACTGTTTCAATTTTTACATCCTTTTTCTTTTTTATGATTGGATGACATTGTGAAGGTAAATTTTCATCATCACTCATAATAATTCTATATAATATAACTCAAAATTAAGATTTTTGTTGTTTTGGTTTTGACTTGGCGAATTTTGGTTTATTTGATTTTGAATTTGTTTTATATTTTTCATATTTTCTTTTTTTCTCATTGTCCATTATTGCATATGTTTTTCCTGTTTTGCACAATTTCATGTCTCCTGTATTTTGATCATGAGTTGATTCTAGTGTTCCATCAGCTAAAAACTCCCCTACAATATCCCAAACTCTACTTTCTGGAATTTCAAATTTGTATGTTAAAGTTGAAACTTTGGTAAAATAACCATTATCTGAATTTCTTAAAACAAATTGTTTGATTTTCTCTTCAGCAGTTAAAGATGGTTCTCTTTTTTTGAATCGTCTAAATGGTTTTCTTTCTGACATGTTTGTTATTTCCTATTTTTTATCAATTCATTCTGCATTTAACGTATCTGGATCATTGTTTCCTGGTAAATACAGATCTCCTAGTTTATTTTTCATTTTCTCATCAAAATCTTCTTGTAATCTTGTAAGATACATCTCAGCTTCTGTCTCATCTTCTGGAATTCCAGTATCTACATCGTAATTGAATCCAGTTGCCAAATGATAAAATTCTTCAAAAAAGTCTTTACAATCAATTACGTCTGCTTTTCTATCTACTGAAACTACCAAACAATCATTTTCTATTCTAAAATCAAGGCAGACCTCCTCTTCTATCATCACATCTACCATTACAGCCATGAGGTATGGTGTGTATTTGTCTTCTAGATTGCCTTTTCCAGTATTTGCAATCCATAATTCTTCCCCATCTATCATGTGATCAAAAGTTCTAACTACCATTTCTCGAATATCTGAATCCGGATTAGATGTTTTTGACTTCCATGAATTTGAGCTAAATTCTCCAGGTTCTACGTATGTTGTATCAAATAACAATTCTTCATTTAACTGATCAAATTCCCAAACCTGTTTGTTTGTCCACATTGGAGAATACTGTTCAATTAGTTTACGTGTTGTTTGATTCAATGAATTTTCCTCATTTTGCCAGCGTTTAATCTTTGTCTAATCAATTATTGATTCCTGATTTTAAAAATTCTATTGTACATTCAGCTAATTCCTTGTCTGTATGTTTTTTTATTTCATGTTTACAATTAGGACATACCCCTGTTTGCTCTTCTGAGAATTCATCTCCTACTTGCTTCATACAACATTCCATAAGTTCTGATGTGGAATGTGACTCCATTGCAAGTTTACAAGTTGGGCATTCTGTCATGTATTTGTCGTAATTTCTATCCTAATAAATTATATTTAATTTTTATTGAAATTAATCTAATGGATATTGCTAAAAAATTCAAAAATAAACTAAAATGCATCTGTAATGGTGATGTAATTTTTGAGATTATTGATAATATCGAATGTGATTGGGGAAATCATATTGTCATTCAATGTCCTAATTGTGAAGAATTATTCTCTGTTGACAAAAAATGCCCTGCTTTTCAAAGTATTGAGAAGTTATTAAAAAACAATGACACATTATTTTCTAAAACTGAACAATCTGATTATATTTTAAATTCACATCCGAACTAAAATTTTGTGGCCACAGATAAAGTTGGTAATCAATGTCGTCTATGTGATTACCAACAACCAGATCAATCTACGGCAATACTATTGATGTGATTTTTCTTTTAAAATGAAAAAAGTGTGTAAAAATTGATTTTATTTGTCAAAAAATTTGATCAAAAATCACCAAACAAAAGTATGAATCCTACAGCCAAGGCTGCAACTGAAATTCCCATTGTAACGTAAAATTTTGTATTCATAGTTTTCTTAAAATTAATCCAAAATTAATAGTTTAGAATTTGAAAGACAGGCAAGTCTGATATTATATTGCATCGACTCTTTGGGAGTTACGTACCAATATCAAACCCGCAAACATTCCTGCCTCCAAATTTCTTAATTTGTATTTTCGAAAATTCTTAAAATAAAACATGTCTTGAAATTTAACTAAAATGGGTTGAAAAAACTATCTTTTGTTTTGAACTGAGCCTAGCTTTTGTGTAAAAATTAACTTTATAGAAATATGTGTTCAAAAAATACACACAATTTCTTTTAATGCAATTTGTTCTAGTATTGTCAAGTCATTCGTTTGACGGCCTTACGTTTGCCTTAACCCGACCCATACCCTAGAATTTTTAGCCGTCAAACACTATTTTTAATCATAAAATTTTTCAATTCTGTTCACCTAGTAATCATATTGTTAATTCAGTGTAAGGGAAGTAAAAAAAATTCCATGTTGGAAAAATGCCCATTTCTATGTGATGGTGATTGGGGTGACGTTGAATTAGTTAATCATCAAAAACTTCATGATTCTTTGGAGAGTAAAAATTGTTTTTGGCTTGGATTTGATGTTTCACAATCCTTTGGGAAATTTAGTGGTCGTGATGGAAAGAGAAATTAATTAAGATCAACCATAGAGAAAATAAATTATCATGGTTGAAAATGAGGTAATTGCATGGTCTGAAAAATCTTTTTTAAATTGGTCTGACTTTAAAGCAGAACACAACGCTTCAATTTTTGAGGATTCCCGTAGTACTATTCAGTATAGGTTTACTTGGACACTAAACTCTGATAGCAAAGATGGGAAAATCGTATTTTTAATTGAAGATATTTTGTTATTTGTTGAATTCCATCCTCTATTATCTTCAGTAAGGGTATCTTGTGATACTGATGAATTATTAAAACATGAACAAGGTCATTTTGATCTAGCTGAATTAGTAAAAAATGAAAATTTAGAACAATTCCATAAAAAATTCTATAATCAAATATTTCCAACAAGAGGTAAAAATGAAGAACAACGAAAACAATTTGCAAAAGAAGATTCTGGAAAAATGATCGTATCTGAAATTGAAAAATTGTCTGATTTACTACAAAAACGTAGTGAAGAATATGATATACAAACTGATTTTGGTCAAAATCAAGAAAAACAAAAAGAATTTGATTTAATTTTCAATGAATTACGTTAATTCAAAAATTATTTTATCTATTTTTAATCATACTATTTTCTGTAATTGAATTGATGTAGTTTACCAATCCTCTATAGTATTTCAAATGAAAATCTAAATCTCTGATTTCTGTTTGTTTTAATTCTTCAAGTTCTGGTCCAAAATCATTTTTATCATTTTGAATTTGGTCCATCGTTTTTTCATTAATTTCTATCATGTGAAAAAGACTGTGAAGTACTTCTCCTTTTGTTAGTGTTTTCTCACATGATTTTTTTAACATTGTTTCAACCCAATCCATGAAACTTTCTTTCTGAATTATTATATCTGGTCCTGAATTCGATAAAGTCTGACCTTTACTCTATTTTTTTTAATTTAGTCTGAATTGATTACTTTTTTTGTGCTTGTTTTTTTCTATTCATGATTTCTTTGTTTCTTTCTATATCTGAATGGACTTCGACATGGTCGTATAATGCCTCTTTTGAGTCAAAAATTTGTTCACAGTAATAGCATTGATGCATTATCTAATTACACAAAACTTGAATTAATCATTTTCCCCAATAATTGACAAAAATCCTCAATTTTTAATCAAATTGAAATGTTCTAAACTTTGTTTTAAAAAAATAGAATAAAATAAAATGGAAAAATAATCTATGACAGATTATTGACCGTTATTTTTTTCCCATTCAGCTCTAACTTTTGCTGCTTCATCTGCATAAGGATCAGCGTGCCATTGTTCCTTATTCAAATCAGCACCTAGACCGCCTGTTTTTGGGAGCAATCCTTGTTCTGCTGCTTGGGACAAAACTGCGCCTTCTTGGACATAGTTTTGTTGATTTGCAGTACCATAAGCAATAGCTCCTGCCATTGCAATGACGCCTACTGCAATTCCTACGTAAATCATTGCGTTTGACATGATTGAATTTTCACTTTTTTCGTATTAATATTGACAGCACTTCACTGCAATGCACTGAACTACTCTATGTAGTCTGTACTTTGATCTCAGAATTACATGTAGGCGGATTACCTGTATTCCTCTTGAATTCTTCAATTAATTGCTCTTGACGACTTTCTGGATCTTCCATAAACTCTCTTTGATAGTACTGTGTTTTTTGTTTACATTCATTTTCTTCAAATTCGGAATCCACATATTTTGAAAAGGTTGTTTCAAGATTTTTTGAATAACCAATGTAAATTGGATCTTTCTTTCTGTTATACAGAACATAAACTCCTGGAACTGGCTTTACAAATTTGGCATTTTCCAACCAAACTCTCATTTTATCTTCTAGTAATTCCATACTGGTAATTATCACTACTAGATATTAAACTAGATTGAACTTTTTCTGATATTGCAATTACCTCCATGATTTTTAGACGATCAATAAAGTTGACGTGTTGGGCTTGTATTTTTTGTCAATTCTCTAAATTCTGACTTGATTGTATGAGAATCTTTTATAGACGATCTCTTTTCGTTAATCTGTACAGGTTATTATGAATTCTAAAAGTACTATTCTAATCGTTGAGGATAGCCCTGCTGTTGGACTGCTTTTTAAGAGTTATTTAGAAAAATTAGGCTATTCTGAAATTCATACTTGTGTTACTGGAGGTGCAGCAATTAGTACCTTCAATGACTTGATGTCTCAAAGTATACTTCCCATAGTATTTCTTGATTTTATGTTACCTGACATGGATGCTCGTTCTATTTTAACACAAATGCTTGAGATAAGACCTGATGTTAAGGTAATTTTAGAAACTGCTACTGAAAAAGATGATGCAGGAATTAAAGAATTGATACAGTTAGGTGTTTATCAATATTTAGAAAAACCAATAAGATTTGAAAGTCTAAAAGATATTGTTGAAACAATTGAAAAAGAACAATCTTTCTTTGTAAAAGAATCAGAACAAGAACAAATGTTACAAGAAGCTGTAAAAATATCTGAAGAAAAAACAATTGATCATGTTAATTTTATTTTAAAATCTACCAATCAAATTAGTCTAAATAAAATTATGGATATTCTTGGATTTGAAGATGATTTTGTTGGCACATATTTGAAAGAATTAGAACAAGATGGAAAAATCATTAAACTAGATGAAAAAAAGGAAATTGGCTGTAATCAATGTAATTCAGTTAAAACATCCCAGATATTTTTCTGCCCTAATTGTAAAAGCTCAAACTTCAAACTAGGTAAATTAATTGAACATTATGATTGTGGAAATATCACTGAAGAAAATACTTATGAAAATGATCAATGCCCTAATTGTAAAAAAGAGATAAAGGCATTAGGTGTTGATTATAGAATTATGAAAAATCACTACATTTGTAATGACTGTAAGGACTTTTTCCCTGAAATTTCAATTGAATATCTTTGTTTGAAATGTGAAAATAGATTTGATTTAGATGATGCTAGGTGGAAAACAAGCACAAACTACAAAGTAGTTAGTATATGATTATTCCATTTTTGACTAAAAATTCAATTCCTTGAACAAATGTTTCATCATTAATTGTTCCTTCTGCCCACCATCCTGCATTATTTTTAATCCATGATGGTACAATCTGCTCATTTGAGCCTATTTGGGACTCTTCTGAAACTATGATGATTCTTTCTTGGACCAAATACTGAATTCCTTGAACAAATGTTTCATCATTAATTGTTCCTTCTGCCCACCATCCTGCATTATTTTTAATCCATGGCGGTATGGTATTTTGTGAATCTATGTTTATTTGATTAATTGATACAATTTTGATTTTACTTTCTTGTATTTTATCAACCAGTTTTTCTAATTCTGATATTTGAGAAATATTTGCTTCATTAACATATGTACCATTAATGGTTTTTGAGAATTCTTGTGGATGTGATACTATAACTGCAAAACCATACCTTTCTAATCCTTCAAGTGTATCTGATAACGTTTCATCATGTGAAACTCCTACAAATACATTATTTTCTGGATCAAATGTTCCTGTTGTTCCTATCTCTGGAAATCTATACAATTCTTCATTTTTTAATGGAAATGGCGGAGAATCCCCATGTAGTATACTTGCGCTGATATGTGTAAACCCATTATCTACAAGAATTTGTTTTGTATCTTCATTGAATCTATTTTGTGGTGGCACAAAGACTTTTGGTGTAATTTTTAATTTATCTTCGATACTTTGTACTGATTGTTTTAATTTGATATCTTGTTCTTCTTTTGAAAATTCAGTAAATGGTGTATTTCCTATCCCGTGACTTGCAATTTCAAAACTATTTTTATGATTTTCATTAATGAAATCTAATAATTTAACATCATTTCCAAACGAATCACCGATTATCCCGATCGTCAATGGTATTTCCCTTTCTACGAAAACGTTCATGAATTGGATTTGAACATCATTTAACCAATAATCTTGTACATCATCAAATCTAAAAGCAACACAATTACAAGATTCAATTTCATTAGGAATTACATCTTGTTCATCTATTTTCTCATTTTGTATTTTGAATATGTTGAATTCATTAAGGCTACCAATAATTTGTAAATTCAATTCTGGCCATAAATTATCTTCATTTGGAGTAACTTTTGCTACATATGTTCCTGATTTTAGGTTTGAAAACTGTGCTTGTCCTCTAAAATTAACCTCATTTGATATGACTTCTCCTCCATGTAAATTAGTCAATGTAACTTCTATTTTTTCATCAGATGCAGAAATTTTTGTTGTAGCATCTTTGTATGCATTAATTGTAATCAAATCATCCACTATTTCTGGAATGTTTATGATAATTTTTTCATCAGTGGATATCCCTGGCTGTAACTTTATTGGATATTGTGATTTTAAAAATAATTCCCCTAGAAAAACATCTGCAATATAGTGATCATTTTGATTTGTAGTTGATTGAATCCAATATCGCACTGTTTCACCAAGTTTGTTTGTAATTCCTTGACGCCATTCTGTATTGTCATTTGATTTTATTACTACTCTTGCACCCTCCATAGGTGTTTGACCGTCTTCATAAAATACATCAAACTTAAGCCCTCCAGATAAAGGGATATTGATTACTATTTCTTCTGAATTATTATTTACTTGCACATATTCTACATCTGCATACATTCCATTAGCATAGACTTCAATTTTGTATCTATGATTTTCAGGAACTGTTATGGTGTCTGGATTATTTTCTAATTGTTTTTCAAGAAATACTGATTTTTCAAAATCTTGATACACTAATAATTTCATTCCATTAAAGTCTGCTCTATCTCCATTGGTATATTTTATTTCTACTTGAATTGTTTCATCAGCATATACATTATCAAATGAAATCATTAGGACAAATCCTATTAACACAAATGGTATGATTATTTTATTTAATTTCATACTCCTATCCTTTTTGCACTGGTCCAAGTAGCTTTTGTGTTTCTTAATTGTTCTATAATTGCTTTTAGCAATAATATATCTACAATTTGTTTAAATCCAAATACCAAATACCCCGCATGCCATAACAATTTTTGATCCTCACCATCAATTCTTAATGCCAATGCTGTCATCAAATAATGAACTGTTGTAAATATTAGTAAAACTTGTAAAACATACCATCCGTCCCCCATAATCACGCCTAAAATTGCATTTATCGTAGCAGTAAATCCAATAATTGGTGTAATTACCATTCCTAGGAATAAGTACGGTAAGGATAATTTTTGTAAATAACCATATCTTGGATTTGTTAATCCATCTGCATGTCTTTTGAGTACTTGCATATTTCCACGATACCATCGCTTTCTTTGTGCTACAAAGTCTCGTATTGTATTTGGTGCTTCAGTGTACGCTGTAGCTTTTGAGCTTCCCTGTGTGATTAATCCTGCTTTTAGTAGTTTTATGGTTTGATCAAAATCTTCCACAATGGTATCTTTTCCATATGCCCCTGCTTCAATAAGATATGATTTTTTAAAAGCACCTAATGCCCCTGGAACTATTGTGATTGAACCAAATACATCAAATGCACGTCTTACAATTTGAATTCCTGTAATGTATTCTAGTGCTTGACATTTTGTAATCCAATTACTTGCATTTCGCACTTTGATGTTACCAGCTACTGCTGCGACATGGTCATTTACTTCAAACCCTTTTACAATCTCTTTTAATGACTGTCGTCCAATTATTGTATCGGCATCAACAATTACTATAATTTCTCCTGTGGTGTATTGAATCCCATAGTTTAATGCAGTAGCCTTACCTCCATTTTCTTTACTTAACACTTTGATTTTGTCTTTGTATCGTGTAGCTATGTTTAACGTGTTATCTTTACTACCATCATCAACAAAAATAATTTCTTTTTTTGGATATTTTGTTTCTAAAAGCGCCTCAATTGTATTTGCAATAACTTTCTCTTCATTATATGCGGGAATAATTACTGAAACTTTGGGGTATGATTTTACGTCTGGTTGAATGTCTTCTCTGTACTTGCTTAATGCTGCCATTGGCACAAATAACATTGTTGACCAAAACGAGATAGTCATGGCCCATAATAGGATAATTCTTGTAGGTGATTCTAGTAAAGAATAACCTTCGTATGCAATCATTGCCCCAATTACAAATGGAGATCCTAGTAAAAATAACAAGAACACTGATGGTGCTCGAACTCCTGGTTTATTTCTAGAATATAGTTTTCCTGTAGCTCCAATCATATGATACACTGTTAATCCTCCACCTAATCCCATTGCCACCATGCTAATTGGTCCTAAAATAAAATATACAGAACCTATCAAAAATACAAAGATTAGACCAACTAGTACAAACATTATTGGATCTTTTTTTGGTTTAATTTTCTTCTCTTTGTTTTCACTTGGTTTTCTTTGTTCTTGTTTTGAGTTTATTTTATAACAAGATGCATGGTGCCAATAACTTTCATGTCTAATTGATTTTTCCTCTAATTTAATTTCTTTATCACAAGTGGTGCATTTTATCAAATTTGGATTTAGAAAAATTGACATGTCTTTTTTTGGAATATGTTGAAATTCTTTTTCTATTATGTTGGGAATTTTAATTTCTAATATTTTTTCTAGATATAGTTTATCTGAATTGATTAACTCTCTACCTTTTTAAATTCTTTCCAACAAATACTGATTTCTTCCCTCATCTCCTTTGGATTTCTCTATAACTTGATTCATCTTTTTGATTAGAGAATCGGGATAACTCATGTTGAAATTACTCATAATTCATGTTAAAAGTATTGTAGAAAATTTCCAAAACTGCATTATGTGATATTTTTTATTTTTTAGAAAACTTGTAGTGGATAAGAAACTCAAAAAAAGTAATAGTTTATGCTTGATAATTATAATTAAGAAGATCAAGATGTGCCTGTTTTGTGTACACTTTCAGGGAATCTCTAACCTTCATTGATTGTTATATTTGCGATCTATTAACTTGTTCGGTCGATTGATTCTTTTTTTGAGCCTAAAAGTGTGGGTGAAATGATTATTTTTAGAAAACCTGTAGTAGACAACAGTAATTCGATAAGTATAATGTTCTATTTTTTCCTGTTATCTCTGAATAATTTCTCTGATCGCTGATCTATAAAGCTTGTGGACAAATTGATCTTTTTATGAAAATCTACAAAATCCTTAATTGTCTATGATTTATTGATGCCACATGAGTGTTTCAAAATTTCTATCTGAAATTAAATCTCAAAAGCAAATTTCCCCTAAAATTAGATTATATCTAATAGACAAAGATAAGCATTATTTTCTAAATGATGGTATTTTAAAAAATGGTTTTAATTCAAAATTAACTATCTCAAAAAATAGAGATAGTGTACTAAGTGCATTTTCAAAAATGGCATTTTTGTTTGATGAAATAATTCGATTAAGAATAGTGCAATCTTCTAACGAATCAGATAGTGCTGAATTACTTTATTTGTTAAATCTTGTTCCAATTAATAGAAAAATTAGAACTTTTCTTGACTGGAAAGTTTTTGGTCCAGAGTTTACACGAGATATGTCAAGATTGTTTGAAGTTAGAAATGACACAGTTCATTGCATTTCTATTAATGAAATAAACTATAATCCAAAAAATAAAGTATCCTTGTCATCTGTTTCTGGTTTTAATATGTTCTCAAATAATTTTCAAAAATCATGGAAAACATTATTAAAAATTTATGTCTTAGAACAAAACAAAATCGATTTTAAAACAATTATCTAAAATTTTATAAATTTGGTATTGTAATTGCACCGTCAGCTGCTGAACCTACCAATGTTGCGTATTTTGCTAATGCGCCTGTTGTGTAATTTGGTTTTGGTGCACTCCATTGATTTTTTCTTGTTGCTAATTCTTCAGATGATACATGAAGATCAATGATGTTAGTTTCTGTGTCTATCGTGATTTCATCCCCATCTTTGACTAGAGCAATTGGTCCTCCAACATATGCTTCAGGAGCTACATGACCTACCATGAATCCTCTAGTTCCACCTGAAAATCGCCCATCAGTAACCATTGCCACCTTTTTACCTAAACCCTGACCTACTAGTGCTGCAGTCGTTGCAAGCATTTCTCTCATTCCTGGTCCTCCTTTAGGTCCTTCATATCTGATAACAACAACATCTCCCTCATCAATCTCGCCTTTAGATACTGCATCAAATGCATATTCTTCTCTATCAAACACACGTGCTTTTCCAGTAAATTTTGTCATTTCTACTCCTGCAGTTTTAATCACTGCACCTTCTGGTGCTAAACTGCCTTTGAGAACAACTGCGGTTCCAACTGAATGAAGTGGGTTCTCAACTGGTCTAACAATATGTTGATCTGTTGATGGAAAACTCATAGAATCTAGATTTTCTTTGATTGTCTTTCCAGTTGCTGTGAGGCAGTTTTCATTTAGTAATCCTTTATCGAGTAATTTTTTTAACACAAATGGAATTCCACCTATTTTATCTAAAGAATTCATTACATAATTTCCACCAGGTTTCATATCTGCTAAATGTGGTGTCTTTTTTCTAATTCTTTCAAAATCATCATATGTTAATTTGATATTTACTTCACTAGCTAATGCTAACAAATGTAAAATTCCATTAGTTGAACCTCCAACTGAGTTTAACATTACAATTGCATTTTCAAATGCCTCAAATGTCAAAATTTCTTTTGGTCTTAGATTGATTTCTAGTAATCTTGCACATGCAACTCCAGAATCATAAACCATTTTTTCACGTCTATCGTCCTCTGCTGGTGGACTTGCACTACCTGGTAATGCCAATCCAATAGCTTCTGAAATTGACGCCATTGTATTTGCAGTAAACATTCCACCACATGATCCTTCATTTGGACATGCGGTGTTTTCAATATTTTTTAATCCCTCTAATGATAAATTCCCTGCATCATATGCTCCAACTGCTTCATACACATCAACTACTGTGAGTTCTTTACCTTCAAGCATTCCTGGCATTATAGTTCCCCCATAAACAAACACTGATGGAATGTTTAGTCTTGCCATTGCCATCATAGTTCCAGGTAAACTTTTGTCACATCCTGCAATTCCTACAAGTGCGTCATATTGATGAGCTCTTACCATTAATTCAATAGAATCTGCAATTACTTCTCTAGAAATTAGTGATGATTTCATTCCTTCATGACCCATTGCAATTCCATCACTTACTGCAATTGTTGAAAATTCTCTTGGAGTGGCACCAGCAGCTTTTACTCCTTCTTTAGCGCTAAGGGCTAATCTTGGAAGATGAATGTTACACGGTGTTGCCTCGTTTCCAGTATGGCATACACCGATGAATTGTTTTGATAAATCCTCATCGCTTAATCCCATGGCTTTGTACATTGCTCTTTGTGGAGCTCTGCTTGTACCTTCTACAACATTTTTACTGGAAATTTCCATAACATGTGAATTCAATATTGCTATAATTTAGACATATTGGCGGTTTTCTTGTTAGAGCATGTAATTTTCAGGAATGGATTTTACATTAAAACAATCGATGTTTTATGAAATTTTTAAAACATCCCAATATGCTTTGGGAATAATACTGCGTGTTCTGTTTACCAGTTCATGAATTTTTGAATCAATTACATATGTAATTGCCCAATCATCATTACTTCTAATTGATCTCCCAAAACCTTGTAGAATTGTCATAAGTGTTTGAGATTCATACCATAGTGGGAATTTTTTCATTTTCTCTCGAACCCTAGGATCTCCTAGTGATTTGTATGGTACTTTAGCTATAATTTGGAATCTTGAATCCTCATCTTTGAGATCCACTCCTTCCCATAATGATGATGATAACAAAACACCACATTGATCTTTTTTGTGCTCAGCAATTACTTCATCTTGAGTTTTACCGTTTTTATTTTTGGAGTGACAAATGCGGATTCTTTTTTTGTTCTCAGGTGACAAATTCTTTAAGATTTCCCAACATCTTGTATTTGATTGAGTTAAGATTAATCCTCGTTCATGTTTGTGTTTTGTTAATAATTCATCTATTTTCTGTATTGCACCTAATTCTACTTCTGGTGGAGACCTTGCACTTAGAACCCCCATATCTAAAAATTCAACTTTTCTATGTTCGTATGGGAAAGGTGATTTTGGTGTATCAATAAATGCAATTTCTGATTCTTCTAACCCCATTGTTTCACAAAAACTCTTTTTGTCGATTGTAGCTGACATGAAAATCTGATATTCTGTTTTAAAGAAATCTTTTACATAATTTGAAATTTTTAATGGTTTTATTGAAATTGATATTGTGCTAGCATAATCATTTGTAGAATCTTGAATTATGAAATTTTCTGGATCATTGTTAATCTCATTTATTGCATTTGCAAAATTTTTGAAATTACTTTCAAATCGTCCCAAAACTTTCAAATCAATTTTTTCATTACCTCCCTCCATTCTTTTTTCTAATTCTGCTACTTGTGCCCCATAGAATCTCCTCATTATATTTAGAACCTCTAGTAGTTGCTTAATCTCTAATACGTCATATTCACCAATCTTTATTTGGCATTCTTCTAATTGATTTTTTGAAATATTTATTCCGATAAATTGTATTATTTGATCTTCAATACCGTGTGCTTCATCAAAAATTGAAACCTTTTTTTGTAAATGCTCTTTAAAAATTGATTCATTTTGCATTAATTGGAAAAATGCTGAATAATTCCATACTGAAAAACTAGATACTAATCCATAATATTTTTGAAAATAGTATGTACAATCATCTGTATTTTGTGTATCTGTTGATGTGACGTTACTTAGTGATCTTTTGAATCTACAAAATACTGTGATGTCTTTACCGTTTTCATTTTTCTCTGTTCCTTCAACACATTCTCCTTTTTCACATGTATGGCCAAGTTCTTTTGCTAAAACTGGATCATCAACTTTTTGTTTTTCCATAATTTTTAAACATTCAAAATTTGATTTTCCTTTAACTGGCCGTAAAAATGGATAATCTCTGGTATATTGATCCTGTAGACTCTTTGATTTTGTAATGAAAAATCCATCTTTGAAGTACTTTGCAACAGCTACTCCTACCGCTGATTTTCCAACCCCTGTAGGTGCTGAAATTACAATTTTTTTGAATCCTGCTTTAATGCTAGTTTCAATTTCTTTGAGAATTTGTTTTTGGATGTTTCTTGGAATTATTTGTGTTGGAAAATACTCTTCAATTTTTGAAATTGGAATGTTTGGTTTTCTAGTTGATGTTGTTTCATTATTTTTGATGACTGTATTTCTTACTATTGGTTTTGTATTTGGATATAATTTACTGATGTATGCCTCTCTTGCATCATCATCATTTCCAGAATCTACGAAATATCTTGCCTTTTGACAATCACATTTGGCCTCTACAGTATTTGTACCAAACTTGGATATTTTGATCTCTAAATTACATTTGGGACAGGATTTCATTTTCTTTAGATTTTTGATATTTTATTTTCTTATTTATCCCCTTACAATTCTATTCTGTTATGCGGTGATTGAATGATTTTTCATCATCATTTGTATTACTTTTCATTGAGTTTAAATTCTGAGTATTTTTGATTATTCTATGGAAGAAAAACAACTTGCCTGTCCTGTTTGTCAAAGTAACAAGGCAGCAATTGCAGGTGAAAATGTAAAATTGAGTGGAAAATTTGAAGACAAAGAGTTTCTTACTACTGAATTAACTGTACTAAGATGCACAAAGTGTGGATACTACATGTTCTTTGATAAAATGGCATCATTTACAACAAAAGATGAATAATATCTTATTTGATTAATTCTTGGTTTTCTAATTCTAATAACTGTGATTCAATTTCTTCAGGTGTTTCAGCGCCATAGGTGATTAGTATTTTATCATCCTCAACAATTTCCAAGTCTCTTATGTCTGGTAGTTCTTCACCGTTTACAAAGAATCTTAATTCATAATCATCATTTGTACAGAAATTTCTGCCATCTTGGAATTGGAAGCATTGATCATCAAGACCTAATGCTAGTGATTCAAATAGATATCCTAGAGTAACGCCTGTTGCATGTTTGTGAACCGTACTGCCGTCTCTTCCTTCAAAGTGAATCCAACTTGATTTAATTTGATAAGCTGGTGCTGCGAAATCAAAAGAATCTCCAAATATTTTTACTAAAATTCCTGCATGGCTATGCTCACTACCTAAGGCACCTGCATTTTCAGGTCCTCCTGGAGCAGTTTCAGTCATATTTACAAACATCCATCCTGCATATCCTACAATTGAAATGATTACTGCTAAAACACCAACTGCAATTAGGGTCTGCTTTCTTTTTTCTGCAGAGTGTTTAGTTGCATAGTTTTCACGTTTTGTTTCACGTTCTCTTCTTTCTTTTCGACCCATGAGATATTTTGAGTCTAAAATTTACCCTAATTAACCATTCGTTGAATAGATGGGGGATCTATTCAAAATATCAAACCCGATTTTCAGAAAAATATTTTCTCAATCTTTAAATCAATATTTTCTTTGGAAAAATTATGAAAAAAGCAGTAAAGGGTGCAATAATTATTGGTGTATCCGTAATTGCTTTTTATGGTATTTTGGGACTATTGTTGTATAGTTAGATTATGGAAATCAAAATCAATTTTTAATATTTTTAATTGTTAAAACAATAAATAAAATCAAAAATTCTTACTTTCTATGAGTTGTATCTTTTGTGATATTTTAGATGGAAAACGAGAAGGTCACATTATTTATGAAGATGAATCACATGTGGCATTTTTAGATAAATATCCAATTGATGTTGGCCATAGCTTAGTAATACCTCGAGAACATCATGAAAAAATCACGGATATGAATCCTGATAATGTTGGAAAAATATTTTCACTTGTCCCAAAAATTGCAACAGCCATTTTGGTTGCGACAGGTGCTGATGCATTTAGTCTTGGACAAAATAATGGAAAAGCTGCAAAACAAATCATTCCTCATGTCCATATTCATATTATTCCTAGATACAACCACAAGGGCACAATATGGACTAAACGAGAAATATCCAATGATGCTGAACTCTCAGAACTTGCAAAAAAAATACGTAATACCCTTACTTAGCGTGACCTGGATTATATCTTAGAATAGCTCCGACTTTTCCTAAACTTGCCAACATATTTCCATGTTCAGCACTACCTGAAATAACTTGTAATTCTGTTCCTGTTTTTGCTGCAAGTATTTCCAAATAATCTACAATATCTTGTTCATTAACCTCTGTGTCCATTGCATTACATTCTGGACAAGGTTTGTTTTTGTATTCTGTTTTTTTTGGAATTACAAGTGGCCTTTCTAAAATTTCTTCTTGAATGTGTTTACAGCGCTTACATGTAGCCTCCACTCTATGTAAATTAGTGTTATCTGTAATCAACAAAATTTTAACTACATTATTTTTTAAATATTCTATAACCTCTTGTAATCCATATGATCCTTTTCCTGTATTGGTGTTTATTTCTCTGAATAGATTTTCTATCATTTTTTTCTCTTCAACTAATCTGAAATTTCCTAAAATATCTCCTGATTTTGCAAATGCCTCTCTAATTCCTTCAGCACCTGCATAACCTGAATCAATTGTATTGATGATATTATTTTGTAATCTGTATTCTAAATAATTCCCGTTTATGAAATCTTCTTTTGTTGGGCCTGGACCTGAAATTATTAGTCCTTTAACTGGGTAGATATCAATAAAATATTCTCTAGTAACTTGTGCAACTCGGTTGTAAAAATAACTCAATTCCATTTCTCTTAATTTTTGAAATCTTTTTGCAGATTGACCACCTTGTCTGTGCTTTCCTGCAACCCCTGAACCTGTCTGTCCTAAAACTTCGATTTTCTCTCCATGTAACAATCCCCAACCTGCATCTTTTGCATCAATTGCAAGAAATCCTATGAGATTATCATCTTTTAGCATATCTTTTAGAATATCTACATGAAAATGATCATCACATCGATACAGATATTGATTCAAATCTTTTGGTGGATCTATTTCCCATACTGTAACTACTTCACTTCCTAATGGTCCTCCTTCATCTGGTGGTAATGCTCCACAAAACATCACTAACCCCCTTTCAGGTGTTTTTTTGTATAGCTTTAATCTTTGAACAACTTTACCTAGAGAATCAACTACATGTGATCTTGTAAGATCTGATTTTATGTTGTCTGCTGTTCCTTGTTCTTGCTGAAGTGAACTAATGATTTCATGGAGTTGTTTTCCTTTTGGTATGTATACTGTAATGAGTTCTGTACCTCTGCCTGATTTATGAGATAATTCTTCTAGTGTTTTTCTGATTTTATAGAGTTTAACTGAATCTTGTTTTTCTATGTCTATTTTCTTATTCATTTCTAATTTTTCTTGAATATGCGAATATTAATTGATTCACTTCTAATTTTTCCAAATCACAATTCATCAAATGTTTTTAGAAATACTTCTAATGGCTGATTTCCACGAATTTTAATGATTTTTTGATCATTGAAGACAAGAAACGATGGTGTTGCATCAATTCCCAATTCTTTACCAAATTCATGTATGATGTTTACTTTATCTTGATATTTTTTATCATCAAGACATGTGTTAAATTCTATCAAGTCTAGATTGACGGTACTTGCAAATTTATCTAATGATTCTCTTGTAATCCAACCTGTTCTCTCCCCTCCCCAATTTTTGTAGAGTTCATCGTGATATTGCCAGTATTTTCCTTGATCTTCTGCACAGTAGGATGCTTCAGCAGCCAAAAATGAGTCAGGACCATTTAACGGAAAATCTTTAAAGACAAGTTTGACTTTGCCTGTTTTGATAAATTCCTCATTAATTACATCTAAAGTATTTTGATGAAACTTGTAACAAAATGTACATTGATAATCTCCCCACTCTAAAATTGTAATTTCTGCATTAGAATTTCCTAATATTGGTGAACCATTATCAATTAAATTTGAAGCAGTTAATATTTTGGAATCTGTTTGAGGTTCTGAAAAAAAAGTTAAAGAAAACCCAACTATGATTCCGATAATTACTGGAATTATCAACAAGTAAATCTTCATGTATGGAAAAAACCAATTACAGGTAAAAATCTTTATCTTATAAAATCTAAAAATTTGATTTTAAATTTTTTAAATCTATAATTACAATAATCTTGTTTTTATTGAATTTGTCAATTTTTGATTTTATTAGTTTTAAAATCTTAGTACTCCATAAATTCCCCAAAAAACCCTATTACCAACTCTGTAAATTAATCGTAATTTGAGATGATTTCTTTTTCTGTTTGATCAATGTTTCATCACAACTTTGATAATCGATGTATATTCTTCAATCCCATTAGAAATGATTCTGTGATATCTGGGGTTTGTTTAGTCTCTCTCGCTGACTTTCATTTCAAACCTTATTTCCTATCGTTATGTTCATAACTAAAAGAACTACGTATTTTTAATGAAAATAACTTTAATTCTATGAAAAAATTGTTTTCTTAGATCAGCATCAAAATATCCAATGGCTTAAATATATTCAAATTCTACTAAAAGTATGTCCGAATCAAGACAAATAACAGTATCAAAAAACGGTGTTTCAAAACTAGCAATAGTTGCATTGGCTTTGGTATTTGTAGCAGGATTATTTGTTGTAGGATTTGATCAGGGTCATATCTTTAGTCTTGTTTATGGTGAACAAGCATTTACTGATCTCTACATCCATGAACTTACTCACGATATGCGACACGCAGCCGGTTTTCCATGTCATTAGAAGTTTAACCTTATGAAAACAGCAATTTTCTTATTTATCGTATTAGTCTCTGGGGCACTTGCCGGTTTTATCCACGGAACTGTAAATTTTACCATTGTTGAACCCTACCTTGATCAAGCAATTGGAATTGAAAATCAAAACCTGTTTGAATCTGGTGAAGATCAAGATACTCCTCAATTTTGGGTAGAATATGAAGGATATCGTGTTTGGCAAAAAAGTGGACAAATTTTAGCTGGAGTGATTTTGGGTATTTCTATTGGTTCATTATTTGGAATTGTCTTTGCTTTGTCTAGAAATACATTACCTGGAAACAATGATCTCAAAAAAGCAATCACATTATCTGGAATTATGTGGTTCACACTGTATATTATTCCATTTTTAAAATACCCTGCAAATCCACCTACTGTAGGTGATGGTGAAACTGTCGTTCTTAGAGCAATTTTGTATTTGTCATTTATTGCGATTTCTGGATTAGGTGCATTTAGTTTTTACAAATTATCCACAAAGTTACAAAATAACAAAAAAATTATTTCTCTTGCAGGATATACGATTTTTATCGGTATTGTATTTTTGATAATGCCTGAAAATCCTGATGAAATTACTGCTCCAATTGAATTGGTAACTGAATTTAGAATAATGTCTGTTCTTGGAGTATCTTCATTTTGGGCATCTATTGGCATTATTTTGGGTCTATTTTGGAATAAACTAAAACCTCACCAAGAAACTAATTCATCTTATTAGTTATTCTGACTCTCTAGAATGAGAATTGTACCAGGTTTAAATACACAATTGTAATTTCCTAAATTATGTCGAGAAAATTAACATTGCCACAATTAAAAAAATATGATATTACTCAAAAAGTAATTGAAGCGTTAGCTGATTCTGAATCAAGAGCAATCTTATTTTCAATTGTGAGAAAAGGAAATACTGCTGCAGAATTATCTGATAAATTAAAAATCCCATTAAGCTCAGTTTACAAAAAACTTGCAGATCTTGAAGAACTTACTTTAATTAAAGTTGAAAAATGGAATATTTCTGATAAAGGAAGAAGATACAAAGTTTATCGTAGCAGAATCAGTAAAGCAGACGTATCAATACGAAAACCTGAACCAACATTAATTCTTGTACCAAATAAGTGATTGATATGTCAAAACCTAACATTATTCAATTATCTGAGTTTGATATTACTCAAAAAATTATTGAATCACTTAGTAGTATTTGTACAAGAGCTGTTTTGTTCTCAATTAAAGAAGCATCAAAAGATGCAACACAAATTGCTGATGAATTAAAAATATCTATTTCAACTGTTTACAAAACACTATCAACTTTAGAAGATTTGGCACTAGCTGAAGTTGATAAATACATAATTTCTTCTGAAGGAAAAAAAATAAAACAATATCGTAGTAGAATAGGCAAGGTTGAAATCACTTTGGAGCATTTAGAACCTAGCTTGAATCTTTATCCTAATACTCAAAACCCAAAATCTGATTCTTAGGCTCATATTCTTATTCTATAGACTTGGAATGAAAATTTAGAATGAAATCCTGCTTTAAATAATTAGTTTATCCTAATTTTTTTAGAATATTATGAAACGACAAATAATTTTGACATCACTTATTGCTCTTACAATAATTGGTGTTGCAGCTATTCCTTTTGTTCAAAATGTACAAGCACAAAGTTTGATCCCAGATTGGATTAAAAATAATGCTGGATGGTGGGCAGAAGGTGCTGTAGATGATACTACTTTTCTAAATGGAATTACATTCCTTATTGAAAATGGAGTTATCGACGTTTCATCTGAATCAAAATCTATTGATGTTGATACATTGACTATTGGTTTTATTCCAGTTGAAAAGGCTGATGAATTAACCCCAAAAGCACAAGCACTAGAATCATTTCTTGAAAATAAACTTGGAGTTGATGTGGAAATAGTAGTTCCATCTGGATATGAACCAATTATTGAAGGAATGAGATTTGGTCATATTGATGCTGCCTTTATGGATACAGGTCCTGCATGGATTACACACCAAAGAACTGGTGCAGAAGCTATATTGGCAGAACTTGTTGCAGGTAAAGTAAATTATCAAGCAACTGTTTGGACATTAGCTGAAAATAATTCTATTCAATCAATAGAAGACACTCTCGGTAAACGAGTAGCATTTACTAGCATTACGGGTTCTTCTGGTTTTGTTAGACCCATGGGTACTCTAGTTACTGATGGACATGTAAACATTGAAGGTGATGACATTGTTGCATTACAATCTGCATTGACAAATAACTTTGAAAGTCATGTGTTTGCAGGAGGTTACAAAGCAGCATTGACATTATTACTTGAAGGGCAAGTAGATGTTGCATTTGGTTCAGACATTGCTCCACAAAAATATCTAGAATTAGAAGAACAATCAAAATTACGTCCTGTTACAACAATTGGACCTGTTCCATCACATGTATTCATGGTAAATTCTGAAATGTCAGATGCAACTAAAGATGCATTAGTTGATGCATTAATTGAACTCAATTATGATGAGAATAATTTCATTTTGAAGGATTTGTATGGTGCAGAAGCACTAGTTCCAACTACAACTAGTATGCATATTGGTGAGTTTGGTGATTTTATCAATGCACTAACTGGTCTTGATCAACTGATTCTTGACAAATACAACAAGAGCAAATAAAACCTGGAATTCTAGAAATGAATCAAATTCAGATGTCCCAAAACTCTTCTTTCTCATTAATTTCTACAAAAAAGATTATCCAAATGAGTGATGTTTGGACATCCTATGATTCTAAAAATTTTGCACTAGAGGGAATTAACTTATCAATTGATAGGGGAACAAACTATTCTATTGTTGGCCCATCTGGTTCTGGAAAATCTACCTTACTAAAACTAATGAATGGGATGATGATTCCAAGTAAAGGAATTATCAAAATTGATTATGTAACACCTCAAATGAATAACAAAAAATTTAAAAAAATGATGCATACAATTGGATATATTCCTCAGAGTTTAGGATTGGTAAAAAATATCTCAGTAATTGAAAATATTCTTCTTGGTTCTTTACCTAGACTAACTAAAGTACAATCACTTTTTAAGAAATTTCCTGAAAATGAAATTACAGAAGCTAAAAGAATTATCAAACTAGTTGGATTATCTGGAAAAGAAGAACGAAAAGTCTACATGTTAAGTGGTGGTGAAAAGAGGCGAGTTGCAATTGCTAGGGCATTAATGCAAAAACCAACCATTTTGTTAGCTGATGAGATTGTTTCTGAATTAGATAATGTTACTGCTAGAGAAATTATGGAACTCATTACTGATGCTCAAAAAACAATGAATCTAACTGCCATTATGGTTCATCATGACATGCAATTGGCATTAGAATATGCAAACAGAGTTGCAGTGATTAAAGAAGGTAAAAAAATTCTAGAAATTGGGGTTGAGGGTGATAACATCGTTGATTTTCAAACAGGTGATATGACTACACAAGAAATTATGGAGATGTATTCTGATGACGCCTAAAAATAATATTCTAATTGGAATAATTATTGCGTTGCTAGTAGTAGCATCATACAATGTTGATGCAAATCCAATAGACTTTGTTGAAGGATTACCAAACCTTGTAGTTGTTTTAGATGAAATGGTTCAAGTAGAACCAAAATATATTCCCACTGCAATTTGGGCAATGTTTGAAACAATTCAAATGGCATTTATCGGAACTGTTGTGGGTATTGCAATTGCATTACCATTAAGTATGCTTGCAGCAAGAAATCTAAACAGTAAATTTGTCTATGCTCCAATTCGAGCATTTCTAGCTGCTATTCGTACATTCCCATCTATTTTGTGGGCTCTGTTATTTGTAATAATGGTGGGTTCTGGTGCATTTGCAGGAGTTTTAGCAATTATTATGTATACAATTGGATTTATTGCAAAATTACAATATGAGGTGATTGAAACAATTGATTCTGATCCTATGGATGCAGTTGGTTCTATTGGAGTTTCTAAAGTTCAATTAATCACATATGTTGTAATTCCAGAATCTGCATCACATCTTCTTAGCCAAATGCTGTACATGTTTGATTATAACATTCGTCAAACTAGTATACTTGGGTTAGTGGGAGCTGGAGGAATTGGATTTTACATAATTAATTACATTAAATTCTTCGAATATGGTAAAGCTGCAATTTTTATGATTGTGGTACTAGTTACAGTTTTGATAATTGATTGGATTAGTGTAAAAATTCGTGATAAATATATCATCAAATCCCAACACGGAATGGAAGTTAAAACAAAATAATTTTAAAATATTTTATGTTGTCACTTTGTCTAGTTGATTAGATTCTGAGGCTGTTTTTATCTCTCTTGCAATTCTTTTACCCATACTCATTGTTTCGTTGAATAATAGAGAGTAGTAAGGGGAGCCATCCATGTAGATATTACTACCAGCTACAATTCTTGCTGAAAATTCAAAGGATGTAAATTTTGCATTCTCATCATATACTCCTTCAATACAAAACGGACCATTCATTCCAGGGGCTACAACTCTTTTTGCAGCTTTGACAAAATTCTCACCCATTGTATACACTTCATCCAGTAATGATTCTCGTAATACCATTGGGCTATTTCCAATTACATTAAAGGATGGAACTTTGGTTGATTTTAGTTGTTGTTCAGATGGGATTCTTGCAAGACCTTCAATATCTGATTCATGTCTTTGATCAACCCCAAAGAATTCTAATTCATCTTTTAATGGAGAATAAAAAAATTGTAAATATGCTAAAACACCTGCAGCATATTCTTGAATGTATAGTGTTTCATCACTTGAAAGGATACCTTCTGAAATCAATTGGTTTCGTTTTGTATTATAATCATCATAGTTTGCTGCCATAAAGTAACCTTTGCCGCCAGCTGCTCCTTGTCTTTTTACAATTACTAATCTGTCAATATCTTTAGGATCTGAAATTGGTTTTGGCATTGGAAGACTAGATTCTTTCATGAGTTTTTCTTTCATTTCTCTATCTGATTCCCATCTTAGAATCCATTTGTTTCCAAAAACTGGAGTTTTAATTGATTCAATTTCTTCAGAACTCATTTGTGCAATTAGTGTACCGTGCGGAATTAGTACTGCATTATTTTGTTCTAAGATTGATTGACATTTTTGATCTAATACTTCTTTGAATGAATCTACGATAATTAATTCATCAATAAATGGAAATCTTTTGTATAATTTTTCTCGTTTTTTCTCACAAACAAGAATTGTTTTGAGTCCTTCATCTTTTGCACCCTTTAGGACTTGCAAAGAACAGTGAGAGCCTAAAGTAGCAATAGATGTCAATTCAATATTGATTATACCCTATACTTTATGAACTATGTGCGGATGTGACGTACTGAAACACCTCATCAATTAGTTCTACGTTTAATTCAGATTTGATATCTTCAGGAATGACTTTGAGAACAAAATCATACATGGTGGTGTTTTTTGGTAATTCATCTCTTTCTTGTAATAATGAAAAAACTGCAATTCCATTAGAAATTATGGCCACTATTTTTTCTTTATCTGATAATGTCATAATTTTGATAATATGTGGTTCTAAATTAATGTAAATTTATTTCAAAAAACCTATCTTGATAAAATTGACTCTATGTTGGATAGAATTTGAATTGATTTTGTATTTTGAGATACAATTTCTGAATCTATTGGGAAGTCATGTCCTCCGACTTCTACTGGTTTTTGAGAATAACTATACCCTACAAAGACTGCAACAATTATGATAAAAGCAATTACAAGCCCGATTAGTATGTTCAACTTGTTTTTTTCTGAAATTCTTGCTTGCTATAAGCATTATGAAAATTTTTTTGGTGATTTTTTCATGATAAAAATTAATTACACCATAAATTATGGAATTGAGTAAACTATGATTGAAACTGAATTAGGGAATTTACGTAGATCACACTATTCAAATGAAATTACATCATCTATGGATGGAAATGATGTAACCATCATGGGATGGGTTGTAACCATTAGAGGTCATGGAAACATCAGTTTTGCTACAATACGTGACAAATATGGGGATATCTCAGTAATTGCAAAAAAAGGTGATTGTCCAGATGAAATACGTGAAAAAATATCTTCTCTCAAATCACACTCTTCAATTGCTGTAACTGGTAAAGTAAAATCCTCAGAGAAAGCACCTGGTGGTTTTGAAATTATTCCAACAGAGTTACGTGTATTTTCTGAAGTTGAAAAAATCCCACCATTTGAGCCTACAGCAAAAACTGTAAAAAACATCGATACAAGATTAGAAGTTAGACCAATTGATCTTAGACGAAAAACACTACAAGATATCTTTAATGTACGTAGTCTTGTTTTAAAATCAGTTAGAGATTATTTTAATTCACAAAAATTTACAGAAATTAATACTCCAAAAATGATTGCAACTGCTACTGAGGGTGGTGCTGCATTGTTTCCAATATTTTATTACAACAAAGAAGCATTTTTAGCTCAAAGCCCCCAATTGTACAAAGAACAATTGACGATGAGTTTTGAAAAAGTCTTTGAGATTGCACCAATCTTTAGAGCAGAGCCATCAAGAACTAATCGTCATTTGGCAGAAGCAATCTCAATTGATCTTGAAGAAGCATTTGTCGATTACAATGACGTAATGGATAGAATTGAAGAAATTATCAAAATTACAATTAAAACCGTAAATGATTATGTTGCAGAAAACAAAGATGTTGAATTTAACATACCTACAATCCCTGAAAAAATTCCGCGATACACTTATGATGAATTGGTAGAAAAAATACAAAAAGCAGGAGCTAAAACTGAATGGGGTGATGATTTGTATCCATCAAACTTGAAAAAGATTGGTGTTGAGGGATTTTACTTTATCACTGATTGGCCACTAGGTCCAAAACCATTTTACGTTAAAGACAGTAAAGCAAACCCAAAAATTTCTGAATCATTTGACTTGATGTTTGGTGATTTGGAATTATCTTCTGGTAGTACCAGAATTGAAAAACGTGAAGAGTTAGCTGAGAGAATGAAGAATAAAGGTATGAAGACTGATGCGTTTGAATACCATTTGGCAGCATTTGATTATGGTGTACCTCCACACGCAGGATGCGGTATTGGTCTTGAGCGATTAATTATGGCACTTACAGGTACAGAAAATATTCGAGATGTAACATTTTATCCAAGAGATGTTGACAGATTGACACCTTAGGTGTAAAAAATGGTAACTGAAGAAGAAATTGAACGTGTCTCAAAATTAATGAAAATTGATGTAGATGATCATAAAGAATATGTCGATAAAGTTCATGCTATGATTGATTATTTTGATATTTTGGATTCAGCAGGTGTTGAATCTGAGGAAATATCCATGCCTGAAATTCCCATCTCTCAACTCAGAGAAGACAAGCATGTTCCATTTGATCAAAAACTAATTGAAAAATTAAACAATTACAAGGGAAGTTATGTTCGTGCACCAAAGATGTCATGACTAATCTAAAAATCTCTGCACTTGATTATGTAGAGCAAATACAAAATGGAAATATTTCAGCTGAAGATTTTGTATCTGAAACTGTGGATAGAATAAAAAAAGTTGATGACACACTACATGCATTTTTGTCTGTTAATGATGATGTAATAGAGCAAGCAAGAGCAATTGATAAAAAAATAAAATCTGGAGATAAAGTTGGGGCATGTTACGGAATGCCAATATCTATCAAAGACAACATGTGTATCAAAGGAAGTAAAACCACATGTGCATCAAAGATGCTTGAGAACTTTGTTGCACCATATGATGCCACAGTAATTACAAAACTAAAACAACAAGATGCTGTATTTATTGGCAAAGTGAATATGGATGAATTTGCAATGGGATTAACTACAGAATTTAGTGCATATGGTCCAAGCAAAAATCCCTGGAACACTGATTGTATTCCAGGTGGATCATCAGGTGGAAGTGCAGTGTCTGTCAGTGCTTTTGAATGTGTAACATCCCTTGGTTCTGATACTGGCGGTTCAGTTCGAAACCCTGCAAGTTTTTGTGGTGTTGTAGGGTACAAGCCAACATATGGTTTGATTAGTAGATATGGATTAATCTCATATGCCAATAGTATTGAGCAAATTGGACCGCTAACTAGAACCGTTAAAGACTCTGCTTTTATGTTAAACATGATTTGTGGATTGGATTCAAATGATAATACTACAGTTGACAATAATTCTGAAGACTATCTTTCAGGCATAGATTCTGGTATTGAGGGTAAAAAAATAGGTATCATTAAAGAAATGATTGCTGATGGAACTGATCCTGCCGTATTATCATCTACAAAAGATGCCATATCAAAATTAGAAAGTTTGGGGGCGATTTGTGAGGAAATATCCATTGACATGGTAAAATACTCTGTAGCTGCATACTATACCATTACAGCAACAGAAGCTGGTAGTAACCTTGCAAGATATGATAATTTAAGATATGGTTATGATTTTCCAGTTGAAGGATACGAGTTTAATTCATACATTGCAAAAGCAAGAAAAAACTTTGGTCCCGAAGTTACAAGAAGAATGATTATTGGTGGTTTTGTTCCATCTGCAGGGCATGCAGGAAAATATTTCCTAAAAGCCATGAAAGTAAAAAGTAAATTAACTAAAGAAGTAAATGAAGCATTCAAAAAATTTGATTTACTTATTGCACCAACTGTACCTATTTTACCATTCAAGCTTGGAGAAAAAATTGATGACCCTGTATCTTTATTTTTAGTAGACATTAACACAGTCACAGCAAATTTGACTGGAAAACCTGCAATCTCTGTACCCTTTGCAATATCAAATGGATTACCTATTGGAATGCAGTTATTTGCAAATTCGATGAATGACAAATTATTATTACAAGCAGCACATGCATTAGAAAACACTGTAAAACTTCCAGAGGTTCCAATATGACAAAAATAGGTTTAGAGATTCACTGTCAGTTGACAAACTTGAATAGTAAATTATTTTGTTCATGTAAAGCAAATTATAGAGAATTTGAAATTAACGAAAATATTTGTCCTATTTGTATGGGATTACCTGGTAGTTTACCTCGATTAAATCAAGAAGCAGTAAAAAAAGCAACAATGATTGCAATGGCATTAAACTGTTCAACTCCTGAAAAAATTGCATTTTTTAGGAAAAATTATTTTTATCCTGACTTACCAAAAAACTTCCAAATTACTCAACTCAACATTTACGGTGATACAAGCATTGGAGGTACGGGCTCTATTATGGTGGGGGACAAAAAAATCAACATTACTAGAATTCAACTAGAAGAGGACCCAGGACGTCTAATTTACGAGGGTAGTTCATCAAAGAACCAAATCACTTTGGTTGATTACAATCGTGCAGGCACACCCCTAGTTGAAATTGTCACAGAACCTGATTTTGAGAGCCCAAAACAAGTAAGAGAATTTCTAAATATTTTATCTGATTTGTTAGAAAATCTGGGAGTATCTGATCCTAGTTTGGAGGGTGCGATGAGGGCAGATGCTAATGTATCAATTGAAGGTGGAAAAAAAGTTGAGGTAAAAAATATCGGTTCATTTCATGATTTAGAAAAAGCAACCCACTTTGAGATTACAAGACAAACTAGTTTACATTCTAGGGACATTGATATTATTCAAGAAACTCGTCATTGGGATGATAAAAGAAAGATAACAATATCTTCTCGTTCAAAAGAAGAAGAATTAGATTATAGATATTTCCTTGAAGGTGATATTCCGTGGATTACTATTGATAGTTCCATTCAAGAAAAACTAAGAACCGAAATGCCTGAAAGTATTAGTTCAAAAAAAGAAAGATATATTTCAAAATATAATATTCCCCCTCAAGTAGCTGATGTGTTGTCATCTGACAAATTTTATTCTGATTTATTTGATGAATCCCATGATGAAACAAACGCAAAAGAGATTGCAAATATAATTACAACTGACTTGATGGGGCTAGTTGATACTAGGGAAAAACGTGAAGAATCAAAACTTTCTGCAAAACATTTGGCAGAATTATCAAACGCAATCCAATCAGGAAAAATTTCACGAAATTCATCAAAAAATGCATTACATGAAATTATAAAATCTGGAAAAGAATTATCAGAAATAATATCTGAATTGGATTTGGGAAATGTTTCTGATGAATCTGAATTGTTAAAAATCATTACTGAAGTAATATCTGCTGAACCACAAGCTGTAGAGCAAGCAAAATCAAATCCTCAAACAATTAATTACTTGGTGGGTAAAGTTATGCAAAAAACCAAAGGAAAAGCGGATCCTAAATTAACTTTGGATTTACTCAAAAAACAGATTGAATAGTTTATGGTACAATTATCCCTAGAAGATATCGAATTTATCAAAATACTTGCTACCTCTGATGCAACAATACTGGAATTAGGCATGAATGATAGTACTAGAAGAAGATTAGATGAGCAATTGGGAGTCATTTTGAGACAATATTATCGTGAAAACACTACAAATTCTCAAAAAATATGGACCGTTGAATTTGAAAAACATGGTATTACTGAAGACCAGGGAAAATCTGCAATTGCATGTGCTCGACGTCTAGGATTGGATATTTCATAAATTAAAAAAATCTTTTTACATTAACTTTGTTTTTAAAAATTAATCTTGAGTGATTTTAAGTTTATCCCAACAAAACAACAAGTTGAAGAATCAAATATTTTTCAATTTATGAAAAAACACGACATCTCATCATTAGATGAATTATCACAAAAAGCAAAAGATGATGTTGAATGGTTTTGGGAATCAGTTGATAAAGATATTGGAATAGTTTGGGATTCTCCATATACTAAGACACTTGATGTATCAAAAGGTATTGAATGGAGCAAATGGTTTGTTGATGGAAAGACTAACATCTATAAATCATCGGTAGAAAAATTCTCAAAATCTAATCCTAAAAAAATTGCATATCATTTTGTTTCTGAAGATGGAATAACATCTCAATTATCTTATGAGGAATTAAATTCTAAAGTTTGTAAATTTGCAAATGCTCTAAAATCTTTGGGTGTAAAAAAAGGTGATATTGTTGCAATTTATCTTCCTATGGTTGAGCAGGCAATCATAACAATTCTTGCTGCATCAAAAATTGGTGCAATCCAAACTGTAATATTTTCTGGATACAGTTCAGAATCATTACACATACGATTACAGGATTGCAATGCAAAAATTCTTGTTGTATCTGATGGGTTTCACAGAAAAGGTAAGAAAATTTCTCAAAAGAAAATAATTGAAGATGCAATTAGTAATACATCTGTAGAAAAAACTATAGTTGTATCTTACAAGGGTGTTGACAAATACGATGAATCTGAAAAATTAATTTTTTATGACACTATAACTGCAAACCAAAGTGCTTCCTGCCCTACAGAAATCACTGATTCTGAGGATTCTTTGTTTATTTTGTATACTTCAGGCACAACAGGTAAGCCTAAAGGTGTAATTCACACACATGGTGGTTTTTCAGTATTTGCAGGGCATCAATCATCCTATTTGATAGATACTACCAAAAATGATGTATTATTTTGGCCAGCTGATATTGGATGGATAACAGGTTTGGTATGGAATGTCTATGGTTTGTTACTAGTTGGTGCTAGTGCTGTAGTTTATGATGGTGCACTAGAGTATCCAGACAATAATAGAATATGGGATATGTTATCTAACTACAAGGCAACAATTTTTGGAATTTCACCTACTGCAGTTAGATTATTTAAAAAAAATAACATTGCCCCCTTAGATACTCATTCATTAGATCACATCAAAAATATTCCAACAACTGGTGAGCCGTTAGATGAGGACTCGTGGAATTGGTTGTTTGACAAAGTCGGTAATAAAAAAATTCCAATTATGAATTTATCTGGTGGAACAGAAATTGGTGGTGCGATGTTATCTGTTTTTCCTGGAATGAAATTAAAACATTCTACCGTAGGTATTCCAGTACCTGGAATGAATCTTGATGTAGTTAATGATGATGGGAATTCTGTAAAAAACCAAAATGGGTATTTGGTAATCAAGTCTCCTTGGCCTGCAATGACTAGAGGATTACTAAATGATGACAAAAGATATTTGGAAACTTATTGGTCTAGATTTGAAAATATTTGGTTTCATGGAGATTATGTGTTTGTTGATGATGATAATTTATGGTATATGCGGGGAAGAACTGATGATGTCATTAATGTTTCAGGTCATAGAATGAGTACTGCCGAAATTGAACATACGGTAATTTCTCACAAAAAAATCTCAGATGCCGCATCCATTGCAATACCTGATGATATTACGGGAGAGGCAATTGTTGTATTTTTTGTATCTGATGATAATTCTAAAATAAATGAATCAGAAATTACTGATTATATATCAGAAAAAATCGGTAAAGTTGCAAAACCAAAACATGTTTACCAATTATCTGATTTACCAAAAACTAGAACTGGTAAAATTTTACGCAGACTCTTAAAATCAAAATTATTGGGTATGGAGTTGGGTGATTTATCATCCCTTGAGAATCCTCATGTTTTAGATGAAATTAACAAAAAGTCATAATTATTAGGCGTGATTTTAAAACAACTCAACGATTTATGACTAATCTGTTCATTTTGATAATATGGGGATTTTATTGAAAAAATTCAACATAGTGAATAGTTGAAATTCATTGTTGATCAGCAAGTAGAAGATATCGAACTTCCTGAAAATCTAAAACTAAATACATTTTTGCAAGAATTCCATTCAGATTGTAAAAGCCCAGAATGTAAATTTGGATTTTATGGTTTTGCATTTGGACAATCCCCATTCCATGTGCCAAAGATGGTTCAAAATGCATTGATACAAAATGCAAGTAATGGCAAGTATGCTGCAGTTCCTGGAGTAGAAGATCTTAGAGTTGCAATTTCAGAATATAATAAACATTATTTTCATATGGATGTTGATCCTGCAAGAATTTACGTGGGTCCTGGTACTAAAGAACTAATTTACAATTTACTGGAAATTTTACATGGTACAGTAATTTTACCAACTCCTGCATGGTTGGGGTATTTACCACAAATTCGTTTCTTGAAAAAAAATTACCACATGCTACCAACTCGTTCAAACAAAAAAATCACTCCACATGATTTGAAAAAATTATCTTTACGATTACATGATAGACAAAAAATTCTAATTTTTAACAACCCAAATAACCCCACAGGTTTAGTTTACAATAAAAGAGAACTTGAAGAGATTGCTGAAGTATGTAGAGAACAAAACATTATAGTTATTTCTGATGAAATTTATGCACAGACAACATATGAGTTTGAAAATTTTGTCAGCATGGGGAAAATTTATCCTGAAGGAACATTTGTTACAAACGGGTTATCAAAATCTCATGCAGCAGGAGGTTATAGGTTAGGTTATGTTATTTTTCCACAACATGCACTAGATGTTAGAAGACAGTTCAAAAAAATCCTTGCAACTGAATACACTGCAGTTACCACTCCAATTCAACATGCAGCCATTGCAGGTTTTCAAGTTAGTAAAGAGATGGATGAATATTTTAGAATAACAAGAAAAATTCATGAAATCATGGGTCAATATGTTTATGAAAAATTACATGAAATGCCAGGAGTAAAGACAACAAAACCCCAGGCAACGTTTTACTTGCTAGCTGATTTTAATCAATTCTCACCAGAATTTAACGCATCAAAGATTGATACATCACAAAAATTCTCTGAAACTCTAATTCAGCACCCATATCATACAGCAATAGTTGGTGGAGATAGTCTGGTGTTGGAGAGAACTGACTATAGTGCTAGAATGGCATTTGTTGATTATGATGGCGAAAAAGCATTCAACAATTATTTGGATAATGCTCCAAAAACCCATTCAGATAGATTAGAATTTGTAAAAACTAATGCTCCTAGAATAATTTCTGGATTAAACATGATTGAAAACTATTTTGATCATTTGTTAAAAAATGCACATTCACAAATAAAATACAATTCTTCTGAAGTTCCAATTTCAAATTAGAATTTTTACATTTGAATTATGTTCTAATTTTTTAGTTAATTGAAGAATTTAGTTTATGTAAATAAAACTTAGTCAATATTGTAATAATTTAAAGTCTGCAGATGAAACTAAATTATTTTATGAATATATGATGCAACTAAAACCTGTCGTCATTGGTTTAATTTTACTTTCAATTGGAATGGCAACAATAATACCAATTCAGATGATTTTTGCAAATGAATCTGAATGGAATTCTTTACTTTCATGGGGAAATATTAAAGAGATTACTGTTTACATCGAATCCGACTTTGAACCTAATGCGCAAAAAATTGAAATTATAAAATCTGTCATTCAATCAAAATTAAAAGATAAAGAAAATTTTTTTGGATGGAATGAGGCAATAACTCACATATCATATAAAACAGAAACACAAATTCCTATTTTTACAATTATTAATAAAACTCATAAATCTGATGTCATAATACATTTAACTGAAATGGAATCTTCAGATCCTTTTTTAGGATTAACAAAATATCAACTTTCAAATCAAACAATTGAAAGCGTTTCAATTACATTATATGATTTTGATGAACTAGATGACAGTCAAGTAGAATTTTTAGCAAGACATGAATTAGGACATGCAATAGGGCTGGGACACACTACAAATCCTTTTGATTTAATGTATCCAAATATAGATTCAGAATTTGGATTGATTTCAATGTTTGATCTTATTTCCCTATCTGAATTGTACAATTAGTTTAAAAAATAATTTAATAGTTTTTTGGAATTTAATATGTTAAGATCAAAAAGTATGATCTTATTTTGATAGCATAATCATTTCTTTTTTCGAATTTGTTGTGCAACCATTGGCAAAAATGCACCAACATCAGAAACAATACCTAATGCTTGCCATGTTCCTCTATCCATAAGTTTTGTAACTGTTGGTTGATTGATATCTACAACTATAACTTTGACATTTGCAGGAAGCATATTTCCTGTAGCAATAGAGTGCAACATCGTTGAAATCATTATGACCATACTAGCATCTTTGAGGACTTTTTTGTATTCTCGTTGAGCTTGTGCAACATCAGTTATTACATCAGGTAGTGGCCCATCATCTCTTATTGAACCGGCTAAAACAAATGGAATTTTATTTTTTACACACTCATACATAATTCCTTTAGTTAGTTTTTTTGTTTTTACCATATTTGTAATAGAACCTGCTTTGAAAACAGCATTGATTGTATCCATATGATTTCTATGACCCTGATATGCCAAAGTTGCATCTTTAACATTCATTCCCAATGATGTTCCAAGTGTGGCATATTCAATATCATGTACTGCAAGTGCATTTCCTGCCAAAACACCATCAATGTATCCTGATTTAATTAATTCTGAGACAGAGTCTGATGCCCCAGTGTGCACAATTGCAGGGCCGCCAACAATAACGATTTTTCCACCTTTCTTTTTTGTATTGACAATATCTTCAGCAACTTTTTTTGCAATATGCTGTGTTGGTCTTTCACTAGAACTAGAACTATTCATAAATTCAAATACATTAACACCTTCTCTTGGACGTTCAGGAGGTGTGATCTTTACTCCATTTTCTCCAACAATTACCAAATCCCCTTTTTTCACATCTCTAACAGGTACACAAAACGCTCTTTTTCCTTTTACAACGATGCATTTGTCCATCATCATATTTTCTACTTGAATCCATTTATTTTTGTAATAAACTTGAGTGTGATTGTTTGTAGTACTGTAGAAATTATCTGGCATGACATAATTTTTTGGTGATTTTTTTAGTAAAACATTTTTTTGAGTTTTTGAAACTGCACCTTCTCGATAAATAGTTTCTAAAATTTTGTCAAGATGTTCTTGATTTTTACCATCAACTAATAATCGAGCATAAGATTGCTCTTTTTTCTTTTTTCCAATATTGATTTCTTGAACTTGAAATTCTCCTTTCAAATCCATAATTTTATCAAATATCTTAGTTAAGATCAATGAATCAATCAAATGTCCACTAACTTCAATTTCTTGAGAGAATTTACCCATTTTATTATTCTAAATATTATGATAACTAAAGGTTTACGTATTCTTTGAAACTAAACTAAACAGGTAAAATTACTTTACCTTCAAATTTTGGAATATTATCTGATTCAAACACTTTTTCCAAATTTTCTTTTTGCTTCATTGTTACGCCTTGAACAATTGTTTTTGAGGAACCATTTTTGTCAACAAGTGCTAAAATGTATCCACTGTTATCAGTTAACACAAATCCTGCAGATTCATCAACAAATGCGTATAGGTTCTCCTCTCCCACAGGTTCCCAAATTTTTGATTTATTATCCGTCAAAGCTAATGCAGGCATTGCTTTACCGTCTGTTAGTTTATTGAGATATTCTCTTGCTTCGGCAACTCTTTTTTGACCTTTTTTTAAAGCCTGAAAATACTGCATTATTCTAAACTATTTCAGTTGTTATAAAAACAATATTGCCACAAAAGATTGTTATAGAAATTAAGATTCTAAAAAATATGCCTTTAACAAACAATGTAATTATCAAATTAAACGAGATTACTACTCTTGTTGAAGATAAATCTGAAATTAAAGAATCAGAAATAGTTGAGATAAAATCCATTTTTAAAAATTTAGTTGAAAATAATGAACGATATGATATGGATGAAATTGAGTTTTGGTTTGAAAATGAGGGTAGTTGGAGGAAAAAACAATCCAGAGTTAGAATAGTGAATTTATCAAGTTATATCCAAGATAAATTTCAACAAACAGCTCATCTAAGAATCATTTCTGATGATGATTGTAGTTGTGGCAATTAAATTTCAAGTTGTTCTAGTAATCTACCAACAATTTTTGCATTTTCTTCTCTTTCAGAAACTATTTGTTTTAAACGAGTATCATCTTTTTTCTCGTCAGACATCATTTTAAAATATTCATTATCTAGATCAATGTTTGTTTGTAGTCTTTTAACCACCTCAAACAAGATACCAATTACTTGTTTTTGTGCATCAATTAACTCATCTTTACTTTGTTCAGACATACTAATTAGACATTATTTCTGTAAATAATTCTTTTAATTTTGTATTTGTGATTTCTTTTTTTGCAGAATCATAAAATGAATTTAATTTTTCTTTAGGATGGCCTTGGTTTTGATACATTTTTGCTTGAATAACCATTTCAAGCTTATCTATTTGATGAATTATTTTTGCTTCTGATGAAATATTTTCCTGATACTCTTTCCACAATTCTAAATAAGATGATCTTATTTTTTCAGGAAGTGTTTTCATAATTTCATTAAAAGCATTATTTTCAAGTTGAATTTTTTTCTTAGAATCAATTTGTTCTGGAGTAAAATCCCCAATTTTTGATTCAGCTAAATCATGTAACAAAGACATTTTGAGAATTTTTTCTGAATTAAAATTTTCCATATCTGAAATAATCATACTCATCATGGTCATTGAATATGTATGATCAGCTACTGATTCGGGATGTTTTAAAGACAATTTATCTATCCAGCCTTGCCTTGGAATATTTTTAAGATTAGAAGAAATTTTAAAAAAATCTAATATCATGAGTTAGTTTTAATCTATTTTTCTATTAATTGATTTTCATTTTTTAATTTCGAACCACATAATAGTTAATTCAAGAATTAATAATCATTGAAAATATACACAAAAACTGGAGATGATGGAAATACAGGTTTGCAAGGAAATTATAGAATTTCAAAATCACACCAAAGAATTATTGCTTATGGTACAATAGATGAAGCAAATGCATCTTTAGGAATTATACAATTAAATTTACTTGATGAAGATATTGTAAAAATTTTAACAAGAATTCAAAATGAGTTATTTGTGGTAGGTTCTGATCTTTCAAATACTAATCTAAACGATTCAAAAAATAGAGTATCACTTGATATGATCAATAAATTAGAAGATGATATTGACAAACTAGAATCCGAACTTACTCCCTTGAAAAATTTCATTTTACCTGGGGGTGAACCAGAAGCAGCGCAAATACATTATTCTCGAGCAGTTGTTAGAAGAGCAGAAACTCAGGTTGTGTTATTAAGTGAAAAAGATGAAATCAACTCAAATTGTATAAAATATCTCAATAGATTATCTGATTTACTTTTTGTAATGGGTCGTTTAATCAATAAACGAAAAGGTAGAGAAGATATTATCTGGAAAATCTAAAAAGACAAACTTTAATTCCTCAACAAGATCATTTTTTTCAAGTGCCGTGGTAGCTCAGCCTGGGAGAGCACTCGGCTGAAGACCGGGCTGTCGCGCGTTCAAATCCCGCCCGCGGCACTGTAATTTTAGATCTATGTCACATAGATCAAAATTAATTTTAGGCATGAAATTATTTCATTTTGATCGATACAAAATGACATATTTTTCATAAAAAAATAATCCTACATAATCTTTAAAAATAAGGCAAACTGTATTTTTTCGATATTAATGGCTGAAAAAAAATCTACAAAAGCAAAGACAACTAAAGCAAAAACAACTAAAGCAAAAACAACTAAAGCAAAAACAACTAAAGCAAAGACTGCAAAATCTAAAGCCAAAGTAAAAAATGAGCCTATGGGTGATTCTGGAATCGTTATTGTTGATGATGATATAGAAATTGATCAAGAAAAAATCAATGAAGAACGACGTGCATACCTTGAAGAAGCAAGGTCACAAGATGCATCAGACTAGTAATCTTTATCAGATTCATTAACTTAACAGAATTATGCGTGCACTATGTTTGATTACAGTTAAACCTGGAAAAGCAGATGCAGTGGCTGCAATTTTAAAGAAAAAACGGAAAATTGTTAAAAAAATTATGATTGTTACTGGTAGGGCAGATATTAGTGTATTTTTGCAAGGCAATATTGATGAAATTAATCACATGGTAGTTGATTTTAAAAAAATAAAGGATATCATGACAACTGAGACATTGATTGAAGTGGAGGTGAACCTAGGATGGTAAGGGCCATAATTTTAGTAAAATCTCCAAAAAAACTCATTGCTGCAAGGTTAAAGAAAATTAGTTGTGTATCTGATTCTTTTCCCACAAGTGGTCAATTTGATGCAATTGCCGTAATTGATGTAAAAGAATTAGTTGAAATAAAAGAAGCCGCAACACAGATTCAAAAAATCAGTGGTGTTGAGAGGACTGAAACAATGGTTGAAGTTCAATAACAATGGATTTAAAGAACTTGTAGGTAGTTCAATTGTGAATATCAAAAAAGTAGGAAATGTGATATTAGCAGTTAAAGATCTGGACAAATCCATACAATTTTACAATGAAATCATAGGATTACCAATCAAAAACCAAAGAAGATCATGGGTTGATTTGGGGACATCAGGAGCATTGTTGAGTTTACATCCAGCATCATTGACTGCCCAACACAGTGGTAGCTCAATTGAAAATGGAATTACTTTGGGATTTCTTGTAGGAGATGTAAAATCTGCTGTAGAAGAACTAAAGGAAAAAGGAGTCAAAATTCATCGAGACATTATAGACAAAGATGCAGGTAGAAATGCAGTTATCGTAGATCCTGATGATTATTTGATTTCATTGTTTGAACCAATCTTTGATGACAAAGAACAACAAACAGGTGGATACCACGGATTTACACCGGCTTAAATTGTCTTTTTAATTAAAGAGATAATTTTTTCTAAACTTTTTTCTTTTCTATTAATTGAAACATAATATGTGATATTATTTTTTTGTAAAATTACAATAATTATTTTTTGATGTTGTAACACAACATGTTCTAATTTTCCTATACTGTCAAGTGAATTTTTTCTTAATGATGTAAGTGTGGCCATAACAAATAATTCATTTTTAAAATCCTCTGATTGTAAAAGAGGTTTTAGATTTGGTTTAATCATACCAGTTAGTGTTCTTCCATATGTGTTTACAACCCCTGCATATCTTATGCTGTCAGATATTTCTAAAATCTTTTGACATTGTTTTCTATATTTTATTATGGTTTCTTTCCATTTCTCTGCAGGTGTTTTTACCATATTCAAAACTAAATTTTGAAAGTAATAAGGATTCTGAATGATGTTTTAGATAAAATTATTTAAAAAAATACTCTAATGTTTTTTAGAATCTGATTTGGCATCTAGTTTTTTCTTTAATTCAGTATTTTCTTTAAGCAGTTTATCGTTTTCAGCCTGCAATGTCTTTACAGAATTCTGTCGTGTATACAACGGATGTCCTGGAGGAATAATTGATGTGTTCCCAGACACTAATCCTGCTGCATGTTGTTGAAACATGTGTTTGAATCCCTCTAATTTTGGACTAATGTTTGATACGTCTTGTGAAAATTTTTCTTTTAGTGGACTCTCAAATTTTTTGAACATAGGGTGTGCCATTCCTGGGGGTAATCGAGGAAATTGAAAAGCCATATGGGGAATATGTGGGTTTAAACCATACAAGTCTTGCAAGTGTCTATTTACTGAATCTTCCACAAATTTCTTTTAAATTTGCTATATTTCTGCCTTACTTTAGGCAATGAATATACCCTTTAGTAAAATCTGAGTCATTTTAGCTCAACTTGAGTTGATCGCAGATCCTTATAGATTCCTGTTTTGGATCGCTGATACACATGGAAAAATCAAAAACATGTCTAAAATGTAAAAAAGACATCAAAGAAAAAGATCTACATAAAATTGTAATTTATGTAGTTCAACAAAAGTTCACAGAACATCATTATGAACATGTAGAATGTCCAGATAATTTTACAATCTAAGTTGGAGAATTAATTATATAAAATAAAATTTCAAGCCCGATGCTCATACACTTTGTAAATATCTCCAGTCAATCTTGAACGATATTTCCATTCATCTTTTTTCCAAATAATTGGAATGAATTCTTTTTGTGAGGTAGGATGTAGTCTATCAAATACATCACTTCCAATTAAAATTTGATTGGGTTTTGCCATACTTTGAATTTTTGATGCAATATTCATTGCAGGTCCCATTAAATCGACTTGAGATTGCTCAGCATCAGCGCCATACCGTACAACAAAATTTTGTCCAAAATCAACACCTACCTTTATCATTAAATCAGGATAGTCATATTGATTCAAAATTGGATTTATTCCTTTTTGGATTACTGATAACATGGATTTTGCACAGTTAACTGCATTATCTGATGCAAGTAAGCCATTCTCATCAGCATCAAAATATCCAATTACTGAATCACCCACAAATTTTAGAACATACCCATGATGTTGTCTGATTACAGCAGCCATTTCTTGTGCAAAAGAACTAATTATGATTGCAATTTTTTCACCAGGCATTTCCAATGTCATAGTTGTTGAACCAACTAAATCCACATACAAAACCACCATATTGAATTTAGTAAATACATGTTTTCTTAGAAATTGATCAGATTCATTTACCACTCCTGTATACTCGTAGCCTTTTTTGAGTGCCCCCCAAACTCTTTTTTGAGTCTCCAAAATCATATTTTCAGAATCAAGGATTTTTTCTTTTTGAGTACTTAGTAACATGTCAACCACTTCAGGGGTATTTTTTGTATTGTTAGTATCAGTTACATTATTTTCAGAATTATTGTTATTTTCAGTCATAATTTCTCCTTTATTCTAATGGAAATTCATGTCCACATAGAGGACATTTTCCTCGATTCCCCTTGTATCCCTCATGATAGTACTCTACAATCTCCCCATTACAATCATTACATGTTAATTTTGAATCATCCATACCCAGAATCAAATTATTATGTATTTAGAGATTGATGAAGGTTTAAGGAGACCAATAATGGGCTATTCTTGTGCGATTAGGCAGTAGATCTCCAAATGAATTCATTCAGTTATTGAACAAACAAAATGAATCTATTCAAAAATCATTTGTTTCAAAAATTTCAGAACGGGTGAAAATGATTGATGTTAAAGTCATGATGGGTGATTCTACAATAACTGATCAAAAAACATTTGACCCAAAATTGGTTTCAGATTATTTTCAAAAAATTAGTTCTAATCTTAAAGATTGGCAATTACAAGATGTTTCAATTTCTAACAATGAAGATCTAAGAAGAATTTTCACAAAATTTGAAATCATGGAAGAAAATTACATAATATCCGGACATATCTCAATTCAATTTCATGTATTGTTATACTACAAACCAGAGCAAAGAGTGATTGATTGTCAGAAAGAATTGTCAGACATTGTAGATTTGACAAAAAGTAAAGAACAAGAAATATCTGATAATAGTGATCAATTAGTATTAAACAAATTAAAAGAAAAAGGTTACAAGGATTTTGATCATCAAAAATTATTTGAAATATTTTATGAAAAAGATGAGTTGCGAGAAGAAATAATGTCTGAGATTGAAGATGAGTCGGGTACTGATTTTAAAGAATTGTCAGATAAAAAGAAAAAATTATTTGATGAATTAGATTCCCTTTTAATTGAAACATATCAAATTGTTCCAGTTTTAATTGATGATGCAAGATTAGTTTCAGGTGAAGAGGGTACTTTGTTAACTTTGGATATAGAATTTTCAAAAAATAATAATCGTGAAGGACAATTTGATCCTAGAAAAATGTCGGATGTTGTAAAAAACAATATTTCAAAAAAATTAAAAGAACTTGAAAATATTATTCAACAATAAATTAAAACCAAGGACCCAGAAAATGAGAATTTCTTCTCAAAAGGGAGATCCGATTCCTCAGATATGCTTGAAACAAGTTTTCTAAACTATTTAGCCATTTCTCAAAATTTAGACATAAAATTTGACAATAAATGTAATTTTAACATAGAAGAAGTCAAATACATCGTCTTAATAGCAACATTTCCAATGGACCCATCATATGAAGAAATAGTAAAAGCAAATGAAATGCGAGGAGATAAAATAAAAAAAACTCCACTAATTCATTCACCAACATTTAGTGATATTACTGGTTCGGATATTCATCTTAAAGCAGAGTTTAGACAAAGAACAGGTTCTTTTAAAATTCGAGGAGCATATTACAAAATAATTTCATTATCTGATGAAGAAAAGAAACGAGGTGTTGTTGCAGCATCTGCAGGAAATCATGCACAGGGAGTAGCTTTTGCTTCAGCATTAGAAAAAATTCCATGTACAATAGTAATGCCAAAAAATGCATCACCTGCAAAAGTATCTGCAACTAGAGGATATGGTGCAAATGTAATACTTGAAGGGGTAAATTATGATGAATCATCATCAAAGGCAAAAGAGATTGCAAAGGAAACAGGGGCCACAATGATACATGCATTTGATGATCCTCAAATTATAGCTGCACAAGGCGTAATTGGTTTAGAAATATTAGAACAGCTTCCAGATGTAGATGAAGTGTACCTTCCAATTGGTGGCGGAGGTTTAGCAGCTGGTACATTAATTGCCATTAAAGAAAAAAATCCAAATATCAAAGTAATAGGAGTACAGTCTAGTTCATTTCCATCAATGTATGAATCAGTAAAAAAAGGAACACTAACTGAAAGTGGTGGAGAAAAAACAATTGCTGATGGAATATCTGTACGAATACCAGGACAATTAACATTTTCAATAATTAACGGATTAATTGATGATGTTGTCTTAGTAGATGATACTGAAATAACCAAAGCAATGTTTTTGCTCATGGAGAGAATGAAGTTTGTTGTAGAGCCAGCAGGTGCTGCAAGTTTAGCTTATCTAATATCAAAAAAACCATCTCCAGGAAAAAAAGTTGTTGCGGTATTGGCAGGAGGTAATGTGGATATGTATCTACTAGGTCAAATTGTAGATAAAGGACTTGCAGCAATGGGTAGATTGCTAGTATTATCCATAGCATTACCTGACAGACCAGGTGTCTTTAAAGAAATTGTTGATGAGATTGCCCTAGTTAATGCAAACATTGTAGAAGTAATCCATGATAGATTAAGTTCCAAAGTTCATGCAGGTTCAGTTACTGTAACATTAAGTCTTGAAACTCAAGGTAAAGAGCAGTCAGATAAATTAATTGAGATGTTGAGAAAAAAGAATATTCAATTTAGTTTACTAACATAATTACTTGAATTTTTTTTTAGCAAATTTTGAAAGACCTTGTTTTTTTAGTTGTTCTGACTCTTTGATTACAGAATTATGTTGGTTTGACTTGTGTTGTTTTAATTTCTTTTTTAAAACTTGAAATTCGTTTGCAAGAATTTTAATTGCATAAATCCCTGCATTTCCTGCTTTGTTTACACCCACAGATACCACTGGAGAACCAGTTGGCATTTCAGTTATGGATAACAATGAATCCAAACCCCCAAATGCTGAAAATTTTGATGTGTCTATTTTTTTTGGATGTTTGTCATTGTATACAAGAATTGGAACGCCAATAACCGGAATTGTGGTGTGAGATGCAATCATTCCAGGTAAATGGGCGGCTCCACCCGCTCCTGCAATAATTAATTTGAACCCCATTTTTTCTGCATGTGTCGCATATTCTGCCAATCGAGAAGGAGTTCTATGGGCTGATACGATTTGATCCTCATGTTTAATTTTAAATTCATCTAAAATTTCTGCAGCCCCTTGCATTATTCTACTATCAGAGCTTGAACCCATAATTATTCCCACAAGAGGTTTTTTAGAAAATGTCACAATATAACAAAAAACTGGAGAGTAATTAACAATAACTATTAGAAAAATCACAAAAAATAATTCCGATGCATTAGATATTTTTAATCGATATTCACAGATTCTGGTAATGGGTAAAATCTTAGGAATTATTGGTGGAGGTCAGCTTGGTATGATGATTGCAGAAGCTGCAAAAAAAATGCCAGAACATATATCAAAAATCATAGTCGTGGATCCAACTAAAAATTGTCCTGCAGCACAGGTGGGTGCTGAACAAATTGTGGCAGATTACAAAGATAAAGATGCAATAGAGGATTTGGCTAATAAATCAGATATTATTACTTATGAAATTGAATCAGGTGACAGTAATGTCTTAAAATCCGTAGAAAAATATGCAGAAATTAATCCATCACCTGAAACATTGAGAATAATTCAAGACAAATTTCTACAAAAATCATTTTTAAAAGAAAACAACATTCCAGTTCCAGAATTTGTTGAGATTGACAATATAGAGGATATCAAAAAAAGTTTAGATGAATTTGGATATCCGGCATTACTAAAAGCAAGGCGTGATGCATATGATGGTAGGGGAAATTACAAAATAGATTCTAAAGATGAAGTTCAAAAAGCATTTGATTATTTTAAAGGACAAAGTTTGTTGTTAGAAAAATTTGTTCCATTTAAAATGGAAGTATCAGTAATTGCATCAAGAAATACAAAAGGTCAAATCAAGACATATCCTTTGGTGGAAAATATTCATGAAGAAAATATTTTGCGAGAAACAATAGCTCCTGCAAGAGTTTCATCAAAAGTTACAGAAAAAGCTGAAAAAATTGCTAGTCAAACTATGGATGTTTTGAAAGGTGCAGGGGTTTTTGGAATTGAAATGTTTGTAACGCAAGATGATGAAATAGTAATTAACGAGATTGCACCTAGAGTACATAATTCTGGACACCATACATTAGAATCAAGTGAGACATCCCAATTTGAACAACACCTACGTGCAATTTTAGGATTAGAACTTGGGAGTACTAAACTTTTACATCATACCATCATGTACAACATTCTTGGAAACAAGTCATTTCAAGGTAAATACAAACCACTAAAAATTAATGATGAGAATTTGTTTCTCAAAATGTATGGTAAGGAAATTTCAAAACCTATGAGAAAATTAGGGCATTTTAATCTCGTTTCAAGTAATAATGAAACAATTAAAGAATTACTTGAGAAATTAGATGGCATAAAACCTAGGGCAGCAGTCCAATCAGTCTGACTAAGTTTATTAATTGTGAAAAGTGAAAATCAATATGGCATTAAGTGTATCATTAATAATTACAGGAATTGCAATAGCATTACTTGTAATCTATGCTGCAGATGTAGCAGTTGCAATGTCATCAGATAGCGATAATGGATTTTTACCACTTGATCATATGCAACGAGGTGTGGGGTTGGGAGCACCTGCATTAATTTTACCAATTATTGCATTTTTCATTTCAAGAAAAGAACCTTCAAAAAGATTAGGAGTTATGATCATTATCTCAGGTATTTTGATCATAATGGGAGGAATTGTAGTAATGACCAACCCAGCACCAGCAGCAGAAACATCAGGTAAAGATCCAATGGCATCAATGGCAATGATGTTGATTCCAGCCGTAATTCAACTAGCATTGGGTGGAATTAAAATAGCAAAATCCTAGAATTATGCCCATTTGTAAAAAATGCAGTACAGATGTAAACAAAGTATATGATTGTGATCATACTAAGTATGAAGATTTTTGTGTTGAATGTTATACAGAACTGCATTATTATTTGAATGAAAGTGGTTGAGAATATGCTTACAAAAAGAGATATTGCAATTTATGCCCTGGGGAAAACAGAAGGAATTAACTCTCTAGCTGAAACTTTAGGAAAAGGGTTTGATGATGAAAAATATATTGAATCATGGAACAAAACCATGAAACTTTTGGGTATTGACATGCCATTAAAAGATCTTGAAAAAATTTACAATGAATTTGCAAAAAAAATGGAACAAATAATCACAAATGAAGAATCTAAAACAATAAAAGTAAAAGAAACATGAAAGAAATTTCAATTTCATTTATTTTAAACAATATGAATGAAGAAAATAATTATGAAGATGACATATGGAAAACATGTTTAGATGAAAAAGGTAAACGATACAAGAGAAAAGATATCAGTACTGCATTAAAAAAATTAACAATCTTGGGATTTCTTAAAAAAAATAAAATTTCAAGTACAGACAAATACTATAATAAAATACATTATTCAAATCCCGAGGATTATGTGGGATTTGTAAATAATTTAATATTCACTAACGAATCAAAAATCAAAGGATCATTAAAAAAATTAAAAGACAGAAAAGTATTTGTAGACATATCCAAAGATATCAATTCTTACAAATTAAGCAAACATACAAGAATTTACTATGAAAAACTTTTAGAATCATTTTCAAATATAACTGAAATCTCATCGTCTATTTTACTTGTAAAAGAAACAAGTACTAATGAAAAATTCAAAAAACAATTAGCAGTATGTGATAAAGAAATTAAAGAAACACTAGAGCAAATTAACCAAGAAATTATGATGGATAGAAAAGCAAGTGAGATAATATTGCTAAAGAGACAATTTTCAGGTAGAATTCCTAATCCAGGTTACCTGAAACTTTGAAAATAGATTGGTAATAATTTGTTTTAACTATTTTATACTCTAAATTTAGATTATATTTGTTGAAAGCAATAATTTTAGCTGGTGGACGCGGTAAAAGATTAAAACCAATAACTGATTATGTTCCAAAACCTCTAGTACCTATCAAAAATGTCCCCATAATTGAATGGCAGATAAAATATCTAGAAAAATACGGAATTAAAGAAGTGATAATTTGTACAGGATACAAAACTGAAATGATCGAAAATCATTTGAATATGAAAAATATTGGAATTAAAGTAAAATTCTCTATAGAAAAAACACCGTTGGGAACTGGAGGAGCAATTAAAAAAGCAGGAAAAATGATCAATGAAAAATCATTTTTTGTGATTAATGGAGATATAATAACAAATATTGATTTGAACAAACTTGCAGAAAAGAAAAATGTGATTGCTTCAATTGAATTAAGAACAAAGTATGGTATTTTAGAAACAAATGAAGATAAAATTTTGAATTTTAGAGAAAAAAAAGAAATTTCAGATACTTGGATGAATGCAGGAATTTACCATCTTCAAAAAGAAGTTCTAAAAGAACTTCCAGATAAAGGAGATATTGAAAAAACTCTTTTTCCAGAGTATGCAAAAAAAGGGAAACTAAACACCATGAAATTTAAAAATTCAAAATGGTATTCAGTTGATTCTTTCAAAGATATGGAAGAATGTTCACTAGAGATAGAAAAAATAATTAAATAAAAATAAAAACTATGCACCGGTTTTGTGTAGTGTAACCATCATGTATGCTACCTCTTCTACAAAAGATTCATCATCACTTGTTGAGGCATATTTAGTAGCATCATTCCAAAAACTAGTTTTTTGGAGGGTTTTTTCAGGAAAAGTCTGTTCACTCAATGATTTTGATTGTAAGTGGATCTGATAATACTCCTCCTCAACCAAAATTCACCTATTGCTAAAACAGTTAAACCAACAATATTGACCGTTAATCGCCCATTTCTAGGCTCAATCACAGTATAATTTAGGAGATACTAGTATTTGATCATTGTGATTTTCTAGATAATTTTAAAAGTTGATATTGTATTTTAAAAAAACCATTTCAGTTGAAATTTTTGATATTTTTTTTGATCATTTTGATTATTCCAATCCCAATGGTATTTTCCGAAGATATTCCTTACTGGATTCATAGTACGGCAGAATGGTGGGCTAATGATAGTATTTCAGATAAAGAATTTATCAACGCAGTTGAATTTTTGATAAACAATGAAATAATTGTAATCCAAGTTGGTGAAATTTCAGATTCAAAAGAACAAAAATCAATTCCATCATGGGTTAAACAAAATGCCAAATGGTGGTCTGAAAATCAGATTAATGATGATACATTTCTACAAGGGTTAAAATTTTTAGTAGAATTAAAAATAATTAATATCAACCAAGTAGAAAATGAAATAATTAATTTTTCTGGTGATTCCACATTATTTACAAAATATGCATACAAAAAGGATTTTAGAAATATAAATGGACAAATGATTCCAATTGAATCCCATTTCAAATTAAATGAAGGGATGGAAAAAACTTATGAAGAGATTGGATTCTTTAATCAAAAATCTGACACCGTAGTAGTTACTCCATTATTTACATCCACAGCATATTGGGAGCCCGGATTTTATTCTTATTATCGTGGAGAGTGTGAAGAAATATGTCTTACCAAGAAAATAGATTTTGAAAAACCATTTGGGTTTTCTGGAAGCGAATCAGGTTTTAAAATATTAAAATTATTGAATTACCACATAGTTTCTGATTTTGAAATGGCAAAAAACCCTCAGATTATTAACAAATATGATAAAGTTATTTTACTCCATAATGAATATGTTACAAAACAAATGTTTGAGACAATTACTGATCACCCCAAAGTTGTGTATCTATATCCAAATGCCCTTTATGGAGAAGTAAAATTTAATGAAGAAAATGAAACCATTACTCTAATTCGAGGGCACAGTTATCCTTCAGCAGATGTTGATAACGGATTTGAATGGGAATTTGATAATACACGTCCATATGAATTTGATTCAGAGTGCTTAGAATGGGAATTTTATGAAATTGATAATGGAATAATGTTGAATTGTTATCCAGAAAATGTGTTATTTACTAATTTTGAAATGCTAAAAGAAATCAAAGAGTATTAGTCCAAAATTTCAAACAGATACACTAGAATATCCATTATTCATAGTATTTTCATGCGTATTGCATGTAGTTTGGGTTCATTATTATCAGTAAATCAAGTACTAGAATGCTCAGAAATTCTATCTAAAACAAGAATTGATTCCATATGGATACCTGAAACATGGGGGATGGAGAATTTTTCAATGTTGGGGGCAGTATCAAATAAAACACAAAATCAAAAAATAGGCTCATCAATTATTAACATCTATTCAAGAAGTCCAACAACAATTGCAATGGGCGCATCTACTACAGATATTTTATCAGATGGGAGATTGATTTTAGGGTTAGGTACTAGTAGCATACCTATTGTTGAGGATTTTCATGGAGATAAATTTGAAAAACCCATACAAAGAATGAAAGAGTATGTTGAAATTATAAGATTGGTTTTATCTGGAAAACAAATTAATTATTCTGGAAAAATTTTTAATTTAAAAAATTTTACATTGTTAATTAAACCTAAAAGAGAATTAGTTCCAATATACTTGGCAGCAATTAATCAAAAAATGGTTAATTTGGCATGGAGTATAGGGGATGGTGTAATTTTTTATCTCAGACCAATAGATGAAATGAAAAAAACTATTTCAAAAATGCAATCAGAAAAAAAGATTGATGTTGCATGTCAAATTATTACATGTATTGCACATGATGCTGAAAATGCGGTAAATCGAGCAAAAAAAACACTTGCATTTTATGTATCTGTGGGAGAAATATATCGAAAATTTTTATCAGAAAATGGATTCAAAACAGAAACAGAAAATATTTTTAATGAATTCAAGAAATCAGGATTCAAATCCAATCACGAACTTGTTACAGATTCAATGCTGAATTCTCTTTGCATATCAGGAACCCCTGAAGAATCTAAATTACAATTAAAGAAATTTAGAGATGTAGGAATAGATTTACCCATAATTCAATTTAATCCAGTTGGCGACACTATGGAATCATTTTTGTTGATGAAAAAAACATTGTTGGATGAATAATAATGTCAAAGGTTGGAATTGTTGCATATGGAATTACACCATTTACAAAAGAAGATCAAAAAATAGAAACAGTATTGCATTCTTCAGCAAACAAACTATTTCAAAAAAACCCCAGTATTGAAAAAAAAGATATTGATGGCGTTTTAGTTTCCACAAATAACAACTCAAAGTATCTAGCCCCTGTTTTATCCGAAATGGTTGGAATTCAGCCTAAAATCGCTCATTCTATTGAGAGTTTATGTAATTCAGGCACAAATTCACTAGTTTCTGCATTTTCATACATTTCTTCAGGTCTTGCAGATATGGTCCTAGTTTCAGGAGCTGAAAGATACGATAGTCCTGGACAAATTTTAGAATGGGATAATTCTAGAGGAGAGTTTAAGCATCCAATATTTTGGGCATCAATATTTTCTAAATCATATAAAAGAAAATATGAAATTACAGACGAGCAACTAGCAACAGTTTCAGTTAAAAATCATAAACAGGCTCAAGCAAATCCAAATGCATTATCAAAAAAAACATACTCAATTCAAGATGTAATTAATTCTAAAAAATTAACAGATGACCTTAGATTGTTAGATTGTTCAAGACCATGTACAGGAAGTGCATCAATAATTTTAGCATCAGAAGAAATTACCAAAAAAAATTCAGAAAACCCAGTTTGGATTTCAGGAATAGGCCAAAAAACAATTTCTGCAGGATTTACAAAAAATCCATCTTTAACATCCATGGAATCTACAAAAATTGCAGCACAGTCTGCATTAAAAATGTCAAAACACAGTATTGAAGATGTAGATGTTGCAGAAGTACATGATGCGTTTACTGTTTGTGAACCCATGGCACTAGAGTCATTAGGATTTACAAGTCCAGGGAAAGGAACCAGTATGATTGATGATTTACATAAAACAAATAATTTTAAAATAAATCCACGTGGGGGGTTAATTGGTACAGGACACCCATTAGGTGCAACCGGTATTTCACAAACAATAGAAATTGTCCAACAACTACAAAATAATGCAGAAAAACGTCAAACAGATAAAGCAAATGTAGGACTAATACACAACATGTCAGCTGCTTCCACATCATCAACAGTTTTGGTTTTAGAGAAATGAGTTTTGAATCAGAGCTATCTCAAGGGATTTTTTGTATTCCAAAGTGTAATAGTTGTAAGGAATTCGTATGGCCTCCAACTGAGTTTTGTGATGTTTGTAATGAAAAAATAACTATAGAAAAAGGGGATTTTGAGGGTAAAATTATCGAATTTTCAAAACAAAATGAAGATTATTTTTGCATTGTAGAATTTGAGAAAAAAGTAAGAATTATGGCAAAAATGCTAAAAAAACCCAACATAGACCAAACAGTCAAAATTACAAAATGCGGTATATCAGATAATAGTTATTTTTTTTATGTTAATTGAATTTTGTAAAAATGTACGGTGTTTCTACACTTTGATCAAATGTCCAAATAGTAGGCAATGAAATTGAGTCAATTACATTTAGATCATGTTTTTCAATCAAAGCACTCCACCCGCCATTAGGTAAATTTCCAGATAGTTGTCTTTTTGAATGAGTTCCAGCAAAAACTAATCCCGTATTATTTTTTAAATTAGTCATAGAATTTATTTTATCAATAATACTTGTTGCCAAAATATCTCCGCCCATCTGAGGTAATCCCCCAATAAAAAATACAGGAGATGTTAATTGAAATTCAGAATAATCAACATCTAAAGCATCATTGCAAATTGGGTTAAAATTTTGACCAGTAAGATTTGTTATTTTTTCTTGTAACTCTACCAAGACATCATCAATTTCAATACTGTAAGAAGTTAAACCAAGTATGTGCCCACAAAATGCAATTCTACCATCCCCTGAACCAATATCTACAAGATCAGAATAACCGAGTTTTTTTGCAGTTAATGCCATGACATATGCAGACATTATCCATGTAGGATAAAATGGCTGACAACTAGAACCGTGTTTAATACTATTAAGCCAATATTCGTTAATGTCTCCCTCATAGACAATACAATTAATTCCAAAAAATTCTTTTTCATATGAGTTTGTGTAAATGGGGTTTTTTTGTGCAAACTCGTGAAGTAATTTCAAATGGTTTTCATCCAATGGAAATTCTTTTGAAACTAATGATGGAATTACCTCCTGAATGTGAGCATTTCCATCATATTTTTTTGCAAAATCTTGCTTTAATTGAACTAAATTATCAACCAAAGTATTTGACATGAAATTTCTAAAAATAATGGGTTTGATAAACTCATTGTAAATTATGATTCTTTTTCAGAAAGAAATGCAATTTCTTGTTGAACTTTTTTTAATTGATCAAGTGTGGTCTCTTGTAATTTTTTATTATCTTCGATTTCTTTTTGAGTGGGATCTATTACTAGTTGAAATTCCAGATGTTTTAGTGTGTTGAGATAAAAATCTCGTTGTTCTAATAATCTCTCAATAATAACTTCAGACATGCTTAATGGTCAAATTATAACTATTTAGATTTTAGAATTATGAACATATCAAAAAAAACTGTGTCACAACCTCAAAATCATAGGTTATGGTGTAATTACCTGCCTTACTATATTCAAATGTGGTAAAAAATGACAGTGAAACGAACAAACACAGTTACAATTACAAAACAAAAATTAGAAAACGAAACTGATATCAAAAATAAAAAATCAGCAAGAATGAGAAGACAAAGAGGTTACCAGTGGGAAGATACCATAGTTAAAAGATTCAACAATACAGAAAAGTGGAGAGCGTTTCGATTAGGATCTCCAAGCATTGCATTACCAGACGTATTAGCAGTAAACACTGAAAAAAGTATGATATTTACCATAGAAGCAAAATCTGGCACAAGTACGTCCCTACCAGTACCCATGGATCAAATCGAAAGATGTCTTGATTGGATCAAGACTTTTGATATTTACAAAAAAAGAAAGGTATTACTTGCTTTCAAATTTCTTTCAAAAAAAAGATTGGGGATAGGTAAATACGAAAGTCGAGAATTACGAGAATTTTTTAAAATTTGGGATGAATCTTTAGAAATAACAGATTGCGTGTGTAATTATGAGGGTAAAATATTTTCCAGAGTTAACGGGGTTAGAAAAGAGATTTTCCTCCAAGAGTGTCAAATGCCATTTAAAACAAAGCAGAGATTAACTCAAAAAACATAGAATTTACACATCGTTTTTTAATGATAACATACTAAGTTAAAACATGTCAGATGAAAATAACGACAATCAATCAATAGAAGCAAAATCAGAATCATTGTTAGAAACAGTTTCTGATGCTGAAGTAAATTCTAGAATTAGTTTTGAGGAATTTACAGATGAAAAGACATTGATTAGTTATAACGCATTTGGATCAAAACAAATGAAAATCAAAGTTTTAGAAGTGTCTGATGAAAATCCCCCATCAAAATGGAAGTTTGGGGATAGGGTCAAAGTTACAAAAATTCTAGTTACAATAAAACATCTCACAACACAGCAAGTAGAGGAAGGAGAATTTGATGTTGAAGAGATTGAACGAGAATTAGCAGAAAAACGTCATTATAGCTCCACAAATAGATGGATCCCGGCAAGTGATATTAAAAATGGATATGTTGCAGGTTCAATGCATACCAGATTGATCAGTGATGCATCAGCATTAGACTATATTGTATTTTAAAAAATTCCATATTATATTCAAAAAGATTCTCTGAAAAACATTATAAACAAAAGAATTTCAAAATTAGAATATGAGTGCAAAAGAATTTGAAGTTAATGGTACTGACTACAAAGTAGTTCTTACAGACCAGGTTATCGGTCACGTAAATAACCTCAAAAATCTCTATAATGCAGCATATGAAGATCCAGAAAGTTTTGAGGATGTGAGTTCAGAGATTTCAAGTACAATTACTGAAATTGCAGGTACAGTTGAACCACCTGCCGAAGACAGTGATTTGGATGGCCTCATACAAGAAATCATCAAAGCAGTTGAGAATAAAGCTGCAGAAATTGAAAAAGAGTTATCAGAAAAAGAAAAACCAAAAAAGAAATCAAAATCTAAAAAATAATCAATATTTGACCTCAAACTCATAAAAAATTGGGCGATAAATTATATTCTAAATAAAATAACAAATTCCATGTCAAGTTGTGAATGTGGTATTTGTGGACACCATAATGAATCAGAATGTATTGAAAAAGAATGCAAATGTTGTTTAAATTTTCATGAAAGATCTGGCCCTAAACGAAAGTAGCTAAACTAATCATTTTACAAGTAACAAGAACATTTTTTTGAAATATGTCTGGAGCATCCAAATATTTTATGATCTTTACAACCACACAAAAAGCATTTTTTAGTAGTCATAGTTTTTTAATTAATTCATCTGTATAATACATCATTTGTTTGTCTTCTAATGCTTCTAAAATTTTTAATCTCATATTTTTGATACGGTAAACATCATCAACATACAAAGGGGTCATAGTTTCTATTTCTTTTTCAAAATAGTAATTTTCTAAATAATTTTCAAATTTTGATTGTAATTTCTCATAATCAGATAAGGGGATTTTTTCTGAATCAATTTTTTTAGTAATTACTTTAAGGAATCCATTGATTTTTAATAATTCTTTTTTAATTTTTTCAAGATCTCCTGGTTTGTCATCAAATGTTTTTAGAACATTATAGGAATCAACAAACTGAACAAGTATTTTTTTTAAATGTTCAATATAGGTAATCATGGTTAGTCCTACAAAGATATCCAATCTAAAGTTTAGGAAAAATAGCTTGACTTGTCTAAAAATTACACATTTGCTTTAAATTATCACTATTTGTCTCAAAGAATAATGCAAGGTGATGCTTATCTCAAATGTATTGATCCACAATGTGGGTTAGAATACCCAATTATGAGTACAAATGTTCAATGTGAGAAAGGTCACCTATTAGATGTAAAATACAAAAACAAACCTTCTGAAAGTCTAAAAGAAGTATTTTACGAAAGAAGAAACTCGCAAGGTAGTATTTTCAACGAAAGTGGGGTTTGGAGATTTAGAGAATTATTGAATTTTTGTCAAATAGATACAGAAAATATTGAAGAGTGTTCAAAATATTTAGTTTCATTAGATGGTGCTGAAGGACGATTATCAAAACCATACCACATGTCAAAAGCTGCTGAATTTTTAGAAATTTCAAGTGATAATTTATGGTTACAACCAGAAGGATACAACCCAAGTGGTTCTTTCAAAGATAACGGAATGGCAACAGCTGTAACTCATGCAAAAATGGTGGGTGCCAAAAAAATTGTTTGTGCATCAACAGGAAATACATCAGCTGCTGCAGGAATGTTTGCAGCAAACGAGGGGATTAATTGTGATGTGTATATTCCAGCAGGTCAAATTGCCCCAGGAAAACTTAGTCAAGCATATCAATATGGAGCACAAATTCTTGAAATTGATGGTAATTTTGATGATGCACTAAAACAATCATTAGAAGATGCAAATAATCATGACGGCTATACAGTAAACTCTGTAAATCCATTTAGAATTGAAGGACAAAAAACAATTCCATTTAGAGCATTAGAATATCTAAACTGGGAAGCACCTGATTGGATAGTATATCCAGGAGGAGCATTAGGAAACACATCAAGTTGTGGAAAAGCTTTGATGGAATTATATCAGTGGGGTTGGATTAAAAAAATTCCACGAATCGCAGTAATTAATTCTGAAGGTGCAAGCACATTATCTGATTTGTATAATGGAAAATTTGAAGGTGAGGAATTAAGATGGAATAAAGGAAAACCAAACACGGAATTAATTTCTAGATATTATGATCATTTAGATAAAGAAGGGTTACGACCAAAGACTAAAGCAACTGCAATTCAAATTGGCAGACCTGCAAATATTCTAAAAGGTTTACGGGCACTTGAATTCACAAATGGTGTAGTAACTACAGTTTCAGATTCAGAAATGCTTGATGGAATGTCAGTAGTTGGACTAAATGGATTTGATTGTGAAATGGCTTCAGGAGCTACAGTTGTAGGGATAAAAAAATTGATCAATGAAGGAATAATTAGTAAAGACGATACGGTTGTAGGAATCCTCACAGGAAGACAAAAAGATGCAATGCTTCCAGTAGACTATCACAGTAATTCTGAAAATAAATTTGCAAACCCTCCAAAAAACTAGTCACATTATTTAGGCTCAAAAAAATATAATTACAATTAACATCTTAAGAGTTAAATCCAAGTTTTACAAAATTTAACTAACCAAAAGATGGTGCAAAAAAACTAAATGAATAAAGGATATTGTTATTCTAAGAAAATTTTTCGGAGAAAACTATGGTAGAATTATGGGTTGAAATTACAACCTTGGCAGTTTTAATTGGATTGTCTGGATTTTTCAGCGGTTTAGAAGTTGCATTAGTAGGAGTAAGAAAATCAAAAGTAATTCAATTATTTAATGAAGGTAAAAAAGGCTCAAAAGCATTACACAAATTAAAAATGAATCCCAGCTGGATGATGTCCAGTGTTAATTTAGGAAATAATCTTGTAAATGTTGGAGCATCAGCCCTTGCAACAACTGTTGCAATCAGATTATTTGGAAATGATGGATTAGGAATTGCAGTAGGTGCAATGACATTTTTAATTCTAGTATTTGGTGAGATTACTCCAAAAACATATTGTAATGCAAATTCTACAAAAATTGCATTAAGATATGCACCAATATTATTGGGATTCAGTTATGTTCTATACCCAGTAGTGAAATTCTTTGAAGTAATTACAAAAGGAGTTGTAAAAATGACTGGCAGTAGTGCAACACCACCACCAATTACAGAAGAAGAAATCAAAGGAGTGATTGATCAAGGGTTAGAGGAGAAAGCTATTGAAAAAGATGAGATGGAGCTAGTTCATGGTGCACTAAAGTTTGATGATACAGTAATTCGCTCAGTAATGACTCCAAGAACAAAAATGTTTTCACTAAATTCCAAAATGTTACTTTTTGAAGCACTGCCACAAATTAATCAAAAAGGATATTCAAGAATTCCAATTTATGGTGAGACCGGAGATGATATTGTAGGATTTATTCATGTCAGAGACGTTCTCAAAGAATTAGAAAAAGACAATAAAATGACCAGCCTAGAAGAAATATCTCGAAAACCAGTTTTTGCATCTCAAGAAAAAATGGTCAGTGCACTTCTAAAAGAAATGAAAGGAAGAAAAACACACATGGCAATAGTTGTTGATGAGCATGGTGGCGTTGAAGGGTTAGTGACTTTGGAGGACTTGCTTGAAGAAATAGTAGGAGAGATTGAAGATGAAACAGATTTGACAAGAAAAAAAGAGTTTGAAAGAATTGATAAAGACACAATCATCACAAACGGCGATATAGAAATCGATGTAATTAATGAGATTTTTAAAACTAAAATTCCCGAAGGTGATGATTACGCATCACTTAATGGGTTGTTACATGAAAGACTACAAGATATTCCACAAGAAGGAGATAAAATTGAGATAGATGATCTTCGAATCATAGTTGAAAAGGTTTCAAAAAATATTCCTAAAAAAATTAGAATTGAAAAAATTTAAAATTAATCTTTTTTAGCAAAATGAGTTTCTAATTTTTGCTTTTTTTCTTTCATATGAAATATTGATTCAGTGTGATTGAAAGCTTCCTGATATGATTTTTCAAATAACATTGCTTGAAGTAACATGTGGTTTTCAGGAATAACAATTCCTGTTTGATCATCAGAATACATCATTTGTACAGTATCTCCAATGGATGTAGTCATGTTAGCATGAATGTGGATCATGTTAGTGTCTGTAAAATTAAATTCCATACTTTGAGCATAATCTCGAACATCTTTTGTGCCCTTTGCAGTCCAAAGAGTCGCTACTCCAAATTCATTTCTAAAAATATCGTGAATTTCTGAAGGTTTAGGAGCTACACTTTTGAATCTAATATCCATAATGTGTAAGTGCATTTGCCTTGTAGGAACTTTGATTGCACGAACGTATAGGGGTGCATCTTTTCCAAAGTATAATTTAACATCATCTCCATGGTGAGGCTTTTCAGTCATCTCGATAGTATCTGATAATTTCTTTTCAGTTTGTTCAATATCTGCCCAACGTCTAACTAGAGTAACATCAAATCGAATTAAACTATCACCGAATCTATCACGTAATGGTTCTAAAACTCTCCCCATACCAGTGACGTTGCAGCTACCTTGCATTACATGACTTTTACCTATTGCAAGATCATAGTTTGCCCTTGAATTAAATAATAAATCAGAAACAGACTCAGAACCAGTTGTTGATTCACCACCTTGATAAATTGCAGGAATATTTTTTGGTTCATAAAGATTTTTTTTATTTTTAAAACCATGTCCGCCAGGAGCAGCATCTACAACTAAATCACAAGCATCAAGTGCAGATTCAATAGTACCTGCAATTTTATGGTTTGAAAAATCATTTAATTTTCTTTCAGGAACATAAACATCCAAGCCTTTGGAATTTGCAAGGTTTACTTTATCATCTGGAGAATATTTTCCAACACCAATTACATTAATTTCAGGATCATCTTTTAGAAAAGAAACAATTCTACTTCCAATAGACCCATAACCATTAACAAAAACTTTCTTCATAACAAATATGCATTATTGCCATTATTTAGATTATTTTGAATTGTATAGGCATTAAATTTCAATGATCCGAGATGGAATGTTTGGATAATTATTAGATTCCAAAAAGGATCAAAATTTACGAATGATTTGGTTCCAAAAAATACAAGAATTAGAAAAAAATGATCCGAAGAGGAATCAAAAAAAACAGAGATGTGCCGTAGGGATTAATGATTTTGTTGCCGTATTAGTACTAAGAAATGAAACAATACAGCATAGTTACAATATTGGCAATAGTTGGTTCCATTTTGGTAGGTTCAGGCATGATAAACCAAGAGGCATCAGCTACTGAAATTGACGGTGTTTTATCAAAAATGATAGAAATTGACAATAAACTAATAAATCTCAAAAATACAGATGGCGAGTTTAGTGCATCTAAACTTGCAAAAGCATCATTTGAGATAAACCAAGTAAAGAACCTGCTTTTGGAGATTAATGAGGCAAATGACAAGAATGGGGACAAAGTAAATGTGATTTATGATCATTTAAAGAAAGAATATCATAAAGTTATTGAAAAATATCAAAATGAAGTTAAAGAATATCAAAAAGAAAATGGATTAACTGCAAATGAAAAGAAGATTGTATCAAAAATATTGAAAAATCAAATTAATTTTAAAAATACAGAATCAGAACACAATCAAGAAATAAACATCAAAAACCAAATCAGTAAAACAATTACTGAAACAGAAGTAAAAGAGAAATATCAAAAATTAGTAAATAAAATAGGTGAAAAGTTAGCTGACGAGGCAAAAGGTGGAATAGTTCAAAAAATCCACCACAAAATAGCAATTGATGAGATTTCAAAATCAAAATCATGGGGATTGGCAATTCCTGCAATTGATAGAATTATCACACAAAGCAATGATGATAAAGTAAAAGAGAAATTAACTGATATTAAAAATAACATCCAAAAAGTATTGGATAAAAAAGAAAAACAAGGAAAAAGCAATACCGTTTTAGGATTAAAAAATGAAAAGACAGAGAGTGTCTTAGAGTCAATAAGATTTAATCAAAACGAGATTGGTTTTGGCGGAATTTTAGGTGAGATTTATGATGAGGAAATTCTTGAATCATTACTAGATACTGAAGATATGATATTTGAGATGGAAGAAAATAACTTAGACCTAATTCACCCAATTTTTGAGGATTCATTAAAGAAGACTTTGGTAGAAGTTACAGAAATAGTTGTAGAAGAAGAAGAAGAAGTTGAAAAAGAAAAAGAAAAACAAAGAAAGAATGCTGCTGAGAAAAAAGGAAACAACAGATCAGACAAAGCAAAAGAAGTTCTTTCAAGTAATCCAGGTAAATCAAATAGTTCAAATGGAAACAGTTCAAGTAACAACAGTTCAAGTAACTCAAACAGTAACTCAAACAGTAACTCAAATGGAAAAAATAACAAGTAAATTTTAGAAGTTACAAAAGACTAAATGTGTAAAATAGATTCAAAATTTTTATGATTCATGCCCCATCATTAGGAATTGGGGCAGTTATTGCATCAATAGTGATTGTTGCAGTATTTTTTGGAGTAACAAATTTTTCAAATGAATCAGAATTAGTAATCGAACCAACCCCGACTGTAGAACCAGTAGGTCCTGCAAAAATTACAATGGCCACATTTTTGGATAATGGCTCACCAGTTATGGGTAATCCTGATGCAAAGGTTACCCTAGTGGAGTTTGGGGACTATCAATGTCATTTTTGTAATGTATTTTTCCATTCAACTGAAGAAAGTATTGTTCAAAAATATGTAGAAACAGGCAAAGTAAAGATAATTTTCAAGGATTTCAACATTATTGGTCCTGACTCGGTAAATGCATCACATGGAGCACATTGTGCAAGTGAGCAAGGATTGTTTTGGGAGTATCATGATATTTTGTATAATAATTGGACAGGGGAAAATAATGGATGGGCAGCATCAGAGAATCTTTTGAAATTTGCAGAAGAGATCAAAGTTGATGTTGATAAATGGTCAGAGTGCATGAATAATGGAACACATTCACAAACAATTCTTGAAAGTAACAATGATGCAAGGGATTTAGAATTAACTGGAACACCAGCATTTTTTGTAATTGGACCTGATGGAAAAACTACAAGATTGTTTGGAGCACAACCATTAGAGACATTTGAAAATATTTTTGAAATAGAATTAAAAAAATAAGATCGCGATCAAATTACGAATAAAATTAAACATAAAGTAGTAAAGTTTCCTTCCTAGTTAGTTAGAA
>Ga0233427_10000101_pt1 | contig 112226 bp, 100 predicted proteins | sample SI_118_April2016_5_FD_179885 | JGI IMG/M metagenome (GOLD analysis project Ga0233427, IMG submission 179885) | Seawater microbial communities from Saanich Inlet, British Columbia, Canada - SI_118_April2016_100_MG | ecosystem: Environmental > Aquatic > Marine > Inlet | place: Canada: British...
TTAATGTAGATCCACCCATCGAAGGTGAACAAAACTGGAGCATTGAGTCTTGGGTTAATTTTCATCAGAAAGCATCATCAGGGACTTTCTATGACCTTTTCCAATTTGCCCATCAGGATAATAATGAAAACCTTATGTTTTTTGAATTTAATGGTACTGAAAATAAATTTTGGTTGTTTTACAAGGGCGCAACTGGAACAAGCCAATTTCAAGACGATAACATGTTTGATAATAAATGGCATCACATTTTTGTTAGTGGTGATGGGAGTAAGATCAAATTATTTGTTGATGGCACTGAAAAGTTAGAATTGGATTACAGTGGCTCATTCCACACCTCCGATAAAAAAATGATATTTGGTGTGAATATGGATGGATCAATAGATGAAGTCAGAATGCGGAAAAAATCTGATTTTCCTGGTGTACCAACAGCCTCTTATGGTGCTGAAGAAGGCACCTTGCTCACATGGGATTTCAATGATGGGCATTCTACTCAAGCCACCGATGAAAGTGGCCATAGTAACCATGGTGAAATTAATGGTACGGCCGCTTATGAAAGTGGCGTTTATAGCGGAACCGGTGGCGGCAACAATGGTATTGATGTTACTATAGCTGCCCAAAATGAGCTATCGGGTCAAGTCCGTATCGGTTTTGTACCTTCTGGTAGCGATCCGAATTACTGGACTAGCGCAACATTTACTTGGGAGACCAATATCGATTTCCCATCAGGCGGCGGCAATCAAAATGAAAAAATATGGGACAATGGCATTAATGATAGTAATGATAATCATTTGATAGCCTTCCTCGATGCCAACAATGACAATCAATGGGATGATGCTACCGAATATGGCGGCATATCACAACCATTCGGAATTACAAATAAACAAGGTAATGCGGGCACTATTGATCTTAAAAGAGGCGGTGGTGGCGGTGGTTTTAGTATCACCGTAGAAGTTGAATTGCAGGAGGAATATCCTGCGGGACAAGTGTGGTTTGGTGTGTGGGAAATGGGTCAGGATCCTGCCACGACACAACCTATATTTGAAGAAACTATCGGTGAAGATCCACCCTTTATCCGTTCTTATGGTTTTAACTGGACACTCCAGGATGGAAAGTCTTATTTCATCGGCGGATTCTTTGATATGAATAACAACAATATGCCCGATCAAAGTGAACCGCAAGGCAGATCAATAGATTTTACGTGGCCTGTCTCTGGAAATGTTCATTTAGAATTAGAAGATATGTCCGGGCCGGATATTGATGTGGGCAGTATCTCTGGTACAATGGGTGCAACGGAAGACCAAACCTTGACATTAGCCTTAGACATTCATTCATCACATGGCGTTCAAAACGCAAAAATTGAATATTTTATTGGTGGTAGCACCACCATGCAATCCTCAGGAATGTCCAATTCGGGAGGTGATACATGGGAAGGGTCAATACCCGCCTCAGACGTAACCTCTCAAGGATTATTGTACGAAATTGTGGCTGAAGACGACCGTGGGATGGAATCATCTACGGGTATTGATGAAATCAGGGTGGATTTCAATGAATTGTATTTACTCAATACGCCCAGTGAAGAATATGTGATGATTTCAGCACCGGGACAATTACAAAATGCATCCATGAGCGCTGTTCTTGATGAATTGGGCGAAGCTGATCCAAAAGTCTGGCGGATTTTTCGCTGGACTGGAAATGGATATGCGGAAAATTCCGGATCATTTACAGCGGGTAAAGCATATTGGTTAATTACCAAAGATGCGGAAACAATCTTGGCTGGAACGGGAAAATCCACGGGACTCAAAAATCCGCCATCAATCAGCCTTTCTTCAGGGTGGAACATGATTGCGATTCCATTCGATTTTTCCGTTGATATGAACGATAATTCTTTTACTGTGGAAGGTGATGTTGAACCCAATTTTTATGAATACAATGGTTCTGCTTATACCAATGCTTCCAGGCTCAACCCTGGTGAAGGGGTTTGGGTTTATGCCAATAGTTCTGCCTCAATCAAGTTTGATTTTATTGGTGCGATTGAAGGATCCGGCTCTGAAGCAAATGATGAATTGGATGAATTTGAGCAAGGTGGCTGGAAAGCCAATTTCATTGCATCTGCAGGTTCTAAACAGGATGTGGTCAATGTTTTTGGTGCACATCCCAATGCTGAGAATGAATGGGATAAACACGACCGCCGGGAGCCACCGGTGATTGGTGATTATGTTTCTGTAGCATTTGAAAACCAAAGTTGGTCCAGCCGAGGTGGCCGCTACAGCCAGGATATTCGATTGGAAGATGACCAAGTTCAGTCTTGGACACTGGCAGCTAAAACAAACATCAGAGGAATCGTTCATTTAGAATTGGAAGATTTAAATGCAATCCCGGCTTACCAAGATATTCGACTTGTAGATACAGCCCTTGGCATAGTTTACGACCTTAGGTCTCAAAAAGAAGTGACATTCACTTCTCGGGGGACAGGAAACCCCTATTATTTCCAACTCATGGTTGGCCCGGCGGATGATATTCAAAATCAATTGGATGATTTGGGGATTGTACCTAATTCCTTCGAGTTGGCCCAAAATAGTCCCAATCCATTCAATCCTGTGACCAATATTGGCGTATCACTTATTGAGGATGCGAATATTACCCTTAGGGTTTATAACCTTTTGGGTGAGGAAATGAATACATTGGCATTCAACCGATCTTTTGGAAAAGGGAACCACCGTTTTATTTGGGGAGGCAAAGACGATTACGGCAGACAACTACCCTCCGGTGTATACTTATACCGACTTGAGGTCATATCTCATAATGGTACACAACTATTTCAGGATACAAAAAAGATGGTTTTGATGAAATGAAGAAACAACTATTAATACTTGCATTTTGTATGAGCACTTTTGCTTTTGGGCAAAAGGAATTTGGGAAAATCACCCTGCCCCTTGGGCGGGTTCAAGTCCAAAAAGGCGGTACCGGAGATTTTAAAAGAGCCCTGCCACGAATGGCGATTCATGAAAAAGATGTGATTAAAACATTGGCTAAATCCCGTTGTGAGATCACCCTGGTGGGCGGTGGCAAATTGCGAATCGGGCAAAATTCAGAATTGGAAATCACCGAAGCAAACGTAAAACCCATGGAAAAGAACTTTGGTGCCACACTCAAAAAAGGTGATATCTGGGTGGCGGCCAAAGCTGCATTCGGTGAAAAGAAAAATGTGGCTATCCGGACGCCCACTGCTGTGGCGGCTATTCGTGGTACCAAGTACAGAGCCAAAGCGGGTGATGAAGAAAGTTCTGTGTTGGTTTATGAAGGTAAAGTAGATGTGAATGCGGCAAAAAATGTAACGGAGGCCCGTGAAAAACAGAAAAAACAGGGTTTTCAGCCGGGCGGCGGTGCACCCAAATTCACATTGGGTCCTGTGACAGAAGTGAAGGCGCCAGATCAAGTATCCGGCCCCTATGAGGTTTCTTTAGAAGATTGGGTGAGTCTTGTTGAAGGGATGCAAATAAACGTCAGAAAAGACGGAAAATATTCCATGTTCAAGTTTAATCAAGATGCGGATAACGGCCTTGATTTCGTCAAATGGAATAAGGAGCAGGATGGGAAAGACGGGAACTAATCCACAATTTATTTTATTTATTTAAATGTCTGACTTCTTAAAACGATTAGGGATCGGCGGCGCCATCGGTTTGGCGGTGGCCATTATTGTTGGCTGGGGATCTTATGAGGTTCCCTTTATTAAATCATTGTTGGATGGTTATGAATTTCTGTCCTACGATGGGCGAATGAGAGCTCGAACTGTGGGAGTTGAACAAATGTCCATTGATGATGTGGTTATAGTTGATATTGATAATACATCTGTGGCTCCGCCAGAAGATGGTGGTTTAGGTCATTATTTTGATTGGCCTCAGGCCTACCATGGTCGTTTAATTAATACCGTTTCATCAGGGAATCCTAAGGCTCTCATTTTTGATATTATTTTTGACAAAGAGAATACATTTAATTATGACCTGATTAATGCCCTCACCAATGAAAATGCATCCCCAAATCAAGCCCTGGTTGATGTAACAGACGAATATCTCACCAGCAATGATCCGGCTACTTTTTTAGAGGCGACTTACAATACCCAAAAAACCTATCACGCCTTAGTATTTGAAGAAGAAGATACACTTAATTTTTTGTATAAAATGGAAACGGAGCCGGAGGGGTATTATTTTGAAAAGCATATTATTCACGGTATCTCCGAAGAAGCCAAATTAAAACTTCCCCAAGCGGATCGCGTGGGAAATACCTATGTAGATCTGCTATCGGCTTCTGTGGGAGCTGGATCAGCGAATTTTCCACAGGATGAAGACGGTGTTATCCGCCGTTCGCCTACAGCCATTTATTTTGAAGGTCCGGACCATGTTTACCCCAGTTTGGTCATGTCTGCCGCCATTGATATCCTTGGAATTAAAAAGGATGGTGGGTTCGATTATGACTTCGAAAATAATATTTTACGATTGATTGATACCACAAATACTGTCGTTCGTGAGATCCCAATTGATGACCACGGCCGCATGTATGTGAATTACTATGGGCCATTCCAGACATTTTATTATTTACCCTATATGTATTGTTTTGACCCTGAAATGCTTCCGCCGGAATATTGGGAAGATAAAGTGGCTTTTGTTGGGGCGTCGCTCCCGGGACTTATGGATCTTCGTAACACACCGGTTCAGGAAACATTCGCTGGGGTAGAGATTCACGCCAATGTAATGCAGAGTCTTCTCAAAGGTGAATTTGTTCAGCCAAAACACCGATCTGAAACATTTGTAATGATTATCATAATTTGTGTACTCCTTGGGGTATTGGTAAGCCTCCCGGAGAAACCGCTTTATACACTTCCTGTTCCCTTGGTAGGAATCATTGGATGGGTATTATTTTCTTATAGCCAGTTTTTTTCTTCTTTGCTCATGTGGGAAATTGTACGTCCTGCATTAGCTATGATGGGGACTTATGGGTGTATTTTCCTTTATAACTTTCTAGTGGTAGAAAAAGATAAACGATTTTTAAAAGATACATTTGGTGCTTATATCTCTCCGGAACTTATTGATCAAATGTTCGATGCGAAGGAAGAACCTTCTCTTGGTGGAAACGAAGGATATCACACTGCTTTCTTCACGGATATCCAGAGCTTTTCTGCCTTTTCAGAAAAATTATCGGCCAGTGATTTAGTGGAATTGTTGAATGATTATTTGACTGAAATGACCGATATCCTATTGGATAATAAAGGTACACTGGATAAATATATAGGTGATGCAATTGTCGCTTTTTATGGTGCACCGGCGCCTGTAGAGGATCATGAATATTGGGCTTGTATCACGGCCATAAAAATGCAAGAAAGTTTGGATGAATTGCGATTAAAATGGCAAGGCCAGGGAGATCGTTGGCCCGAGATTGTTCACCATATGCAAAATAGAATTGGTATCAATAGTGGACAAATGGTTACGGGGAATATGGGTTCAACCATGCGCATGAATTATACCATGATGGGTGATACGGTAAACTTGGCGGCACGTTTAGAAGCATCTGCAAAACAATATGGTATTTATATCCAAGTAGCCGATGAAACATATAAAGCATGTAAGGATAAATTTATCTGGCGTGATTTGGATTATGTAGTTGTTATGGGAAAATCAGAACCGGCTCAAGTATTCGAACTCATAGCTGAAAAAGGGAAGATGCCTCCGGGATATGATAAACTTCTTGATGCCTATCATGATGCCCTAGCTTTGTATAGAAATCAAGAATGGGAAAAGGCTATTGACGCATTCAAAGCTTCTGATAAACTTGAAGATATGTTTCCCGGCAGAAAAACCAACCCAAGCCGCGTTTATATTCCACGCTGTGAACATTACCGCGATAATCCCCCCGGTGATGATTGGGATGGTTCCTGGGCACTTACTAAAAAATAGAAACTATTACACTTTATGAATTTACCATTTTATTCGGCGGATGATGTTCGGTCCGTAGTGTCCATGTCAGATGCAATAGAAAGCATGAGAACTGCCTTCACTGCTTTAAGTGATGGATCTGCTATAGTTCCCAACCGAATCAACCTTCCCATGGAAGATCAAAATGCACTGCATCTATCCATGCCCGCTTATATCAAGGATGGAAAATACAATTCTATTAAATTAGTGAATGTTCATTTTGATAATCCTCAAATAGGATTGCCCCTAATAAATGGGGTTATTCTTGTCATGGATGCGGTGGAAGGCAGTCCATTGGCATTGGTAGAAGGGAAATCTGTCACTTCTTTGCGGACAGGAGCGGGATCTGGATTAGCCACAGATTTGTTGGCGAAAACAGATTCAAAGAATGCTGTTATTTTTGGAAGTGGTGCTCAGGCAAAAACGCAGATTGAAGCGATTCGATCCGTTCGCAATTTAGAATCCATAAAAGTTATTGGTAGGTCGAAAGAAAAAACACTAGAATTTTGCAATTCATTCGACGAAACCGTCCAACCGGGAGAAATGAACAATTTAAAAAATGCGGACATAATTTGTACAGCCACGACCAGTGAAAGGCCCCTTTTTGATTTTGATGATATAAGTCACGGCGTTCATATTAATGCGGTTGGTGCACATAAATCTGATACGAGAGAACTTGGAACTAAACTTGTCCAAGAGGGAAAAGTTTATATTGACCAGCTTTCATCGAGCAAAAATGAAGCGGGCGATATTATTATCCCTATAAATGAAGGGAAATATGATTGGGGTCAAATTCAAGGAGAATTGGGTGATTTAATTTTAGGAAAATTACAAGGAAGATCTTCGGACCAAGATATTACAATTTTCAATTCTATTGGTAATGCAGTGCAGGATTTAGTCATTGCAGAAATGGTAATGGAAAAAAAATCAAAATGATGATTTAACCTGTTTTAAGTTTCCTAAAAAGGTAAGAATTTCTGCTATGGATATTTTTACAACGGCCGCTCTTTTGTTAAAGGGCGGCCGTTTTTTTTTAACAAATAATGGAAATCCATTCTAATGGAATTAGGACGAAACATTTCTGTTTTGTCTCCATTAATAATAATAATCTCTTTAAATAAAATTCTCAATCAATCGATCTTTTTTAATGACAAATAATAAAACAGCAATTTTACTTCTTGAAGACGGTCGATCCTTTACTGGAAAAACATTTGGCCATTTGGGTGAAACAACGGGGGAAGTCTGTTTTAACACAGGAATGTCGGGCTACCAAGAAATTTTAACTGATCCGTCCTACTGCAAACAGATTGTTACCATGACAGCACCTCACATTGGTAATTATGGTGTGAATCCAGAAGACATTGAATCAGATCGGATCCAAGTGGCAGGATTTGTCATTAAAGAAGAAACGGATGTTCCCTCGAATTGGAGATCAACACAATCCATTGGAAAATATTTAGATGAACAAAAAATAGTGGGAATTCAGAATGTGGATACGCGCGCCATTACCCGACACATTCGTGATGAAGGGGCCATGAATGGTATCATTTCATCCATTGATTTGGATGTGGATAGTTTAAAGGATAAACTTTCGAAAGTGCCATCCATGTCAGGATTGGATTTAGCCAAAGAAGTCACTACTCAAAATTCTTATTCGTGGCCATCCAACCAACCCTTCAAGTTTAAAGTTGCTGCAATTGATTATGGCATCAAGTTAAATATTTTGCGTTTACTAGAGAGTAATGGATGTAATGTAACTGTTTTTCCAGCAAATACATTTGCTGATGATATTTTAAAATTCGATCCCGATGGTGTTTTTTTAAGCAACGGTCCCGGCGATCCAGCGGCGGTTACTTACGGAATTGAAATGGTAAAAGGATTGTTGGGGAAGAAGCCCATTTTTGGAATTTGTTTAGGCCACCAAATTTTAGCACTGGCCCTAGGCGCTAAAACTTTCAAATTAAAATTTGGTCATAGGGGAATCAACCACCCTGTTAAAGATATAGAAACGGGAAAAGTAGAGATTACAAGTCAGAACCATGGCTTTGCAGTAAATTTAAATTCACTACCAAATAATGTAATTCCAACGCATGTGAATTTAAATGATGACACTTCCGCTGGGATACGTTGCACGGATATGCCAGCATTTTCTGTCCAATATCATCCCGAATCCAGTCCTGGCCCCCATGATAGTCGCTACCTTTTTCAGCAATTTATTGATTTGATGGGATAATGATACTCGAAACAATAAACTTATCCAAATCTTTTGGCCTCCGCAAAGCAGTGGATGGACTGAGCCTACAGATTCCCGATGGTTCAGTATATGGATTTTTGGGTCCAAATGGGTGTGGAAAGTCCACCACCATTCGTATGATGACAGCATTGATTTCTCCCGATGAAGGAGAAGTTTTTATACAAGGGAATTCCGTTCAAAAGTTAGGGAATAAAGCACTCTCGAGTGTTGGTGCATTGATTGAAAGAGCAGATTTCCACAAACATCTTTCCGGTGAAACAAATTTAAAAATGCTGGCGCGGATGGATGGAACAGATATGTCCCGTGTTCAAACTGTATTGGATCGCACCGGGTTGGGGAACCGCGGGAAAGATAAAGTAAAAACCTATTCACAAGGAATGAAGCAGCGATTGGGTATAGCCCAAGCGCTTTTATCAAGACCAAAACTTTTGATTTTGGATGAACCCACGAATGGGTTGGATCCCCAGGGTATGAAAGAAGTCCGGGATCTCATTTGTGAATTGTCTTCTGAGGGAATCACTATTTTTATTTCATCCCACCTTTTGGATGAAGTACAAAAAATCTGTTCCCATGTGGCAATGATCAGTTTTGGAAAACTCATTACTTCCGGGAAAATGGAGAATTTACTCCAAGAATCTGATTTGCTCATGACGGAAGTTCAGGTGGATAATGTTGAAAAGTCCGCCCAATTATTATCAGCACTTGAATGGGTGCATCGTTGTGATGCTGTTGACGGTGTTTTGCATGTTGGTATTGGGCTAAACAAAGCTTCAGATCTTGTTCAATATTTAGTTCAAAAAGATATTAGAGTTTCAGCCGTTATCCCCAAAACTAGCCTTGAAGATCTTTACCTTTCCAAATTTGGAATGAAAAATAAAATTTGATGTTAAGGCTGATTTACAATGAATTACTGGTCATTACCGGTCGATGGCGAAGCTATATTGGTTTTATAGGTATATCAATTTTAATGCCTTTGATATTGTGGGGTTTCTCACAAGGCGGTGAAGAATTGCACCAAGATTATGTTCGAGAATTGGGAGGAACTTTTATGGTTGTGGGTTCTATTCTTAATTCATTTCTGGCAACTTACATTATTATGAATACATTATGGATTCATATTCCATTTTTGGTCACGCTGGCTGCGGGAGATTCAATTGCAGCAGATGGCGCAAATGGCATATTCAGAATTACCCTTACTCGTTCTGTAAGCCGGATAAAAATCTTAGTTTCCAAACTATTTGCCACATATATCTATACAGCAGCACTTCTCATTTTTTGTGCATTATGGAGTCTCGGTATAGGAAGCATTGTATTGGGAACTGGTGATTTAATTGTTATTGATAATGGTATATTGATTTTAGATGAATCACAAGCTTGGATTCGAATGGCGCTTTCATTTTCTCTTGCTATTTTGGTCATGTGGATGGTCGCTACCCTTTGTTTTATGTTTTCTGCAATGGTGAATAATGCGGTTGGGCCAATTATTGGAACCATGTTTTTAATCATTATAGGCTATATGATTATTGGAATTCCGTTAGACATCTTTGAAAAAATGGAGCCGTACATTTTTGTAAAATATTTTAATGTTTGGTGGGATGCTTTTAAGGATCCAATTCCATGGAATGAAATCGGGAAAAAACTTGGAGTGCTCGGCGTATACTCGGCAGCATGCTTTGGGATTACCGCATTCGTGTTTTTAAAAAAGGACATTAAAACATGAAGCGCTTTAACTTGTTTATTTCATTCATTTTCACATCCATTCTGGCGGCTCAAACACTATCCATTGACCAAATTCGGGAGAATGTTATTTCCCAATTCGCCAAGATTGAAGATTATCAGGTTAATGTAAAAATTTCCGTAAAAATGACTGGTTTCCGGATGCCAAAAAAGAAGATTCGGATGTATTATAAAAAGCCGGGTAAAATTAAAGTGGAAACACGGGGGTTTGCGATTTTACCCAAAACGGGTGTGGATGGAAATCCCAGTAAATTCTTAGATATGCTGAAGCACGTTACAGAAATCAAACGGACCATTCGGAATAATAAACCATTTTATCGAATTATGGGTAAAGTGAATCAAGATTCCTTGAAAATTCCTGTCTCAGTTAAAACGGATGAAATACCCGATATTACCATGGATGTTTTCGTGAATGCGAAAACATGGGTTATAACTGAAGTCGATGTTTACTTGAATTCAGAAAGTGTATTTACTTTTAAGACAGATTACATAGAAGTAAATGAAGTAATGGTTCCTGAAAGATCCGTATTCAAGATTGGTGTGAAGGGGATTAGCCGATGGACAACTCAAAACCCCTTTGACTTTGGTGGGCCAGGTTCAAATAGGCAAGACTTTGAAAATATTGCAAAGAATGCTGGGTTTGATTCAGAGAAAGATGAATTCGTCGGTGAAATGATTTTGACATTTTCGAAGTATAAAGTGAACCGTGGGATTGATGATGCACTATTTATTGAGAAGAAATAAATGCCAAAAAGAACAGATTTAGAATCCATATTAATCATTGGTGCGGGACCTATTATCATTGGTCAAGCTTGTGAGTTTGATTATTCCGGAACCCAGGCTACACGCGCATTAAAAGAAGAAGGTTACCGTGTAATTCTGGTGAATTCCAATCCGGCCACGATCATGACGGACCCGAATTTGGCGGATGCGACATACATTGAACCCATTACACCGGAATATGTAGAAGCCATTATCCAAAAGGAAAAGCCCGATGCTATTCTTCCAACAGTGGGTGGGCAAACTGCACTTAATCTCGCCATGGATCTCCACAAGCAGGGGATTTTAGAAAAATATAATGTGCAACTTATCGGTGCCCAGGTTGATGCCATTGATAAGGCAGAAGACCGTGAGCGCTTCAAAGAAGCAATGGACGCCATTGGACTGGATACAGCTCAGGGCGGTTTTGTACACTCGTGGAAAGAAGCGGAATCTCAACTGGACAACATGCAGTTTCCCATCATTATTAGACCCTCTTTCACCATGGGCGGCACAGGTGGATCTGTTGCTTATAATTATGATGAATTTCAGGAATTGATTGAGAATGGTCTAAATGCCAGTCCTATCACGGAAGTTTTGGTGGAAGAATCATTGTTGGGATGGAAGGAGTTTGAGTTAGAAGTCATCCGTGATACAGCAGACAATGTCATTATTATTTGTTCCATTGAAAATATTGACCCAATGGGTGTTCATACGGGCGATTCGGTAACGGTGGCGCCGGCCATGACATTAACTGATAAAGAATTTCAGAAAATGCGGAATTGGGCGATCCAATGCCTAAGAACCATTGGCGTAGAAACTGGCGGCTCAAATGTACAGTTTGCAGTAAATCCAGAAAATGGACGAATGATTGTCATAGAAATGAATCCCCGAGTGAGCCGGTCATCAGCGTTAGCATCCAAAGCAACGGGATTTCCAATTGCTAAGGTGGCGGCAAAATTGGCGGTTGGCTATACATTGGACGAAATTCCTAATGACATTACCGGAAAAACACTCGCTGCTTTTGAACCCACTATTGATTATATAATTACAAAAGTTCCTCGCTTTGATTTTGAAAAATTTCCATCGGCCTCGGGCCACTTGGGTGTGCAAATGCAAAGTGTGGGTGAAGTGATGTCCATTGGCCGAACCTTCAGGGAATCTCTCCAAAAAGCATACCGATCCCTAGAAGTTGGGTTGGACGGATTAGAGCCTAAACTTGCAGCAGAAGGCGACCCGGATGTGAATCGTGCCCGCTCGTTGGATATGTCCACATTACGTTATGGGACTGCTTTTCGGTTGTTGAAGGTCCGCCAAGCTTTCGTGGAAGGACAGTCTATTGAAGATGTATTTAATGTGACTAAGATTGATCCGTGGTTTTTACATCATATTAAAATGTTAGCAGAGATTCAGGCAAGTGGGAATAAAACATCTCTACGTGATTTAAAACATAATGGTTTTTCTGACAAACAAATTGGACGTATGACGGGAAAAACTGAGTTGGATATTCGGGCTCAACGAAAGAAAGAATCTGTTTGTCCATCCTTCAAGGTGGTAGATACCTGCGCTGCTGAATTTGAAGCACAGACCCCCTATTGTTATTCAACTTACGATGAAGAAAATGAGATTACTCCTCTCGATGGAAAAAAGGTGATTATTCTTGGCGGTGGCCCAAACCGCATTGGGCAGGGGATAGAATTTGATTATTGCTGTGTTCAAGCCGTTTTTGGATTGAAGGATCAAGGATTTAAAACGATTATGGTGAATTGTAATCCAGAAACAGTAAGTACCGATTTTGATTTGGTGGACCGACTTTATTTTGAACCAGTGACGTTTGAAGATGTATTAAACATTGTTGAATTTGAAAAGCCCGATGGTGTCCTCGTTCAATTTGGTGGACAAACACCACTAAAGATTGCTAATGCATTAGCGGATGCTGGCGTACCCATTATTGGCACATCACCTGAAAATATTGATTTAGCAGAAGACCGGGAAAAATTTGGTACAATCTTAGAAAAGCTGAAAGTGGTTTGTCCAAAATATGGTACGGGCAGAACTTTGGATGAGGTGGTGGTCGTGGCAGAAAAAATCGGATACCCAGTTTTGGCTCGCCCCAGTTATGTATTGGGTGGACGCGCTATGGAAATCGTTTATGGCAGAGACCAGCTCATTGATTATATATCCCGTAATGCAGATGTAACCGAAGGTCACCCAATTCTAATTGATGAATTTTTAGAAGATGCTTTTGAGTTTGATGTGGATGCGTTATGCGATGGGAAAACGGTTCACATCGGAGCTGTGATGCAGCATATAGAAGAGGCGGGGATTCACTCCGGTGATTCAGCCTGTGTGCTTCCACCCTATCGTATAACAACTGAAGCCATGGAAGAAATTATTCGTATCACTAAAGCTTTAGCATTAGAGCTCAATGTGATTGGACTTATCAATCTGCAATTTGCATATAAGGACGGTGAAGTCTATGTTTTAGAAGTGAACCCAAGGGCAAGCAGGACGGTGCCCTTTGTGAGTAAAACGACGAATACACCATTAGCTAGAATTGCTTCTCAATTGGCAATAGGGGCAAAATTATCAGAATTTGACTTAAAGGCATGGGATAGACATAATCACGTTTCCGTAAAAGAAGCAGTGTTGCCATTCAACAAATTTCCAGAAGAATCAATTTTCTTAAGTCCTGAAATGAAATCCACTGGGGAAGTTATGGGGATTTCTAATACATTGGGAGAATCCTTCCGGAGAGCATCCATTAGTGCGGGGAATATACTGCCAGATTCAGGGACAGTCTTCGTGTCGGTAAATGATTCAGATAAACTGGGTGTAATTTCCATCGCTAGAGATTTGCATGAAATAGGATTTAAACTTGTAGCAACTTCCGGAACGGCAAGAGAATTAAAGCGAAACGGCATTCCTGTTGTGTCCGTATTTAAGGTGGGGGAAGGGCGCCCGAATGTAGTGGATGGTATTAAAAATGGTGAAGTGAACCTTGTAATTAATACGCCCATGGGCGCACAAGCACGGTATGATGAAGAAGCCATCGGCCGGACTTGTATTCAAAAAGGTATTGAGGCAATTACCACGCTCTCCGGCGCTGAAGCCGCTGTAAGAGCAATAAGGTTGGCCGGGAGAAAAATTGAAGTGAAATCAATTCAGGAGTACCATAATTATGTTGATTCACATTAATAATATCTTTTAGGTTCGCACCGTTATGTTGAACAATCGACGCAATAATAGACAAGATCGCCGTCGCTCCAATAGCTTGGTGGGACATCGGTAGAGTCTAGCGTCAAATCATAGTAAAAAGATTTTGATGAAAGCCCTCCGGATGTCCCGGAGGGCTTTTTTTATTTTAAAAAGGAATATCATGAAAAAAGAAAAAATCATACTGGCTTACAGTGGTGGGCTGGATACATCCATTATACTGAAATGGTTGGTGAATAAAGGGTATGAGGTTATTTGTTTTGTAGGTGATGTGGGTCAAAAAGATGACTTTGAGGCGGTTGAAGAAAAAGCCATGGTTTTAGGTGCATCTAAAGTTCATATCAAAAACTTGCAAAAGAAATTTGTGACGGATTACATTTATCCCGCTTTGCAGGGAAATGCGCTGTATGAAGGACGATACCTTTTAGGGACATCCTTGGCCCGGCCAGTTTTAGCCAAAGAACAGATTGAAATTGCCCATGAAGAAGGTGCCACAATTGTTTCTCATGGATCTACCGGAAAAGGGAATGACCAAGTTCGGTTTGAATTGGCCTATTATGCTTTGGATCCAAAAATTCAGGTTTTTTCACCGTGGAAAGATGTAGACTTTTTAGATCAATTTAAAGGCCGCAATGATCTATTAGCCTACGCTGATGAATATAAAATTCCCGTGACGGCTACAAAGAAAAAATCATACAGCGAAGATGAAAACCTCATGCATATAAGTCATGAAGCAGGTGAATTAGAAGATCCTTCTGTCCGCCCCGATACGTCTGTTTTCAGCATGACAAATGGGATAAGTGATGCACCGGAAAAGGAAATATTATTGGAAATAAAGTTTGAAGATGGGATTCCAATCCAAGTTAAAAATCTGGATGACGGCACCACAAAGACGGACGGACTTGAACTGTTTTTATACTTAAATGAATTGGGCAGTGAGCACGGCATTGGCCGGGTGGATATGGTGGAGAATCGCTTTATCGGCATTAAATCAAGAGGAGTTTATGAAACGCCAGGAGCGACTATCCTCTGGGAAGCACACCGGGATCTTGAAGGTGTTGCCATGGATAAAGAAGTTATGCATATTCGCGACATGCTCATTCCCAAATTTGCAGAATTGATCTACAACGGATTTTGGTTTTCCCCTGAAATGGATTTTCTATTAACGTCAATTAGCAAGAGCCAAGAAGCAGTAGATGGCACCGTTCGGGTGGCTTTGTTAAAAGGAAATGTTATTTCCATCGGGCGGGAATCTCCAACCTCGCTCTATGACCAGAATATGTCTAGTATGGATGTGGAAGGGGGCTTTGATGCCACTGATTCTCAAGGATTCATCAATATTAACGCAATTCGATTGAAAGCACATTCACTCGTCCTCAACCGCAGGAATCCTTATAAATGGAGAAAGGATGTCAGCCATGAGTAAACTTTGGGAAAAGGGTGTTTTGTTGCATAAATCGATCGAGCGATTCACGGTTGGAAATGATCCTGAATTGGACTTGGCATTGGTACCCTTTGATTGTACTGCTTCTAAAGCACACGCAACAATGTTGGGTGAAATGGGGTACTTAAAAGGCGATGAGGTAATGCAACTTGTTGTGGCATTGGATCAAATAATACTTCTTCATGAAAAAGGTGATTTTAAGATTTCAGTTTCACAAGAAGATTGCCATACAGCTATTGAAAATTATCTTGTGCGTGAGGTGGGGGAAGTGGGGAAAAAAATTCATACAGCACGTTCAAGGAATGACCAGGTTTTAACGGCCCTTAGGCTTTATTACAAGGACGAATTGAACAAGATCAAAGCCTTGGCCGAACAGTGGATTGATACATTGAATCAATTCGCTAAAGAAAAAGAAAATATCGATTTCCCAGGATATACCCATATGCAGAAGGCTATGCCGTCATCAATTTCAATGTGGGCCGGCGCCTATGTGGACAGTATGAAAGATGACCTCAAGATACTTAATGTGGCTAAAGAATTAATCGACCAATCGCCATTAGGATCTGCGGCCGGTTACGGTGTCCCCATTAAAATTGATATAGAAAAGACGGGGAAAGAATTGGGTTTTGCCAAAGTACAGAAGAATCCGATTGCATGTCAATTGAGTAGAGGAAAGTTAGAGCTATCACTTTTACATTGCTTGAGCCAGCTTTTATTAACCATTAATAGGTTGGCTTCTGACCTTATTCAATTTTCAATGACCGAATTTGGATATTTTTCGCTCCCGGAGGAATTTTGTACTGGTAGTTCCATCATGCCGCAAAAGAGAAACCCCGATGTGTTGGAATTACTACGGGGCAGTTATCACGTTTTATTGGGGTATGAAACGCAGGTTAAAACACTCACAGCAAATCTTATTTCCGGATATAATCGAGATATTCAGTTATCCAAAGAACCTGTTATGCGAGGGATCAAATTGGTGAAAGTCTGTCTCGGTATTTCTGCTGCTGTTGTTTCTGGATTGAAAGTAAATAAGGATAAATGCCTAACGGCCATGACAGAAGAATTATACGCTACAGAAAAAGCCTACAAAATGGTAAAAGAGGGGATTCCCTTTAGAGAAGCTTACCGGAAAGTTGCAGAATCAATCAAAGACAGAAAGTAGTTTTTTTAGTCCTTCTAAGTATCCTAATTTTCCTTTTCCAGATATTTGTTTGATACAAACATCTTTGATTACCGAGACTTTCCGGAATATCTCACGGCTGTAAATATCGCTTAAATGAACTTCAACCGTAGGAATGTTCACAGATGAAATGGCATCTCTTAAGGCATAAGAATAATGAGTTAAAGCGCCCGGGTTAATGATAACGCCATCAGTATTCCCCAGGGCCTCATGGAGGCGATTAATTAGATCACCCTCGTGGTTGGATTGGAACCAAGTAATGGTATGAGACTCAGTTTCAGGCAGATCATTCAACCAATTTTCTATATCAGATAATGTTTCACTGCCATAAATATCCGGTTCACGCATACCGAGTAAATTCAAATTGGGGCCATTAATAATAATGATATTCAATTAAGTACCTTCAGAGATTGTTGAATTAATTCTTCAGTAACATGGGTGACAGTTGTGGCGTTTCCCAGTCCATCCAAAACTACAAAATTTAGGACACCCTTTTCTGATTTTTTGTCTGTTTTGATAAATGGCATTAAATGATTACCATTAATATGGCGTAATTGAGGTAGCGGTAAGCGGTTGATGGTTTTAGTTAAAATTGATTCCTCGTCTTTGGAAATTAGATTGAGTTTTTGAGAAATAAACCCGGCGCATTTCATTCCAAAAGCCACAGCTTCTCCATGGCGAATTATGCCATATCCCAGGTGAGATTCCAAAGCGTGGCCGATGGTATGTCCAAAATTTAGGATGCGGCGCAGATCACTCTCCCGCTCATCTTTTGAAACTACTTCCGCCTTAATTTCACAGGATTTAGCAATGGCTTCTTCAAATGGAAATGAATCAATATTTTCTAGCCAAGTAGAAATGTCATTTAAAAAAGTCCTATCCCAAATTGCTCCGTACTTAATAATCTCACCCAAACCTGCGATAACTTCTTCTTTAGGGAGGGAGTCCAAAATTTCCGGATCAATTAATACCCCTTTAGGTTGATAAATAGCTCCTACAAGATTTTTCCCCTCGGCGATATTAATTCCTGTTTTACCACCTATGGACGAATCCACCATAGCAAGTAGTGTAGTGGGTATTTGATAATATTCGATTCCTCGCATAAAAGAAGAAGCCACAAACCCGGCGACATCACCCACTACACCACCACCCAATGCGAGGAGCGTCGTTCGCCGGTCACAATTAAATTCAATCATTTGGCTGATAACGCGGCTGAATTCATTCATGCTTTTTGCTGCTTCACCAATGGGGAGAGTCACGAAATCAATGTCAAAACCGGCATCCTTTAATTGGGCCATGAGGTCAAAGCCAAACATCTCCATTAAATTATACTGAGAAACAATCACCCATTTTTGTCCATGATTATGGTCAGATAAAATTGATGCCGTTTGTTTCACCAATCCTGATTCTATATGGATTGGGTAAGATCGAACTCCCAGATTCACTTGAACGGATCTCAACAGTGAACCTGCTTAACAATATTTTCACTAATTTCATCAGGTGATTTCATGTCTGTGTCTATTATAATGTGAGCGGTTTCTTGATAGTCTTTTTTACGCTCATCCCAAATTTTAGTTAATTCTTGTATTCTTTCTTTTTCCTGCAAAAGAGGACGATCTATTGAGTTTTTTAATCGTTCCGCAATTTTAGAAATTGAGGCATGAAGAAGAACAATTTTTCCGGTGGAAAGAAGTTTTTCCCGATTCGTTTTGTTTAACACGATACCACCACCGCAGGCAACTAGTACATTGGAATTTTCTAAATGGGACAATGCATCCGATTCCAATTCTCTAAAATGAGACTCACCGTCTTCTCTAAATATATTTGAAACGGATTTGTTTTTTTTTACTTTAATATAATGGTCCAAATCCACGAAGGGGATTGCCATTGTTTTTGCAAGGATTTTTCCAACTGTTGATTTCCCTGACCCCATCATTCCAATTAAATAAATATTCATTAATATTTCGCTGTTGCTTTCATATGCGCTTTGAGTTGATCCATAGAATCACCGCCAAATTTTTCCAGAAGCGCATCCGCAAGGACAAAGCATAACATACTTTCTGCAATGATGGATGCTGCAGGAACAGCACATGAATCGGTCCTTTCCTTATGTGCATCTTTTGCTTCTTTGGAATGAATATCCACAGATCGAAGTGGTTTAATCAAAGTAGGGATGGGCTTCATGGCCATTCGTAAAACTATTGGTTGGGCGTTGCTCATACCGCCTTCAATGCCGCCGGCATTATTGGTATAACGGAAAAACTTCTCACCATCGTGACCAATTTCATCGTGGAGTTCACTACCGAATTTTTCTGCACCGGAAAATCCACCGCCAATTTCAATTCCTTTGAATGCATTTACGCTCATCATTAAAGCAGAAATACGCGCATGAAGTTTTCGGTCCCATTGGGTATGAGCGCCAAGACCGTAAGGTAATCCTGTGGCAATAACTTCAAAAATGCCACCGACTGAATCACCCGCATTTTTGGCATCGTCAATAGTTTGTATCATAGCTGTTTCAGCATCTTTGTTTAAACAGCGGACAGGTGACGCATCGGCAGTTTTACTTAATTGGTTTGGTGAAATACCATCGGGAGCTGAGCTTTCATCCTTAACATCATGGATTTCAACCACCCGGCTGCCTACTTCAATCCCAACTTCTTCCAGTAGTTTTCGGCAGACGGAACCCAATGCCACGCGCATAGTGGTTTCTCGGGCGCTAGATCGTTCCAGTACATTGCGGATATCGTCAAATCCATATTTCTGAACACCGGCTAAATCTGCATGCCCCGGGCGGGGGAGTGTCACCTTTCGGATCTCATCATCCACTGGCGATACGGACATTTTCTTTGTCCAGTTTTCCCAATCTTTATTACGGACAATGAGCCCCACCGGTGCACCTTGTGTTTCGCCGTGGCGAATACCACACCAAATTTCGGCGTAATCTGTTTCAATTTTCATGCGTCCACCGCGACCGTGGCCCATTTGACGCCGTGCCAAGTGAACACCAATATATTCTTCTGATATTTCCATTCCCGCTGGCATGCCATCTAAAATACCGAGAAGGCCCTGCCCATGGGATTCACCTGCTGTGAGAAACTTGAGTCGTGTTAACATAATTTTAGTTTTAGTACCTTTTTCAATGGGTCAAATTTAATTTTTTTTGATATCTTTTCCCCAAACCAAATATCCGCAGATGCCAGCCCTTGAGTAATGAACATATCCAACCCGCCAATGACTTCCGCACCTTTTTCTTTCCCTAATTCGAGCCATCGTGTTTCAATTGGATTATAAATTGTATCGACCAAAACTTGATCTTTTTGTATCTCAAATTCGGGTATGGCTTCAGTGTTGGGCCACATACCGAGTGGCGTGCAATTTATTATAAGTGTTTGGGTGTTTGAGTGTTCATGTGTTTGCGTATTAACTGAAATATTTGAATTGTTTTTAATCCATTTGACCAAAGTGTCAGCATTCTGTTTTGTTCGATTCATAATTGAAATAGAGTTTACATTGGATTGAATTAAGGCATACGCAACAGCTCGTGCTGCGCCACCGGCACCCAATATTAGACTATTCTTTTCTTTTAGATCGACACCGTTTTGTTCCATCGCTTTCGTGAACCCAATCCAATCTGTATTATATCCTATTCCATTATGGACACAATTTACTGCTCCAATTATTTGAGCAGATTCATCTAATTCATCTAAAAAAGGAATGACAGATTGTTTATGGGGAATGGTCACATTGAATCCATCTAATTCATTTTCTTTCATGAATGAGTGGAGCTCATTTTGCATCACATGAATTTTTTCAAATGATGCTTCCAAATCCAATTGACGATAAATTTCTCGGTGAAGAACTGGACTCAAACTGTGGGCGATGGGGTATCCTATTACTGCAAATTGTTTCATTTCTGTAACCGTTCCAATTCATCATAAAATTCGGGGTAAGAGATAGAAGCACATATAGGGTGATCTAAAATTATATCTCCATCGGACACGAGCCCAGCGATGGTAAAGGCCATGGCAATGCGATGATCGTGGAATGTTTCAATTTTTGCACCTTTCAATTTCGTTGGACCGTTAATAATAAATCCATCTTCCAATTCTTCAATATCAGCCCCCATTTTTTTTAGGTTTTTACAAACCGCATGAATTCGATCACATTCTTTTACACGTAATTCGACCGCACCACGGACTTCAGTTCTACCATGAGCTTGCGTGGCTAAAATGGCAATAATTGGCAATTCATCAATGAGCCCCGGAACATCATCTTTTGTGATGAAAATGCCTTTAAGTGACTGCTGAATTACTTTAAGGTTTCCAATGGTTTCGCCCGCTTCTTCCCAAGTTTTTAGGCAATCCATACCGGCACCCATTTTTTGAAGTGTGCCATAAAAGCCGATTCTGGTTGGGTTTCTTAAAACACGGTTTAGAATAATTTCAGAGTTTGGAACCAGTGCTGCGGCAGCTGCAAAAAATGCGGCGGTAGATGGATCGCCTGGGACAGACAATTCAAAAGCAGAAAGGGGCGCCTTTAATTGGGAAATGGTTGTGGTGAGTTCATTTGTAGAAATATTTGCACCAAGCCCTAATAACATTTTTTCTGTATGGTCTCGGGAAAGAATTGGCTCTTTAACAGATGTATTGCCACTGGCCCCAAGCCCAGCCAATAGGACTGCCGATTTCACCTGTGCGCTGGCAACCGGTGACTCATACTCAATTCCGCTTAATTCACTTTTATAAATCGTGATGGGGAGCTTCCCATTATTACTTTTGGACTTCAACCCCATTTGAGAAAGTGGATCCAGAATACGATTCATGGGACGGGAAGCAAGGGAATCATCCCCAATGAATGTTGCATTAATGCCTTGGCCGGCCAACAGTCCTAAAAGTAATCGTGTTGTTGTGCCAGAATTCCCACAGTCTAAGGGTAGTGCTGGATTGGAAAATTTTCCACCTGTAACAATCACGTCATTTTCATCATTGCGAATTTCAATTCCGCATGCTTCAAGACATTTTCGCGTGGATTGAACATCAGCACCTGTGGATAGGTTAGATATCCGTGATTCGCCATCCGCTAATGAAGCAAACATGAGCGAGCGGTGAGAAATGGATTTATCTCCCGGGAATGTTATTTCGCCTTTAATCATGAATAAAATTTAATATCATCACATGTGTAATTAATTGCAAAATATAGACACGTAATAGAAACATGTCCAAGCCTTGGACATGGTCATTTTGACAATAATTCATAAAGATTATTATTGATGAATACATTTTCTTTCCCAATTTTTTTAGGGGATAAAACGCCAATTTTTTCTAATTCTCTTAAATATTCAGCCGCTGTTTTTCGTTGTGCGATATTGGCATCAACAAGAAATTTTATTTTAATGTAGGGTTGTTCAAATAATAATTCTACCAACTCTTTTGAATACACTCGTTTTGGCAGTTTCTCTTTACAGAATAAAACTGTTTTATCTAATAAATCTCGAATCGCTTGGATTTTTTCCATAGTATTGGTCGAAGTGACATGGATTGCATCCAGTATAAATAATACCCAAGGCTCCCATTCGTTTTTAGCTGTAACATTTCGCAAATGTTGATAATAATCATTCTTTCTTTCAATAATGTATTTGCTTAAATAGAGAATTGGTAACTCCAACAATCCCATTTGGTTAAGATATAAAATATTTAAAATCCTGCCCGTTCTTCCATTTCCGTCAAAAAACGGATGAATCGCTTCAAATTGATAATGTATTATTCCAAGCTTTATTAAGGGGTCAACCGAATCATTTTCATGAATATAATCTTCAAGATTACGAAGTAAATCCCGAATAATTTTTTCTCCTTCTGGTGGTGAATAAATGGTCTTTCCAGTCGCTGGATTTCCAATAATGGTTCCCGGTACATTTCGAATACCGGCTGTATTTATTTTAATCGTTTGAACAATTTCTATCCATAGGTTAGTATTTAAAATAGGTTTTTTCTTTAAGGCCAAATATCCATTCAATAATGCTTCCCTATATCGGAGAACTTCCTTGGTTTGTGCGTCTATTTTCCCTGTTGATGTCGAAAATGCCTGATAAAGATGGTCATTTGTTGTGAAAATGTTTTCAATTTCTGAACTATCTTTTGCTTCTTGTAATGTAAGCGAATTAATCAAAATACTTGGGTTTGGAATTTTTTGACAAACACCATTTAATTTTGCCAATGAACGAGTTGCTGTGATGGTTTTTTTAAGAATTCTTGATGTTTCCAATTCAATATCTGGTGGTAAAACAGGTAAATCATTGAATGGTTTATTTGGGTGAAACATTATTCTCTTGTTATTTTTCATGGGTGCAATTTACACACGTTTTAATAACATGTGTAAATAATCGCAAAATATGGACACGTAATAAAAACATGTCCAAGTTGGACATGTTCATTTTAATGCCCATTCGTTTTCAATTCATCCGCAATCAAAAATGCCAACTCAATGGCTTGGTTTGCGTTTAATCGCGGATCGCAATGGGTGCGATATCTGTCGGTCAAATCCGCTTCAGAAATATGATCTAATCCGCCGGTGCATTCGGTAACATTTTGGCCGGTCATTTCTAAATGAATACCGCCAATTCGGGAGTTTTCAGATTTATGGATTTGGATATTTTGTTTTACTTCATCAATAATTCTGTCGAAGGGTCGAGTCTTAATTCCATTACTGCTTTTGATGGTATTCCCATGCATGGGGTCGCAAGACCAAACTACGGTGCGTCCTTCAGATTTAACTTTTCGAATCAATTTTGGCAAGTATGTTTCCACTTTATCATGCCCGAATCGGGCAATAAGTGTAATCCGTCCCGCTTCATTCTTAGGATTCAAAATATCCAAAAGGGCCATGAGTTCATCAGGATCCAGTGATGGTCCGCATTTGATACCAATAGGGTTTTTTATTCCGCGACAGAACTCCACATGGGCGCTATCTTTAAAGCGAGTCCGATCCCCAATCCAAACAAAATGGGCTGATGTGTTATACACATCTCCTGACGTGGAATCAACACGGGTCAGCGCTTCTTCATAAGGGAGTAGCAATGCTTCGTGACTTGTATAATAATGGACGCGCCGTAGCTGGGGCGTATTGGTGGAATTGATCCCCAATGCTTCCATAAAGTTCAAGCTTTCCTGAATTTGGTGCGCTAAATGACGATAACGTTCACCTTGGGGGCCGCTTTTCACAAAGCCCATATTCCATGAATTCACATGACGGAGATCAGCATAACCACCATCAGCAAAAGCACGGAGTAAATTTAACGTGGATGCTGCTTGGGAATAAGCTTTCAGCATTCGTTCTGGGTTGGGTTGCCGCTTGTCAGGATCAAAATTAATATCATTAATAATGTCGCCGGTATAGCTTGGAAGTTCAACGCCATTAATCGTTTCAGTTTTGCTGGATCTCGGTTTGGCGAACTGCCCTGCCATACGCCCGAGTTTTACCACGGGAAGATTTGCTCCGGATGTTAGAATCACTGCCATTTGCAAAATTACCCGAAAGGTATCGCGGATATTATCCGCATGAAATTCAGAAAAACTTTCGGCACAATCTCCGCCTTGAAGCAGAAAGCCATTTCCTTCCGCCACATCCGCCAAGGATTGTTTTAAGGAACGAACTTCCCCGGCAAAAACAAGGGGTGGAAAATTTCCAAGTGTCTTTTCAACTTCGGATAAATGTTCCTGATCTGGATAATCGGGAATATGTTTGGCGGTAAAATTCCGCCAGCTGTCAGTCTGCCACATTTTGTAATTCCTTCAGGCGATCATCCAAAGAATTTGTCGCCAGTTTAAGTTTTTTTATCGTTTCATCTGTGTAAGGATTGTAAAGTTGAAGATCAGTGTACAATTCCCAAGTATCGTTACACGTTTGGTCTACCAAATCCAAAAGATCGCGAAATCCTTGTGTATCAATAGCGGTTTTTCCAATGCCATATTCTTTTAACATGCGTCCCAAAAAGTGAGTCACACCTTGTGTTTTTGCCGCTAGTTGATCATGCTCATCTGGAGACATTTCCATCACTTGGATTCCTTGATCTGTGAAAAATCTCTGCCAGAATTTAAATTGTTCTTGCGAGTCTCTCGTATTATTCATCATCATTTTTAGACGATTGTTGGACACAAAAGAATCGGGTCCAAACATGGGATGTGTGGCAATGATGCCCACATGATTTGGTAAATATTTTTCCATCATATTTACAGGATGCGTTTTCACAGAACACACATCAATGATAGTTGTTCCATGGGAAAGATTTGGTGAAATTTCTTTTATGACAGATTCAAAATGCCGAATAGGCACTGCAATAAAAATGACTTTTTCTTTCAAAACAGATTTCAGATCAGTAAATGTAACGCTGGGAAATGCTCCATTTGATTTCGGATCGTAAGCATTAATGGAAAATCCTTTTTGCAAAATATTGGCTAAGACTTTCCCAAATCTTCCAAATCCGATTATACCGATGCTATTCATGAATCACCCAATTTTTTAATACCAAGAAATAAGGTAAGGTTATGTTTTAGATCATGGATGCTTTCTTGAAGAATTTCTAATCCATATAATTCGGCACACGCATTATTGGCAATCACGCCGGCTGTTTTTGGAAGTTTTCCTTCCGATAATCGTCGAGCAGCTTCGGCAGTATCGTCTTCTTCAATCAGCGGTCTAGTCCAAAAATGTTCACTCAAATAATCTTTACATTGACGTAATGCTTGTTGATGAGAATGTATTTCTGTCACATCGCCAACATACATCCCCGGCAAACTCAATAAATTTTGATTAATGGGAATGTGAAACATTTCAATAATATTGCAACGATATTTTGCCAGCGCTTCAACACTTTCGATTACAACACCGCCTTGGGCATTTTCCATGGCAAAAATACCGAAATCTGTTTCGCCATTTTCAACACCGGCTAATACCTGTTCTGATGAAATTTGGTAAATAATCTCGGCCCCTTCAAGCCCGTGATTATGGGAAAATTCTTGAGCTGCTTGTTCGGAAAAGCTGCCTTTTCCGCCTTGGATTCCAATTGTAATCATAATGTTCCTTTTAGGTCTTGAATTAAATTTTTTGTTGCTTCCACAGGATCGGATTTCCCGTCCATATTTTTAATAATAGCTGATCCTACCACAGCGCCATCGGAATGTTCATTGAACCAAACCACATCACTTCGAGTACTGATTCCGAAACCAACTACAAAAGGTGTAACGCTATATTTACGTACGCGATTTAAGTATTCCGAAAGGGCATCTTTGGATGCTAAATCATTTCCTGTAATGCCCAAAATGCTAACGGCATAAATTAAATCACCCGCTAGTTCTGATATTTTTTTAATGCGTTCATTGGGTGTATTAGGGGCCACCAATAAAATAGGAGAGACACCTTTGGCTTTTGCCAATTCACAAAAGGGTGTTGCTTCTTCTAAAGGTAAATCTGGAAGAATTAATCCATCAACTCCTGATGAAACACAATTATTCAGAAATGTTTCATGTCCCATTTTCAGAATCGGATTATAGTAACCCATTAGTGCGATTGGGACCTTTGTTCTTTGTCGAATTTCTGTAACTTGTTCAAATATTTTCTTTAGCGTCATACCATTATCCAGCGCTTGTTGGCTGGATGTTTGTATTATAGGACCGTCTGCTTGTGGATCAGAAAATGGAATTCCAATTTCAATCATATCAGCGCCGGCTTCTGCAGCGGCGTAGACTAAATCTACTGTGCTTTTCAATTTCGGATAACCGGCAGTCAAAAATGGAATTAGTTTTTCTTTAGGCTCACTGAATAATTTTTGGATACGATTCATAAGTTAATTCCCAAGGCTTCGGCCACGGTATGAACATCTTTATCTCCACGACCGGACAGGCAGATCACAACATGTTCTCCTTTTTTAATTCCATTATTTTTCTGGCGTAAATACGCCAGTGCATGAGCCGATTCCAACGCTGGCAATATACCTTCCTTTTCCGATAACCATTGAAATGCATCCAGTGCTTCTTCATCTGTGGCGGAAAAATATTTCACCCGACCCGATTCATTTAGATAACTGTGCTCCGGACCAATCCCCGGATAATCCAACCCTGCAGAAATGGAATGGGGGAGTGTCACTTGTCCATCTTCATTTTGGAGTAATGTGCTGGCGGCGCCGTGCAAAACACCAAAGTCTCCTTTGGTTAAGGTGGCGGCATGTTTGCCAGACTCCAACCCTTTCCCTGCAGCTTCTACGCCTACAATTTTTATATCATCTTTAATAAAGGGATAAAATAAACCCATAGCATTGGAGCCACCGCCAATACATGCCACCAATCGATCGGGTAAATTTTGCTCGGATTGATTTGCGAATTGTTCTTTTGCTTCTTTGCCGATAACGGATTGAAAATCTCGAACCAACATAGGATAAGGATGGGGACCAACGGTGGAACCGATTAAATAATATGTGGATTCCACATTCGTTACCCAATCGCGAATTGCTTCGTTAGTGGCATCTTTCAGCGTCATGCTTCCTGATGAAACAGGGCGAACTTCTGCCCCCAATAAATTCATCCGAAACACATTCAATTTTTGTCGCCGAATATCTTCTTCGCCCATGTAAACAATACATTCTAATCCAAATAAAGCAGCAACAGTTGCGGTAGCAACACCATGTTGTCCCGCACCTGTTTCCGCAATAATTCGATTTTTACCCATGCGTCGTGCCAACAAAATTTGCCCCAATGCATTATTTATTTTATGGGCACCAGTATGGTTCAAATCTTCTCGTTTAAGCCAAATATTGAATCCTAATTCTTCGGAAATTTGGGACGCTAAATACAAGGCAGTTTCCCGACCCGAATAATGTTTCAGCAAGTCATTCAATTCATTTTGAAATGATTCATCCATTTTTGCTTCAGTGTAATATTTCTCCAGTTGTTCTAAAGCGGGAATGAGCGATTCGGGCACAAACTTGCCACCGAATTTCTCGAAATGCCCCCGAGCATCCGGAAGATTATAATCTTTAAATTTGTTTTTCATAATTTGTAAAGTATTATCGTGTTCGAGTGTTAATGTGTTCGTGAATACTTAAACTCTTGAACACTCGAGAATGTTTTTTTGAGTTGGTTAAATAATTGTTCTATTTTACTATGATCTTTTAATCCCGGGGATGATTCCACACCACTATTTATGTCAACGGCAGAAGGATTTACTGCAGATATGGCGTCTAAAATATTTTCTGGATTGAGTCCACCAGATAGAATAATGGGGGTATTTGATTTTTTATTTAATAGGGACCAATCAAAAGTTTCACCCGTGCCACCGTAGTGATCCTTTGAAAAGGTGTCCAACAGAAATCCATCCACTTTATATTGATCCATGATAGATAAACTTGCATCATCTTTTATACGCAGTGCTTTGATGACAGGCACATCAAATTGATTACAGAATTCAGGTGATTCATCACCGTGTAATTGAATCATATTCAACGGGACTTCCGAAATTGCTTCATCGATAAAGTCTTTTTCATGATTCACAAAAACGCCAATGCGCGAAATTTCACCAGTTATTTGATCTGAAATAATTTTAGCATTTTCAATTGAAATAGCTCTCGGACTTTTTTCATAAAAAATGAAGCCAATGGCAGATGTTCCATTTTCTAAAGCGCATTGTGCATCCGAAAGATTTGTAATACCACAAATTTTTGTTGGAATCATGAGCGTCCCTCAAGCAAAGTTTCCAATGCTTTTCCGGGATTCCTGGTTTTCATAAACGATGTTCCTATCAATACAGCATCATAGCCAAGGTCTGAGACATACTTTAAATCGGCTGATGTAGAAATCCCGCTTTCAGCCACTTTAATAGAATTTGAAGGAAGGGAAGAAATCATTCTTTCAAAATAGGAAATGTCGGTGGTCATGGTTTTAAGGTTCCGACAGTTGATACCCACAATCTCGGGATTTAAAACAAAAATATATTCAGCATGTTCTTCATCGTGATATTCTACAAGAAATTCCAATCCAGCCTTATTTCCATCATTCATTAATTGTTGCAAAGCATCTTGATCCAAGGCATCGGCAATAAGTAAAAACGCATCGGCTTGATGATGAACAGTTTCTAAAATTTGCTTTTCATCAATAATAAAATCTTTACGGATAACAGGGATGGACACTGCTTTTCGAACGGCAGTTAAAATATCTAAACTGCCCCCAAAAAATTGCTCATCCGTCAATACAGAAATAGCAGAAGCGCCAGCCGATTCATACTCTTTTGCAATTTGAACCGGATCTGCATTGGGGAAAATATCCCCTTCACTGGGAGATTTCATTTTTATTTCTGCAATGACAGAAATTCCGGATGAAGACAAAGCCTGTTTTAAACTCCGTGGTTGAATTTTTTGAATTTTAACATCTTTGATGTGTTTGATTTCTTGACGCTTTGCGTCTAATATTGTGTCTAGAATATTCATTTTCCTAATTGATTTAATATGTTTAGAGCTTCCCCGGAATCCACTGATTCGGTCGCTTTTGCTAATCCTTCTTTTAAGTCTTTGGCTTTGCCACCAACGATAATTCCTGCGGCCGCATTGAGTAAAACAATGTCTCGTTTTGGTCCTTTTTCACCATTCAATATTGCTCGAATCATTTCCGCATTTTCTGTTGGTTCTCCCCCTTGAAGATCATCAAGAGACACTCGATTCAATCCCAATTCTGTGGCATCAAATTCAAAAGTAGTTACATCACAGCCAGCTTGCATTTGACTAATCTTGGTGGTGACTGTAGTAGAAATTTCATCCAATCCATCGCGACCATGAAAAACCATTACATCAGTAGATCCCAACGCTTTTAAAACATTGGCTTGAATTTCTGTTAAGTCCGGATGAAAAATTCCCATAGCTTGTGCCTTCACATCTGCAGGATTGCAGAGCGGTCCTAAAATGTTAAATACAGTCCGAGTCGCCAATGCTTTCCGTGCACCAATTGCATGTTTCATGGCAGGATGATAGGTAGGTGCAAACATAAATCCCAATCCTATATTTTCAATATCGTCCGTTGATTCTTCCACCGATTTATCAATGGAAATTCCCAAAGCTTGAAGCACATCAGCAGAACCAGATTTTGATGTCATGGATCGGTTGCCATGTTTTGCAACATGAATGCCAACACCAGCAACCACAAAAGTCGCCGCAGTAGAAATATTGAATGTGCCAAGTGCATCGCCACCCGTTCCGCACATATCAATGGCTGGAGAATCTAGCGGAACTGTTACCATTTTTTCTCGCATGGCTTGAGAGAAACCCGTAATCTCATCTACCGTTTCACCTTTAGCCCGGAGCGCCATTAAGAATCCGGCGATCTGTGCATCGTCAAATTCCCCTGACATAATAGATAGCATCACATTGAATGCTTCATCCCAAGTGAGATTTTGTTTGTTGAGTAATTGTTCTAATATTTGTTTCATTTTTGGTCACCTACGGAATACACTGAACACACGGAAAGGATCTTCATAGGACAAATCTTTCATGTTCGATTTTTGGAAAGTGGTCAAAATTGATCAGTAATCCAAGTCTCATATTTGTTGCATGAAGGTAATTAATTGTTTGTGCGCGGAATTCATTATTTAATGTTGATACAGCTTTAATTTCCACAATTATTTTATCGTAGCAGAAAAAATCAGGTTTATACACTTTATCCAATTTTTGACCTTTGTAATTAAGCGCAACGATTTTTTGTGCATCAAAGGGAATCCCTTGAAGAGTTAATTCCTTTTCTAAGCATTCTTGATAAACTGGTTCTAAAAATCCACACCCCATTTCTTTATACACTTCAAAACAGGCACCGATAATTTTATAGCTTTCTTCTTTGTAGATTAATTCAGTCATTTTTGAATTCTTTTTTGGTTTTTATAGAATACATTAAAATGGTTTTTATAATTTTCATTTAGTGTATTCCGTGTGTTTCGTGGTTCTAATATTCAAAAAGTTTTGAATTATCTGCTTACCATTTTCTGTTGCAATGGATTCAGGATGAAACTGAACTCCATAAACTGGATGCGTTTCGTGTTCAATTCCCATGATGAGTCCATTTTCAAGTTCCGCTGTAATTTTTAATTCTTTCGGCAAGCTACCCCGTTCTGCCACCAATGAATGATATCGAGTTGCCATAAATGAATCGTCTATGCCTTTAAATAATGCTGAACCATTATGTTGAATCTTTGCAGTTTTACCATGGACTATTTCAGACGAATGGATTACTGTTCCACCATAGGCGACTGTAATAGCTTGATGCCCCAAACAAACTCCAAGTATTGGAATTGTGTGACCATATTTATGAATAACATTTAGGGAGTGCCCAGAATTTTCCGGGCGGCCCGGGCCGGGTGAAATCACAATATGAGATGGATTCCAATTCTCAATTTCATTCAATTCAAACTGGTCATTACGGACCACTTTTACATCGGGATTAATGGCACCGATGTATTGCACCAAGTTGTAGGTAAATGAATCGTAATTGTCAATGACTAGTATCATTTCACCATTCTTGGAAAACCTTGCGAAGGTTTTAAACCTTCGAAAGGTTGAACTTCAACCAACCCATTTTCTGCAAAATCAATGGCCGCCATTATAGCCTTTGCCTTATTCACCGTTTCTTCAAATTCTTTGGTGGGATCTGAATCATGCACAATTCCGGCTCCCGATTGAAAATGAACTGTATCATTTTTCATAATCATAGTTCGAATGGTTATGCACGTATTCACATTCCCCGTGAAATCAAAAAATCCAACGGCACCGGAATAAATGTCTCTGCGATCCGGTTCTAATTCATGAATAATTTCCATGGAACGAATCTTTGGGGCCCCCGTGACTGTCCCAGCAGGGAAGCCGCTCATAAGCGCATCGAAGGGATCTTTATCTTTTGCCAATTTTCCTTTCACATCAGAAACAATATGCATCACATGGGAATAATTTTCAATTACCATATTTTCAGGAATCGTAACGGAGCCATATTCGGAAACGCGCCCCACATCATTCCGGCCTAAGTCTAGAAGCATCAAATGTTCGGCACATTCTTTTTCATCATTAATGAGATCATCTGCCAAGGCTTTATCTTCCGCGTCTGTTTCACCGCGTTGACGTGTGCCGGCGATAGGCCGAATTTCTACCGTGCCATCTTCAACTTTCACCAATAGTTCAGGGGATGCGCCAATAATATCAAAATCTTTTATCTTTAAATGAAACATGTAGGGAGATGGATTGATCGTCCGTAGTGCTCGATAAAGTGTGGTTGGTTCTACAGATGTTTGTCGTTCAAACCGCTGACTCAAAACGAGCTGAAAAATGTCACCATCCACAATATGCTCTTTGGCTTTTAACACAGCAGATTCAAATGTATCTTGATTAAAATTGGATGATACTTTACTTTTTTCTACACGAATCGGTGTTTGGTAATCCACGTTGGAATGGAGCGATTCCCCAATGGCATCCACCCGTAAATGGGCATCATCAAATTGTTCTTTTAAATTGCGATTTGAATCGAGATTAACATTGGAAATCACCAGCGCAGATCCTTTCAAATGGTCAAAGGCAATCATATCTTCAAAAAGCATAAAAACTGCATCGGGCACATCCAAGGAAGAATTGGCATGAGTTGGAATATCTTCTACCCAAGCGATGGTTTCATAACCAAGGTAGCCTACCAATCCACCCGTGAAAGAAGGAATCCCCGGAAGCTTCATCATATTATATTGGGATTGGGTTTCTCGGAGCAAATCGAGAAAGGGCGTATCCAGGTGGGTTGTTGTTCCATTTTCAGTGATGCTTGTATTGCCATCTTTATGTATGAATATTTTTTGCGGATTGACACCCACATAAGAATATCTCGCATATTGGTCTCCTTTTTCCACTGATTCCAGCAAAAATGCATAATCCGCTTTTTTGGATAGATGTACCCACGCCGCAACCGGCGTCAGCAAATCCGCCAAGATTCGTTTATACACGGGAATGGTTCCGCATCCCTGGGAAACCAAATCTTGAAATTCATCGTATGTAAGTTGTGTTTTATCCATTTTTAGCAAAAAAAAACCCCGAAATTATCGGGGTTTAAGCATAGTCAGCATGTACAGGTAATCCTGGGACTATGAAACCCCTTTGTGGTTAAAAAACCAGTACCAGCTGTAATAATTATTTGTGTTCATGTCAATCATGAGTGGGAATATTAAGGACAGGATAGACCTAGAACCAACCTTAATTTACTTTTTCTGCAATTTTTTTGAAATGTGGTAAACGGGACCAAAAATTGCAGAAATGTCATCTTTATCCAATTTGCCTTCAAGTTTATCCGCAAGGCGATCTATGATATCTTGTTCGCGGTTTGGGTCACTAACATTGATGCCAGATGATGCTTTAATTTCACCAATCTCTTTAGACACGGAAAATCGCTGAACCAAAAGATCCAGCATTTGATCATCAAGGTTGTCGATTTTTTGGCGGAGTTCGTTGATTTTATCTTTTGAGTCCATGGAAAAAAGTACGGAAGGCATAGGATGGGGGAAAACATTTTTTATTGTAATTTCCGTCCCGAAAAATTTACATATTAAAGTGTAATCTTGTTTATGTGCTAAAGTATTGAGAACACTTAAACACTCGAACACTTTAACACACTTAAACACTTTCAAAATGAGTACACCAACCAAACGCGTCGCGTTCCATACAATGGGATGCAAACTGAACTTCTCTGAGACGGCTACCATTTCTCGAGATTTTATTCGCCACGGATTTGAAAAGGTCGATTACCGGGACAAAGCAGATATTTACGTCTTGAACACATGTTCGGTTACAGAAAATGCGGACAAGGAAGCCCGGAAACTCATTCGTCAGGTTAAGCGCCGGAATCCCGATTCGTCTGTTGTGGTGATTGGATGTTACGCCCAACTCAAGCCCAACGATAGTGCATCAATTGATGGTGTGGACATTGTACTAGGCGCGGAAGAAAAATTCAATCTATTGAGTCATTTAAATAGCATGGATCTCAATGGAGGCACTCAAGTGATTCAATCCGAAATTGATCATGTTCACAAATTCACTCCGTCTTATTCCTCCAGTGAACGAACGCGTTCATTTTTGAAAGTTCAAGACGGCTGTGATTATACGTGCTCATTTTGTACTATTCCATTGGCGCGTGGTAAGAGTCGTAGTGATACCATTAAAAATACAATAAAAACCGCTACAGAAGTGGCGACGACGGATGCCCGGGAGATTGTGCTCACCGGCGTGAATATTGGCGATTTTGGAAAAGGTTCGGACGAGACATTATTTAACCTTATTCAGCAATTAGATAATTTGAACGGTATTGACCGATTCCGAATTTCATCCATTGAGCCCAATTTATTGACAAATGAGATTATCGAATTTTGCGCATCATCTCAAAAGTTTATGCCCCATTTCCATGTGCCACTACAATCTGGATCAGACAAAATTTTAAGCGCAATGCGCCGAAGATATAAACGGGATTTATATGAAGAGCGCATTACCAAAATAAAATCAATAATACCAGATTGCTGTATTGGTGTGGACGTAATTGTTGGTTTTCCGGGTGAATCTGATGATGATTTTATGGACACATACAATTTTTTAAATGAATTAGATATTTCCTATCTTCACGTTTTCACTTATTCCGAACGACCGAATACAGATGCTATTGACATGGGTGAAATTGTGTCAAAAGTGAACCGGGCGGAGCGAAGCAAAATGCTACATATTTTGTCTGATAAAAAACGGCGATATTTTCATGATCAATTTCTGGAATCAACGCGCCCAGTCTTAATAGAAAATATGAAAAATGGGAAACTTTTTGGACATACGGATAATTATATTCAGATCCGAATGGAAGGTGGGCCAGAATTGATTAATACTATTCATCCTGTAAGACTGACTCTGAATCATGGCGCAGTTGTTGATGTACAACTGTAATTATTTTAATCGTAATTATGTAATTCAATATGACTCTTTTTTCTAAATACGCTTTAATTATTCACGTTTTAAAAATCATATGATTCGCCTCGAAAACCTGTCTAAAGTCTTCCCAGATGGCGACCTATTTAATAATGTAAATATTTTCTTGAAACGGGGTATGCGCGCAGGATTGGTGGGCCCTAATGGTGCCGGTAAAACGACACTGCTCCGAATTATGCTGGGGAAAGAAACACCGGACTCCGGAAATGTACAGAAAGATAAATTCATTACTATTGGTTATTTGGCTCAAGATATTGTGGCCGGATCCGGGCGTTCCATTTTGGAAGAAGTGTTGGCAGCCTATCCGGAAGTACGGGAGTTAGAAGGGAAAATTATAAAATTATCTGAAGCACTATCTAAAAATCATGAAAATATTGATTTGGGAAATCAATTGGGTGAGGCCCAAAACCGATTTGAAGCTTTGGGCGGTTGGACATTGGAAGAGAAAGCAAAAAAGATATTGAGCGGCCTTGGTTTTTCCGATGATAAACTAAGGGAGCCAATGGATGTTTTTTCTGGAGGTTGGCGGATGCGTGTTGCGTTGGCATCGATTCTGCTTCAAGAACCTGATATCTTATTTTTAGATGAACCTACTAACCACTTGGATTTGGAAGCCACTATATGGCTGGAAACTTTTTTGGCGGACTGGAAAGGGGGCATGATAATGATTAGTCATGATAGGTTATTCCTGGATCGATCGGTGAATCACATCCTTGAAATAGATTTGAAAAAAGTCACGCTTTTTACAGGGAATTATACAAAATACACTGAAGAGAAAGCACTTCGCATAGAGCAGCATCGGAATGCTTACCGAAACCAGCAGAAGGAGATCAAGGATACGGAACGATTTATCGAACGGTTTCGTTCAAAAAACACCAAGGCGACTCAAGTGCAGAGCAGAATAAAAATGCTAGATAAGATGGAAAAGATTGAAGCTCCCACAGAGCAGAACCTTGCTATGAATTTGAAATTGCCCCAACCTGGACGATCCCCGTTAAACGTGGCATCCTGCCGAAATGTGACCAAAAATTATAGCGATATCAAAGTATTCAATGAGATGAATATGGTAGTAGAACGGGGCCAGAAAATCGGATTGGTGGGCCACAACGGAGCTGGAAAATCCACTTTATTAAAAATGTTAGCTGGCGTGGAATCGGTGACATCGGGGGCGGTCCGAATTGGGAGTAGGGTAAATAGCGCCTATTATGCCCAACATCAATTGGAAACGTTGGATCCAGACGACACCGTATTTGAATCAATTCAAAAAGTGAGCCCCGGCTGGAGCGAAACAGAAATTCGGAATTACTTGGGCAGTTTCATGTTTTCAGGAGATGAGATAGAAAAATATGTGAAGGTTCTTTCCGGCGGTGAAAAAGCGCGGGTGGCTTTGGCGCGGATGTTGGTGGAACCGTCCCATTTATTGCTATTGGATGAGCCCACAAACCATTTAGATATGATAACACGGAATGTGGTAGAAAGCGCTTTGATCCAGTTTACCGGCTCTATCGTGTGTATTTCTCATGATCGACATTTTTTAAATAATGTTACCAATCTTACCTGCGAAGTAGGTGGCGGTGATATCCGGATGTTTGAAGGGAATTACGATTATTACGAATGGAAAAATCGGGAAGAACGATCGGCAGATGGAAGCGCACCAAAATTAAAAAGCGAGTCTAAAGGAAAGTCCGATTATAAAGAAAGAAAGAAAACTCGGAACCGATTGGCATGGATCGATAAAAGATTTAAAATTATTGAAAAAGCATTAAAAGATCAGCGAATCATAACCCAAGACCCAGCAAATGGGGATAATTATGAATTACTCCAAAAAGTCATGGAGACAATGTCAGTCATGGAGAATGAATATTTAGAATTGATGGAAGAGCATGAAAAATTGCTAGTTAATCTCTAGTAAATACCCAATCCGATTTGGTTGAAAGGGATGAGTTGAATTCATATTCATTTCGGTTAAAATTTTTCAATAATTTGGGGTTAGAAATCTTGTTTTTAACAATAAAACGAACCATCATTCCTCGAGCTTGTTTTGCAAAAACCCCAATCACTTTATATTCATTTTCCTTTTTTTCATTAAAATGAATTGATATGAATTTTGCTTTTAATTTGTTTATATGAATTGAATTCACATATTCTTTAGAAGCTAAATTAACAATGAATTCACTTTCATCTAGGTTAAGCATATTTGTGATATACTCTTTCCAATAATCAACCAAACGGGAACCCTCTTTTGTAATTAATTTTTCTGCCATTTTTAATCGGTAAGGTTGAATTAAATCTAATGGTTTTAGGACTCCATATAATCCCGATAAAATACGTATAGAGGATTGTGAATAGGATAACTCCTCTTTAGAAAAAGAAGGTGGAGAAATTTTATTAAATACTTCACCAGTATATGCAAAAATAGCCTGTTTAGAAACCGCTGAAGCATTCTGCTCTTGAAATTGTTGGATGTTAGTATAGGACAATTCACACAATTTGTTACTTAAAGACATAAGCTTTGATAATTTGGGTTTATCAAACTTTTTAAGTAAAGCGTTTAAATAATTTGCTTTTTCAATATTTCTTGGAATTGACGATTCAACTCCTGAAATAGAAGTGAAATCTTGTGTTTTGGATGGAGATAAAATAATTAGCATATTGGAAAAAATAAAGCGAATCTATTTCTAAATAGCGGGACTGCTATTTTAACAAAATACCCTTTTGGGTTTGAATTCCATATGGTGTCTCTAGTTGAAAAAAGTAAACACCCGCAGCTTTATCTTTGGCATTCCAATAGATCGTGTGCGTCCCGGCGTGAATTGTGCCATTCAAAAGGGTATCAATAACCCTTCCATTTATATCCAAAACTAAAAGTGTTGCAGGTGTTATCTCGGGTAAACTAAATGACAGTCTAGTTGATGGATTAAATGGGTTGGGATAATTTGGATGCAATTCAATTTGATTTGGGACAGTAGAATTACCATCAATACTTAAAGATGGGCCTACATTCAATTCCCAGACCACCTGCCCTGTACGATTATTATTCGGATCCGAGCGAACCATTGCAGTGGAATCTGTTACTCTTACAATGAGCGCATGGGCACCTTCGGATAATTCTGCACCGCGCACTGTATAATTGGCTACATTCTCCGCAACGAGAGTTGAATCAAGATACCAATTCAAATTAATAGTGTTGGGAGAAAGTTGTCGTCCATCTACTTCAAACAATCCCTGGTAACTATGAGAGATCTCTAATGCACCCGACTGAGGATAATAATAATTATAAGGTGCCACCAGATCGTAAATAGTAAGGATAGTTTGCTCTGTGCATACTTCACAGAATCCATGCCCCAATGATTTCATCATGCAATTTAGTTTAGGTCGGTACCAATCGTTGGTTTCATATACCGCACCCTCGAATAAGCCCACAACATCATTATAGACATTGGTCTCAGGAGTAGGAATGGGTGTGCTTTCCTTGATCCAATTATTCCATTTAATACTAGTTCGGTTCGTAATTGCAGTAGCATTGGGCGCTTCATGCCCGCCACTACCATAATCATACTCATCGGCAAGATTTGCAAATGCGTGCCCCGCTTCATGAATTGCAATTTGTGGGGCAGATGAATTAGTTGAGAAAACAGCCCAAGTACCACCGGAACCCCCATACATGGTATGGTTCACAATAACGAACCCAATATCCCAGTTGGGGACTGTATTCCGCAATACACTATTGGCTTTCCCGGAACTGGTGATAACCAAAAGACGATGAATATTTGCCCGATCAAAAGTACTGTTGAAATAGGTATCCGCTTCAAAAATTTCAGAATTGGTTGGGCAATCACTAGCAGATTTGGGATGGTTTGTTCCCGATTGGTTGGAAACAACCTCAACGCCATAAACATTGAAGAATGATTTATACTCTTTATAGGGGGAAATATTAAAAAGGGCAGTAGTGGCAGCTTGGACATCAGTACGAAATTTTGCCATCTCACTTTCTCGATAACCTTCAGCTAAAAAGACCACATTAATCTGTCTGCTCCTTGGCCCAAGTTCTTGAAATATTGTTACGGGAAATCGCTGCCCAAACAGGATTGATGCCGTGAAACAAAGGATGAAAATTCGCGTCATAGTTTGGCCGTCAAATTAATCGGGATTTCCCCAATAGTATAAAGCACAGTTTGTTCTGATAACGGTACATCGAGCTCAAGGCGCTGCCTTCTACCGGGAGATGGTTTAAGAAAACGAATCTTATCAGCGTCAAAATTCGCAGGGACTCTTATAAAAAAATCAGCAGATAGTAAGATTGCATCCTGACGTGAAAGTGTACCATCAGGGTTGGGAAACTCAGCGTGAACTTTTCGCGGATCATGGATGGCTGTCCAATAAACGGGCCTTCCATCTTGACTAAGTTCTACATATAAAAATTGATCTGATATATATTTTGGTGTTCGGTGTTTCACCGATACATTAACCGATTCTATCTCCTTGAATTCAATTCTACCATTATCCCATGAGAAGACTAAAAAATAAGTTGATTGAGCAAAGGTAGAAGCCGTAATCAAACCGAAAAATATAAGTGATTTAACTTTGTTCATATTCCTCAATTAATGGACAAGTACAAATCAGGTTACGGTCGCCAAAAGCGTTATCCACACGACCCACTGTTGGCCAGTATTTATGGTTTTTTAACCATGGCGCAGGATAAGCAGCTTGCTCCCGTGAATAGGAATGTTTCCAATCATCAGAAGTAACCTGCATGGCGGTGTGGGGCGCATTAATTAAGGGGTTATCATTGGCGTCAGATTTCCCATTGGCCACATCATTAATTTCATTTTTGATAGAAATCATGGCATCACAAAATCGGTCTAATTCAGATTTAGCTTCACTTTCCGTAGGTTCAACCATAAGCGTTCCAGGGACAGGAAAAGACATGGTGGGAGCATGGAATCCATAATCGATCAAACGCTTGGCCACATCTTCATCAGAAATGCCTGATTCTTTTTTCAGTGGACGAAGATCCATTATGAATTCATGGGCAGAGTAACCGTTGGTTCCCCGGTATAAAATCGGGAAATGATCCTGTAACCGATGAGCCATATAATTGGCATTTAAAATCGCCACTTCTGTAGATGACTTGAGCCCATCATTGCCAAGTAGTGAAATATATGCCCAGGATATGGGTAGAATGCCTGCGCTACCGAAAGGTGCAGCCGAAACAGCATGGATAGCTTTTTCATCATTATTTAAAATAGGGTGCCCCGGTAAAAATGGAATTAAGTGTTCAGCGACACAAATGGGCCCCATGCCCGGGCCGCCACCGCCATGTGGAATGGCAAAAGTTTTATGCAGATTTATGTGACATACATCGGCGCCGAATTCACCTAGACGGGCAAGCCCAACCATGGCATTTAAATTGGCACCATCCAGATAAACTTGTCCGCCGTGCTGGTGAACGATTTCACAGACTTCCCCAATCGCTTCTTCAAATACACCATGTGTTGATGGATATGTAACCATAATAGCGGCCAGCGAGTTATGATACTTTTCAGTTTTTGATTTCAGATCAGCAACATCAATGTTACCCTCATCATCACACTTGACCACCACCACATCCATACCGCACATGACGGCACTGGCAGGATTGGTTCCATGGGCCGAAGCAGGAATCAAACAAATGTTCCGTTGTTTATCTCCACGGTCAAGGTGATAAGTGCGAATAACCAACAAACCAGCGAATTCCCCTTGGGCTCCGGAGTTGGGTTGCAAGGAACATCCTTGTAAACCGGTGATATCCATAAGCCAATCGGCAAGAGAGTCACTTAATTCTTTATATCCTTTGGTTTGATTCGCCGGAGCGAATGGATGGAGGAATGCGAACTCGGGCCAGGTGATGGGCATCATTTCTGCGGCGGCGTTGAGTTTCATTGTGCATGATCCTAATGATATCATACTCGTATTAAGTGTAAGGTCTTTGACCTCCAATCGATGGAGGTAGCGCATCATTTCTGTCTCAGTGTGATAAGCGGTGAATACATCATGAGTCAGGTATTCTGATGACCTTGTATTTGTTAAGTTGAACCCATTACTGCGATCCACTGTTTCTGCACTGAAAATAGAAAGAATATCACCCAAATCACCGGGTGAAACTGTTTCATCCAGCGATATACCAACATCTCCATTTTCGAAATAACGAAAATTGATATTTCGGTCATCTGCTTTTATCCGAAGATCATTTGCCGAAATGTTGTTTAAGCGAATGCGAATTGTATCAAAAAATTGGTCATGAATAATAATATGTCCGGCATCTGAAAGGACTGTAGCCAATTCCTTCGTTTTTCGATGAATGCGATTGGCGATAGCCCGAATACCCTCTGATCCATGGTAAACAGCATACATACCAGCCATAACAGCTAATAGCACTTGGGCGGTACAAATATTAGAGGTGGCCCGGTCCCGCCGGATATGTTGTTCCCTTGTTTGGAGCGCCATGCGCAGGGCGCGATTGCCATGGCTATCTACAGAAACGCCTATAATCCTACCAGGCAATTTTCTTTTGAATGCTTCTTTTGTTGCAATAAAGGCAGCGTGTGGTCCCCCAAATCCCATGGGTACGCCAAAGCGCTGGGAACTGCCAATGGCCACATCAGCGCCGATGTCATTAGCGGAAGGAAGGATGGCAAGGCTCAGTAAATCAGTCGCAACAACAATAAAGGCACCATTGTCATGGGCATTTTTACAAATATCATTATAATTCGTGACTTTTCCATCTGTCGCGGGATATTGGATTAAGGCGCCAAAAACGTCGTTTTTAAATTCAAAATTATCGGAAGATTGAATTGTTAATTCGATTCCAATTGGTGTTGCTCGTGTTTTTAATACATCAATAGTTTGGGGATGACAATCATCAGCCACCAAAAACCGATTCCCTTTTTTACTTGACCTAAGAAGTAAAAGCATTGCTTCGGCCGCTGCAGTTGCTTCATCCAGAAGAGAGGCGTTGGCTATATCCATGCCGGTCATGTCCGTTACCATGGTTTGAAAATTTAAAAGCGCCTCTAATCGTCCCTGAGAAATTTCTGCTTGATAAGGCGTATAGGCAGTATACCAACCGGGATTCTCTAAAATATTTCTCTGAATAACGGGCGGGGTGATAGTGCCATAATACCCCATACCGATATAAGATCGCGCAACGGTATTTTTTGATGCAATTTCTTTTATTGTTTTGAGAAGGGTAAACTCATTCAGTCCTGGACCAATATTCAGGCTGGAATTGGTTCGAATCGACTCAGGAAGCGTTTTCTCAATGAGAGCCTCAATGGATTTAAAACCCAATTCGGCTAACATTAGTTTTTGTTCTTCCAAACTTGGTCCAATATGTCTTCTTGAAAAGTTCTGAGTAATATCTGGGCACATAGGAAATTATTTCTTGCTGTTTAGAATTTTAAAATGTTTGGCGAAAAACAGACTGTGAATTTATATAGAGTGAACACTTTTTGTGTTATTATATTGAGAAAAAATGGCCAATTTATGACCAGAGTTTTAACTGGTAAAAAGCAAAGAAAGTAATAACTAAATGGAATTAACCTGGATATCTGTCATTCCGCCTTTATTGGCTGTGATCTTGGCCTTCATCACCCGAGATGCAGTTGTAAGCCTATTGGTAGCTTGCTTCGTAGGTGTGTTATTATTAGGAGAAGGGATTGCAGGTTTTCCTGATTTTCTCATTCGTGCTTTGGCTTCAAAAGATTTTATTTGGGTTACATTATTAGAATTTAATATTGGAATTCTTGTGGCTTTTTTCCAACGGTCCGGTGCTATCAAACTGTTTACAGAAAAAGTAGGTAGTTGGGTTCGCACCCGAAGGCAGGTAGGTGGTTTGGGCTGGGGATTAGGGATTACAATATTTTTCAGTGATTATTTTAGCCCATTGTTTGTTGGACCAGTTATGCGAACACTCACGGACAAATATAAAATATCACGGGAAAAATTGGCCTACATTTGTGATTCCACTTCTGCCCCAATGATTGTTCTCATTCCATTTACAGGGTGGGCGGTTTATATGGTAGGATTAATTGTGGGTATTGGGCCTGTGGCAGATAAAACAATTGCAATGGATCTTTATATACAGAGTATTCCTTTTAATTTTTATTCATTTTTAGCCATTGGCATGGTGGGTCTATTGGCTATGAATTTAATTCCTGATTTTGGTCCTATGAAAACGGCAGAAGATCGGGCAAAAAATGATGGGAAAGTTTTAAGGGATGGCGCCATACCCATGATGGGAAAAGAACTCACAAGCTTGGAAGTATCAACTACGGGAAAACCCAATATCTTTTTAAATTTCATTCTTCCAATTGCGCTGGTTGTGGGTATCAACCTGACAAGTTTTATTATTTTTGGGAAAATCGCTATTTTACAAAGCTATCTTACCGTGTGTACCCTTTTTGCTATCACCATGATGATCCAAAAAATAGATAATCTACAAGGGGTAATGAAAACGGTTATGGCAGGAATGAAGGGGGTTATGCCGGCTGTTATTATTCTAGCACTGGCATTCTGTATCAATACTGTTAGTCGCGAATTAAAAACAGCCGAGTATGTTGTTGAATTAACCGAGGCATGGCTACTGCCAAATTTGCTTCCCATGATTACTTTTCTTCTGGCAGGATTCATTAGTTTTTCTACCGGAACATCTTGGGGGACTTATGCCATCATGATTCCCATTGCCATGCCATTGGCGTTTCAATTTACCGGCGGTGAAGTAAATACTCTTATTTATGGTACCTTTGCCGCAATTGCTGGCGGTGGAGTATTTGGAGATCATTGCTCACCATTATCAGACACAACCGTCCTTTCATCTTTGGGGAGCGCCTGTGATCATATTGACCACGTAAAAACGCAATTACCATACACCTTAATTGCTGGCGGTATTGCAATGGCATTTTATCTTGGATTAGGATTTATAGGGTGAAATAACAAAAAAGGGAACGCTGTTCACCAATCCACGATATTCCTTTTGAGTCCCTTTTAGCAGAATTGAAATAAAGGGAAATTCAAGTTACCCAATTATAATAAATTAATTTTCTGAGTTTAGTTCACTCAAATAATATTTATCAAACGCTGCCAATAAACTCTCCTGACCGGAATAAGGTGCCGGTGAATATTTTTTAGACTGAATGCCCAATTGGGATAATTCAGAAATATACCAGTCTTGCTTATTGGTCATATCCCAAAAATCGATGGCATCTTTTGTATTAAATTTTCCGGAGTCAACCACATCTTTTGCAAATAACCATGAGCAGGTAACCTTGCATTTATCTACGCCATCTGGCCAAACCGTATGATACATAACATATTCAGGATGAAGACTCAATAGCATATTGGGGGAGATGGCATAATAATAAACCCGGTTTAAGTTTTTATTTTTAACACCATCCAAAGGCGGGCAACACATTTCACCGCTGGCGGTGATACTGTCTTTATCATCATAAAAATCCATGTAACCGCCAAGGAAAGGACCTTCGTGAAGATCATTTTGGCCACCCATATAATTGTGAATAGCAGCTAGTTCAGGGTGTAGAATGGGGCAGTGGTAGCATTCACAATAATTTTGGATCACCAGTTTCCAGTTACCTTTAACTATATATTCTTTTGTTTCCTTCACGACCAAATCAGAGATATTCCATGGGTTGAAGCGATCTTTTAAAGGGGCAAAAACAGAATCGAAATTTTTCGGTTCGTCAGATAAATTGATAAAAATAAATCCTTCCCATTCCGCCAAAGCAACGGAATGAAGTGGGTAATCTTTTTTATTAAATCCATCAACCGCATCCATATGTGGGGCGCCGATTAGTTTCCCCTTCAAATCATAAGTCCAACCGTGATAACCACATTGGATGGATTTAGAAAATTGGCCGGTTTCATTTTTACAAATACGAGTTCCACGATGTCTGCAAACATTAAAGTGGGCTTTCAAATCTCCATTCTTGTCCCGCAGAACAATGACGCTTTCCGTATCAACATTGATCACTTTGTATTGGCCATTTTTGGCCAAGTCCAATGATCTTCCCGCACAAATCCAATTATTTAGGAAAAGGTTTTCATACTCTTTTTTGAGAATTTCCGGATTTACGTAATAATCCCGATCCAAAGTGTGTGCGCCTTTAGGTAAAGTTTCAGCTGTTTTTTTGAAGGTTGTCATTTCAACATTTCCCGTGCCGCATTAAACCCATTTGTACCATGAAGTCCACCGCCGGGATGGGTGCCCGGTCCGCAAAGATATAGGTTTTCTATGGGCGATTTATATTGTGCTGAACTGATTGTAGGACGCATAAACATAAATTGATCCAATGTCATTTCACCATGATTCAAATTTCCTTCGGTTAATCCAAATTGGTTTTCCAAATCTACGGGAGAAAGGAGGGACGACGATTCGATCATACCATGAAATCCTGGGCAATAATTTTCCAAGACACGAACTACATTATTCTTCAATTGGTTATTTAAATCTTGAGTCCAATTTTGATTTCGTAAATGATAGGGCGCATATTGGATTGTGGCAGATAATACGTGTTTCCCATCTGGTGCAAAGTCTGAATTTATAATTGATGGTATTGTGAATTCCACGAATGGGTTTTCCGGAAGCCGTCCATATTTTACTGCATCGGATGCCTTTTCCAAATATTCTATGGATGGAGCAATTGAGAAAACAGTTCCCATTTGATCAGCAGCAACACCTTTAAATTTTGGAAGCCCGTTTAAGGCAAAATGAATACGGGCTGTACTGCCGCGATAACGGATATTGTTTAATTGGGTATTAAAATTGGGATTAAGATTTGAAGGCCCAACCAGATTAATAAATGTATTGTTCGGATCTAATCCAGATACAACTTTGTTCGCATAAATTTCTTCGCCATCTCGCAAAGTAACACCGCTACAAAGTCCATTTTCAACATTAATAGAGCTGACTTTGGAATTGGTCAGGATTTCAACATTGGTTGATTCAGCGGAAGATTTCAACGCTTGAGCTAATTCGTCAGTGCCGCCTTTTACAAATTGTGCATTGTGAAATACACCACCACTATGAACATGTTGATGCAATAGATTATAACCCGTAGCTGCGGAAAAAGGGCCGAAAGATAAGTGGTGAATTCCAGCCGTAGAAATAGCACCACGAAGTAATTTATTCTCGAACCATTCGTCCATGAGTTCCGGCATCATCATTGGAACGACCCGCATTAAATCTACCAATCCACGAGACCCATGTTTCGTCACTGGCCCGAGCATAGATCGCATACCCAATAGATCTTTCAGTCCAACATTCGGAAGACTGGGCGGCGTTATGGCATAAAGTTTTTCTAAAAAGTGAGTTAGCTTTTGGATGTATTCTGTGAAATCTTCCCACGCCTTCGCATCTTTTTCTGAATGGTTTGCTATGGATGCCGCAGTCTTTTTTGGATCTTGGTGAAAAGTAATATTTTCCCCATTTTCTCCCAACGCTATTCGAACCACATCAGGTTGAATCAATTCCAATCCGTGAGCGTCTAAACCCAACTGTTGTAAAACCCGTGGATCGATCCATTTTAATACATCATTTATATCATTACATTTAAATCCCGGGGCAAATTCTGAAGTGGAAGCCAATCCACCAACTTGGTCTCTTGCTTCAAGAATAAGCACCTTCTTCCCGGCTTTTCCAAGAAGGGATGCGGTAACAAGGCTGTTTATTCCGCCGCCAACAACAATGACATCAAACTGACTCATGACCAAATCCCTAAAATCTTTTTTGCCGCCATTTCGCCAGGTGATCCTGTGATTCCACCGCCGGGATGGGTGCCGGATCCGCATTGAAAATAGTTTTTTATCGGCGTTGTATAGTCGGCCCATTTTACGGCTGGCCGCATGGAAAACAATTGCTGAAGCGTTAGTTCGCCATGGAAAATATTGCCTTCTGTCATGCCGAAAGTGGATTCAATATCCGCCGGTGTTAATACTTGCCGATGCAAAATAATATCTTTGATATTGGGCGCAAAACGGGCGATTGTATTTATGACGGCATCACCGAAATCTTCCCGTTTTTGGTCATTCCAACCGCCTTTTATATCGTAAGGTGCATACTGAACAAAACAGGACATAACATGTTTTCCCGGGGGCGCCATGTCTGGATCTAACATGGATGGTATAATAATATCCATATAAGGTTCTTGGGAAAAATTGCCATACTTGGCATCATCATAAGCTCGTTCTAAATGATCATAACTGGGACTGATAGAAATAGCGCCACGGAGATGATGACCTTCGCCAGGGAGACAGGTAAAATTCGGCAAACCATCCAAGGCAAGATTCACTTTCCCTGAAGAGCCGCGAATTCTGAAATTTTTAATATCGGTCACGAAGTCAGATGGAAGATCGCTTTCATCCACCATTTTTAAAAAGGACAATTTTGGATCTAGTCCTGAAATAACAATATTTGATTTGTATTCGTCGCCATTTTCTAAAGCGACCCCGACTGCCTTTCCATTTTTTACGATGACTTTTTCTACTGCTGCTTCTGTTAAAATTTCAGCACCAAAATGTTCGGCCGATCGGGCAATGGCCATACTCACGCCACCGGTGCCACCTCGCTGAAATCCCCATGCGCGAAAAGCACCGTCAATGTCGCCCATATAATGATGGAGCATTACATAGGCAGAGCCGGGAGAGCGGGGACCCATGAATGTGCCAATAATTCCGCTGGCAGCCATGGATGCTTTCAGGGGTTCAAACTCGAACCATTCATCCAGAAAATCAGCAGAACTCATGGTCATGAGTTTGGTCAAATACTCGAATTGTTCTGATGATAGCGTTTTAAAATGGTCTAATAATTTTTTTGTTTTAGATAAATCTGATAAAGATGGGCGAATGGCATTCGGTGCAATTGTTTCAAGAATAGGACGAACAGCCATTCCAATTTGACCCATAAGTGGGCCAAATCGCATATAGGCTTCAGCATCCCGGACAGAATGGCGAGCAATTTCACGATACGTTTGATCTGCGTCTGCCGTCCGTAAAAGGTAATCATTATTCAACGGAGTAAAAGTGCTTTCTAACGGAAGGAGCTCCAAACCGAATTTGGGAAGCATCAATTCGCGCATGACGTTAGGCTTCATGAGACTCACGACATAAGAGCAAACAGAAAATTTAAAACCGGGATAGATTTCTTCTGTGACTGCTGCACCACCGAGAATGTATCGTCGCTCAAGGACAAGAACTTTTTTACCGGCGCGGGACAGATAAGCCGCTGCCGTGAGTCCATTATGACCGCCACCAATAACAATGGCATCGTATTTTTTTACGCCGGGCATGAGCGTTTCCTTTCTGGATCAAAAAAGGGTGTTTTTACCACTTTTGCCGGGGTGAGTTTTCGGTAATGTTCCACTTTTAATTCAAACATGAGTTCTGATCCTTCAACCGAAAATTCAGATTTAACATGAGCAAGTGCAATATATCGTTTCAGGATGGGTGACCATGCACCGCTGGTGGCATAACCCACTTGTTTATTTCCTTTATATAAGGGGGTGCTGGTTCGCCAAGCAGCGCTGGGGAGTCCCGGCGCTAAACCAGCCTTGCGAAAATGTTTTTCTAATTCATGCCACTGGATTTCTATGCCCACAAAGTCCCATTCCGGGCCGCGAGCCAATTCAGCTTCTAATGCTTTTTTCCCGATAAAATATTTTTTCTTCATTTTTACCGCCCAACCTAACCCCAATTCGTAAGGTGACGATTTTCGGGATTCAATGATAGCGTGGCGGGATGATACATAATCAACATCAAGCAGGATGAGTCCCGCTTCAATCCGGGCAATGTCCAAAGCTTGGAGACCGGTGGGTGTGATACCAAATGATTTTCCTTTTTCCAAAAGCAAATCCCAAACGGCTATGGCATCTTTAGGATCCATCCAGATTTCGTAACCCAAATCGCCAGTGTATCCTGTACGGGAAATAGATACAGAAATATTACCAAATGTTGTATCCATCATCCAGAAAAATTTTAGACTGTCTAATGAATCAGATGCCACTGCATTGAGAATAGTTCGGGAGTTTGGCCCTTGGAGCGCCAGTGCTGCCGTTGTGAATGAATCATCCGTTACAGTAAGATTCATCCCTGAGGCATTATGTTGAATCCAATCCAAATTTGGTTCAGCACTGGTAATGCGAAATTTATTTTCTGATAATCGTTGAATCGTGCCGTCATCGATCACCTTGCCGAATTCATCGCACCAGGGACTATACATAACCTGACCAACTTTGCAGATGGCAATATTTCGAGTTACCAATCGATTAAGAAATATTTGTGCATCCGGTCCTTCAATAATATATTTTTTTAAAGGTGTTATGTCTAATAGGCCTGCTTTCGTCCGAATAGCGAAATATTCATTTTCATGATGAAGCTCATAATTAGTGGCCGCTAAAAACCCGGACCACCGCCGCCATTCCTGGGATTCATTGAGCTTGGATGTTCGCTCAAAAAAGGGAGATAGTTTTAATTGGGTATGGGCTGTGAATTGGTTTTCGCAGTTCATTGCTTTAATCTTAAAAATGGTCGTGTTAAACAGGTCGGTCCACCGGCACCTTTGATTGAAATTTCTGTGCCATCATAGGAAAGAATATCTACGCCTTCTGCTTCTAATCGTTGTTGTGTAATTGGGTTTCCCTTTATCATAATTGCTTTGCGTGGTGCTATGGCCAATACGTTACACCCCATGGTGTTATATTCTTCGTCCGGGACTTCAATAAGTTTAATTTTTCGGTGGAGAAGGTATTGCCTAAATGGAACCGGAAGTAAACGAGAATACACCAAATATAGATCATGATCAATAGGAGAAACATTACTCATGAGATGGAGACAATCTGCAGGGCCGGTCCAATGGGGAAGCGGCACCGAAATCACATCATCTACATGATTGCCGAGCAAAGTTTTAAATTGGCGAATCCCGTCTGCGTTGGAGCGATATCCTTCGCCAACAGCTACTGTGCGTTCATCAATCCACACCACATCGCCGCCTTCTAAAGTTCCGGGAGACTCAATGCGACCTAGAATGGGAACGCCAATTGATTTAAAATAGGATTCTACAGCTTGGGATTCGGGCACCCGAGCGTTCTTACCCATGGTACATAGAATAACGCCACCGTTTGAAATAACACAGGGGTCGTGAGTATAAACTGAATCGAGTGAAGTAGAATCGTCATTGGGTAAAAAATGAATTTCTATGTCAAATGATTCCAATAATCCCAAAAAATTATCATAATCGGAATTTGTCTTTTCGAAATCAGGTATTCCAAAATAATGGAGTTGGGGAGATTGTTCGTTTACTTTGTTTTGATTTTGATAGGCATCTTTTGGATGCTTCATCAAAACGCGTTTAATTGGGCTTACCATATTCTGGCAACCGAAATTTTTATTCAATAGTTTCTCCGCACCAATCTACAATCAGGTTTGCAATTATTTTAACGGTCAATAGTACTTCTTCAATTTTCACATATTCATTAGCCGCATGAGCAAGACGAACATCACCAGGGCCAAAAAGAACGGCGGGAATATGGGCATGATTTGTGAAGAGTCGCAAGTCAGAACCATAGGTGACACCTTCTAGAGTTGGCGGCTCTCCAGTTGAATGAAGAAAAGAGTCTGAAAGGACTTGAATGATTGGATCTTTGATATCGGTTTGGCCAGATTCAAATTGACCTTCAAACCATTCTACTATTGGTGGATTTTCATTCAGCCATTCATCCGTTTTAGAGAATTGGTGGATATAATTTTCGAATGTTTCTCGAGCCTCTTGTGCAGATTCACCGGGAAAGACGCCAAATCGTCCTTCAGCAATAACAGATTCCGAGACAGTAGAATGCCATTCTCCACCTTTAATTGTGCCGATGTTTATGGGCGCCACCTTATCTTTCGATTCATAATATTTAATATTGAATGATTGGTGGCGTTCTTTTTCAAATTTTAAAATCGATTGATGAATTAAATTGAATTTTTCAATGGCACTAACACCATCCCATCGCATGGCTGCGTGGGTCGCTCTGCCCGGAATCGTTAAACGAAAGGTAAGAGCGCCGGATTGAATAGGACAAACTTTCAATGATGTGGGTTCCAGAATCACAGCCGCATCAGCCGTGTATCCTTTTATAATATTAGTCAAGGTACCACAACCACCGGATTCTTCACCAACAACTGATTGCACCATCACATTCCCATTGGGTTTAAAACCAATATTTTGAAGAATCTGGATTGCGAAAATTCCTGCAGCCAATCCTGATTTCATATCGCAGGAGCCACGGCCATAGATTCGATTATTTTTCACAGAACCAGACCAAGGCGATTCATCCCAAAGTTCTTCCGAGCCCGTAGGTACCACATCCACATGGCCGTTTAAAATGAGTGAGCGGCCACCACCATTAAGATTCCATTCGCCCACAATATTTACTCGAGAATCTGGAGAAAAACCATCATCGCAAAATGCAGGATGATTCTTTAATTCATCAAAATGAACTGGAAATTTCTCTACATCTAAATGAAGTGATTTTAGCTTTTCGCTAACTAGTTCCTGAACTGCCCCTTCATTGTTTGCTAAACTGGGAGACTGAACCAAAGTTTGGAGAAATGAAACAATCTCATCCTGAGCAGCATCTACAACCGAGTCGATTCGGTGTTTTATATTAGTCATTCTTTTTCCAGTAATAATATAGTGGAAGTCCCGCCAATATAAGAATGGTGCCGATGGCCGCATCTCGTGGCGCTTCCATGATAGTATTCACGGTAAGAATGATTGCGAATAAAACAAAGACAATTGGAATCCATGGATAGAATGGTGTTTTGTATGGGCGTTCCATATCCGGCATTTTCTTACGGAGAATAATTACAGCGCCGGCAGACATGCCGTAGAAAATCCATGAAGCAAAAATGATATATGTGATGAGTTGGTTAAAGGTGCCGCTAAACGTGAGGATAATGGCCCAGATACATTGTATGATTAATGCATTGGATGGCGTTTTAAATTTTGGGTGAATTTGACCGGTCGATTTAAAAAAGCGATTATCCTTTGCCATGGCATAAATAATTCTGGCACTTGTTAAGACATTTACATTGTTGCCCCCAAAAAGAGAAATCACAATGATTAGTGTAACGATTGTGGCACCATTGCCTCCGAGAAAAACGGATGCTGCATCAGAAACGACTGAGCCCGAAACGATCATTTGATCAAATCCAAGGACATAAACCAAAACAGCGTTGATTGCCAGATATACGGATACCACAATAACCATACAGAAAATAAGGGAAAGAGGGATGTTTCGTTGCGGTTCTTTCACTTCCCCTGCCACATAGGTAACAAATATCCATCCATCAAAAGTCCAAAGAACGGCGACCATTGCCAATCCTAATGGACCAATCAAAGAAAAAGCAGACTTATCAGAAAATAGAGGTGAAAAATTTTGGGCGGATCCCCCATCCAATGTAAAGCCCAATACGATAATGCCAATGATTGCGCTTACTTTTCCGATCGTTAATGTGTTTTGAAATCTTGCGCTAGACTTCACATCAATTATATTCATAATTGTGAGAAGAACGATAGTTATAATGGCAATGCCTTTTACTTCTAGATTAGTTAAAGGGAAAAAGAATCGAAGGTATTCTGCTCCCGCAACACCCACCGCTGCCATAGATGCTGTATTAATCACAGCCGCGGCCGTCCAGCCATAGAGGTACCCCCAAACTGGGCCATACGCTTTACTTAAATAGACATATTGACCGCCAGCTTTGGGCATGGCGGCCGCCAGTTCTGCCACCGACAAGGCTCCGAATAGGCTCACTATTCCACCCAAAATCCAGACCATAAAGAAAAGAGAAGAGGAAGCTGTATAAAGGGCCACCGTCGCCGGCACCATAAAAATACCGGAACCGATAATGCCACCGGCATTAATCATGGTGGCATCCATGAGAGACAGGACGCGGTTGAGTTTTGGCTGATCAGGCATAGTTTATTTTTTTCCCCAGAAATCTTCTAGATTTACGCCGAGACCGTCAGCCACACGGTTTACATAAGCAAAATAGGCAACGATTTGGTTGATATCTAAAATGGCTCTATCTTTAAATCCGGCCTCACGGAGTCGATCTATATCACTGGCTATCATATCCCCAGGACGTTCAGTAAGTTTTGCTGCATAATCCAACATGGCTTTTTGAGCCTGTGAAATATCCGCCAGGTTATAGTCGGACTTTAGTTGATTCACCAGTGTTTCATTTTTTGTGAGTTTGAGGAGACCTTCCCCATGATGGGCAATTCAGTAATGGCACTGGTTGATGGTGGAAACTACCACGGCGATCATTTCACGATCTGTTCTGCGAAGGGGTGATTTGCCGTACATTACTGTTTTGTAAAGTTGCACATGGGCTGCCAACGATTCGGGGTTTAGGCTGTGAATTTTGAGGATATTATCCACACCACCCCAAGGTTCTATCAATTCTGCATATTGATCTTTTAGGGAGCCATCTGCGTTTTCTTCATTAATTGTTTTGATCCAAGCCATAATTATTTTCTCATTCTCTGCATCAAATATAATTAAAATTTTGGTAAATAATAACGCCGGTTTAACCTTTCAATTTGTAACCTTCGTATCTATAGGATATAGTCAGAATGCTGTGTACGGAGAACTTCTGGGACCCGGATTACTTGGGTCCATGAACTATGAACGAATGATTAGTGAAAAGTTGTCTGTGAGAGTTGGATATGGTGGCCTTACAGTAGAGGGTGCTGACGAACTTAGTTTGGTTGAAGAGTATAAGGTAACAGCCATTCCAATTGGGGTTAATTACTTTATGGGTGGCAACCATAATCTCGTGATTGGGGGAGGCATAGATTTGATAAAGGTTGAAGCAGATGTTGAGTTGTTAGGCCTGAATCTATCTGAGGGTCTTACCGCATTTTATACTTCATTCGGATATCGATACCAAAAAGATACGGGTGGTTTAGTTTTCGGACTAAACGGCTATTACATAATGTTTGGTGATGCTGGTGGAGTACCAACGGTTGGTATAGATATAGGCTGGGCATTTTAAGCCAAGTTTATAATAGCGAATAAAATAAAAAGCCCTCCACAATTTGTGGGGGGCTTTTTATTTTCATAAGATGAAAAAGATTGTTGTATTAACTGGAGCCGGGATGAGCGCTGAAAGCGGACTCAAAACATTCCGTGATAGCGATGGGTTATGGGAGAACCATAATGTATATGATGTGGCTACGCCAGAAGCTTGGGTCCGGGATCCAGAACTAGTCCTCAATTTTTACAATGATCGAAGAAAACAAGTTCTTGAGTGTAAACCAAATAAAGCGCATTTAGCATTGGCAATACTTGAGCAAAAATACAGTGTAAATATTATTACCCAAAATATTGACAATCTCCATGAAAGAGCCGGCTCAACCCATGTAATGCATTTGCATGGCGAAGTGAATAAGGCTAGAAGTTCTGTTGATCCAAACTTGGTTTATGATTTGGACCATTGGAAAATGAAAATGGGAGATACTTGCGAAAAGGGATCACAGTTGCGACCTTTTATTGTGTGGTTTGGAGAACCCGTCCCCATGATTGATAAAGCGGTCCCCATTGTAGAAATGACGAATATTGTAATTGTCATCGGGACCTCTCTGGCGGTATATCCTGCGGCTGGGTTGGTGAACTATGCACCGTCGTTCGCGGAAAAATACTATATTGACCCAAAAGGGCTGGAAGGTGCAAATATCCATGATTTTAATATAATTCAAGAGAAGGCAGGGGAAGGTGTTCCCCAATTAGTCACGCGATTAATGGAAGAATGAGAATCAGCTAATAATTTATTTATTGCGTTAAATATGATAAATTCTATTCAGGTTTTAAATGGATTTAAAGAAAATAATATTACTTTCAGTTATTTTTTGGGCTGTATTTTTACAGGCCCAATTGGTTTCAGAATTACCTTCTCAAACGAATCACCAAATTAAATATAATCCCGATCCGAAGGCCCATTACTTTGCAATTGGTCTTCAAGGCGCCATTATACTGGGCGGTGTTTATTTCTGGAATTATTCTGATCGATGGACTGGAGAATTTGCAATCGAAAATGAAGGCATGTTTCGCAAGGATTCTTATAATGGTGGTGCTGATAAATTAGGCCATTTATATACTTGGGCATTGCTGACTCGCGCCCTGACTCATAATTATGAACGCCATGGCTTCTCCAGAAAATCGGCCGCATTTTGGGGATTTACAATCCCCGCTGTTAATGGTGTTTTTATTGAATTATTGGATGGGTATACAGATTATAATGCATCCACTGAAGATATATTATTCAATTTGATGGGTAGCGGATTGGGCGGATTTTTGTATTTACACCCCAAATTAGATGAAATGATTCATTTGGATTGGTCATATTTACCATCCAGCGATTTTAAGAAGAATGTTAAACGCGATTTTACAACCGATTATGCCGGTTCTGTTTTTACCTTAGAAGTGAATGCCAATGGGTTGCGGCAAATGATTGGAGTGGAGAGGCCATTGCCAACGGATTATTTACAAGTGGGGTTGAGTTATTATTCTCGGGGATACAGTGGCGAATCGGGAACCAATAAACAACGATTTATGGGTGTAACCTTAGGAATCAATTTCCAACAATTTTTTCGAAAGGGCAGTGCCGCGCGGACATTTGTTAAATATTATAAACTGCCTTATAGCTATGGTGGGTATTTTAAAGAATTAAATACAAATAAGATGTATATGATTTTTGGGGAGCAGGCTCATGATTACTAATAAAGATGGATTGTGCCACGGAATCAATTCAAACGTATAACAAAGATGCCCCCAAAAGGAGGCATCTTTCATCTGTGAGCCGGGTGAGACTCGAACTCACGGCCAATGGCTTAAAAGGCCACTGCTCTACCAACTGAGCTACCGGCTCTCCAAAAGGTTTGGAATCGCTTAAAAAAGCGGTGGAAAAATTAAGGTAATAATGCTGCGATTCACAGCGAAAAAGAACTAATCTATTGACCCCTCAATACATGTGGTATCAAAGCCACCGCGAGTATTGTAAATAGTCGTTATTCGGATTTTATTTGTGTCCAAAATAGTCCTCAGGTCTTCAAAAATTCGTTTGGTCGCACCCTCCTGAAAAATGCCTACATTGCGATAACTCACAAAATAATATTTAAGTGATTTCAATTCGATGCATTTATTACCCGTGGGATAATATTCAATTTTGACATAAGCTAAATCCGGGAGACCGCTGAAAGGACAGACAGCGCTGAATTCATCTGTTTCAGTTTTGATGTATTGGTTTGGGCTGTCGAATGGGAATGTTTCGAGAAAGCCAGAGTTAATCTGATCTTCTCCGTCAAATTCAAAATATTTTCCTTCTGGTTTAGCCATTTTCACCTCGATAAATACAACCTGTCGTACAAGTTTCTTTCACCTCAACAGCTGTAAGATAGGCCAAATTCGGTTTTAATCGATTCCAAATCCATTGGACCAAATTTTCGCTGGTTGGATTTTCAAGTCCTTCAATTTCATTAAGATAATGATGATCAAGTTGCTCATAAAGGGGATCAAAAGCATTTTTCACTTTAGAAAAATCTTCCACCCAACCGATAGAGGAATCCACGGGACCATCCAATGTGATTCGCACTTTAAAGGAATGACCATGGAGCCGCCGGCATTTATGGTCCTCGGGGACGTTGGGCAGCAAGTGCGCTGCTTCGAATGTGATATCTTTATAAATTTCCATTTTTGACCTTAACGTATACCCAAAAATTTATGTGTTTGAAGGCTAACTCTCCAATGGGGATATTGACGGCAATAGGATAATGTTTTGTCGGTATTTTTTTCATGATTTGGACCATCCATAGGTTGAAGGGAGAAATGATCAAAATCAAGATTTTCAAATTGTTCAGGATTACCATTGTGTTGTGGATAAACCAATTTAAGTTCGTTGCCTTGTTTCAAAATGAGTTCACTCCCGATTTTAGGACTGACACAGATCCAGTCAATGCCTTCCGGGGGGAGGATCGTCCCGTTGGTCTCGATAGCGATTTCAAATCCGAGTTTATGAAATGCGGCCACAAATTCTTTGTCCATTTGTAGTAAAGGTTCACCACCAGTGCAAACAACGTAGGGTTTTGATGATGATTCCATGGGCCATAATGCAAAAGCGTGATGGGCCAAATCTTTTGCCGTATCAAACTTCCCGCCGCCGACTCCATCGGTTCCCACAAAATCCGTATCACAAAAATTGCAGACTGCTTTCTTCCGATCTTTTTCAAGGCCAGTCCATAGATTGCATCCTGCGAACCGAAGAAATACGGCCGGCCTTCCGGAATGATACCCCTCACCCTGAATCGTGTAATACACTTCTTTAACTGAATACATATTAACTTGAATAAATTAGGGGATCAGTAAGTCCCGCTTCTTCAAATCCTTTAAGCCTAAGTTGGCAGGCATCACAATGACCGCATGAGGTGCCATTATCCATCGGATCATAACAAGAATGGGTAAGGCTGTAATCAACCCCTAATTCTATACCCATCTGAATTATCATAGCCTTGGTCAAATTAATTAATGGTGTATGAATAGTTAAGGATCCATTCCCTTCAACACCGGATTTGGTAGCTAGGTTTGCCATATTTTGGAATGATTTAATATATTCCGGGCGGCAGTCTGGATAACCACTGTAATCCAGAGCATTAACACCAATAAAAATATCATTCGCACCAATGACCTCTGCATAGGCTAACGAGAAAGAAAGAAAAATAGTATTTCGTGCCGGCACATAGGTTACAGGAATTTCATTTGATATAGCAGATTCATCCCTGTTTTTTGGTACGTCAATTTCATCAGTTAGAGCTGATCCGCCAAAAGCCCGAAGGTCAATATTGGATATAACATGATCTTTCACTCCGTGTGCTTGGGCAACTGCCCGGGCAGAATTCAATTCAAATTCATGGCGCTGGCCATAACGAAACGAAAGGGCATAAGGGGCAAAACTATTTTGCTTTGCCATGGCTAAGCATGTGGCAGAATCCAATCCACCTGATAATAATATGACTGCTTTTTTCATTTTTACGTCAAAAAGAGGCAAAGAAATTACGCAAAATTACTATTTTGAAACCAAATTCAGATTCACTTATTTTCTCAATACTATTCTTACCGTGGAGAGCAAATTACATTATGAAAAAATGGATATTATTACTGGGCCTTTTCATTGGCTGCCAAGAGAACAAAGAACCATTTGATGAGGAACTTCCAAAGTTTGAGTTGGATAAAATTGTTGTCCTTAAGGAAGGTGGCGATTTTGGTTCACCAATAACCTATTCTTTATCATTCACGGGAAATCTTATTAATCTTACCGATAATGTATTTAAATCGTTTAGACAACAAATGCTATTTACTGCAGCGAATGGTAACCAGATTAATGGTCAAATTTCCCTGCCAATGTTCAGATGGCTATGCCCATATGATACCTTATATTCTGGTGGTAAATCAGATAATTTTGAAGAAAGCTATATTGATTCTATTGTTTCATTTAAAGGGATCGACGATGGATTGATAATTGTCTATGGCGAAGGGAACGAGTGTGATAATTAGGGTTTTTGGGCCACCATCATAATTTCCACCAATGCATCCTTGGGGATACGCGCCACTTCGATCACAGCCCTCGCGGGCGGACTTTCACCAACATATTTCGCATATACAGCATTCATAGATTTATAATGATTTAGATTCGATAAGTAAACTTGCGTTTGCACTACATCGTCGAAATCAAAACCCGCTTCTAATAAAACAGCTTCCAAATTTTGCATGACGCGATGGGTTTGGATTTCAATCCCACCATCAACCAATTTTCCCGATTTAGGATCGAGGGCAATTTGACCCGCTAAGTATAAAGAATTATTTACCTGAATTGCTTGAGAATAAGGTCCAATGGCATTAGGCGCACTACCAGTTGAAATCACCTGCTTTTTTGGGGCTGATTCACATCCTATCATTGCAAGGATACAGATGATGGCAATGAGACGCATCATACATCCACACCATTCTTCAGAATATCTTCCATTGCATCTGAGAATCGATCAATCTCTTCGATTGTCGTATACACATGAGGTGTCACACGACATCCGCTGAATTCCTTATGGTTAATCGCCACTACAAATATGCGATATTTTTTCCATAAATGTTTGGCTACATCAGAAGTTTCTATCCCTTCAATTTGAACAGTGGCAATGGCACAACCTTTTCCAGGTTTTAGACTGGTATGCAGCTTGATTCGATCGTGTTTTAAAAGGCGTTTAGCCCAACGATCCCTGAGATAGTTTAATCGCTCTTCTTTATTTTTACTGCCAATTCCTTGATGAAAAGTAAGTGCATCTCCAATGGCTAAATAGTTAGCAGCAGGATGCGTTCCAATCTCTTCAAATTTCCGAATATCATCTTTCCCACATTTATTGGATGCTTGGAGAGGCCAGAGTCCAGCAACCTTTTCTTTTCGGACATATAACATGCCTGTCCCGTGAGGCGCACATAACCATTTGTGAAGACTGGTGGCATAATAATCACAATCCAGATCATTAATATCAAAATCAAAATGGGCGAATGTATGGGCGCCATCCACAATAACCGGAATGTCATACTTGCGTGCCATAGTTACTACTTTTTTCACCGGCAGGATTTGCCCAGTTAGGTTAATCATGTGGCACATGAGAATCATTTTTGTTTTGGGTGTAATATTTTTTTCAAACAATCGGACAATTTCGTTGTCATTTTCTGCGGGGACGGGAATCTTAAATTGTTTCATTACAATACCGTCGCGGCATTCCCGTTGCTTAAATGTATTAATCATGCGGCCATAATCTTGTGTGGTGGTTAGAACTTCATCACCGGATTTCAAGTCAATTCCGTTCTGGCATATTTGAAGTCCTTCCGATGCATTCCGTGTAAGTGCGATTTCCTCAGGGTCACATTTAAAGGCTCTAGCAAGCCGTCGCCGAACCGGTTCACGCTGGGGCTCTAATATGCGCCACATCGAATAAGCAGGTGATGTATTTGAAAAATCCAGATGTCGTTTCATGGCATTCTGGACCACAGTAGGTGAAGGACTAACGCCACCATTATTTAGATTAATCATACTACGATCGGCGGTGTATCCCTGTTGTATCTCGCGCCAGTAGGATTCATCCCTGGCAATGGATTTTGAGTCACCCGTTGCACTCTTAATCTTGGAAATAGCTTTGGCCATTAGGGCAGGATTTGTCATCATTACTGAAGCAACAGCAGTTGGTTTTGCGATTGCGCCTAAAAATTGGCGGCGATCTAATTTGTTCATGATCCCTCCTTCATAAGGATATGGTATTAACAAGGGGGTAAGTTTAACGCTGGTTTGTTTAAATTGCAAATTGGGGACGGTTTAAATAAAAAGTGCCCGCGGGAGGATTATCCTGCACCTTTACGGGGTGGGGAACCCTCGATCAAGTGATTATGACTTGGCCTACTTCCGATGAGAATTGTGACCCTGGAAGGACTCGAACCTTCAACCAATAGCTTAAGAGGCTACTGCTCTACCAATTGAGCTACAGGGCCAAGGAGTTTACCTATCAGGGAGCTTCATGGGCAAAAAATTGAGTGCGAAATTATGTTAATTATTGAGGGTGAACAAAATAAAATTAATTACTTAAAGTTATACTTTAAGTCTTGCAAAAAAGGTGCAAAAAACAAAGAATCGCTATTGCTTCCAATTTTTCCATGCCATTATATTTGGGGGCCTCTTTGGCAGGATTCATGTATGAATTCAGACAAAAGAGGTTGGCAAGTAGAAAAAGTGATAGGGTTCTGGGTTGGCGTTCAGAGCCTTAATTTTGGAGATAGCCGTAGCATTTTCATTAAGCATGAAGATCTGCGGCATTTCCTTTTTTGGGAGTAAATTCCCAATGATTTTTGAAAATGGGGGCGATCGGTTTCGACGGGATATGCGTTACGATAGATGGCATGTCGAGGTCCAGGAATCTCGTTAATCACCTGGAAAAACCATAAATGCCGATTACGGCTACATGGCCGCTGCTTAATTAATTAAGCTGGCCCGTCCAGGATTTGGTGCGCCTATGGCCAGATCTAAGGACGTCAATTTCATAGGCTGGTTCTGATTGTTGTCTGTGATATCAGAATAAGACATTAACAGACTTTGCCCAATATGGTTGTGTCAGCGGAACAGTATTGGGTAAGCTTAATCCGATTGACTAAACATGTAGATGTTTATCGAGATTCTATTTCGGACGGGAGTTCGATTCTCCCCGCCTCCACTTCATTTAAGCGAACATGTTCGCTTTTATTCCGTTCCGGCGGGTAAACCCGCCATCCACAAAGTTTTTTGATGGGTGTGGAGCAATTTCAAAATAATGAATATAGTTCTTTATATATTGAAAAGTAAAGCGTCGTCAATGCGCTATATTGGTATCACTAATAATTTACAAAATCGAATTAAACGACATCGTATAAATCAATCCGTCCTGAAAAGAATGCTTGGTGAATTTGAATTAATCTATACGGAAGATTACTCGGATTATAAGTCCGCTCGTAAAAGAGAAAAATATTTTAAAAGCGGTGTAGGTAGAGAATGGATGAATAAAAATCTTTAAGTTCGATTTTTATCCGCCGAAGGCGGGCTCCCAACCAGCCATCGGCTGGTAAGCCTCCACTCTGTATTTTTGAAAATCCAAAAATACATCGTTCCGGCGGGTAAACCCGCCCATATTTTATAATCTATTAAAAATTGTTTCTACACCGTTTATGATAAATTGAACGGCAATGACCATGAGGATTAGTCCCATGATTCGCTGGATTACTCTCATTCCTGTCAGGCCGATCTTTTTACCCAATCCATCTCCGGCTCTTAAAATATAATAGAAAACCGTCATGGTGACTAATACAGCCAAAAGCAAGGTGCCGATACTATAGTCAGAAGGTGTCTGCCCGGATAAAAGCATCACACCTGTAATGGCTCCCGGCCCTGTGATTAGGGGAACACCGATAGGGCTAATGGCTATTTCATCCGATTCCTTAAATTCTTCACGCTCAGATTCGGTAGTTCTGGTTCGTCCTACCTTTGCCTCAAGCATCCGCAGTCCACTTCTAAAAAATAAAATACCACCCATGATTTGAAACGCTTCTACAGTAATACCATATAATTTGAAAATGATGGATCCCAAAAAAGTAAATACAACTAATGTAACAGTTCCTGTCATGATGCCTTTTTTTGCTATTCGAATTCGATCTTTTTTAGAAAAACGATCAGTCATGACGACAAAAATCGGTGTAATGCCCAGTGGATTTACTAATGTAAACAAGGTGGAAAGGCATAAGAGCAAGAATTGAAGTTCGGTGTCTAAGAGAATGTTCATTTACATTCTTTCTGGAGCCGATAACCCCAATAGATCTAAGCCATTTGCTATCACAGTTCTTGTGGCACTAACCAATGCAATTCTTGCACTAGACAATGCGATATCATCTGTAATGACACGACATTCTGAATAAAATTTATGAAACCGATTAGCTGTATCATGCAAATAAATTGAAATGGTTTGTGGTTCTAGAGATTGAAGTGCATTTTCAACGATTGCAGGAAATTTCTCCAGTCTTTTTAATAGTCTGACTTCAACAGGGTTATTCAATAATTTCGGATCATATTCCGATTGGATTGAAAAACCCATTGCATCCCCATGTTTTATGATATTACAAATTCGAGCATGAGCATATTGCAAATAAAATACGGGGTTTTTTTCAGACTGGTCTGCAGCCAAATCTAGATCAAAGTTTAAATGGGAATTCATACCACGCATTATAAAAAAGAATCTTACCACATCAGCGCCCACTTCGTCTACCAATTCATTCATGGTAACAAAATTGGCTTTTCTAGTCGACATTTTAACTTTTTCACCACCACGCAGCAAGGTTACAAATTGATATAATAGAACACGTATATGATCAGTCTTTAATCCGAGTGCTTCCAGAGCTAATAAAACATCAGGGTATGTATCTGCATGATCAGCGCCAAAAACATCAATTATCAAGTCAAAGCCACGATTGATCTTATCTCGATGATAAGCAGTGTCCGGAACGCGATATGTAGGCTCACCAGTACTTTTAATATAGACTCGATCCTGCTCCTTACCCAATGCTGTGGATCGAAACCAAGTGGCTCCATCTTTTTCATAAATGAGGTCTTTGGTTTTTAATTCCTCAAGAAATCGGTCGATTTCACCATTTTCATAAAATGTTTTTTCATTGGTGAATTGATCAAAATGAATTCCAAGCATTAACAGACTTTTTTCAATGTCGGCAAAAATAGCCTTTTCCGCCTGGGCCTTGAAGCGGCCATCCTTCGAAAGAAGTTTGTTCCCAAATTCATCTATAACTGTTTGCGCTATATCCTTTATATAATTGCCTTCGTATCCATCTTCCGGGAATTCAGAATTTTTTCCTAAGATCTCAAAATACCGCGCTTCAACCGATTGTCCCAGTATCCTCATTTGTCGACCCGCATCATTAAAATAATATTCACGGGTCACGTCATAGCCATTCCATTCTAGGATATTTGAAATAGTATCCCCAAGGACAGCATTACGGCCATGACCCACTGTAAGCGGTCCTGTAGGGTTTGCGCTTACAAACTCAACATTGGCTTTTTTGCCCTCACCCGTTCGACCTCGACCAAAATTATTATTGGATAAAATTTTGGATAATACTTGGTGGTAATAATTAATCCCAATCTTAAAATTGAGAAATCCTGGAGGTGTAACAGAAACTTCTTCTATTAATCCATCAGGAAGATTTAATCCATTTTTAATATCATTGGCAATTTGTATCGGATTTTTTTGCGCATCTTTGGCGAGTGTTAATGCAACATTGGTAGAAAGGTCTCCAAAATCCGGATTGTTTGGGGGAGATAGTTTGATGTCCCGCTCCGGCAAACCAAGAGCGGTAAGAGAATCAGTCAGCGCTTGGATTAGCTGTGATAAAATCGTCATCGTTGTATTCAATTATTGGGGCATCAGCCCACAGTTTTTCAATATTATAATAATTTCGTTCAGTTGTGCGAAATATGTGTACAATCACATCAATGTAATCAAGCAATACCCAATTCAATTGTTGATAGCCTTCAATTCGAATTGGTTTATGATCAGTGTTTCTCCGAATAGAGTCGGAAATTGCTTTAACCTGGACATCCGTATCAGCAGAACAAATGACAAAATGGTCGGTAATGCTTGTGAGATCCTTTACCTCAATACTCAGGACATGGTCCGCTTTTTTATCTAAGGAGAGTTGCGCAATTTGTGCCGCCAAATCACTTGAAGTGATAGGGGGAGAAGAAGAAGAATTAGTCAAAATAAATAAATTAGTTTTTTAAATAAGATTGAATCGAAGTGATCGAAGAATAATCTTTTCCAATAATCAAAGTCAGGTCTACATCAAGGTTCGGATCGGCAGAAGTGATGACCTGAGCAGGATTTTCAATATCAAACCCTAGTGCTGCGGCCACTTGTTTCAATCCCTCAATATTTTCATTTCGTTGGATTAGGATAGTTTGCTCATATTCAAAATGATCAGCATTTTCAGAACGGACAACATCCACTCGATTCTTCCTTAATAATTCAGAAAATTTTGCAGCCAAACCCGGTTCCCCGCAACCATTTAATATTTCAATTTCAATATCCAAAACGGGGTTAGCATCATAAACATCTACGGCCAATTTTGGAGTATTAGGCATGGATGGGAATTTTACTTCAATAGGTACACCGCTTTGCGTTTGTCGTCCTGAAAAAGAAAAAATGAAGGCAACTAACAAAAGGGATAGGATTGCAATTCCGGAATTAACAAGTCCCATACGTTGTGCCTTTCCCCGGGATTTTTTACGGGGAGTGGAAAATAATTTGAATGATTTACGACGTTTTAACTTGGTCACTAGCGTGTATGATATAAGCTAGAGTAGGGTCTGGCATAGCCATACCGGGGATAATTATTCATGCTAAATTTCACAAAAAGATTTTCAGTTGGTTGATAATCGAGGCTGGCGCCATAATATAGTTGAGAACCGCCCAACCCATTTTTAGCATATGGGTTGATCCCGCCAAGGGGGGAGGCTAGACTAAATTGAGTAGAAAGCTTAAGGTTGTCCCTTACCATATAATTCATTTGATTTGTATAAGCACCTACTGTCATGGATTGGCCACCCATGTTCGACATACTCATTCCAAAGCTGTGATACATGGAAAAACGATTTATATCCAGGAGGGATAATCCCTGGGCATGTGAGAGCCCTTGGCTATTCACAGGAATACCTGGTGACGGCAAGTCTGAACGAAATTGTCCAAATGCTAATGCCGAAAAAATAGCAAGTGTTGTTATTTTTTTAATTAAGGGCTTCATAAGTACATATAAAATACAAAGAAATGATAGTATTTGTTCCAGCCATTTTTTAATTAATTGCGACCTTTGATAATTCCCCCACCGAGGCATTCATCGCCTAGATAAAAAACAATGGATTGTCCAGGTGTAATGGCGAATTGTGGTTGATCAAACTTTACGGAGAATGAATCAGAGGTAAGTTCGGTAATCTCACATTTTTGGTCACTTTGGCGATAACGAATTTTTGCGTACAATCCTTCAAAATCATCTGGTGGCGTGGCGCCGGTCCAATGGATTTGATCAGCTGATAAATGTTGATGAAAAAGAGCAGGATGATCATGACCTTGGGCCACGATCAGCGTATTTTGATCCAGATCTTTTTCAGCCACGAACCAGGGCGCTTCTTTTTCACCATAGCCGCCGCCGATTCCTAATCCCTTACGCTGACCCATAGTATAATACATAAGGCCATCATGCTCTCCACAAACTTGGCCATTAATTGTTTTCATTTTCCCCGGTTTAGTAGGAATATATTTTTTAAGAAAATCTTTAAAGAATTTTTGTTCACCAATAAAACATACACCAGTACTGTCTTTTTTGGCATGATTAATCAATCCTGAATCTTGCGCTAATTTTCTCACATTTATTTTTTCAATTTCACCAATGGGGAACATACTTTTTGAAAGAGCTTTCTGCCCGAGTAAATAAAGAAAATAACTTTGATCTTTTCCTGGATCGAGACCTTTCAATAATTTGAATTGACCATTTGATTCATCAATCCTGGCATAATGCCCTGTGGCTATTTTGTCCGCGCCCAATTCAATTGAGTAATCTAAAAAGGCTTTAAATTTCACTTCCCGGTTACAAAGGACATCAGGGTTGGGTGTACGTCCTTTGGCATATTCATCTATAAAATATTGGAAGACACCGTCCCAATATTCTTTGGCGAAATTAACACTACGAAGTGGCAAATTTAAATGATCGCAAACGGCAAGTGCATCCTTATAATCTTCTTCCGCAGTACAATTTTCATCATCATTGCCTTCCCAGTTTTTCATGAATACACATTCTACATCGTAGCCTTGTTGTTGAAGAAGCAGTGCAGTAACGGAGCTATCTACACCGCCGCTAATGCCCACAATGATAGGTTTACCCATGGGTGATTGAATCAAGCACCTGGGCTAGCCCAAGCACCTCTTCTTCTGTATTTCCTCGGCCAAGACTAATGCGGAGGGTGGATATATTTTGATTATCTGGAATTCCCATTGCTTTCAATACTTCCGATGGTTTCACGGATCCAGCACCACAGGCGGAACCGCTAGAAACTTCAATCCCTTTTCGGTCCAATTTTGCCAAAAGGATATCGCTTTTTTCACCGGGGAATGAAACGCTGATTACGCCGGGGATATGATGTTTGGGACAACCATTAATTTTAACGTGGGGGCATACAATTTTAAGGTTCTTTAATAATACTGCTTCTAATTCCTCTAAATGATGCATCCGCTTTGACAAATTCTTTGAGGCTAGCCGTACAGCTTCGCCAAGCCCGGCTATACCTGGGACATTCTCAGTACCTGCCCGGAGATTACTTTCTTGTCCTCCGCCTATGATGAGTGAATTGAGTTGGGCGCTTTTTCTTTTATACAAAAAGCCCACACCCTTAGGACCATAAAATTTATGAGCGGAAAAACTCAAGTAATCAGCTTCAATTTCTTTTACGGATAAGGGTATTTTACCCAAAGCCTGAACTGTGTCCGAATGAAAAGGGATTCCAGCAGAATGGGCAGTTTCTAATAGAGTCTTGATGGGTTGTATTGAACCAACTTCATTATTTACCATCATGATAGAAATCAAACCGGTATTCGGTTGAATGGCATTCTGGAGGTTTTCGTTATTCACTCGCCCGTGGCCGTTTACAGGAAGGACGGAATAGGTGATTCCATATGGGGCGAGTTTTTGAAGCACTTTTAATACGGCAGGATGTTCAACTGCAGAAGTAATTACATGTTTTTTATCTGATTGCGTTAGGGACCACATTACCAGATTATTACCTTCGGTTCCGCTACCGGTAAAAATAATTTCAGAAGCGTTTGCCCCTATGGCAGAAGCAATTTGTCTACGAGCATCCTCAATTATAGATTTGGATTTTCTACCAGAAGAATGTGTACTGGATGGATTTCCGTAATGGGTGCTGGAAACTTCATTCATTTTTTTCAATACATCGGGATGAATGGGCGTTGTTGCACTATGGTCGAAATATGGCATGATACTTTATTTTTAAGAAAGAGAAATTAAGGGGAAAGGGTCAGACCTTAAAGGTCGTTTCGAATCGAAGCATAGCGTACAGTATTTTGTAAATTCGTATAAAAAGGTGGTTGTCGTTTTTCCAATAAATCAATGGTAGCTGACTTGTTGTAATCGAATCTAACAACATCCCAACTGTATGAATCTCCAACAGTAAGAAAAGCTACAGCTCCACGTGGGTCTTCATCAAATGGCAATCCGGTGGCACCTTGGCAAAGAATCGTCAAATTTTCTTTTGTTTCATTGCGTGGTGTATGAACATGGCCATGAACAAATACATATTTTTCAATTTGCGGATGGGCCTTGGCCACATGATTGCGCCAGGCTAAGGCTTCATCCATGGAAGGCGGCATGTCATCTCGTTGATACCAAGCATGGGTGAATTCAACCAAAGTGTTTCCAATCATTTCACGATGGGCAATATGCATAGCTGAACAAAATTCAACCCCCGCCGTACCCAATTCATTTGCTGTCCATTCCTCATTCGCCACAATGGCTTGGCAAATAGGATCATCCGGGGACATTCCTTCAAGGTTTGGCCTTTCTTGAGTCCAGAGTTTTTCCAGTAAATACCTATCGTGATTTCCACGGATAAAAATACAGTCAGGGATAGATTGTAAAGTTTCTAATGTCTCCGTTGGATCGGGCCCGAGGGCAAAACAATCCCCAAGACACATGATTTGGTCAATATTATCCCGATCATTAATGATAGAGACAGCCGTTTTCAACGATTCTATATTAGAATGAATATCGGTGATTATTGCAAAGGTTTTCGAGCCCATAGTCTCTGAATATACATGGCCTTTTCTAAAGAGGTCAAGCCTTTAACCATCGGAAATAAGAACTATTATATCGTCCAAACATCAGGCCAAAACTGCCTTGTGCCATAATAAGAATGGCCAGTAAAATCTGCCTGTAATAAATTAAGTTATTTGATTCTAATAAACCGCTTTTAAGAAAAGAATCCTTCAAAACATGAATTCCAATAGACCAAAGATTTATGGTATTGGCAACCCCTTGATAGATGTTGTTATATCTGCAAAAGACGATGATATTAATGCACTTGGCCTTGATAAGGGCGTAATGCATCTCGTAGATGAAGATCGTCAAAAAGAGATACTTGATTATTTTAAAGATAGTTCGGTCATTTACCACCCTGGCGGTTCTGCCCCCAATACTCTTTTAGCTTGTGCTGGATTGGGTGTATCGGCCCTAATTGCTGGAAAGATTGGCAAAGATCATTTTGGAGATGTTTATACTCAACAAGCAAAGGAGTTTGGTGTTATATCCGGATTGGTTAAAGGGAATGGTTCAACGGGATCCAGTATCATTTTAGTAACACCCGATGGTGAAAGAACAATGAATACCCATTTAGGCATGTGTCGTGAATTTTCTGAAGATGACATAGATGGCAATCAATTGGCTTATGCAAAATTCTTTTATTTCACAGGATATATGTGGGACACAGAATCCCAAAAGTCAGCCATTATTTCGGCAATTTCAATTGCAAAGAAAAATGATATAAAAATCGTATTTGATGTGGCCGACCCCTTCGCTGTTAATCGTAATAAGGATGAATTTCTAACTATGATTCAAAATGATGTAGATCTAGTATTTGCAAATCAATCTGAACTGGCCATTTTATTTGAAACTGATGATTATAAAAAATCAGCCGATTTATTAGGGGAAATTGTCCAAATGGCGGGAATAAAATTAGGGAAAAAAGGATCGTTGGTAATAAACAATGGGGAACAATCTATTTCACCTCCAAGACCTATAACAGCAGTTGATTCTACTGGTGCCGGAGATATGTATGCTGCCGGTTTCTTAACAGCCTTATCCAATGGTTGCGACAGCTTTCGCGCGGGTGAAATAGGTGGTTATTTGGCAGAAGAGATTATTCAAGGACCGGGTGCACAATTTGAGATTAACAAAATGAAAGAATTTAAAACCACTCTATTTTAACTATTATTTTACCATCATAATTTTCCCTCTGCTCTTAGCCCTTGAAAAGAGGAAGGAAATCCTATAAATTCTTAAGATATTTTTGACAAAAATTATAGAGGAATCCATGTTTAAAAAGCATACAAAACAATTATTTTACACCGGACTCATTTCCTTAATCGTTTGGGGATGTGGAAGTTCCGCAGAGTATACCACCGCAAAAATGGCAATTGACAGAGAAGACTGGACTAAAGCAGAAGAATTTTTAATTAAAGCATTAGAAGTCGAACCTGAAAATCCTGAAGTATTAATTCAGCTTGGTTACCATGTTCATGCAAAAAAAGGCGAATGGGTTAAAATGAATGAAATGTTTGATCGAGCGATTGCAATAGACCCTGAGAAAAAGATTCTTAAAGTTAGTCGCCCAGTAAAAGAAATGGTTAAAAATTATAGAGGAATGTTTTGGGCGAATAATTATAATGATGCTGTTCGGAAGTTTAATGAATATAAAGGATCTAAAGATAAAGCAGTATTAGCGGAAGCAATAAACATGTTTGAAGCAACTACGACCATAGATCCTTCTGAAGGTCAAACATTCTCGATTCTTGCCACATCCTATTATGAAGCAGGAAATTCTGAAAAAGCAATTGAATATGCTAGTAAAGCGGCTGAAATGATGCCCGACGACTTTCAGGCAAATTTTGCAGTAGGACAAATTCTCTCTGTAACTGGGGATAAAGAAGCTGCATTATCCTACATTAAAAAGGCGACGGAATTAGACCCGTCCAGCACTCATGCTATTCGCCAATTGGCAACCATCTATTATGAATTGGATCAGAAAGAAAAATCGGTTGAAACCTTTGAGGCTGCCATTAAAACAGAAACAGATAAAATGTTAAAATCCGATCTGTACTTTAACCTTGGTGTTTTAAATATGCAGTTGAATAATTTTCAGGAAGCTGAAGACGCTTTTCTGTCAGCATTTGATTTGAACCCTGAAGATACAGAAGCATTGGTTGGTATGGCACAGACTTTTGAAAATGCCGAAAAATGGCGTCGGGCCTCAAAATTTTACCGTGAATTAATTACCCTTGATCCAGAAAATGCTGAACATTATAAAGGAATGGCGCGAGTGTTAATTAAACAAGGCGATCCGGATGGTGCTACCCGTTATTATAATAAAGCAAAAAAATTAGGTGGATAATTACCACTCGTAATTTAAATTTTTGATTGTAAAGCCCCCCAGAAATGAGGGGCTTTTTTTATCCAGTTTTCTGTCGTTTATTCAAATATTTGTTGAGAGCCTTATCCAAAGGCTGATCCGTAAATAACGGTACATAATCGATTTTTTGATTACGGCATCCCAGTTGGTATTTCCGTTGGAATGATTTAATTAAACTCTGGTAATCCGATCGAATATGCCAAGGCTCAGTGGTGATTGTTTCACCTGTTTCGAGATCTCGAAATTTTGTTCGGTTGCCAAACTGAAAATCATGTTCCTGACGATCCAACAAATGGAATACAATCATTTCTTGTTTATTATGACGAAAATGATTCAGTCCCATGAGCACCTGTTCAGGCTCATCCATTAGGTCAGAAATTAAAATAACCAGTCCACGTTTTTTGATGCGTTCTGCCATTTGATCTAAGGTGGGGCGAATTTTTGTATCATTCCCCGATTGAATATTATCAAGGGCACCCATAATAATATTGGCATGAGAGGCAGCAGCCCTTGGCGGAATGAACTTATTGATTTTTTCATCGAATAAGACAAGGCCCATTCCGTCTCTTTGATTCAGCATTAAGTGGGTCAGGGCGGCTGATAAGTAACTGGCATATTCCAGTTTTGTAACTGTGCCGCTAGTATAAGTCATGGATTGACTGGTGTCGAGCAAAATGTAGGATCGTAGATTCGTTTCTTCTTCATAGCGTTTCACATAGTACCGATCCGTTTTGCCATACAATTTCCAGTCGATGTGCCGAATTTCATCGCCGTGCCCATAAGCCCTGTGTTCAGCAAATTCTACACTGAATCCGTGATATGGACTTTTGTGTTGGCCAATTAAATAACCTTCAACAACAAGCCGAGCCCGGAGGGCCATGTTATCCAATTTAGCCACCATTTTCGGGTCGAGGTATTTTCGTTTATCGATCATTTGATTGTAGAGTTAAAGTGTTCGGGTGTTAGGGTTTTCAATTGACAATATCTTTACGGTAACACAATAAAATTTTAGCTCGCTAATAATTTTAATATAATATCATCCACACTCAAGCCTTCCGCTTCTGCATTAAAGTTGGTCAGGACCCGATGACGTAGGATAGGCAATGCAAGTGCTTTTACATCATCAATATCAGCAGTGGGGCGGCCGTCAAGAATAGCTCTTGTCTTGGCACCCAGAATCAAATATTGTGAAGCCCTTGGACCGGCGCCCCAATCAATCCATTCATTTATAAAATCAGGTGAACCATCACCGGGACGTGTAGAACTAACAAGGTCCACGGCATATTCTATGACATTTTCTGCCACGGGTACACGCCGGACTAATCCCTGAAATTCTAGGATCTCATCCCGAGAGATTACTTTATTTAAATTGGTATCGCTGCCAGCTGTAGTGGTTTGAACAATGGCTACTTCATCTTCGCGGGTTGGGTAGTCAATTAAAATATTAAACATGAAGCGATCTAATTGAGCTTCGGGAAGAGGGTAGGTGCCCTCCTGCTCAATGGGGTTTTGAGTGGCTAATACGAAAAAGGGTTCCTCTATATCATAGGTATTTCCGGCCGCGGTAACTTTATGTTCCTGCATGGCCTCCAACAATGCCGCTTGTGTTTTCGGTGGTGTACGATTTATCTCATCCGCCAGGATAATATTGCCAAAGATTGGTCCTTTAAAAAATCGAAATCCACGTTTGCCCGTTGCTTGGTCTTCTTCAATCACTTCTGTACCGGTAATATCACTTGGCATTAGATCGGGTGTAAACTGAATTCGGCTAAAATTTAAATCGAGCAATTCAGCCATAGATTTGATCATAAGTGTCTTGGCTAATCCGGGGACACCGACGATGAGTGTATGTCCTTTGCATAAAAGCGCAATCAGAATATGATCTAAGACATCCTTTTGTCCGATGATGGATTTGCCAATCTCGTTAAAGAAACGGCTTTTCATATCGGCTAATTTTTCTAATAATTGTAAATCAGTTTGGTTTTCCATCAGAATCCTTGAATAAATATTTGGAGGAATAAAATGAGGCGAAAAATTACAGTTTGCCTCTCGATGAAACAATGAGAATGTCTTGTGAGACTAATTGTGCTGATGGAAATTCCCAGCCATGTCCGAGACGAAAAATATCACACAACAATCTTATCTAGAACTGGACGCTGATAAGTTTAGTTCCATCTTGGCTGAATTGGGGGAATCACAATTTCGTTCTCAGCAAATTGACAATTGGTTATATGAACATAATGTAGCCGCTTGGGATGAAATGGAAAATATTCCCCAATCTTTACGAGATGAACTCAAAAAAAGATTACCACTCCATCCATTGGAGATTGATCAAATTATTGGTTCTGATCCCAAACAAACTCAAAAATTTTTATTTAAAATGCAAAGTGGTAACCGCATTGAATCTGTTCTCATGCATGAAAAGAATCGAACGACGGTTTGTATTTCCAGCCAAGTAGGTTGTGCCGTGGATTGTAAATTTTGTGCTACTGCTTCCATGGGATTCATTCAAAACTTAAGTACTGGAGAGATTGTGGATCAGGTCATTCATCTACAAAGTTTCTCAGAAAATCCCATTACAAATGTGGTTTTTATGGGGATGGGTGAGCCATTTTTAAATTATAGTCGTGTAATTGAAGCAGCAAAAATTCTAAATGAAAAAATGGGATTTGGTGCCCGACGAATTACTATTTCAACGGCGGGTATTATATCTAAAATTCGTCAAATGGCTGATGAGAATCATCAATTTAAGTTAGCCATCAGTCTGAATGCATCTAATGAAAAAAGCAGGATCAAGATCATGCCTATAACGAAGACTAATTCTTTAGCTTCCTTAATTGAATCTGCTCGATATTATTATCAAAAGACGCGTCGTTTTATCACATTTGAATATGTACTTCTTCGCGGAATAAATGATTCCCCGGAGGATGGAATCCGTCTTATTGAAATGCTCCAATCATTGCCTTGTAAAGTAAATGTGATTCCCTATAATGAAATTGGCGGTGTTTATACTCGGCCAGAAGAAAGTGTAATTCATACATTTTTAAAATCCCTAATAGATGCACCATTTACGGTAACGGTACGATGGAGTAAGGGGACAGACATTGATGCTGGCTGTGGACAATTAGCTATAAAGGAAGTAGCATGATAAATATTGATTTAATGGCAGAACATGTTGTTGATCATTCAAATTTTAATGGCCGCGTTGCAGTTGTCTTGGGATCTGGATTGGGTGCATTTGCCGATGAGTTGAAAAGTCAATCAATCATCTCTTATGAAGAGATTCCAGGATATCCAGAATCAACTATTGAAGGCCACTCGGGAGAACTTGCAATCGGTACTATGAACAATGTTGAGTTGATTGTAGCCAAAGGTCGTTTCCATTATTATGAAGGATATGATTTTGATACCATTACAATCCCAATTCGATTATTTTCAAAATTGGGTGTAGATCATTTGATTATAACTAATTCTTCCGGTTCAATGAATATTAATTGTCCACCGGGAACCCTTATGGCAATCACCGGTCACATGGATTGTACATATCGCCATAGCCCCGAGGATCCAAAATTATTTACTGGAACGCCCTATCATGATAAGGGGCTGATTGACTTGACAAAATCTTCAGCGGAAAAACTTGGGTTTAAATTGGCCACAGGGAATTATTGTTGGACGTTGGGGCCCTCTTATGAGACACCGGCTGAAATCGTAGATATGCAGAGAATGGGAGGGGATGCTGTTGGTATGAGTACTGTCCCTGAAATTATTACCGCTGGTGAACTGGGGATGAAAGTTCTGACCATTTCTTGTTTAACCAATTATGCGGCTGGGATTTCACCCCATGCCCTTAATCATGAAGAAGTAGTTGATACAGCAAGAAAGGCCGGTAAAAAATTCACCAGCCTTTTGAAAAATATTATTTCTGAATTGAAGTTATAGCTTTAGTAGCCCGCGGCAGTATTTTCGCCTCTAGAATCTGCGCCTCCCCAATACCCTTTTTCATTAATCATAATTCCATTCGCTTCACCAATGTTGCCACGGAGTTTCATATCGTGTCCACGAGATTTTAAATTTTTGACTACATCACTTGATAATCCGTACTTTTCATAAAAAACCATATCCGGTAGCCATTGTGAATGGATTCGGGGAGATGAGACCGCTTCTTTAATATCCATACCATGGAGTGCAACATTTAAAATATTTTGAAAGACGGTTGTAATGATAGTTGCTCCCCCTGGCGTACCGAGGACTAAAAAGGGCTTATCATCTTTCAATACAATCGTAGGGGTCATAGAACTTAAGGGCCGCTTTTTAGGTTCAATTGCATTTGCTTTATTTCCTATGAGACCAAATACATTTGGCACGCCCGGTTTACTTGAAAAATCATCCATTTCATTATTTAAAAGGAAGCCTGCGCCAGTAACGGTAACACCATTACCATAACCCCAATTGATTGTTGTTGTAACAGAGACAGCATTCCCATCTTTATCTACCACAGAATAATGGGTGGTTTCTTCACTCTCTTTTACAGGGCCATCTCCATGTTTTACATCATCGGAGGGTGTTGCTTTAGCAAAATCAATATTTTTTATGCGGTCTTTTGCATAGGATTGAGAAACAAGCATTTTAGTGGGAACATTCCAAAAATCGATATCACCTAAATGTTCTGCACGGTCAGCATAAGCGCGACGTTCAATTTCTGTTAGAGCATGGATATAATCTGAGGAATTAAAACTCATATCCACGGAAATATCCGCAGGCAAATTTTTAATTTCATTTACCATGTTTAACATTTGCACCAAAAGGATACCACCAGAACTGGGTGGCCCCATAGAAATAATATCATATTCCTCAAAAGCTCCAGCGATAGGATCTCTATACTTAGAAATATAATTTTCTAAATCTTTGTGGGTAATCCAGCCATCCACCGCATCCATTTCCGCCACTATTAAATCAGCAGTTTTTCCTTTATAAAAACCATCTGCACCATATTTTGCGATTCGTTTCAACGTTTTGGCTAAATCCCTTTGGACAAATTTATCCCCCACTTCCCATTCCCGATCATCTCTTGTAAATATCCGTTTTGTCTCGGGATGCATGCTTAAACGGGCCTTATTCCTATTAAATCTTTCTGCTTCATAAAAGGTGAGCTCAAATCCCTTATCAGCGAGTTTGATTGCCGGTGCCATCAATTGTTTTAACGAGATTTTTCCTGAACCATGGTCCCGCCAAGCTCGAAGTAAACCATCGACAGAACCCGGGACACCAGAAGCAAAATGACCATTTAAGGATTTTCCTTTAATAATATTACCTTTATCATCTAGGTACATGTCTCTATGGGCATTGGCTGGGGCCATTTCTCTATAATCGAGTGTAAAAGTTTTTCCATCAGCAAAGCGACTGACCATAAATCCGCCACCACCAATATTGCCATTCGATGAAGATGTGACTGCTAAGGCAAAGCCCACCGCTGCCGCTGCATCAACGGCGTTGCCGCCCATTTTCAGGATTTCAATCCCCACTTCAGACGCTTGCCGGCTGGTGGAAACGACCATGCCATTCTTCCCAAAAACAGGGAGAGGGTGGGATGAATATGCTATTGTGGCCATTCCAATAACAATACTGACAATACTTGATTTTAATTTCATTGGGATATTCTTTTTCTTTATTTTGATATCTTTAATTAGTCTTTTAGAGTACGGACTTTCCCTTCGCGTCTTTTATCAGCTGCCCCATCTAATCTGTTTTGTAATACAACGATTAAATGTATTCCAGAGACTTCACTCTGCCGAAAGTCTACAACATTGTAGCCATTTTCTTTTAAGGTTTGAGCAATTTTTTCTCCCTTGGCAGAAGACATTTCCACTTTCACTTTTTCTCCGCGAGCAACTATATTGGGAAAATCAACTGCTGCTTGCGCGTCCAAACCCCAATCAAAAATGCCAATAATCGTTTTAGAGACATAGGCTGGAATGGAATTTCCGCCGGGTGATCCAGTAATCATTAATAGATTATCAAATTTATCAAAAACCATAGTGGGAGACATAGAAGATCTTGGCCTTCTATTTGGCGAAACTGCATTTGCTACAGGCGAACCATCTTTTGGAACATCTCTTGAAAAATCGGTCATCTCATTATTTAATAGAAATCCAGCGGCCCATCTGTGAGAGCCAAATGCACTTTCAACAGTAGCGGTCATTGAAACTGCATTTCCCTCTGAATCAATGATTGATAAGTGAGTTGTTCCGGCAGCTTCTTCAGTTTTGTCTCTACCCCATGAGGGTATATTCGCCAAAGTATCAAAAACTGCTGATGGATCACCATGGAAAGGTAATTGATTTGGCCTAAATTTTTCACGAGCTCTATGTCTTAAATATTTTGGATTAATCAAAGCATCAATAGGAATATCAACTTCATCAGGGTCACCAAAATAATGATCTCTATCGGCATAAGCCAAGCGCTGTGCATCTACAAAAGCAACGACCTTTGTAGATTGGTCATCACCGGGTTTAATTAGATTATTATATAATCCGGCTATCATGATCTGTGCAGCACCTGATGAGGGCGGTGATGTGGTACAAATATTCATATCTTTAAATGGGCCACAAATAACGGGTCGTATAACGGTTTTATAATTTATAAGATCAGAAAGTTCAAGGCTGCCGGGGCTTGGTTCGGCTTGTACCGCATTAACGATTGCACTTGCAATTAGACCAGAATAAAATGCAGACGGTCCCTCTTTTGAAATACGTCTTAACGTTTCTGCATATTGAGGATTTTTTAAAATATCACCACTTTTTAGTGGTACACCATTTGGGTAAAAATAATCTTTTGATCCTCTATTGATTGAAAGTCTGCCACGATTTTGGGCGAGGTCAATGAATCCTGCCAACCGAGGAGAAACTACAAAACCATCCTCAGCAAGATTTATTGCGTATTCAAAAAGTTTTGACCAAGGTAACTTTCCTGATTGTTCATGTGCCGTAGTATATAAAGCCACTGCGCCTGGAACACCCACCGCTTTGCCGCTTTGGCTAGCTTCAAGGAATGGCATTACCGTATCCCCATTCATGAACATCTCAACGGTAGCTTTTGTAGGAGCCGTTTCTCTACCATCTATAAAGGTTAAGGATCTAGAGTTAAAATTATAATTGAGCATAAATCCTCCGCCGCCAAGTCCTGAACTTTGAGGTTCAACTAGGCCCAAGACTACATGTGCAGCGATTGCCGCATCTACAGCACTTCCACCTTTTTTTAGAATTTCAATTGCCGCATCTACAGCATGTGGGTTGGCGGCACTTACCATAGCGCCTTTTTCCCATATTAGGCTTTTACTATTATATACTGATTTTTCAATTTTCAGTGAAGTGCAAGATAGTAAAAAGATTAAAAAAGAGATGAATATTTTTTTCATGTTTTCTTGTTATTGTTTTTGAAGAGATAAAATGTGTGGGAAATTAAAACGAAACATGGTGTAATCTGAAATCGAATTTATTCTTCAAAATTTTAGGGACGATGTTTCAGGACTTTTCCCGGTAGAGAGTCAGTCCATGTTCCGTGATCAACGGCAATTTTGCCATTAACGATAACCCAAGAAATTCCCGATGGATATTGGTGGGGATTTTCCCAAGTGGCATTATCAATAATTGTGTTGGGATTGAAAACCACTAAGTCGGCCCAAAAGTTATTCTTGATTTGGCCACGATCTTTTAGTCCTAAAACATCCGCTGGGAGTTTTGTCATTTTACGAATTGATTCAGGGAGTGAAATAATCCCCTGTTCCCGGACGTATCGACTTAAAACCCTGGGATAAGTGCCATAACTTCTTGGATGGGGCTGTGCTTTGCCAAATTCAATTGTGCTACCATCTGATGCATGCATCACAAAAGGATGTGCCATAATCCGTTTTACATCCTCTTCATTAAGGCAATGGTAAATGCCCGATCCGCCTCCAGCATATACTAAATTCATTAACACTTCGGCGGCATTTTCAGGCGTTGGAGGTTTACCTTTTAGTTCAGTGATTTGGGCCAAGTTCATGCCATTATAATCTGTATTGGTAGGATAGTTAGCGATTACGATACTGGCCGGATCGCCACCGCCGCGGTCATAGACAATATTCCAAACAATGCCATCCTTGACCTTTTTCCGTTGGATGGGGTCATTCAATCGTTCTTTTAATTTTTCCATACCGCCGGCTAAGGACCATGCGGGGAAGACGACTGTTAATGTGGTGCTAGTGGCGGTGTAAGGATATTGATCTACCGTTACATCAATACCTTCGGTCCGCGCCAGGTCAACCAATTCTAGTGTCTTTTTACTTTTGCCCCAAGTGGATTTCCCAACTGCTTTGTGATGGGAAATCTGTACCGGCAAATCCGAACGTCGACCAATATCAATGGCTTCCTGTACTGATTCGAGTAGCCCGATTCCTTCCTCTCGCATATGGGTGGCATAAAAACCACCATTCTTGGAAACAGTGGATGCAAGTGCCACCACTTCTGTCGTATTGGAATAGGCACCAGGGATATACTTCAATCCAGTAGACAACCCAAAAGCACCTTCATCCATGGCTGATTGAATTAATGATTGCATTTCTTCTAATTCTGTTTCCGTAGCCAACCTGTTTTCAGTACCCATAACCTCTTTTCGCACAGTATTATGTCCTACCAAAAGGGCAAGGTTGGGCCCGATTCCGATTGCTTCAGTTTTGGCAATAAAATCGATAATGGGAAGGGGGGAGCTTCCGCAGTTACCGCCTACCATAGTTGTAACACCTTGTTGAAGGTAATTTTCTACACTGGGAATTTTGGGACTTTTCCGCTCGGAATGGGTGTGCATATCGATGAAACCGGGAGCAATGATCAATCCGGTGGCATCTAGAATTTGAGGTGCTACTGCGTTGGGTTGGTCTCCTACTGAAATGATTTTCCCTTCACGGATATAAATATTAGCTTGAAAAAGTTCACCACCAGCGCCATCGGCTACTTGACCATTTTTGATTATAATATCATAATTAGGCGCCGCACATGAAATAAGGAGTATAGATAAATAAGATATGAAGGATTTCACTTAATCCGCTTCCGTTTCCATTTTACTGTGTAGGGGAGGATGACCATATAAAGGCCCGTGATCCAAAGAGTCAAAAGGATAATGCCGGAGGGGAGGAAGATCCATAGTTTTACTTTTTCATGAAACCAGGACCCATCATGGATAGACTCAATTAAATCAGAACGGCGATAAGCCACATGGAGAACTTCACCCGTATGGGTATCCACTTGGACTTCCCAACGGTTTTTTCCCCGAACCTTCACAACGCCCTTTTCAACGCGAACATCCAATCGATCTACATCATTCCAGGATTGAATTTTTGCTTCTTCCACTGATTGAACCGCAGCAAGAATATCATCGAAAGAGACAGAAAAATTATTAGATAGGCCGCCTGATACTGTGGGTGGTTGAATCCAATTAATTTCCTTTTTTAGCTGAAGGAATATTCCTGAAGTGAATATAACGGAAACGGGTAGGAGAATTACAAAAGCGCCCCAATAGTGAGTCTTCCTCGTCCACTTATTCCAATTAAATCTTTTTTTCAATTAATAATCCTCATTAAACAGTCGAGGAAATTATATTGGTTAGGGGTATAAAAAAAGCGCCCTTAGGCGCTTTTAATCAAATTGTTGAATGAGCTGGTTGCATTCAACCATTGTATCCAATACAAGAAGAAGAAGAAAATCGCCGTCCTTTGCCCAGTCCAGCGCAGCCTTTACACCTGTCAGATTATCCGGAAATAATTTAATGGATTTATCTTCCAACCCATGAGATAAAAAAGCATTTTTAAATACATCAGGAACTTCACCCAATTCTCGGCCCCGGAGATATGTTTCACTCATTTCTGCAATATGAACTCGATCGGGGTTCAAGGTCATAGCTTCATTCACGAAATTTTGAATGTCCAAATTGCTACGGTCACCGGCTTGGCTCATAAGAATAAGTTTTCGTTTTGCTTTGAATCGCTTTGCGACATCTATTAAAGCACTTACACCATGGGGATTGTGGGCAAAATCCATAAGAATAGATACGCCCTTCTTCTCAAAATAATTTCCCCGCCCAGGGTTATTTTCAAAAGAATTTGTGAATTTTTTTAACCCTGATAAAATAGCATCATTATTGATATTCAATGCTTTTGCTAGGCAGATCGTACCCAAACAGTTTGCAATATTATATCGAGCTGTCCCGTTCATGGTAATTGGGATATCTTTTACATTCATGATTGGGGTAGAAGTCCCATTCTCACTATAAAATATTTCTTCTCCATCTAAAAAGGCGGCTTGGCCACCAGAATTTATATGGTTTTGAATTTGAGGGTTTTCAGATGTTAGACTAAACCAACAAATATTTTTTGAAATGGTTTTTGAAAAGGCAATGATTGCATCGTCATCACCATTTAAAACAAGGGTCCCATTTTTGGCCAATCCTTTGCTTACGATAAATTTTGTTTGTGCCATTTCGGCAATCGAATTCACACCGTAATCACCAAAATGGTCTTCGGCGATATTTGTAATAAGGGCCGCATCCACATCATAAACAGGGAGGCCTCGCCGTAAGATTCCACCTCTCGCGACTTCTAAAACGGCTGTTTCTACTGCCTTGTTTCGCATGGTAGATCGAGCACCTTCAGGACCAGAGTAATCGCCTTTTTCAATCGTTTCCCTATTGACACGAATGCCATCGGTCGAGGAAGCACCAGCTTTTATTTCCGCTTCAGAAAGGATGGCTTCCATGAGGCGAACGGTTGTTGATTTTCCGTTTGTACCCGTAACCAAAACAGATGGTATATCATGAACTGAATCCCAATTAATTTGATTGGGATGGGGTATTGCATCTACATTAAAGGATTTTACACCTGTGCCTGAACCCACTGAAATGATTTCATCAGACTGTAAGAATTTTATGCCATGGTTTATTGCCGCATCTCTCAAACCAAGAATCATAGGATCTAATTCCTCATTAATGAGTTCCCCTAGCTGCGAAACTTGGTCATCAAACAAAAGCTTATTTTCAGGGCGGGAAAAATTAAATGCCGATTCGTTTACTTCACAGGCCGCATAAAGGGCATCAATGGGAGCACTCATGAAAAGACTAGCACCACCATCATAAATTCTAAATTGGGTGATTTCATTTTCCCATCCAAGGGCTGAAAGAAATTGTTGAATGGACAATTCCCAATCTGAGATCATTTGATCAACTTTATTTTCAGAAACGTCAACCTCCAACATGGCGCCGGATTTTTCTGTGAACAGGCTGGGGCCTGTAATTCTACGGGAGTCGATGAGATTCATTTAAGCGGTAATCTTGAAGAAGATAACCAAATTATCTCCCTAAGATAGGGAAAAAAAGATTGGATTGCAAAATAGAGCCCTTTTACCATCTCCCCTATGTAGGGGAGAATTGCATGCCTGCCGGCAGGCTGGAAAGAGGGGTCAATAAAAATAGGTATAAATTTAAATTTCATTCGACGAATTAATGCCGATAAAAAATCAGTCTGACTCTTCTTTGGCCAAACGAACACCTCGTTCATCGGAAATGATGGCTTGTCCTTCATCTAAAGAAAATTTGGATTCATCCAGTTGAACGCCGGAAAAATTGCTGTCTCCATCGCTATTCCCCGATTGGCTTTCACCCGATTCAAAATGGATAATTTGTTTCCAGCAGCGCGTAATTTCATCACCTAAAATAAGGATTAGGTCACCCTCGATTCCCAAATTCAATGCGGCCTGAACGGCATTTTTTTCATCGGGAACGATATCGATGTTTTTGGTATTAATGCCCGATTCAATCAAAGCAGCCTTCATGATTTGAGGGACTTCGTCAACGTCGCGTCCACGACGACTGTCGTCTGCTTTGCAGATAAAATGGTCAAAATGATTGGCGGCGATCTTTGCGATTTCCTGGATGTCTTCATCTCGGCGGTCACCTGGTGCAGACAGAACAGCTATCCGTTTTCCGGAAACATCCAATCGGCTAACCAATTCAGAAATGGCTGTAACAGCGGCGGGATTGTGGGCATAATCCAAAATCACTTTAAATGGATGTTCCTCAAAAATATTCATTTTACCCGGAGCCTGGAAGAAGGACTGGTTAAAAGTTCGCAGCCCGTGACTAATGTCATCCAAATCCTTGCCGAGACTAAAGGCCAGCGCGGCGGCAAACATGGCATTTTGCACATTATGAACTGCTTTGCCCTCTAAAGTAGCGGGAATTAAATGGGTCCATAATAAGGGGATATGGGCGCCTTTATCGTAAAAAGTAATCATATCTCCATTAATCCCTTTTTCAAGAACTACGGCGCGACCGCCGGCTTGAATATGCTGTTTTACCAACTGGTGAGCTGGATTCATGGTCACATAACAGAGATGTTCAGCTTTGGTGTAATCTGCCATTTTGAGGCAGTGTTCATCATCCGCATTGAGGACGGCCGTGTCTGTTGCTACTTCGACAACTACCCGTTTTACTTCTGCCAATTGTTCAACTGTATCGATGCCGCGGAGGCCCAAGTGATCTGCAGAAACATTCAAACATGCAGATACATCACTTCTTTCATATCCGAGTCCTGATCGGAGTAACCCACCCCGCGCAGTCTCTAAAACAGCCATATCTACATCAGGATCCCGGAGTACCATTTGGGCACTTTGGGGACCGGTCATATCACCTTTTACCGTAACATGTCCATCAATATAAACACCGTCTGTTGTAGTGTACCCAACCGTATGGCCTGCTGTTTTCATAATATGAGCCAGCATCCGTGTGGTCGTTGTTTTACCGTTAGTCCCGGTGATGGCTGCAATGGGTATGCGGCTCGGGGATTCAGCAGGAAAAAGCATATCCATAACAGGGCCGGCAACATCTCGAGGCTCACCTTTGCTGGGAGCGACGTGCATCCGGAAGCCCGGTGCTGCGTTCACCTCCACAATGGCACCTCCGATACTTCGGTGTGATTGGGTAATATCATCTGTTAAAAAATCAACACCACCCACATCAAGGCCAATTGCTTTCACTGCTCTTTCAGCCATTGAACGATTGTCTGGGTGAACCACATCGGTTAAATCTATGGCTGTACCGCCGGTAGATAAATTAGCTGTGGAGCGGAGATATAATATTTCATCTTTTTTCAGGATAGTATTAACATCATATCCTTTGGCTGACATTAATCGTTCTGCCTGTTGGTCAATCTGAATTTGGGTAAGAACTTTTTCATGGCCAATCCCACGGAGCGGATCTTCATTCACAATGCCTACCAATTCTTGAATGGTATGTTTCCCATCGCCCTTTACGTGGCCGGGGACTCGTTTGGCAACGGCAATCAATTTTCCATCTACCACCAGCATTCGATGGTCAAATCCAGTGATAAAACTTTCGACTAAAACGCTTCTACTTGTACCTCTCTTTTGTGCCTGTTCAAAGGCTACTTCTACTTGTTCATCCGTTGTTAAATTTATAGATACACCACGGCCGTGATTGGCATTCAATGGTTTTAGCACTACGGGGTAACCGATGCGGTTTGCTTGGCTAATGGCCTGTTTTACACTGTAAACCAATTTTTGAATAGGTACTGGAAGGCCCAAATAATTCAATAGTGAATTAGTATCATCCTTGTCGCTGGCAATTTCTACTGCAATATGTTTAGTTTCATTAGTAACGGTGGCTTGTATGCGCTTTTGATATTTACCATGGCCAAATTGCACAAGACTATATTCGTTTAGGCGCAGCCATGGGATGTCTCTTTCTTCAGCTGCTTTTACAATGGAACCGGTACTCGGTCCGAAATCAAACTTTTGCGCATAGCGGATAAACTCATCTCTCGCCTCTTCAAAATTAAAATCAGCTTTAACACCATTAATCTCGGATTGTAATTCTTTCGGTAATAAAGACAGGATTAATGTGCGTGCAAGTTCGCTGGCCTCACGGCCAACATTCCGTTGAAGGTATTGAAAGACCATATTGTATTGACCTTTTTTACCTGTAGAACGGGTTTTGCCAAAAGTCACATCAGAACCGGCGATATTTTGCAATTCAATAGCAACATGTTCCCATACGTGACCGAGCCAGGTACCTTCATCTTCAGTCATCCTACGGATAAAGCCACCTTCTTCACGGAAGGAACAACCGTGCTCTTTCAATCCCGGGAGTGCTTCTACAAGTGCATTTGTAAATGGTTTACCTAGTTTCCTTGTAGGCCAATCTTCGAGAATTCCCAAGTCAATGACGTGGCGGATGACAGGAAAGCGGGCAAAAACATTGGGTCCGACGTAAATATTTGTTGATAGAATTTTCATATTAATATTCCTATTAAAAGGTTAGGACAGGGAATCGGCACTTTCAGGCTTGAGCTCAGGGATGTGGGGTGTGTGGGTGTTGAGGTTATAAAAATCGCCATGGGTAAGAATGTGGAGTTTAACCCCGGTGATGCTGACGGCTTCATTGCGGTCTGTTTCACTCATGTTGGAATAGTTAATTGCAGAAGGATCTATAACTGTAACGCCGCCGTCGCCCACCACTTCGAATGAATTATTTGGATCAATAAAAATAGCTGTGTTTTCATCAATGCCTACGCCAGTTAGAAAAGGACTGTAAGCAATGGCGGCCAGGATACGGCCGAGACGGTCCCTTTGGCGGAAATGTTGATCTACCACCACACTATTGGTCAGTCCCAATCCGGGACTTAATGAAACACTGCGAGGAGTCGGTGTACTTCCGGATCGGCCACCGGATATCATATGTTCCGGCATAATGGCGGCGCCGGCAGATGTCCCGGCAACGTGTACGCCATCGGCATTTAAACGGCGAATTAATTGGGCAACGGCAGTGCCGCCTAAAATGGTGGAGAGGCGGAGTTGATTGCCACCGGAAATAAAGATGCCTGTTGCTTCTTCTAAGATAGACAGATAATCGTCCCGATTGCAGTCGGTACGTTTAGTAATGTTTAAACAATGGACTTTTTTCACACCCATTCCCATAAATATATCCACATAGCGGCTACCATTTTCTTCCACTTTAGTGGCGGTGGGAATCACAACAATGGTTGCATCATTTCCGCCAGATATTCCAACAAATTTTTCTAGGATGACCGGGTCACGGCGTTTGCTTTCGGCACCGCCTATTGGAATGATATATCCTCGTTTTACTCCTACTGTGCCTCTAGATGGCGTCATTGATTTTTTCTCCGAAGTTCCTAAATAGTTTTATTGTATTTCACCGCGCAAATTTACGTTACTCAAAAGTGAAATAATTGGGTCAAAAAAAGCTCGGGAATGTACAAATAATAAAGGGGAATCCCGTTTAGAATTCCCCAAAAGATGTTAATTGTCAGAATTTGTATTGTGGGCCATTCTGCCCAAAGATTATTCGTCCTTATAAATCAGCGTAACAGGATTTCCGTCACTTTTGATATAGCCCCGGTACATACCTTTAGTGTTGAAGGGCATGGCGATATTTCCTTTGGCATCGATTGCAATCACACCACCGGAACCACCCAGTTTCCCCACTTTATCGATCGCTTTTTGGGAGGATTTTTTGAGTGAATAGCGTTTGTATTCCATTAGGGCAGAAATATCATGGGCCACCGCAGCGCGGATAAAATATTCCCCCGTGCCCGTGGCGGAAACGGCACAGGTTTTATTGTTGGCGTAAGTCCCGGCACCAATGATAGGCACATCACCTACGCGGCCCCAGCGTTTGTTGGTCATTCCCCCGGTGGAAGTACCGGCGGCGATATTACCATCTTTATCCAATGCAACACAGCCTACAGTGCCGTATTTTTCCTGCTCATTGGCTTTCATTTTTTGGATGGCCTTCCAACGACGCTCCGTATGAAAATATTTTGGATCCACAATTTCAAGCCCTTGTTCTTCAGCAAACTTATCGGCACCTTTGCCGGCTAATAGAACATGCCAAGTTTCTTCCATTACCTTCCGCGCGGCAGATATGGGATTCTTTACCGTTTTCACGCCGGCCACGGCCCCTGCTTTTAAGTCCGCACCATTCATGATAGCTGCGTCCAGTTCATTGGTTCCAGCGTTAGTAAAAACAGCACCTTTTCCTGCATTGAAAAGGGGAGAATCTTCCATAATATGAATAGTCGCTTCCACCGCATCCATAGCAGTGCCGTCTTCATTGAGAATTTTATATCCGGTCTGTAGCGCTTCTTCTAGTTTGGCGCGGTAAGCGGCTTCTTTTTCGGCCGTCATATTTTTGCGGGTAATTGTTCCCGCACCGCCGTGGATTACTAAAGCAAATTTTTCTTTTGGTTTTGCATCAACAGATTGAGTTATTGCCAAGAATGCTACGAATGTGAATGCAATACCACCTAAAATATATCGGATACTTTTCATAGATTAATTCCTCCTAGATGAGAGTTTGGCCAAGAGCCGTAGAATTTCTAGATAGAGCCAAATCAAGGTGACCAAAAGTCCGAAGGCCCCATACCATTCCATGTATTTTGGGGCGCCTTTTTCCGCACCCTCTTCAATGAAATCAAAATCCAGAACTAAATTCAATGCGGCGATGATTACTACGCCGATGCTGAATAAAATACTCATATTTGAATTGCCATGAATGATGGGGACACCAACGCCAAACATACCCAGCACCCAACTGATCAAATAGACAAAAGCAATCCCGCCGGTGGCGGCAACTACGCCAAGTTTGAAGTTTTCCGTCGCCTTGATAAGTCCGGAACTATATGCCAAAAGTAGAGCGCCCAATGTTCCAAATGTAAGCATGACAGCTTGGTTCACAATCCCGGGATACATGCTTTCAAAAAATTTGGAAATACCCCCCAATGCCAATCCCTGCAGCAGGGCATAAGCTGGTACAGTATATTTTGCCAAGTGATGTTTAAATACAGTTAAAATTGCAACACCAAGTCCGCCAAAAACACCAAGCATCATTAATCCATTTACGCGAGGATCTCCCAATGGCAAATTCCATGTGAACAATGCTGTCGTCATAAGAAGCAATAATGAAAGTGCTGTCTTTTGGACCGTGCCCATAATGGTCATGGTGGCGCCTGTTGTGAGATCAAACCCGGAAAAGGTTTTGGCATTTAACGAAGGGTTACCGGAGCGAAATGTTAAATGGCGATTCATGAATAAGCCTCCATGCTGTCGTTAATCGCATTCACCAGTTGATCCATGGCAACCCGATCTTGTTGTTGTGAATCGCGGTGTCGGAGAGTCACAGTTTTGTCCTCTATAGATTGATGATCCACGGTGATGCCGTATGGTGTTCCCGCTTCATCTTGGCGATAATAACGTTTACCGATGGAGCCTTGTTGATCGTAAATCACTTTGAAATGGGGTTTCAATATGTCCATAACTTCGCGACCCATTTCGGGCTGACCATCTTTTTTCACTAATGGACAGACCACAGCCGTCACCGGTGCGATTCGCGGATGGAGTTTCATTACTACACGGTTGTTTTCATCATCTTCCCAATAAGCATCAGAAAGAACTGCCAACATCATGCGGTTTAAACCTGCGGAAGTTTCAATAATGTATGGAAGAAAGCGTTCATTGTTCACTTGATCAAATACTTCCATTTTCTTGCCAGAGAATTCTTGGTGCCGTGCCAGGTCAAAATCGGTGCGGTTGTGAATACCTTCAATCTCGGACCAACCAAATGGGAATTCAAATTCGATATCCCAAGCTTCTTTGGCGTAGTGAGCTAACTCACCTTCACCATGTTCGTGGAATCGGAGTTTTTTCGGATCGATTCCAAGTTGGTTGTAAAAGGCTAATCGTTCATTTTTCCAATCCAACATAGATTGATCATCTGCTCCCGGTTTTACGAAATACTGCATTTCCATTTGTTCAAATTCTCGGGTTCGAAAAATAAAATTTCTCGCTACAATTTCATTCCGAAATGCCTTACCAATTTGGGCAATTCCAAAAGGAACCTTCAGGCGCATGGCATTTTGGGTGAGAAGATAATTAACATAAATTCCTTGTGCCGTTTCGGGGCGGAGGTAAGCGACATTGGCTGATTCTTCAACGGGGCCGATATGAGTTTTAAACATCAAATTAAACTGGCGCGGTTCTGTGAGGTTACCGGTAGTGCCGCATTTGGGGCATTGAATTTCATCCCATTTTCCTTCGTCGGGATTACCATCAAAAAGCTCATCGGCGCGGTAACGTGCTTTACATTGTTTACAATCCACCAATGGATCGTTAAAAGCGCCCACATGTCCCGAAGCTTCCCAAATTTTTGGATGCATTAAAATGCCGCTATCCAGCCCAACAATGTTTTCATGAAGTTGGGTCATGGCCCGCCACCATAGTTGGGATATATTATTTTTTAAGGCAATCCCTAAGGGACCGTAATCATAGACGGCACCGAAGCCGCCGTAAATTTCAGAACTTTGAAAAATAAATCCCCGCCGTTTGCAAAGGGATACAATCTTATCGATACTCATGATAGAGTGAATACTCCGTTATTTTTTTGTCAAATATAAGGAGTGAAAATTAGGGAATTATTTGGATAAATGAATGGTGGGAAATGATGAATGAAATGAATCATTTCTAGTGGCTTTCGCAATAATTCATAAGTTTATTATTGCAATCTTGTGGGAGAGGTTTAGTCCAATTCCTTCAGTTCTCGTTCTATCTCATCGCTGAAAGCTATGGAATCATCTGTGGGATTGACTGATGGAATCGTGCTATGCTTTGATGTACGCATATAAAGCAAAACAATGGTAAGCCCAAGTCCCGCAATAAATAAAGGTGCTAGCCAAGCGAAATAATTAAAGCCTTCTGCTTTGGGCACGGCCAAAACCCGTTCCCCATATTTGTCTGTAAAATAGTCAAGGATTTCAGTTTTGGTTTTTCCTGTATTCACCATACCGGCGATCTCGATTTCCATCTCTTTATTGCCATGATCGTACACCGTACCACTCCAGCAGCAAGTGGCCATGAGACTCTGCTCAACATCGATAATTAATTTATCTTTCTCATCGGCCCAAAGGATACCGATAAGAATCAAGATGGGGAAGAATCGTTTCATTTCTTTTTCTTCTTTTTCTTGGCAGCTTTGCGTTTCTTTTTTCGTGGTGGTGCTGCCCGTTTTTTGTCAATCAAAGCTACACCTTCTTCTAAGGTCATTTTCTCCGGATCTGTATCCCGAGGTAGGGATGCATTCACTTTTCCATCAGTAAGGTAGGGGCCATATCGCCCGGACTTTAATACTAAAGATTCCCCGGTAGTTGTATGGTCACCCAATGTTCGTAATTCTTGGGGGCCACTATTTCTATTTTTTATTAATTCCAGTGCTTCCGCTAATTCAATGGTTAAGGGAGACATGGTGGGTGGGATAGTTCCATTCTTACCTTTTCCGGCAGTAACGTAGGGCCCAAAGCGACCGTAATCAGCTTTTACATCCTCATCCGTTTCAGGATGTTTTCCCAATATTCTAGGTAATGATAAAAGTTTGAGCGCCATTTCGAGATCAATATCAGCCGATGGTGTTCCCTTGGGGATACCTTTACGTTTACTGGTTTCACCCAACTGAACATATGGGCCATAAGGACCATTTTTAACTAAAACCAATTCGCCTGAATTCGAATCTTTACCTAATTCCCGGTCTTCATTAATCTCTTGGTTCAAAATTTCTAATGCTTTTTCCACATTCAAATCGCCAAGGTATACATCATTGGGTACAGATTTACGTACTTCTCCTTGTTGGACGAAGGGGCCATATTGCCCAACGCGGACTTCAATGGGGTCACCATCATAATCCAGTTGAACGGAACATGCTTTGCCAATATCCACTTTATCATCCAGCATACCTTCTAATCCCACTTGGTTTTCTGAACCAAAATAAAATTCTTTCATGAAAGGAACAGCATCTAATTCTCCGCGAGAAATTGCATCGAGGCCATCTTCCATATTGGCTGTGAATTGACTGTCTACCAAAGAAGTAAAATGGTTTTCCAAAAGCTGGGTTACAGCAACACCGAGAAAAGTGGGTGTAAGTTTGCCCCGATCTCGAGTGACATAAGTGCGATAAACAATGGTATCAATTATATTTGCAAAAGTGGATGGGCGACCGATCCCTTGAGCTTCCATTTCTTTCACCAAAGATGCCTCTGTAAACCTTGCCGGTGGTTTTGTGGAATGTTCTTCTGCCGTTAATTCACTGCAATTGAGTGATTGCCCTTTAGTCATGTCGGGCAGGATAGTTTCTTTGTCTTCGGTAACACCGCTACGATGGTCGGTGCTTTCTACATAAGCGGCCATATAGCCCGGAAAGAGTATGACTTTTCCGTTGGCACGAAATTCGGATTTCTGATTTTCAATTGTAACGCCAATTTGTTTCACTTTGGCCGATGTCATTTGAGAAGCTAAAGTTCGTTTGCGAATTAGATCATAAAGTTTTGCCGCATCTTCATCGATGGCTGAGCGGACTGCATCTACAGAAGAAAATGTTACGCCAGCAGGTCGGATTGCTTCATGAGCTTCCTGCGCATTTTTAACTTTGGATGCATAAAAAATTGGTTTTTCTGGTAAATATTCTTTCCCGAAGCGGGATAAAATTTCATTTCGGGCCCCATTAATTCCCTCACCAGAAAGAGAAGTGGAGTCCGTCCGCATGTAGGTGATGAACCCTTGTTCATATAGGCGTTGTGCAGTACGCATGGTTTTTCGGGCGGAAGATCGAATTTTTCGGGCCGCTTCCTGCTGAAGGGTGGATGTGGTGAAGGGCGGTTTTGGGTGTGAGTTTTTTATTTTTTCTTCCACATCTGAGACTGTCCAAGCGCCGCTTTTTAACTCTTTAACCAATGCATCGGCTTGGGCCTTTGATAGGAGTAAAGCATCCTGTTTTTTCAATTCGCCCGTATTGGGGTCAAAATCTTTTCCCGTTGCAAGACGTTTTCCATCTACGCGGATAAGGTTTGCTGAAAATGGTTTTTCTCCTGAAAGAAGGTTCGCCTTTAAATCATAATAAAGGGCAGAATGGAATGCTTGACGAAGCCTTTCTCTTTCAACAATTATTTTCAGGGTAGAAGATTGAACACGGCCGGCTGAAAGGCTCACCTCTACAAATTTCATATTCTTTTTTAAAGTACTCCAAAGTACGCGAGAAACTTTATATCCCACTAGGCGATCGATAATGCGTCGCGTTTGCCGGGCAGCCACAAGATCCATATCTATTTCTCTAGGATGCTCCATTCCTTCCGCAACACCTTCTTTAGTGATTTCAGTAAACTGAACGCGGGAGAGTTTAGACTTATCTACCTCGGTGGCGATGTGCGCTGCAATCGCTTCGCCTTCCCGGTCAGGGTCAGTGGCTATTACAATTCGGTCAGTTTTCTTTGCCAGCGATTTCAATTCTTTCATGAATGGTTTTTTATCCGGCAATACATCTTCTATTGTAGCGAAGTTGTCATCAACATCTACACCCAATTCTTTTTTAGGAAGATCTTTTATATGGCCAACGCTGGCGATGACTTCAAATTCTCCACCGAGGTATTTTGAAATTGTTTTCGCTTTTGAAGGCGATTCCACTATTAAGATTGGTTTGCTGCTCATTTATATTTCGTCTATTTGTTTAATCGGCAGGAAATCCATTTTCCCACGCGCGTATATTAATGTAATAAAAAGTTTTATAAAGACAAAGAATTGATATGCTTAACCAATTCATTTATTTTTACTTGGCTCTGCTCTCCAGAGGATAAGTCTTTAACTTCTGCTTTTCCTAGTTCTAATTCTTGATCACCAATGATTATTGCAATTTGTGCACCACATTTATTGGCTTCCCGCATTTGTGCTTTTAATGATCGCCGTAATACATCAAAATCAGTTCTGATATTATTTTTACGCAAATCTTCAGCAAGTTTTATTACAGTTGTACGTACCGCATCACCGAGCCCCACAATATAAACTTGTGTGGTTTTCTCACTGGAATTCTTATCGCCCAAAGCTAAAAGGATCCGTTCCATCCCCGCAGCGAAACCGATTCCCGCGGTGGGCTTCCCGCCCAATGTTTCTACTAGGCCGTCGTAACGGCCACCGCCACAAATAGCATCTTGTGCGCCGAGAGCAGTGGAAGTGATTTCAAAAGTTGTTCTGGTATAATAATCCAAACCGCGAACGAGTCGAGGCGTCAATTCGTATGAAATTTTCATGGCATTCAACAAAGAACATACTTCTTCAAAGTGAACTTTATCTTCCACCGTCCAGCAATCAGAAATATTGGGGACGTCTTTCAGGATCTCAATTTCGTGAGGCGCTTTTGTATCGAGGATTCGAAGTGGATTATTTTCAAATCTTTTTTGACTGGTTTCGCTTAAATCATTGAAATGGGGTTTTAAAAAATCGCGGAGTGCATTGCGATAATTACTGCGACATTGGGGTGAACCAATGGAATTCAATTTTAAGGTAAGCCCGCCTAACCCAATATTATTAAAAATGGACATGGCCAATGCGATTACTTCCGCATCAATTTCTGGATGTTCCGAGCCAAAAGCTTCAATCCCAAATTGGTGGAATTGGCGGTAGCGCCCTTTTTGAGGACGTTCTCTTCGAAAAAGCGCATCAATATAATAGAGTTTATTGATGGGGCTTTGTCCACCCAAATTATGCTGGATGAATGACCTTGCTACTGGCGCTGTCAGTTCCGGTTTAAGGGTGAGATTCTCGCCACTTTGGTCTGTCCAGCTATACATTTCTTTGGATACAATATCTGTTTCTTCGCCGACTCCTCGGGTAAAAAGTTCCGTCCGCTCAAAAGCAGGAGTACGGATTTCTTTATAATTATAGTGCTCCATGGTGCTGCGAATGGCCGCTTCCAACGCTTGCCAGCGGTGGCTTTGATCCGGGAGAATATCCTGGGTGCCTTTAATTGATCGGAGAGATGTCATGTTTTTTTAAGAAATTTGTAATAAATATAGAGGAGAGATTACAACAGATTTAAATAAATTATTTACTTAACAATTTTAATATGGTGCCCAAGCCGCTTTAATTATAATCAGAAATAATATCTTCCAGCAAATTTTCTGCCTTTTCCTTAAATGGTTCGGGGATATACAATTTCACCGAACTGCCCGGGAGGCCTATTGCTTTAATGCCGTAGGCGGAGCTTAAAAAATCGCCTTTGGTATAGCATGGAATGTCATTTTGTTTTAACAAAACCACAGCCATGTCTGCCATTACAGCACCGCTGAAATCGGCGATGACTATCCAATTCATATTCTCAAGGTGTGCCGCATCAGGATCGGTTTTCACGAGGGTAACACCACAGTCGGCGCAAACGGTTATTTCTTCCACATATTCACTTTTACATTCGGGACAAAACATAAGAGGCCTCCATTGATGTGATTGAGTTTACAACTGGGCGTTGAAAAACACAAATTTCTAATATGGATTTCATCAACTATATTGATGCATGGATTAACTTAGTCAATCCACACCAAAACATAAAATCTATCGGTCAAAAAGAGATGGACGGCTAAAGGTGCCGCCGCGTTGTTCTACTTTTAAATCTCTCAAGTTTGGCGATTTTACATTCAGTTTAAAATAAAGTCCCGAAGCATAACCATTGGGTGTCCAATTGACACTCATTTCCCAGCAGTGTAGATCTCGGAAAACAGAAAAAGTATGGCTGACCAAATCCTGGTTGATTAGGTTAAAGCGGGCGTTATAAGTGACTTTCCAGTTTTCTGTCATTTGAATTGTTGAATTAGTGGACATCCAAAATGTCTTTTGTGGATTATTGGGGTTGGCATTGTTATAGGCAAAACTGAAACTGGCAGAAGTGGACCATAGGTCACCCGTATTCTTCTGGCCCGAATTACCTACACTCCCAAACCGTCCGAGTAAATTGGCGCCATCCATTCGTTCTTCAGTTTCGGTGGTGTCTTCTTCCGTCGTTTCTTCATCTTCAGGATCAAAAGAAAGACGCTTCCCGGAAAAACGAAATCCGGTGGAGAAACGGGCGTTGATCAGTCGTGGAGTTGGCACACCGCCTTTGGTTTTAAATGTATTGATACGCATATTTTTTTCTTTGTCAAAATCGTACCAATCGTGGGTCATGGAAAAATCAAGATTCAGTTTTCGGCTAATGTTGGCCCGAACCGATGAACTGATATTACTCCACTGAAATTCGTCTGCTACAAAATTTCGGCTGGTGCCCATGCGCCAGGAAAAAAGGTCCTGTTTTTTTTCTTTATCTCCATCCACGATCTTGGCTTGGAATACATTATTCATCGAAATATTCATGGATTGACTTTCACCTCTGGGAGTACCCCCGGCTAAAGTACCGGAGAAACGGTCAAAGTAAACCACTTCGCCATTATCCTGTTGAATAACCTCGTAATAACCCGGGTTGGCGCCGAAAACTTCTTTCGAAAAATCCGGTCGGAATGAATACCCAATGGATGGAGAAATCACGTGGCGGATAGAATTAATCTTGCCAATCTTGAGCGGAAACATTCCATAAATCTGGGTATTCATACTTACATTAAAAGAGCCCGTGGTTCGCGCCGCAAAGCCTTTCACTTCTTTTTGGATAACTTGCCCAGAAGTATCGATTGAGCCTGAATAGGAGCGGTTCACCCAATCAGATTTCAGTGAAATACTAGGCGACACATTGTAATATTTAAATATTTTAGAAGACATACTCATTCCAGAAGAATGAGACATGATATAATCGGAAAAAGTATTGGTCACTGGATTCTCATCTTTATCCATGATCCAGCGAAACCCAGTAGTTGTATCATCCAAAGAATAAGATTCAGATTCGTAATAATTTTTTTGGTTATTGTTAAAGCGGGAAGAATAATTATAATTGATATTGTTATACCATTTTTTCTTTTTTGCTTTGGTAGGGAAGAGGGATCTCTGGCTGTGGGTAAAGGCCAATTGCGGCAACGTATTGTTGGTAATATTCACTTGTTGCCCCGCCCGTGTTGGGTCGGAATAAAAGACTGAAGTTTGATCTATTTTTCGTTCTGCCATTAAATCTCTTCTAGAAGATAAATTGAAACTCAAACTATTCCGGGATTTGGGCCATCGTTTAGAGTAAGTAGCATTAGAAACTGCTTGCTGGTTCAGTCGTTGGCTTTGTTCAATTCCCGTTTGTCGGTTGTAATCACCACTGGAATAATAACTGGCACTTACTGCGGCAGATTGATTATTTCGCATACGTTGATTATGATTCCAACGAACAACATAATCACTTTGGCGATGCTTGCCTAAATTATAGATATCCCTATCCTGGGGCAAAGTTGAACCGGAGAAGCGTTGGCGTGTCTCTAGGTCAAGACTACCTGAATAGGCATATCGTTTAACATAGTTATTTCGAGAACGTAATGTGATTCCGTCCCTATCATAGAGACTCATTGTAAATTTTGAATCATAAAAATCATTGGGAGCCCAGTAATAACCCAATCCATTAATATAGCCACCCCAGCGGGCATCGGTTCCGTAAGTGGGCATAATCCAGCCGGAATGACGTCGACCTTTTTGATGAGGAAAAACACCAAATGGCAATCCAAAAATAGGAATGTTAGCAATGTAAAGAACAATGGGTCGGGCTACCACTTTATCTTCATTAATCATTTTCATTTTGTTCATTTCAAAATGGAAATGGGGTTCATCCAAATCGCAGGTGGTGTAGGCCGCATCATCAATATAGAATATATCCGTATCCTGGTTACGAATTTCTTTACCATGATAAAACCCATCCTCTGCTTTTGTAGTACCGCGGACAATTTTACCGTGGCGTGTTTCCAAATTATAAACGATGGAATCTCCGAACATGGTATCCTTTCCCGCTTCAATCATTTCCGGACGAATCACACCATAGGATGTATCTCGTTTCGATTCTGGTAATGCCTTTAAAAGATTTTTGCGCCAAGCCACATTGATGAATCCTGCTCTTAGGTTTATATCGGTATAATCTATGGTAGCATCCCCATGGAGATCCGTGTACTCATTGGCCACATCATAGTCAATATCTTGCGATTGATATTGAATGGGGCCATCCACATCGGCACCACTTGTGTCTGGAGTATAGGTGCCGCGCGCGCCGCCCTGGACAAATATTTTTTCTAAGTCATCTTCACCAAATCGCATGGTAATGGTATCGCCGGACGATTCATTTTTTCCTTGGTAAACGGAATCTTCAAAGATGTGGTAGAGGGTAGTAGCCATTCCTTCTAATCGCATGGAATCCAATTTTCCATCCACGAAAAATCCCTGCATAATTGAACCAGTCATATCATCTGAAAGGGTAAGTGAATCTTGGAAAATTGTTGTGTCTTTATCAACAATTTCTATCCATTCTCTAATCCCAGATGAAGCATGAGTGACGTGGGCCTCCTTTGGGATGAATAAACTTTTGAGTACATCTTCATCATATTCCAAAAAGATTTCTTTACCGGCAATGGTTTGTTTGTTGTCCACAATCTCTGGTTTAATGCGTAGGACCGTTTTGCCATTCTCTCGATCATAAATCGCTTCACCGCAAGTGGCCAACCGGTCTTCTTCTATGATAGATACGTTCCCTCGGGCAGCATAAGAAACACCGTCCACTTCCGGCAGTTTTATATATTCAATCCGATCTGCATCAATTGTTTGTTTGTCCTGGATGAGTGTGGCGCTACCATTGGCAGAACCGCTATCTAATGCTGAAAAATAAAATAGTGTGTCTGCTACCAAGCTGTAAGTTGTATCCCAAACGTGGGTATTGCTGTAGGCGATCATAATATCCTTGGGCGAATCCACAAACATGGAATCACAGGTGAGAGTCTGATCATCTTTTAGCATGGATACATTGCCGAATAAAAAGCCCTGTTCGGATCCTTTATTGAACCGGGCCCAGTCACAATTCATGACCATTTCACCTTTGTGGAAAACGACATTCCCTTTCAGGTATTGCATGGATATGCCATCAACAGTAATGTTTTCCAGAACGTCGGCTCGCTTCAGGCGCAGGCGATCATCTTGGGCGGTGGTGATTGAAAGGGAAAACAGGAAAATCAGGAGACCTGAATTTTTTAAATTTCTTCCCTTTGGGAGTGAGTGAGTTCTATAGGTGAAAAACCGCATTATTTAGAATAGCGTTTGGGCCAAATTTCTTTTAGCCGTTCTCGGATGTATTCTTCATATCCTAACTCAGTAGGGTTATAAAATGTTTCCTGCTTTCCTTCCGGAAAATAATCCATATCCACAAAATGATTGGGATGGTTATGGGGATAATTATAATCTTTGCCGTAATCGAGGGATTTCATCAAACCTGTGGGCGCATTTCGCAAATGGAGGGGGACGCCCGGGGTGCCTTCTGAGGATATCTTTCCCATAGCCAAATTCACTGCCATATAACTGGCATTGGATTTTGGCGCGGCCGCCAAGTAGGTAGTAACTTGCGATAAAATGATAGATGCCTCCGGCATACCAATCATATGAACCGCCTGGAATCCAGATGTGGCAATGGTAAGACCTTTTGGATCCGCATTCCCAATATCTTCTGAAGCTAGAATAATGAGGCGACGTGCGATGAATTCGGGTTTTTCGCCACCCTCTAGCATGACCGCCAGCCAATAGACTGCCGCATCGGGATCACTGCCGCGGACAGATTTGATGAAAGCGGAAATAGCATCATAATGGTAATCACCCGTTTTATCATATAATTGTGTTTTACTTTGTAGCGCTTCATTGAGGATTTCGATAGAAAGTACACTTTCCCCCCCAGCAAGACTGACAGCAAGTTCAAGCGTATTGAGCATTTTTCGGGCGTCGCCTCCAGCGGATTGGACCAGCATCGATTTAACATCTTTACTGATTTCGACTCTTCCCTTTGATAAGATGATGTCATTTTTAATAGCGCTGTCCAAAACGGCGTTGAGTTGTTCTTCGGTAAGATGCTTGAGGGTTAAAACGCGACAGCGGGATAGGAGGGGAGAAATGACTTCGAAAGAGGGGTTTTCTGTTGTAGCACCAATAAGTGTAACAACACCTTCTTCCACCGCATGAAGCAGGGCATCCTGTTGGGACTTACTGAAACGGTGGATCTCATCAATAAATAAAATGGTGGACCGTCCTAAATCACGATTGGCTTTTCCCTTTTCAATAACTTGTCGCAAATCCTTCACACCGCTGGATACGGCCGATAATTCATGAATTTCAGCTTTTAAACTATTGGCAATAATCCGCGCCAGGGTTGTTTTTCCTGTCCCCGGCGGACCCCAGAATATGAGTGAAAATAATTGGTCATTTTCTAATAACTTGGAAAGGATTTTTTGATCATCAACAAGATGGGATTGACCGATAAACCCAGACATAGTTTTTGGTCGGATGCGGTCTGCCAATGGCGGCAAGTGTTGATTAAATAAAGACGGTGTGGCTGACATAGTCGAATATAATGATTTTCACGTGGAGAAATTTACGGTAAATCCGATTAGCCAAAAGATGTAAACTTGGGCCCTTCAAATGGAGAACTAATATGAAATTAAAATGGCAAATACCGGCAATGGCAATTTTACTGCTTGTGGCCGGATGCAGTAAGGAAGATGAAGTGATGGATGGCGAATTGATTATAGAAGATATTGTAGTTGGCAAAGGCACGGAAGCGGTCAAACATAGTATTGTAACTGTAAATTATACCGGTTGGTTAGAAGATGGGAAAAAGTTTGATTCCTCTTTGAATCCGGGTCGGAGTCCTTTTCGGTTTACCGTTGGCGCTGGTCAGGTAATCCAAGGCTGGGATGAAGGAATATCCGGGATGAAAGTGGGTGGCAAACGCAAATTAACCATACCGCCGAATATGGGATATGGAAACCGCGATAATGGTACTATTCCAGCAAACTCTGTGCTGATTTTTGAGGTGGACTTACTGGTTGTAGAATGATTACACTTTGGTCTGTGTAGCAACAGAATTTTCTACAGTTAGGCAACCTCAGGAATTTTATTGGCCGACGAAATAAGAAATTCATATAGATCAATTTACAATTTGCCGTATCAATACACGGTAAGGGCAAAAGTATTGTTTGGACAAAAAATTATGCGTTTCAAACAATGGGAAATGGATCGCATTGCAGATTACATCCAGAAGCACGCCAACGGCGGACCAATCTTGGATGTGGGTTGTTCTACCGGACATATGATTGAAGTATTATCGAATCGGTTCGGTGCCCACCGTGTCCATGGGGCAGATATTCATTTAGATTCAGTTAAACGTAATCGTCGTGTTTTTGATCAAAATGAATTTCACCACATTCAAAATGGTTTTTTTAATGAAAATGCCGGTCGTTTTAATGCAGTGACGCTTATGCATGTTTTGGAACATGTGGATCATCCAATCCAAACACTAAAAGAAGTTAAAACACTTTTATCCGATGATGGTATTTTAGCAGTGAGTGTACCTATGGAAAGGGTCCGGGGAGATGCAGCTTTATTTGAGAATCTGCTGAATATGGGCCGCGGTAAATTTGTCAATGTTCATGTTCGGAAATACAACTATAATCGATTAGTGAATGAAGTAAAAGAGGCTGGCCTCGACATTTTAGATTATCGCTTTAATCACTCATTTATTCCAGAATCGAATCGGAAAAGATTCGCCAACCATAGTTTAATTTTATATACAAAAAATTCCCAATAAAAATCGGGACTTAATGCCAAAATAGACGGTCGTTTTTTTATCGTAATTTGAAAATATTTTTTTTGCCTTTCCCTTAAGTGATCGTCCAACATTCGGACTATCTTTTAATAAGAGTCAATTTTTCTTTAAAACACAAAATGGATGGAGTATTTATAATAAGATCAAATGTATTGATGGCATTAGTTTCAATTATAATTGGACTAACAAGTTGGAGTTGTGAAGATGATAAGGCCGAACCTGATCAAAAAGAATATTGCATTGTTTGGGATAAGATAAAAGTATGGACCCAAAATGACATAGGTACAAACCTTACGACTGAAGCCGGTTGGATAGAAAGGGTTGCAATAACAGAAGAATTGGTTGCTTCACTTCCTTCAGAATGGAAAGAAATTGGTGAAAAATATTTAGTGATTGTCCGTGCTCGGGCTGAACTTCTTGCTTCTTACGATTATATATCAATTACGGAATTGCCTGCAGATGTTCGTAGTGCTTTCATTTCTAAGCATTTTGATGCGCAACAAGAAGCAAATACATTAATAGATTTTATAAAAAGTGAATGTGAATGATTCTGCATTATACGTTTTAAAAATAAAATAAAGAAGTTTGAGCCAGTGATTGGATTTGAACCAACGACCTGTTCTTTACGAAAGAACTGCTCTACCCCTGAGCTACACTGGCGTACTTATTGTGCAAAAATTGCGACGGAAAATACGGTGGTTAATCCTGAGTTAAAATAAAATGTACCCTCACAACTGCGATTTATTTTATACCACCAGCAAATTATGTTTTTTAATGAAGTAATACCAAATGGCAGTTGAAATGAGAAGAATCACACCGCCGGTAAAGGTAGTTATTAGTGCAGTATTTACACCGTTTAATAAAATATGAGGTGCAATTTTTGATATGTCGGGAATTGCATTTAAAGCACTATTTACGCCAATCCAAGTAGCGAAAATTCCCATAAATGCGGTTAATATGCCCAAGAGAATAATGCCGTTTGTGTGGTAAGGTTCTTTCATATTTTTTACTGCAATAAATAATATTGCGGCAAACAATATCAATAGGACCATCATAAATGGTCCGCCATTTAGGAGTGATTGAATCATTTTAGACCTCTTTCTTTTAGTTGTTGAAAATTATTCATTCGAACTAAATCCATCATCATCGGCTCTGTATTCAAGGATGTCGCCCGGTTGGCAGTTCAATACAATACAGATTTTCTCCAATGTTTCATATCGAATGCCCCTGACTTTTCCATTTTTTAACAAGGACAAATTGGTCAGAGAAAGTCCAATTGCCTTGGAAAGTTGCGTCAGTGACATTTTTCGTTTGGCAAGCATCACATCTAGATTTGTAATAATTGGCATGGTAAGTTGAATGAATTCCTTTTATTTGTCGGTGGAGTATAATAAACTAAAATCATCGTAACAAGTAAAATATTTTATGTAATACATAAAATATTACTATAAATACATAAAACTCTAAGGCTGATAATATTTTGCTGTTCTGTAAGCACCATACACTTCACCACCATAAATGGTGACAGCCATTCCCACATAAAGTGGTGCAAAAATACTTTCTCTTTTTATCGATTTTACACCGGCACTTATAGACAATGCAGACAAAAGGAAACCATAGAATCCATCCATAGGTCTCCCTGCAAAGGCTCTACCCAATCCTGGAATTACCATGGATAACCCTGCCGCAAGAACCGGTGATTTAGGGGAATGAATTGTGGAATTATAATTAATAGGATCAATCAATCTTCCATCAGAATGAAACTGACCACCCATTTTTTGATGATAAAAAAAGGCGTTAGCATTGCAGCGAATGATTCGGTCAGACGTCATAAAAAGTCCTTTAACCGTGCCATGGGTGTGAATTGCTTGGGCACCATAATTGGAACAACTTGGTGCAAATTGACAATTTAAGGAGGACTCATTATAAGAAAACCGCTGCCATTTGGTAATTGGGTAGAGAAATATTTTTTGGAGTGGGGAGGTATCAGGAGCGCTAAAAAGTGAATCTGCCGGGTATTGTGCAAAAAGTGGAATTGTAAATAAAAGTGTTTTGATTAAAGGCTTCATTACTCCCAATTTTAGATATGATGGGACATGTAAAACCATCCAGATTTCGTCTAATTCTGGCCGTCTTTCTAACTGCGAGTATTTTTGCGCAAGAAAAAATACTCTATATTCTCCATACCAATAATACCAATGGGGCACTGGAAAATTGTTATTGCCCGGATCATCCCTTTGGTGCAGTTGAAAAGCGAACAGTTTTTATTAATAATTTTATCAGCTCCCATCCCAATTCAATTTTGGTAGATGCGGGCGATATGTTTACCATGACACACCAATCATTCAAAGATAGTCTTTTGGCTGAAGCCTATGGCCTTTTGCCCTATGATGCCATCCTCCCAGGGGACCAGGAATTGACCATGTCTCCGAAACAGATCAACCGCTTGTACGATATGATGAATATTAATGTGGTAGGAACAAACATTTTTTTAGAAGGTGTCGATAATATTATTGCCTCTCATATAGTTGAAAAGGACGGAATAAAAATTGCAATCCTGGGAATTATGGATCCATACGCTGTTAAGTATTATACCCCTGAACAAAAAGATCATATTGTGTTGAAGGATCCCGTAGAGGCTATTAAAGCAGAGATGGAAAAACTTGTGGACGGAACAGATATTTTCATTTTACTGACCCACCAAGGTGCGGATTTAGATTATGCCTTGGCGGATAAAATAGAGGGACTCCATGTAATTGTGGGTTCTCACAGTCAATCCCCCTTGGATAAACCTGAAGAAGTGAATGGTACTTTAATTGTCCAAGCCGGGAAAGAAGGATACTATGTAGGTATTGCCGAATTGATAATCAATGGCAAGGATGTAGTCTCAAAATCCGGACGGATCGACACGATGAAATTTGAAATGCCTGATGATGAACGTGTGATGAATTTCATTCATGAGTACGAACAGAAATCGGGCAGGATAAATCGACGAAAATTGAAAGAAAAAGAATAATGGATCAATCGATTGAAATGTTAGCATCAAATCCAATATATATGGCGGTGGCAGTTGTTCTAGCTATTATCATTTTACTGGGCGTCATTAAAAAACTAATTAAACTGGTTATGGTGGTGAGTGCCATTCTTGTTCTCTGGGTAGCCTATATGATTTATACAGGACAGGAAGTCAGTGTTGAATCATTGAAAGAAGGGGTGCAATCTGGAGTTGAAACCCTAAAAGGAAAGGCATCAGAAGCAGGCGAAAAAGCAAAGGAGTCAGTGGTGAAAAAAGTAGAAGAAAAAACGGAAGAAAAGCTGGGAAAAATTCTTCCGAAAAAAGATTAGTCCCTAGTTTTCAATAGCATCCAAATTTTATTTAGACATGAGTTTTTCATTGGCCACACGTAGGCGGCCAGTGAGCAATTTAATAATGCCTTCCATAATATCGCTTTGGCTACCCATTACTTCATAAAATCCTTCTTGTTCGATTTTAAATAAAGTTGAATCTTCTGTTACGGTTGCATCTGCTGACCGTGGTTCATCATCCAAAAGTGCCATCTCACCGAGGCAAGTGCCTTTCCCTAGCATGGCTAATTCCTGCTCACCTTTGTGAATTTTCACATTCCCATCCACAACAATAAATAGAGAGTCACCATAATCCCCTTCGGCGAAAATGGGTGAATTGGCATCGTACTGCACTTCATCAGTAATTTGGGCGACGCGGGATAAGTTCTCCGCCGGGATTGTTTTGAACAAATCAACGGATTTCAGAATAATTGTTTTTTCTAATGTGGAATACATGCTTAACTCAATAGCCTCTAATTTAAAACGTTCTGTAGGAATGAAATCAAGGTTCGTACCATTTTTTTGGATTCTTCTTGTAAGTAGTTCCTGATTAGCTTTTGATGCAGGAACATTATCCCAATCCAACCCTTGAAGTACCTCTATTTTTTCTGATTTTAATAAATAATCTAGAGCAATCACCGACTCCCATTTATTGGGTGAATAAACAGATTCTGTCAATTCGCTCTCAAGGTTATGAGGAAGATTCTTAAATTTACTGTGACCCACTTCGCTTCTTTCTTCTAAAGAAATTCTTTCAATGAGGGGGTTGATAATTTCTCGTTCTTCAAGGGAAAAAATATTTTCAAAAAATTCGAGTAAAAAGGGCAGTTTGGCTGGATCTCCGGACTTTACTGTATGGATATAAGTTTCAATTGGTGTGTCAGGTACATCCATGACACCAAGTTTTAATAAGGTCGGTAATGTGTTTTGAATCTCATTATTTAAGTGGTCGTGCATGAGGAATTTGTTATCGTCATCGGGGATCAATTTTATGGCTTCATTCAGGGCATAAACTTTACGTGCCATTGCCTGGATTTCTTTCTCAATTTCCGCCTTTTTATCTTCGCTGATTGAATGGGCCCGAGCTACGGCCAATAAGGAATCAACCACCTCATTATATACATCTTGATCTTCACGATTCAATAGCAATAGTAGTATATCAATTGTTTGGTCATTGGGGTATTCACGAAGGGTACGGATAATCCCAAGGCGAAGTTTTCGGCTTAAATTCGGAGATGCGATTAATTTTTGGAATTCTTCCATTATTAAGTCATCAGAAAATTTATTGAGCATCAGACGTGCTTGGAGGCTGGTTTTCGGAAAATTCAGATTAGAAATGATCGCCGGGACTAATTCGGGTTCATTCCGTTTTCCTGCAATCGTCAATGCCACGTTGCTAATCAAAGGGCCTTCATTCTCAAGAAAATGTATCAGTTTATCTTGGGGCAGTATACTATCATTATGAACCAATCGTTTTAAGGCAGTGGCTTGTACCAATTCATCATCACTATCCAGCATTTCATTTAGAATCGATTCAGCCCGCTTTGACGGCCCAGTCTCAAAATGAAGGATTGCTGCTGCGGAAACCGCACGAATTTTCTGGGACTCATTTGTAAGTAGTGGTTCCAAATCTGGCAATACATTTGTGAGCTTTCGTCGGCCCACGACCATAATAGCTTCTTCAGAAACTTCATCGTTTTTCTTCATTGCCTCAATGATATCATCATTGGATAATATGGATTCTTCATCCCAAGCCATGGATAAAATGCGTTTTCGAACTTCAACACTGCCCTCAAAAAATAAATGATTGATAGATTTTTTCCAGGAGGCCAAGGGTAATCCTTCAATAATCTCCAGTGCAAAAAGCTGCTTAATCTCATCATCTGAAGAAAGGGTTTCTTCAATCGTTTTCACCATAGCTGCGTCCTGAACATCTACATTCAAGTCTTCAAAATCGATCTGTCTTTTGGCAATGGCTGTCTGCAATTGCTCAACATATCCGGACTTCACTTTGATGGCGGTTAAAATCCACACCGCAATTGCACCAAGTGAAATGATACTTAAGTATTGGAGTGCAATAATTTTAACCAGAAAAAAAGTGACCAATCCTCCGAAGCCTTCTGATATGGATTTTACTGTACCACTCACTTGCGGTTTTATAGTTTTTCGAATATTAGCAGGAACGGGAAGCCACAGCAATTCCATTGAAGAAACGTTTATCGTAAACTTAAAAGTTTGATCAGAAAATTTGGCAATGCTGGCGCTCATAAGAATCGGAGCGATTAAAACTGACGTTACGCCTGCAACGAGGAAAAATGGTAGTATCAGCAATCCAATTAGGATACCAAATCTAGAAAGCACAGGGCCGGTGATAAAAAACTGCATTATAATTGAGGCTGCCCCGGCGATGGAGTAAAATGTGCCAAAGAATGAAACCAATTCAGCTTCACTGGGGAAAGAAGAACTAGCGATAATTTTAAATTGGTAATCCACTAAGGTAGTCACAACAGCAGAAAGAGCAACGATAGTTCCAATGCCTATTAAAAATGGATCCGGTTTCCCTTTTTTCTTTTCCCCATTTTTTTGAGAGGATTTTGTTGCACCTTTTTTAACCGGCTCCTTTTTGAAATATTGCATAGATTTTAGACCAAAAAAAGCTGCTAATCCCAAAAAGCCTGCCGCAAGAAACAATAATTCATCCGTACCAAAAGCACTAACAAATGGTTTAAGATTCATTCCTATAATCATGATAGCAAAAGAGCCACCACCACCGATGATACTGAACAGTCGTTTTGCTTGTTGTGGCTCGAATGAGTTACCTGCAAATGTCCAGAATTGGATCAGCATAATACCCACCACAACTTCAACCCATATATACACAACAGGAATTACAAAGCCTGTGATCATAGGTTGAACTAGAATTAATGAGCTGGCAAATATGGCACATGTCATGGCGAAAAGAACCCGCGGTGTCAATTTTTTAGAAAGGTTGGTATAGTAGGTGAGGATTGGGGCAAGCACTATAGCAACAGCCAAAAACATGAGGGGCAAAATAGACTTTTCAAAACGGCTTAAGAAATAAGCATCTCTTGCCGTTTTGGCTACCATGGCCATGGCTACGGTGAAGAAAGAGAAAAAGAAAAAGGTAAGGACCATTTTGGCCTCACCCTGTTTAATGTTAATAAATTTCTTTAAAAATTTCAAAGTGTGTTCAGTCAGATTCTAGCAATGATAGATTTGACTGTATAATCAAATCCACTATCGTTTATTAGATCCATAATTGAGCCAAAAAAGAAACTGAAAAAGATCAAACACAGGGCAATGAATGCAAATGTAATAATCAATAAAATTCCATTGATGAGGAAATAAGATCGAAAATGATCCATGGCATTCGTAAAACTGACGTCATCTTTATTTTGGATAGCAAATTGGAGGTGATTGGCCGCATTGGTTAACTTAGTTCCCATGACGATGGTTATGACACCCATGATAAAAGTAGGGATTGCAAAAAGCAGGATCGACAGGCAATAAATGGCACCGGTGATGATATTCATGATACCCACAAACTTGGTCCATTTCACCAGTTTATCTAACGTAATTAAACCGAACGAATCCAAATTGTAATTCAAAGAATTTTCATCATTAAGTTGATTGATGTCAGTCATGCTTATAATAGGTCACTGGCCAAATCAGCCAAATAAGACCTTTCTCCTTTTTCTAATGTAATATGGGCAAAGATTTTTTGATTGGTCATACGGTTGATTAAATAACTCAATCCATTGGACAATTTATCAAGATAAGGCTGGTCAATCTGGTTGATGTCACCGGTAAATACAATTTTGGTTCCTTCCCCTGCCCGGGTGATTATTGTTTTAACTTCATGGGGTGTAAGATTTTGGGCTTCATCTACGATGAAAAAAACTTTCTGAAGACTGCGGCCACGGATATATGCAAGTGGCGTAATCACCAGTTTATCTTCTTCTATCATTTCATTTATTTTTTGTGATTTAGGATCATTCCCTTTGAATTGGTGGCGTATCACACCCAAGTTATCCCATAACGGTTGCATATAGGGGTCAATCTTGGATTGAATATCCCCCGGGAGATAGCCGATATCTTTATTACTCAAGGGTACAATCGGTCTCGCCAGGTATATTTGTCGGAACTGTGAACGGGCTTCCAATGCGCCGGCCAAAGCCAAAAGTGTTTTTCCCGTTCCCGCTTTTCCTGATAGTGTGACCAGTTGAATCTTAGGATTAATAAGGGCAGCCAACGCAAAAGCTTGTTCAGAATTGCGAGGCGTAATGCCGTAAGCGGGTGTTTTATCAATCTTGTGAAATTGGTTTTCTATGCTATCATAAGTAGCAAGGGCCGATTTATGTTCATTCCTCAGGATAAAATTCTCATTGGGAAGGGGAGAAGTAACTTCAGGAATTTTATCGCCATCAACATGAAAGGGATTGGCATAAAGTGAATCGATTATTTTCGTTGGTAGATTTTCAACTGTTCGCCTGCCTGTATATATTTTATCGACGCTTTCAATTTTATCTGTAGTGTAATCTTGGGCTAAAATTCCCAAAGCCTTGGCTTTCATCCGCAGGTTTGTATCTTTAGTGACAAGAATTACGGAAGTAGTCTTCTCCAACTTTTGTAATCGCATGGCCGTATTCAGGATTCGGATATCAGGAATATCGTCGCGAAAAACTTCAATGAGATCTTCATCCCAGGTTTGGTTCACTACAATCCTGATCTTGCCACGATCCTGGCCAAGAGAAACGCCTTGCTTAAATAAATTGTCCCCTGTTATTTCATCCAAATCTCTTAAAAAGTCTCTGGCATGGAAATTGATCTGCTCATTACCACGTTTGAAATTGTCTAATTCCTCCAGAACTGTAATGGGAATGGCCACATCGTTTTCTTCAAAATGGTGAATACAACTTGAGTCATGGAGGATGACATTCGTATCGAGAACAAGGATTTTTGCTTTTTTCTTTTTTGGCATTTTAACCCCGAGTCTGTGGAATTTTTATGATACTATAGAACATATACTGTGATGAAGTTATTTGAGATTATATAGAATCACAAGACATGAACCTAAATTATCCTTTAATTATAAAGATTAGAGAATGATTAAAAAGTGTTTACTTTAATCCAAGAAATAGTTTACACTTTAGGTACGTTGTTTCCGAGGATAATGGATGAAAACTAACTATATATAATATGAGCGTTCTGTCTATAAATGTTATAAATGAACGATTAATGAAAAAAGTGGCACTTGCGGTACTAGCTTTATGCTTACTATCCTGTGGCGACAATATCATTGATACGGCAAAGTCTGTTTCTACCAGCAATACGGAATTCACCATTAATTTAAGTATTTCTGATGAAATTGTCCGCCTGGATGACAGTATCAAACTCACAGCAAAGGTTGAGCGTAAAGTCCATAAAGACTCCATTAGTGATTATATTTCAACAAAAATGATTATGGATCAAGTGGGTGGTTCAATTGACGTTCATGGTTTCACCTCCGCATCAAACATTATTGTTGCCTTGGATGATGAAAAGGGATCCACTTTTGAGGTGTTAGCGTTTTTCCTTCCAACATATAAATATAACAGTACCAAAAAAGAATATTATGACTTTAAAGAAAAAGGCCACGTTTCAGTGGTTTTTGATGGTATGTCAGTTTCCCTTCCTGTAAATATGGTAGTGCCCAGATGAAAAGACCATTCGTTTATCTATTTATTATTTTTTCTATCCTTATTGGGCAACAGCGCCCTCCTGCTTCTGTGAATAGACGCCCTCCGGCTAATATCCAAAAAAGATCCACCGTCGGTGCTTTAAATTCATTTAGGGATTTGGATTTTGAAGTAATTAAACTGAGTTATATCGAGACCGATCGCGCTTTAGCGATTTTAAAAACCTTAGGATATTCAGTTGTAGAATTCAAAGCGGGTAAAGGTGAAATTGCAGGCCAAAATAATTTTTCACCGCAATTTTTAAATAAGAATTCTGACTTGAATGCTCCAAATGCATTGCCGATAATAATTAAATTACCCGACACTGAGACCGTTTCATTAATTGAAAAAAGTAAAGCTAAATCATCGAGTAAAAAGTCCGCTTTGGGTGTGGATCTCGGAGGTGTTACTTTAGATAATACAACCAGTGGCGACCCCATGCAGCGCCTTTTGGTTGGTTTTAAACCGGGAGATTTTAATTCACTGGCAAAACTCATCGATTTGATCCAAAATAAAATTGATGTTCCCGCCAATCAAATTGTTATTGAAGCATTGGTTCTTGAATTGAATTCCGATCAATTGGATGAATTGGGAATTGACTTTTCAAATGCTGGGCAAGGATATTCGGCCACATTCCCACCGCCCCAAGGTGGTTCGATTTCGCCCTTCACTGTTGTACTGGATCGTACACTTTTGGGGAGCGCATCCAATTTCCGAGCAAATATTGATGCACTAATCAGCAACAAAGCTGCCGAAATTTTATCCAAACCTTCCGTACTCGTTTTGGATGGGCGTCAGGCGCGAATTCAAGTAGGGCAACAAATCCCAATTGTTAAAACGACCGATACACAGATTTCAACAACCAAGTCGGTGGACTATATCCCCGTTGGCATTGTTTTAAATTTGCGTCCAAGGATCAGTGAAGATGGTTCCCGTGTTACTATTCAGGTTGAAACAATCATTAGTGAAACGGAAGAACGAATTGGTGCGGCTACCAGTGGAAATGTGGAATCAGCGCCAATCATTAATAACAGGAAAGTGCAATCATTTGTTAGGGTGGCTAATAATACACCATTTATAATTGGTGGATTAATTAATAAAAAAACCACGGAGAATGAGGGTGGCGTACCGGTTCTAAAAGATTTGCCTATTATCGGTAGGTTTTTTGCAGTTTCATCTGAACAGACAGTAAAAAAAGAAGTTATTGTTGTTATAACGCCCCATATCATTACTGAGAGTGAAGACAATTTCAGTCGTGTCGTTCCTCAAGATTCAGAATTGTTTAATGCTTTTGGTAACCGTTCTTTTCCCAACTCTTACAGGATTCAACATTCAGATGTATTTGATTTAAGCTTTATTTATGAAAGTCCGGTATTTAAAGATATTAAGGATGAAGTAAATAAACGGGCTGAAAAAGATAAAACACTCATGGTTCGTGATCCCTATAAAAGTCTGATTGAAGGAAAAGTCCCTGGGGAAAATATTTTAGTCCGTCGAATGCTGATAGATGTAATCGAACGATTGGGGTATTACAAATACATTGATCCGGATAAAGTGATTTACTTCCTCGAATCAGTAGCTGATCCAGCTGGTTTTAAAGTGACCCCTTTAGCGAATGATATCCGAAATATACCGGAGGGACAAGCGCTTCAACTCAGTTATGCCATAAAAGGTAAGGCGACAGTAGCAAAACCATTTGTACGACCCACTGCCGCCGCCCAGTATATCAGTCTAACTGATTCATATAAAAATATATTAAAAGATTTAAATAAGCGTGGTGTCAATTCCGCCGATGATATATTTACTATTTTAGTCTCGCGGGAAAAAGATGAGCGGCGATTATACAATGTGTTGGTAATGAAAAAGGTTCTTGAGATGAATCCCGATTTTGAGTTAACCTTACAATACTTTAAACCAGGTATTGAAATTCTATTCCCATCACCGGATGTGCTTTTGAGCAACAATCATGTTGTCGATCGAGACGCAGCCAAATATTTTTATGAAGTGAATGATTATTACGGTTCATTTGAACAGGAATTCAATCGGTCAACGGCGGAATTGGGCCGGTTAATTCAAAGTAGGAGATAGTGTGAGCTCCATCACGTGATAATTTTTCAAAATAGAATAAGTTTCGGGACTTATGCGGGGAAATACTTGATCAGTAATCAAATAACTAACTCATCAAGGAGGATGAAATGAAAATAATCAAGTTAATGTTAACAGGGATAGTGATCTTGTCTTTTGCTTTGGCTCAAGACGGTACTCAAGGTGGTCCACCAACTGGTCCTCCACCCTGTGATCCAAATGCAACTTACTCAGAAGCCGATCCCGGCCCTGAGGGTGGTTGTGCAAACTATAACGACTGTAATGGCAATGGCGCCTATGACGTCGGTGAACCATGTGGCGACGGACAAGGGCCACCAGCTTTTGGCGATGTTGATGCCAATGGTGATGGTGGAATTGACCGGGAAGAAGCGCGCGCATTTTTTGGCCAGGATAAAGAAGGCAACGATGATCCAGGATTCGATGCTGGTTTTGATGATTATGCCGGAGAAGATGGCGTAGTTGATGAAGCAGAATTTGTAGCCGCTGCCGCCGACCAAGGCAATGATCAAGGTCAACCCACTTGTGATGTCTGTGGATATGCTTTCGCTGGTGAGGGTGATCATCATGGTCACTGTGATAAATGTGAATTCGTATTTTCCGGTGATAACGATCAACATGGTCATTGCGACCAATGCGATCATATCTTTAGTGGTGACGGAAATCAACAACATGGCCATTGCGGTCACGAAGGCTGTGACTTTGTAGGGAACTCCGATGAAGACTGGCAAAACCATCATCATGATGGCGATATGACAGGTGATATGACAGGTGATATGACAGGTGATATGACAGGTGACGGTGACCACCAAGGCCCTCCGGCACCAACCAACCATTGGGATGGTAACTGTGGAGCCATGTGCGAAGGCCATGGTG
>Ga0233427_10000104_pt1 | contig 111419 bp, 94 predicted proteins | sample SI_118_April2016_5_FD_179885 | JGI IMG/M metagenome (GOLD analysis project Ga0233427, IMG submission 179885) | Seawater microbial communities from Saanich Inlet, British Columbia, Canada - SI_118_April2016_100_MG | ecosystem: Environmental > Aquatic > Marine > Inlet | place: Canada: British...
GATATTGGTCTCAGAATTCTCCCATTCAAATCATGGGACTAAAAAGTGATACAGACCATCTAAAAATACAATGGCCCGATGGTTCTAAAACCAGCGAGCCAATAAAAGGGTATAAATTAACGGTTACATATAATGATAATTAATCGGTCATTTTCCAGAAAGCGATGCCACCTGCTTGTTTCCCAATTTCAGCTATAGCCACTTTTTCAAGATTATGTAGGTCAATAATTTCCACAGCTCCAGGTTCTTTTCCGATTCCTTCTACCGATACAAAAGCATAACGACTATCTGGTGAAATCACGACACCATGTGTTACCTTGCGTGAATTCTTCAACTTGGCAACTTCTTTCCCAGTTTTTAAATCCCAAACACCTGTTTTCGCGGCGCCTTTATAAGTAATAACTAAGTATTTACCGTCTCGGCTTACTTCACAATTATAAGGAGCTTTGTCAGTTTTAAAAGTTCGTACTACTTCCCATTTTTTAACATCAATCTCAACTACATTATCCGTACCGTTATTCACTACATAAATTAGATTATCATTCGGATGTGGATATACCCAAGTAGGTTTCTCTGGTGGCATCTTGTGATCCATCTTGGCCATAGCCATTTTTCCCATGGCAGCTATGCCCTTTTTATCTTTATTTGACATCCTTTTATTCTTACCCATTTTCATGTTACTATGATCCATTTTTTTCATATTGTGACCACTATGATCATTCATTTTGGGTGACGCTGTGGACATCGTTCGTGAAATTTGCATTGTCATTGCATCCATTTCATATAAAGTACCTGACATCATAGCAACAGAATAATGTTTTAGTCCATTATTTAGCAGTCTAGAGCCATGTGGCATAATGCCCGTTTCAACGCGATCAATTTCAATCATTTCTTCTGGATCAACAATAGAAACAGTGCTTGGTTCCGTATGGCCTCCATGTAGGTTGAAATTGACAATATATATTAAGCCTGTTGCATTCGATATTCCCATGGTTGCTGGAAATAAACCCAGCTCAATTCTGTCAACCATTTCATCAGTGCCAGTTTTGTATTTATACAAATGGCCGTAAGGAAGACCATGAGCCATTGATAAGTACCAGTAATCTCCATCAGGAGATACTGTTATTCCGTGCGGGCCTTCAATTTCTACAGGCCAAACACCGACAGGAATTCGTTTTTCAACATGTGCTGTTGTACCATCAAACCTGATAAGAGCAACTTCATCTTCAGATTCTGTAGCACAATAAATATAGTAATCTTTTGCGCATAATACACACATCATGAATGTATAAATTAGTATTGTTTTAATGATTCTTCTCATTTTTCTCTCTAATTTGTTCCTAATGGTTCATTATCTACTAATCGAACAGCCCATAAACCATTATTTAGATCGGCAAAATAAATTAACCCTTTATACGGGATTACACCCCAGACATTGGTTTGGTTAGCGGTGCTACCATCAGGATCAACACCTTTGAAAAAGGCTATTTCTCTGCCTTGTGCATATAAATTACCCATCAGTTCTCCCGAAATATCAACAATTCTTATTCCTCCATAATAATAACCAGCAAATAATGTGTCGCCTTCAACCCAGTGATTATGCGACCCAACCTCTGGTACCTGATAAATCGCTGTTTCAACAGGATTTTTTATATCTGTAAAATCAACGAAATGGAATCCTCCTTGATAAATTCTTTCTTCTGATCCAGGAACACTCTTTGCCCACTCATCGCCTGTAATAATAAAAAATTTATTTGTAGATTCGCTTTGAAATGGAAATGCTGCATGGTTATGTCCGTTTGGATCCTCTTTGCTACCTAATTTTGTTGGATTTCCTGGACTTCCTTGGCCTGCTAGTGCTAAAAACGGATTAAATTTATTTCTCTCTCTTGACTTTTCACTCTGCTTTATTCCACCCACATCAACCACATGAACACCATCGCTCCAATTAGATGAATAAGCAATTCCATTTTCTACCCAGACATCGTGAATGCTGTGTCCGGGGGTATCTAATTCATAAGACCCCACACGAAATGGGTTTGAAGGATCATTTATATTAATTATGTCATATCGTGTACCAGCGCTTAATGCATAAATATGATCTTCATAAATAAATACATTGTGAACACCGCCGGTTAAATTATCATTATATTCACTAATAATTAATACATTGAATGGGTCAGAAACATCTAGTATGACTAATCCATTTTTCCGATTTGATGCACCTTCTCTTGAAATAACGCCAACCCTACCATCTTCAGAAATTTTTACATCATTTACAGTACGCGCATCAACCTTTATTGTATCAATTATTACCATATTAGCTGGATCACTAATATCCCAAAAATATGCCTCACCATCTGCACTATGTGTACCCGTTACAGCAAAATCTTTACCTATATGTTTACCAATGCCTGCCCATACCCAAAGATCAGATGTATTGTGATTGGAAATGGTTCCGTGTCCTACAACTTCAAGTCTCTTACGTACATTTCTAGGAACAGCTTTTACTTTTTTGGATGCTGAAAATCCACTTGATTGAGCCGTTAAGGTATAAATACCAGGTGTTTCAGCCACAAATTTACCATCTTGGGTAATCAATCCAGATGCAGGTCGGCCAATACTTTCAGTTGATTGATTATTAATAAAATTATCAGTTTGACGAATTGCTTTACCTGAATAAGAATAAGTTATAGGAATATTATCAAGAACTTTATTTCCGCCATCTAAAACCATAGCATTTAATTTTATTACATCACCAGTTCTTATTTCATTCTCACTTATGTCTAATTTTATTTTTCTTGCTGGATTTTTTTTGGCTGACACCACTAAGGATTCTTCTAAATCATCTATTTTAGCAGTAATGATCGTTTTACCTGATTTTTTAATATTCAGATTACCAAAATTATCAAATTCAGCTACTTTCTTATTTTTTGATGTTAAAACAACGTTCGTATTCTCTCTGATTATTTTTGCCTTATCATAAACTTTAACCGCATAATTTACTGATGTCCCAACAAAAACTTTTTTGGCTGGATCAATGAAACTTATTTTTTCCAACGGTGGCATCGGCACATTAACTTTCATCCTGCTAACATTTCTTCCTTTTTTCCCATAGTAATAGGCCGAAAGATATAATTCACCTGCATCAAAGGCTTTAACATTAACCGTTGAAACTCCCGTTGAATCACTCATTCTTGGTTTCGCATCTAGTACTTTTCTCTGCCCTCGAATCATAAAAGTGCTTTTTACTTGATTTCCTTTTGAATCAACAAGCCTAATTAACACTGAGGCTTCCTCACCAATATTCAAGGAGAGAGAGTCAGGTTCGAAAATAAATTTCAATTTTTCCTTTTTATCTTCTACATTATCCTGAGCAACGCCAACATTAAGTAACAAAAAAATTACTGTAAAGTATTTCTTCATAATATCCTCCATATTATTACGGGGTTCCCAAATCTTTCTTTATATCTTCAAGTTTTATACAATAAAGTCCCGAATTCATATCTGCAAAATATATATAATCTTTATAAGGCTGTGCACCCCACACCATTGGTGCGTTGGGGATTTTACCTTTTTTATGATAAGGTAAATAATGACCAATTTCACGGCCTTGTTTATAAATGTCCCCAAGGAGTTCACCGGAAATATCTACAACTCGTAATCCTCCTTGATAGTTTCCAGCGATTAATATATCTCCGAAGATCCACAAGTTATGTGAGCCAGCTTCTGGAACTTCATAAATAGCCTCTTCTTTTGGGTTATCAGGATCAGAAAAATTCAAGAAATGATAGCCTCCCCTTGGGTTTGATGGCTGTCCTTTGGTAGCCAGAACGCCCCATGGGAAATTTTCATCACCTGCTATAATATAAAAGTTACCCGTTGACTTACTTAAAAAAGGGAATGCTGCATGATTGCGTCCAGTAGGATCTCCCATTGAAGCTAATTTTACTGGATTTGAGGGACTACCTTGACCTGCTTTTGCTAACAATGGGTTAAACTGCGACTGAGAACGATCAGCTTCATCAAATTTCATCCCACCAATGTCTACAGCAACAACGCCATCGCTCCAATTTGAAGAGTAGGCGATACCATTTTCAATCCAAACATCATGGATACTATGCCCAGGAGTATCCAATTCATAAACACCAACGCGAAAGGGATTTTTCGGATCATCAATATTAATGATATCATATTTACGTCCATTATTTACAGCATAAACATGATTTTCATATACAAATACATTGTGAACTCCACCTGTCATATCATCATTATACTCTGCTGATATCGTAACATTATATGGGTCACTTACATCCAATATTACAAATCCATTTTTTCGATTTGATGCCCCTTCTCTAGTAATCACTCCCACGCGACCATCTTCAGATATTTTTACATCATTTACCGTTCGCGCATCTACCGTAATCGTATCAATAATTATCATACTATCTGGGTTTGTAACATCCCAAAAGTAAGCTTCTCCATTTGAACCCCATGTCCCTGTTACAGCAAAATCTTTTCCTTCATGCTTATCCACTCCAGCCCAGACCCACAAATCACCGGTCAATACATCAGAGATTAATCCGTGCCCCACTAACGTTACTTGTTTTTTCACCTCTCTTGGAACAACTTTAATTATTTTCTGAGCTGAGTAACCTCCAGAAGATGCAATAAGAGTATATAAACCTGCTGTTTCAGCCACAAATCTTCCATCATCCGTTACTAGCCCTGCTGCAGGTAACGCAAACTCACCATAATCAGCTTGACCGATGTAAGAATAAGTGATTGGTGCATCCTCAATAGTACGACCACTTCTGTTTAAAGCTTTTGCATTCAACGCAAGCACGTCACCGGTTCTAATTTCTTCTGTGTCTATTGAAAGTGTCACTTGGCGTGTAGTATTTTTAACCACACGAACTTTAAAAGATTCCGTTATCTCCTCAACTGTAGCAGATACGGTGACGCGACCTGTCCGTTTTGTTTCCAGATTACCAAATATATCAAAATCTGCAACTGCAGTATTGCTGGATTTGAGCTTAACATCCGCATTGTCTCGTGTAAGCCCTGCTTCGTCGATCACTTCCACTGAAAAAGATGTGGATGTTTCTGTATATAGTTTACTTGGCATTTGATTAAATACAATATGATCAATTGGTGGGAAGGGGACATTGACTACGAGCTTATCCCGAACGCGATCATCGCGTTTAACCGTAATACTTTGAACGCTAAGTCTCAGGCGTCCAGGCTTATGGGCCTTGACGGTTACGGTTGCAATACCCGTAGAATCGCTCGTCCTGGGGGATACGGATAAAGCACGTCTCTGTCCAAATACATAAAATGAATTTTGGGAAAGATCTCCATCTTCATTGAGAAGTTTAATCGTGAGTTCTTTTGTCTCACCAACATTCAGTTCTATGGAATCCGCCTCAAACTCAAACTGAAGTTCTTCTACATTCTCATTCTGTCCGAAAACAATCGAAAACAGAAAGATCTGTAAAATAAAAAGTGTGTGTTTCATTGTATTAACATTCTCCTCTATAAAATCCTCAGTGGTAACGCCGAACAAATATACGTATAACTTTGTTGACCTAATAATAAAAATAATTTGATGATATTTATCGTAATCATTATCACTTTTTATTTGTTTACTTTCTTAATCGCGCTTTCAAAAAACGGGAATCAGGAATCTCCGTATCAAACTCAATTTCTTCTATTATCCATTCCGTTCCTTTGCTATTCCGTTTAAGCTCATCCTTAAACACGAATCTCGATGGGAACCATCTGTCCTGAACCTTTTTTATGCCGTCCATGGTGGATGTTTTTAAAAGCTTGCCGCTTTTGGCATAAAGTTCCTCTTTCATAGGGAGCAGGTATCCCTTATCGATCCATGCCCTGCGCATGGGATAGGACAATCCTTTCACTTTTGCCTCCAACAACATAATCCAATGATCTCGTCCATCGATCTCTACTGATCCCTCCAATGTGGCTTCATAGAGTTCCATCAGGGGGCGGTCTTCCATCATATCGTTGTAGGACATATCTGAACCCATGACCGATTGCCGGAGCATATGCCCGGAGATTTGGATCATCCGATCTGTCTGGGGCGAGTAGGTCCAGAGTTTATCATTCAACTTGAGCATTTTTGTCCCTGCTTCGCGAGGCGGAGAAAGGTATTCAGTAAACGCCTGATCGATACCAACAACCCAGTTTTTGGATTCGATGGTACGGCTGGAGCGCCGTCCATGGACGATCATTTTACTGGTTAATATCCGGCTTTTTGCGTTCAGGTTATTGTCCATAGCCTCGATAATATCCTGCACGGACATATCATCCGCTTGAGCAACGAGAAATGTAAAAGATAGAAAAGAAATAAGAATCTTGATCATGTTTCCAATTCCTTAAACAATTGTGCCATTTCCCGCTTGTATATGGCCAGACCGGCTAGCATAGTCCCCAGCACTGTAGCCAAAACGCCGGGTATGAAGCCAATATAAAAGAGGTCGGGTGTAACCTGGGCGTAGAAAATATTGGGCATAACCATGGACGAATTTGAAAGTGCTTCCATTCCCTTTGTATAATCTATACCATTCTCTTGCACGTAATAGGTTAGAGTAAGCCCAATTCCTGTACCTATTACCGTTCCTGCGAGCCCGATAATCACTGCTTCAGAGATCATAGAGCGGTACACCTGTCCCTTGGATTCACCCATAGCCAATCGCAGGCCAACTTCACCGTAGCGACGCAGACCGTTCATAAGACCCATATTCCAAAGCACAACCATAACAACCACTAGAAAAATTCCACCCATAATTGCCAACATTGCGCCACTTATGTCCACCATTTGACCCATTTGATTCCCATCCCGCAGGGCGAGCATAAAGGGGCTGAAAATATCTAAACTATCACTCTCTGCTTTATTATATTGGTCTCGAAGAGCCACGGCCGCTTCATCATCATAATACAATGAGTGAGTAAAGCCGAAAATTGCTGAAGCAGCATTTTCCATATCTAAAGCAAGACGGGCGCCAGACAAATCCACAAGCATCATTTGTTTGTCTGTTTGGCCTTTTCTTAAGTTGAATGTCCCTGACACGTTAAAATTGTAGGTTGTAAAAGCATTATCCATGGTTGAGCCAATGAATGTGACATTTTCACCTGTCCTTATATTTAATTGATCTGCCATTTTTGAACTGATAAGGGCATCATCTCTATTTTCAGGCAGCTTTCCGCTTACAAGTGATCTTTCAAGTTCCCAGATCTCTACCTGTCGCGATCCATGAGAAAGGAAATCAATACCAAAGGCAATAACTGGGCCTTGAGCTTTTGTTTCACCGTTTTCATCTGGGACATCCAAAAGCCCCGCAAAGGTGATCCGTGGTGACCAGAAAAAATCAGGATAATCCTGTTCTAAGTTCTCAATCAATTGATTCACATCCATTAAAGCCAGGTCATTAGGCATTAGCTGGCTTTCTTCACTATAGGCTCGTGTGACAACTTTTTCATGGCCTGTTAATATGACGGCAGTATCAAGAAACAAACTGTTCATCGTACCTTTCATAAAGCCAATTGTGAAAATAACCATGGCAACGGTGAGAGTAATAACCAAAACGGGGAACAGGCTTCGGGAACGATCCCGGAGCAATCCTTTGGTCAAAAACTTGATCATGCTACCGCCTTTCCTCGTAAAGCATCGGTAGGTTTCATACGGGCAATGCGACGGGAAGGAATGTAGCTCACAATAAGTACAATGATTGATACAAGGATGGTGGTTGATACAACAAGCCCAATAGTATAAACCGGTATCAAACGTTTGGCCATAATCAGCCCCATCTCCGTATAATCAATGGGGAGGGGGATCCCATACTCACCAAAATACCAGAGCACCGGGCCAAAGAAAATCAATGTTGCCACAGCAGCCAGCACCGCATTAAGGCCTCCTTCCAAGGTGAAGAGTCCCACCACCCGGGGACGTGTCATCCCGATAGCCATAAGTGTTCCAATTTCCCTTCCACGACGAAAGATAGACAATACCTGGGCATTGAATATGCCCATGGCTGCCAGAGCCAATAGAATCATATACATGATCTGGGCGCCCGGTTTGTCCGCTTCGATGATGGCTTCCATGTCCTGCACCAGATAGTTGATATCACGGCTGATCCAACCTCCTTTGTCTTGAACTGTTGGAAGACCTTTTTCATAAGTCACATAGGTGGCCTCTCCTTCCATAGCCAGCATGGTCTGGGCCTTTTTTAGAGGTATCCAGATATGGCCCATATCCAGCTTGAAATTCTCCGTATCCATAATATGTACCACGGTTCCTTCATCGGCATCATAGGTAAGGTCTGCATCCAGCCAGCGAATGGTAAAGGCATCGCCCACTTCAAGCTTGGTATTGCTTGCCATCCCTTTTCCTATCAGTACCGGTATGGCAATCTCTTCATGTCCAGAAAGCGCCTCTGTTGGCATGTTAACAATATTCTGACCAGGCGGAATACCCTTCATAATGGCCGGCATGATGCGGCCACCGGGATAGATGGAAGCCTGGCTTACCAAAACCGGGAACGCTTTTTTCTCATTCACAAGAGCTTGTACTGCCGCGGGCGGTGCTGAATGTGCATCTTCAAAAGTCATGGGATCCAGGGGATCATATTCCGGGTGCCAGTAGGCGCCGCCAGCAATTTCTGTATCCATGGTAACCTGCTTAGCATGCTCCAGCATACCATCGTACATGGCAGACATAAACAGGATCAGAAAAAATGAAAAAGCGGTCACAAGAACATTCAGAAAAGTTCGCAGCCTGGCGCCCAGAAGGTTTTTCAGTGCAATTTTAAAAAGCATTCTTATTAACTGGCCTTTGGATTTTCAATTTTTTCATCTTCGGTTATTTCACCATCATCCAGGTGAATAATTCGTCTAAGGTAAGCCATGATTTTTTCATCGTGAGTCGCAAAGATGAAAGAAGTGGACAGCTCTTTATTCAATCGTACTAGAATTTTCATAATATGATGAGAGTTTTCTGCGTCCAAGTTGGCGGTGGGCTCATCTGCCAGTACCAGCGCAGGCTGATGTACAATCGCTCTGGCAATCGCTGTGCGTTGGCATTCCCCTCCGCTGAGCATTGCCGGACGGGAATCACGTTTGTCACTTAACCCCACCCATTCGATGGCCTGGGCTACTTTTTTATTCCGTTCTTGGGGATCAATTTTGTTTAGAATCAATGGAAGTTCCACATTCTCAAAAACCGTATAGACAGGGAGCAGGTTATAGCTCTGAAAAATAAAGCCCATGTGCTTTCGCCTGAGACGGGCCCGCTCTCCGTGGGATGTGTCATTTAGAGCCTGCCCCAGGACGCTTACTTGCCCTTCGGTGGGGGAATCCAGTCCACCGATAATATTCAGCAACGTGGTTTTTCCTGAACCGGATGGGCCAATCAAGCCAGTGAATTCACCTTTGTTTATGGTCAGGTCTATATCCTTGAGAGCGGTGAAAAAATCACCCCCAACGGGGAAACGTTTGACCAGATTATTTATAGTAATGACGGCGTTATTTCCCATCTGTTTTCCTTAATGATTGTAAATAAACATAAATTGTAAGCCAGTTCCAAAACCTGCCAATGAATTAGGGAGCAATTCATTAGGTATGTTGTAATCTGTTCGTTTTGGGCTAATAGACAAGATGAAATTTAAACTATAATGATCATAGGTACTGCTCCAGCGTAGATAATTATAACTGTGGTTCTCTTCCAAATCAAATTGTGAAATGAACATAAGCTGGTGTACCATGCCAAGGGGCATGCTGGCCATGAGTGCTGTGTAAGATTGTGTTAATTCATCCGAGTCAATTTTATTGGAAATGGACATATATTCTGCCATTACTAAAATGCCACTGGCAATCGGCAGGGTGTAATCTGCTCCGACCGTAGCCATTATGATTTCGGATCTATCGGAACTGATTAAAGCACTCTCATTCCAAAATCCAATGAATCCATCATAGCGATAATCAATAGCTAAACGATTATGAGAACCGGATACTGGAATACCAATTTGACCAATTGGCTGCAGGGACTTTGAAGGGTCTTGATGATAGGTCAATCCCCATTCCCCCGCGGAGTTGGAAAGTTCCACTCGACTTCCATAGGAAAGAGTATCCTGATCATTGTTGATCACCCATGACCATATAGACAATGAATTAGAAGGAAACCATCGCAGCCGGATTGCTTCCACGCCATCCGTCTGTCCGGTGGGATCCCTTAAATCAATCGTATCAAACCAGGAAAGGGAACGTAAAACAAAAGAAGGCCCAAATACAATTTTCTGTAAACCCAATCGGGCTTCCAGTTTTTCGCTGGAATATCGTACCCAATAACGGTGATGAGATTCATTTTTATGTAATAGGGAATCCCCGGAATAGGCTCTATCAAATCGGTAGGCCCATTCAAAATCAAAAAAGCTGAAATCCGATAAATCTCGTGATAAGGAAAATGTTGGGATGTAACCCATAGACGATTCAAAGGTAGATTGCCCGGACGGAGCATCGTTACCTGTAAGTCCGCTTGCCCAGAATTGTCCCTTGGTTGAAAATGATTGTGCTTTGGCTGTGGGATTAGAAAACAATGAAATGAAAAATACAATATTTAGGAAATTCTTCATCTATTCTTTATTGAATTTACATTTTTTAATGGTTTGACCAATAAATAGCCAAATAAAAAACGCCGTAATAAATACGACAGCCCACTCCAGGGCAAGGGAAGGCTCTTTATTTGAGAAAATATCCAGAAGTGCCAATATAGATAACACGGTGAGAAAAGAAAGGATTATCTTATGAATAAGCATAGTTTTACATAAGCCCTTAGTCGATTGGGGTTCTCATTCTATTGATTAATGACATCCAATTCCCTGCGCATCATCAAACCTATTGCATGGTCTGGGTTTAAAATCAGGCCCTGATTCAAAATTTTTGTCGCACTCTTAAATTTTCCCAAACGAATTTTTGTGGCCGCCAAAAAAATGTATGCATCGGCGATGGATGGATCCAATTCAATTGTTTTCATCAAGTGGCCTTCCGCGCGAATATTAATATTTTCTTTAAAAAAAATATTTCCAATTCCGAAATGACCTTCCGCGAAATGACTATTGATTTCAAGTGCCTTAATAAAGGCTTCAATTGCTAACGCATTCTGGCCTGCCAAGGATTGGGCCCTGCCCAACCCAGCCCATCCCCGCCAGTCTAATGAATTGCTTTTAACTATTTCACCAAAGGTGTTTATTGATTGATTGATATTACCCATTTTTAAATATGCTTCTCCTAACCCTTTGCGTGCTCTTGCATTATTGGGCCATATTTTTATTGATTTTTTGTAAATAATCATTCCCTGTTCCATTTTGCCGGCTTTGATTAAATCTTCTGCCTTGTATGCCAATGCCAAACTCCAGCGCGTCCTGACCTTTGGTTGATCCTTACCAGATAGAGATAGTATGTGATAAATAAATTTTTCAATTTCCTGATCATCGCCTTTAACGGCATCAAGAAACGCCAGTGACAATGCTTGTATATCTAAATCTTTATTTTCACTTAATCCTTTTAATCGATTCACTGCCGTTTCGGAAATGGTAATTGCTTCTTTAGACATAAATGCTGCTGAAATTCCTGCAAAAACCTGTGGAATTGGATCAGCGTTTGATCCAAAGAGATTTAAAAACCCTTCGTCTGATACATTACCATTTTGAAATGAAAACAATGCAGATTCTAATGGATGAAGTGGTTTCAACTCACCATACCATTTTGTTATTTGATCATTTAGTAATTGAATGGTCATATCATCGTGGCATTGTTGACATGCGTTTTTTATCCCAAGCTGCTGATCTAGTATTGGCCTAGGGATGGCTATTGTATGGTCTGCCCTTGCAAACTTTAATTTATTTCCAACTGCTTTATGCTGTTGGAATGGCATATGACATGCAGTACACCGACTTCCTTCAGATTCAGTTTTGTGAAAAGTGTGGATAGAAATTTTCTCTTTTTTCGACACATGACAAGAGACACATTGTCCATTATCAAACCGCCCCATTAATGGATTTCGATTTATGTCTTGATAGCCATTTGAATGTGGATTGTGACAATCGATACATGTCATGGATCCGTTTAGATAACAATCACTAAAAATATGGTTTTGCTGATATCCAAAAGCTTTCACTCGTCCATCTGGATGATAGGGATTTCCACTCAACATTGAAAATTTTACACTAAAATAATCATCAAAATCTTTCCCCGGTAAGTATCCCGGACGAATCATATCTTTCAGTGCATGACATTGTGCGCACACTTCAATAGATTTATCTTTTGAAAGCGTTTTTAAAGATTGAATGCCTGTATATCCTTTTACAATACTTTGATCAAATTGCATTAAAGATACATGCTCTTGTCCGGGGCCGTGACAGGATTCACAGTTTATTGATAAGTTCGTAAATGAAGTTTTGTATTTTCCCTGATTGGGGTCAAATGTAGTGATGATTTGACTTCCATGGCATTGTTGGCAGTTTTGTTTTTCTAAAATACCCCCCATCATCCGATTGGGAGGCCACTCAGCTAACTTTCTCATGGAAAGGGATTTCGACGCCGGAACCCATCCGGATAAATTATTTGTCTCAAAAAACCATGTTTCCTTTTCTGGGTGATAATCAAAAGGAAGTAGTCGCATTGTACCATCAGGAAAAACACTAAAAAAAGCTTGGGTTCCGCCACCATATAAATGTCCGCTACCTACTATAACACTTACTTCATATTTGACTTCCGGGAATCCGTTTTCCTGAGCAAGAAAAAAGTAGCGATTATCTTGTTGAAATGGTAAAAACCAGCCATCTTTAAGGTCAATTTTTTGACCATTAAAAGGTGCTTTTATATCTGAAGTAAATGGCGCACCCCCGGCATGGCCATGCGTTGATTCCTTCCACAACTCAAATTGATCTGGATGGCAGGATTTACATATATCTGAACCAATAAAATCCTGAAGTTGGCTTAAAGCAATATTGAAGAAAAGAACTGAAAATATCAGTCTTTTTTTAAATACTATCATTTAAATATTATTACTTTTTCGCCCAGCCCGGCTGCTCACAATCACAAAAGTCTCTGATTGTCTGTACATAACCAACAATCTCTTTTTGGCTCAATTTTTCTCCCCACCCCGGCATAAAATTACTTTTATTCATTATGCGCCCGCCTACATGAATTGTATCATAAAGTGTGTCGTCTGCTTTTTGGCCAATTAATTTTCCATTAGTAAAATCACCAGGTTTTATTGGGAGATATGCTGCATTGAATCCCGCCCCATCTCCTTTGGATCCATGACATGAGGCACAGTTAGCGATATATTTATTTTCAATTGGATAAGGACGATTTTGAATGAGATTCAAGTATTGAACTCTTTTGTTTGAAGCACTTTGGGCAAAATAAGATTGGATTAGTGGTATCATTTTTGGATCCATGGCAGTTTTGGGCATTATGCTTTCAGGCATAACCATATGGGGCATTTGAATGGCCATTTTAATAAACCCATCTGTAAGTCGATTCCCAACATTGCTAAGATCTGGTCCTATCTTTCCACCGTTGCCATTGAGTGTATGACAACCCAAACAGGGCAGAAAATCATTTAATAACCGCTCAACCTTATCAGATTGAAAATCAGATATTTTTAGTAATTTTGTTTTTGAAATGGCACCACCAAGCCAATCCCCTAAAACTTCAACCTCTAATTCACTCAGATTATAATTCGGCATCCGACTGCCAGTCCCCGGAAAGTAGCCATTTGGCCTAATTGGTGAAGGATTTTTTAGATATTGAAGTAACCAACCTGAAGGTGTTTTCATCCGTTGATGGGTTAAATCCGGCGCATTATGGTTTTCAAACCAATTGTTTTCTCCTGTCATATCATGACATGCTTGACAATTTTGAGAAAGAAAAATATCCCTGCCCATTCTGCTCGTGACAGAAGCATTTTCTTTAATAGCAGTATTTAATTTTTGGTTAAGGGTTTTTCCTCTTATTTCCCCAATGTTCCCCAAATACCCCACTATTGTTTTTATTGTCTTTAGGACCGTTGGATCCTCCTTGTTAAAAAAGCTCGGCATTGGGGATTCACGAGGTACATATGACGAAGGGTTCAGAATAAGGTCGTACAACCAATTGGGTTGTAGCCGTACCCCCGCTTCTGTCAAATCTGTCGATTTTTCCTCTCCCTCACCATTTAGCGTATGACATGCCGTACACTGCAATTCGTTATGAATAAGGTTAAACCCATTATCGTTATTTCTAATCCGTGATTGACTCAACGTCCGGCCATGGGGGAGATTCTTTCTGGTCATGAGATATTTCGTCAAAGCAAGCGCTTCATCATCAGAAAATTCAAAATCAGGCATACGTGATTTTCCAATATTTTTGCGAATGGATTTTGGGGACTTTAAATAATCAAATAGGAATGCTTCATTATATTTCAACCCTGCATAACTAAGGTCCGGGGCACGGTTCTTAATAATACTTGATGCCGATGCGCCGCCGTGGCAATTACCACATCCAAGTTCATTCGCCAAATTGTTCTCCGGCATACCCCCTTGCCCGAAACAAAAGGAGATGAATATAATCAGTGAGAATGTGCGGAACAGATTACCAACCAAATTGCAAATCGAGTGCCGGAAATAAATGTGCCTGAGGCCCAAAAGGATATTCTCCGGCAACGAGCTTATAACCGAAGAAAAGGCAAAATCTTTCATTTTTTGTCCACACTAAAAGGCTTTTGTGTTCAAAAGAAAAACGGCCTTCACCGCCGGGCATAAGAAACATATCATAATCCATTATATAGGACCATCGTCCTTTGAGTTGCTTTATGTATTCGCCACCAACTTTTACTAGAATTCCATTATAATAGACAGAAAGGCGTGGATAGATAATGGGCAAATCTACTGTATACCTATCTGGTAATTCTTTCCCGTTTATTCCTATTCCCACCCCTGCAATTAGGGTAAGTTGACCAGCCTCCGACGTTCCACTCGTCCCAATCATTTCGCCATATACCGATAACATTTGTGGTATGGTAAATTCCGGTGAAATCAGGGCAAACATATCCGGTTCACCCAATTTCATTCCCACCGGACTTTGAAGCCAACGCATGGCCGCTGTTGGATAAGCAATTTGCAATCGATAGGCTCTTTTCCAACCCAAGAGTTGGGACATTTCTGTTTTATATGAAACGCTGGGCAAAAGAATAAATTTATTAATAGAAATTTCAGATCCATTATTTAATCCTAACCGAAGTGGAGTAAAGAAACCAATTTCCCGCCGGCCCGGTTCCATAACATTGGCTGTTTCACCCTCCCACTGGGCATGGGTCCATCCCCAGGAAAAGATTAGAAGAATGTGAATGAGTTTTCTCATTTCACCACCCACTTTGCACTAATCGGTATATGATCCGATAATTTCACAGCCTCCTGATGGGTGATACCATTAATCCAACTTGTGTTGGTCCATAGGTAATCTAATTTTCGATCCAGTGTAAGCTTAATATCAACACTATGGGTATAATGCTCCGATTCATTGGTGCCATAAATATTCAAAGGAATGGCAGACTTATATTGTTTATAAAAAGGTTCCAGCCACGTTACCTCTGAACCAAAGAAACTGGCTTCTTTATGGTAGGATTCATCGAAGGTATGGAAAGTTTCCCCATCGCATTGATCTTCAATGCAATAATCCAACTTTGACGCATTGGGGGGTACTTCATTTAAATCGCCACCAGCTACGAAACTTTGACCTTCTGCAACAATACCATCAAGGATAGCCTTGAATCCGTTAATATGTTTTTGTTTGGTATCATCCGTAGCAAATGCTGTTAAGTGGGTATTAACGGCGACGAATGGTTTCCCCGGCATAGCAACTGTAGCTTTGAGTACATTTCGCCGAAGATAAAAATACTTAGTTAGGTTGTCTTGATCCCCGCGAAGTGCCAGTTGGTACCGTTCTGCATTCTCAAGTTTCCACTTGGATAGAATCAGGTTTCCAGTATTAACACGACCCAGTCCATCTGCTAGAATAATTTGCGATTCCCACATGGAGGCATAAGCACCATAATTAAAATCGGTATTGTCCAAAAGCCATTGTGCTTGATCAATATAAGCAGTTTTCTTGGACTGAACATCCACTTCCTGAAAAAGGATAATATCAGGATCTTCCTGTTTTATTTTTTCAGCCAACGCTTCAAGTGCTTCATAAACTTCGCTTTTTTTAATAATGACCCTGTCGCCACAACCGTCACCAAAAAAAAGCAACCGGGCAACGCCAAAACGAATATTCCATGTCATAACCTTAACCGTATCTTTGGCGGTAAATTCAGTCATGGAATTTGCTCTATACATGATTGCATCCTCTACGTCATTGAATTCATTTACAATAGGGTCACATGAGGATAGTACAAATCCGAAAAAAAGAACCAATATAGTTTGGGTGAAGCGTTTTAACATAAATGCCTTTGCTCGTTTAGGAAACAATTTAATATTTTTATGTTCGATATATCAACCTCGCTCTATTCCAGTAGCAAACAGGATTGTTTTATCATTTGATCCGATCCAGCCTGTTTTTTTCAACGCTTTATACGTTGCCCATACAACGCCACCTTCTGCGCTAACATTAATACCGGTTTCTCCCCGAAATTCATCCGTCATCATTTCCAATTCTGATTCTTTTGCTGACACGGCAATTCCATTACAAGCTGATAGTGTCTCCAATATCCAACGGCCACCCAAAGGACCTGGAACATTTAAGCCCAATGCTACCGTCTCGCTATTTTCCCAGAATTCAGTTGATTTTTCCATGGCTTGAAAGGCTTTAACCACCGGCGCACAACCATCAGACTGAGCCGCAACCAAACGGGGGAGCGGTTCTAATATCCATCCCATTCCCACCATTTCTTTAAATGCTTTCCACATACCTATCAATCCCGTACCGCCGCCGGTGGGATAAATTATAACATCAGGTAAAGACCAATTCATTTGTTCTGCAATTTCATAACCCAATGTCTTTTTCCCCTCAACACGAAATGGTTCTTTTAATGTCGATATATCAAACCATCCCGGCTCTTTGGCCTCTTGCATTGCTTTGGCAGCATCAGAAATTGTTTGTCCCTTTAAAACAAGATTTGCCCCATATCGATCTGTTTCTTTTTTAAACGATTCTGGAATTATTTCCGGGAGAAATACATTACATTGAATCCCTGCTTTTTGACAATAAGCCGCGGCTGAAATCCCTGCATTCCCCGCCGATGGTAGACAAATAGTTTCAACCCCTTGAGCCTTCGCCATGGAAACAGCCAAAGCCATACCCCGGTCTTTGAAAGAGCCAGTGGGATTCACCGTTTCATCTTTTACATAAGTATTATTTCCAACTGAAATTAGGGGCGTTTTACCCTCGCCTAAAGTTACCCTTTCCTTTATTTGGGGTAACACGGATTCATACCGCCATAATGATGATTCTTTTAAATCAACCTCAATTGGCCGCACCTCTCTCTCCCCTTCATAATGAACTTCGAGTGGTTTGCCGCAGGGACACAACCAGACGGGTACCGGGGGGTCATTAATCTTTTGGTGACATGATGTGCATTTGTAAATCATTTTTAAGGCGTCTCGTTGTTATTTCCATATTACTAAGGAAATTTCCTTTTTCCATTGCATGATTTATTCTTGCGCAGTCAGATTGGCAATCGAATTTTCACCCTTTTAAATAAATGATACCTAATCAAAAACAATTACTATGAGAAAATATTCCATGAAAAACTTTTTATTCATTTTTCTAATCTCTTCCGTCCTTGTTGCTGACAACCTTATGTCAAATATTCTATCCATGCGTGAAAGAGCACCAGTGCGGGACGCATTGCTAAAGGATCGTTTTGATACAGTCCTGCCAGAAATCATGGCGCGCAATAACCTGGATATGTGGATCATCATCGCTCGGGAATACAATGAAGATCCTGTAATCCGTACGATGCTTCCAGCAACTTGGCTCAATGCCCGACGTCGGACAATCTTAGTAATCCATAATCCCGGGGATGGCCAACCGCTAGAAACTTATGCCGTAGCTCGTTATGATGTAGGAGAGGTATTTAAAAAAGCTTGGGATCCGAAAGTACAGCCGAATCAATACAAAGCACTGGCTGACTTGATTAAAACTAAAAACCCCCAAACAATTGGGCTCAATAAAAGTGAATTCTTTGCCCAAGCCGATGGCTTGACATCAACGGAATATAAACTATTCAAAAAAGCATTACCGCGGAAATATCATAGACGAATTGTAAGTGCTGAAAAAGTCGCCATCGGATGGCTGGAAACACGTAGTGCGAAAGAAATGAAAATCTATCCTGATATCTGCCGCATTGCCCACGATATCATTAAAGAAGGCTTTTCTGCAAAGGTAATTACGCCAGGGGTAACCACCACCGATGATGTGGTGTGGTGGTATCGGGAACGTATCCGCGACCTGAACCTTGTTACATGGTTTCACCCCACTGTTGATATTCAAAGAGCAGATCAACAGAATTTTGATTTTCTGGAAGCATTTTCAAAAGATAAGGCTGACAATGTTATTCGCCCAGGGGACTTACTCCATGTTGATTTTGGCATTACATACTTAGGGCTCAATACCGACACTCAGCAGCATGCATACGTACTTATGCCCGGCGAAAGCAACGCGCCTGACTTTTTGGTCAAAGCATTAGCAGTAGGAAACAGATTGCAGAATATACTTACGGACCAATTCAAAACAGGTCAAACCGGAAACGAAATGCTTTTATCCGCCTTAAAGCAAGCCAAGGCAGAAGGGATCAAACCTCAGATTTATACCCATCCCATTGGCTATTACGGTCATGGTTCCGGGCCAACTATCGGCATGTGGGACAAACAGGAGGGGGTTCCTGTAAATGGCGATTATCCATTATTCCCAAATACGGCCTACTCCATTGAACTCAATGCAAAAGTATTTATAAAAGAATGGAATAAAGAAGTAGCCATTATGTTGGAAGAAGATGCATTTTTTAATGGGCAATCTTGTGATTACATTGATCCGAGACAAACTGAAATGATTATAATCGATTGGCAGGAAAATAAATGAAAAATGTTTTAAAAGGAATTCTTGGACTGGGAGCAGTTTTAACCGCCATTTTATTATTTAATACCTATAATATTGAAACTGTAAGACCCATGGGCAACACCGTCAAATTGGAAAATATTGATATTCAAAAAGCGGTTGATCGTCTTTCTGGTGGAATTAAAATCCCCACCATATCTCAGATGAACTCGGATAAAATTGACTATACACATTTTGTGAACTTTAACCGGTACCTCCGACGAGAATTCCCCAGAGTATTTAATACACTTGAGTCATACACAATCAATAAACATAGTCTCATATTAAAGTGGAACGGGGCGCAACCATTGAAAAAACCTGTTCTGTTTATGGCCCACATGGATGTGGTGCCCATTGATGGCCAATCTTTAGATCAATGGACTCACCCGCCATTTGGCGGCAAAGCTGATGAAGAGATTATATGGGGCCGTGGAACCATGGATTGCAAAGGTAATTTATTTGCCATCATGGAATCGGTAGATCAACTAATATCCAATGGCTTTCAGCCCGCCCAAACCATATATATTGCATTTGGACATGATGAAGAAATTGGGGGAAATGAAGGGGCAAAAAAATCAGCAGAATATTTTCGGAACAACAGTATCGACTTCGATTTAATTCTGGATGAGGGTGGCGGTATTACTTCAGGAAAATCATTTGGTATAGAAAAAGCCGTTGCCTTTGTGGCCGTGAGTGAAAAAGGATATATGACCTTGGAGTTAGTGGCGACAGGAACGGGTGGCCATTCATCCATGCCCAAAAAAGAAACAACTATCGGTATCTTGGCAAATGCCATCACCAAACTTCAGGCGAACCCGTTGCCCGCTAAACTTGATGGACCTACAAAACTTATGTTTAAAGCTATCGGTGGCGAAATGAGTTTCTTACCCCGTGTCATTATGGCCAATCAATGGTTATTCGAAGGGTTGATTGAGAGAATATTTTCATCATCTCCCGCAGGTAGTGCCGTAATACGCACCACCACGGCGCCCACCATTATTTCTGGTGGTATAAAAGATAACGTAATTCCGGCACAAGCCAGGGCCATGATTAACTTCAGAATCATCCCCGGTGATACGCCAGAGGGTATTGTAAAAATGGTTAAAGATATTATTGACGATCCGCGGGTAGAGGTAAAACATCCAGAGGGACAATTTGGCCGAGAACCGGCACCCGTATCTGACCCAACAGCGGATCAATTCAAATTTCTAACCCAAAATATTTATGATGTTTTTCCGGAAGTAGTGGTAGTTCCAGGTATCAGCCCCGGGGGAACGGACACAAAACATTTTTTGGATCTTTCTCCAAATATTTATCGATTTTCTGGTATCGGAAAAACCGATGATAGCGATATGAAACGCATCCACGGTATCGATGAGCGAATCGGGGTAAAAGCATATGAAAAGGGGATTCAATTTTATATCCATTTGATGAAATCCCTGGGTAAAAGTCAAAAATTATAAAGGTTCAAAAACACCTGTTTCTTTATTCTTCTTTACTTTGTCGTAATCAAAACAGCGGCCATTCATGACAATATAAACACCGTGGGGTAAACTCTGGACAAACCCCAGCGCACTCCCCAAATTAAATAAACCATCTGACGTGCCAAATTTAAATGGAATCATTGCCCCCGTAAGGACAATTGTTTTTTCTAGCTGCCCTGTGGCCAGAATTTTAGCTGTATCGGTCATAGTATCAGTGCCGTGGGTAATGATAATTTGATCCCCAACCGTTCGATTACAATTATCTAAAATCAAATTCCGATCCGAGTCTGTCATATCTAGACTGTCTACCATCATTAATGTTCGAATACTTACATCAATTTTAGACCGCCCAAGATCCAAAATTTCACGCATGTGGGTATCTTTAAAATATAGCTTCCCGGTAATTTCGTTGTACTCTTTGTCGAATGTGCCGCCAGTAATGAATATGCGAATGCTCATAGTTTTTCTCTCAACTCTCCTCTGTATTGGTCATACTGAGTCTTGATCTTATCAAGAAGAAGTATCTCAAACATTTGTTGACCCATGATCGCCTGCTTGAGATTTTTCCACCCGACACTCCGTGTCTGGGGTCAAAATGACACTGTCTGTATGAATATTTATATTAACCCCATCACATTCTCTGGCGGTCTTCCCAAAACAGCTTTATCACCTTTAACTATAATAGGTCGTTCCATTATTTTCGGAAATTGATTCATAGCAATAAACATTTTTTCATCATCATCTAAAATATCGGCAATACCGTTTTCTTTAAAATCTGCTTCACCTTTACGGACGAAATCTGCGGGGTGCATTCCCAGTTTAACCGCAAGTGCATTAAAATCGCCATTTGAAGGTACGTCCTTCAAATATTCTATAATTTTTGGTTCAATACTGTTGTCACGCAACAGTTGCAGGGTCTGCCTACTCTTGCCTCATCTGGGGTTATGATAGATTGTAAATCCGTCCATTTCTCGTCCATCCTTTCTCGGTGTGATGTAATTTGGATGGGTAAGTTACGGATGCCATACCTGTATCATCAAAGTGTCATCTTGGCTCACTACGAGGCAGAGAAAAGGTCATATGGAAGACCCCCCCGTATCCGACCCTTGAAGTGGGTATATATATAGGTACAGGGCATACCAAGTACAGGCTCACACCTTTTTACATATGGGCGCTTAAAATTTCTGTGTAATTTCCTGTATGAAACGCCCCTGGCTTAAATAAAGAAAAATATAATGAAAGCAAAAAATAGAGATTGGTTCAGAAAATGGCATAGAGATATAGGCTATTATTTTTTGGGGATGATATTATCATTTGCAATATCAGGTATCGCTTTAAACCACCGCACCACTTTCAATTCCAGGAGCTACATTTATCAATCAGAGCCTTTGCAAATAACCCTTGATAAAGACGCTACCGATATTGATGATGATTTCGTTCGAACCCTTCTTCCTATGGTTGGCATTGAAAATGAGTACCGTTCTTTTCGTGTGAGAGATAATGAATTAAGGATTTATTACAAAGATGCTCAAGCCAATATTGACATCAACTCGGGTCGGGGGGAGAGAGAGTTCCTCAAAAAGCGAATATTACTGGCAGAAATTGCCGATTTACACCAAACAACAAATGAATGGTGGATATGGTATTCCGATATTTTTGGTGTGGCCATGGTCTGCCTTGCATTGTCAGGTACATGCATCGCTTCTGGAAAAAATAGTTTTAAAAAGCGGGGCTGGTGGCTGGCGCTTATTGGATTCACTTTTCCACTCGTATTCTTGATATTCTTAATTTAAAAGCCAGGTACAAAGACTAAACAAGATAAATGAAACGCCTCTGGCTCAAATAAAGGAGAATAAAATGAAAAAAATAATTATACTTGCAATTTCCTTGCTATTCTGTAGTTGCAGTTCTAATCAAAAAATAACGGAACAGGATGTTATGGATACAATTCTGGGAATGTTTGATTCTTTTTCGGTGGAAAGCAGCGACAAAACCAATTTCTATAATTATGTAACAGATGATTATGTATTATATGAAATGGGGAAGAAATTCAATGCTTCAGAGTTTCTCGATTTTGCAAACTCCTTCAATACAATTGAAGATGATTGGGAATTAAGTGACATGAAAATTTCTATTGATAAGGAATCTGCTCATGCATATTTCAATAACAAGGGAAGATTTGTAACTCTAAATGAAGGTAAAAAAACACTCCTTAAATTTGAATGGCTTGAAAGTGCTTATATGGTTAGAGTAGATGGAAAGCTTAAAATTAAATTTTATTTTTCTGATACAGTTAATCAATCTTCGGAAGAAATTGAATAGTTAAGTAACCCGCCTCTAGCTTTAGAACCTCACAAATATTGCTAAGCCACTATTCTGCAGAAATCTTTTCAATTGCAGTAATGGTAAACTTCGTCTCTTTACCCCCGATATCAAGTGTAAAATCTTCATCAATCTTTTTCCCAATTATGGCTTGGCCAAAAGGTGAATGGTAGGTTACAATCATGGGAAAAAGATCCAACTCAAATTCGATGGGACCTAATAGGTAATAATCTTCGGCACCACTTTTCCCCTCTTCGCGGATTGCCACTTTATTGCCAAAGCCTACCTCGTCAGTATCAATTTCGCTATTTTGGATGAACTGGAACGGCGAATGGGACTGCATCAATTGTTTTTTATATACTATTAAACTCTGCTGTTCTCTGGCAGCGCGCCATTCCGCATTTTCCTTAAGATCTCCGTGACTAGCGGCCTCTCTAATCTTCAATGAAGTTTCTCTCTTTAATTTATCAAGAGATTTCATTTCTTCTTCCAATACGCGGTATGTATCCCGCAAAATCAAAGTCCCCATATTGACATTCCTATTCTTGATTGGATTAAATAAATTGTTTGGTTGAGATTGCAATTATCTACAATTCAGGAGAAAAATTAAGTCAAAGAAAAAGTACAATCAAGTGCTTAAAAATAGCTAATACAAAAAAATTGAGGGTAGTTTCCTTTTATAAACGAGGAATTAAATTAGTCCCTATTTCTTGCAAGGAGAGAGTCAGGTCGTTATAATAAAGCAGACACACATTGTTTAGTAATTTTTTATAAATTCAAGAGAACAAAAAGGAGTGAAAAGTGGGAAACGGTCAAAATTCTAAAAAAGAAAATCATTAATTATTCAAGCTTTTGCTTGAGCACTTTTTTGTAATTTTTATTATGAAACGATTATGGACCAAATAAAGGAATAAATAATGAAAAATATACTTGCAAGAGGAGGGATTGAAATAATTGCTGTTTTTATTGGCATCTCGGGCGGTTTATGGACAGAAAATCAATCTGAATTAAACGAAACATTACAGAGGGAAGAAAACGCCTTAACGGCTATAAAAGAACAATTAGTAGCTGACTCTACCAGTCTTACTGGGATAATAAAATCTATTGATAAGGAACAAAATAACATAAAGCATTTTCTGATGCATTTATCAAATGACACTACACTTTCTTTAAACAGATTAAACGCCACAATCTGGGATATGATGTATTTTAGCTATCTAGTCCAAGATAAGAGCATATATGAATCTCAGATTCAAAATGCGGGGAAAAAAATTATACAAACAGATTCGGTATCTCAAGCTGTATCAACTGTATATGATTACACTTATAAGCATCTGGAGAAAATTTTTAAAATGCAGTATGAAGTTCTCGCCATAAAAACGAACAATTCATTTTTAGATGCTGGGGGATATATGGATTCAAAAAGATTTTCAATTTCTAAATCGTTAGGTTTTGATCAAAAAAAAATGTTTAATAAAGTATTGAAAAACCAAAAATTCATATCCCAAGTTGTGATTCATTATGATACTGATTTCTTTATAAAAAGTCAATATGGGTGGGCATTGAATAATGTTAGGCTAGCAATACAGAAAATTGAGGGTTATCAAAACACTAATTAATACACCTCTAGCTTAAATAAAGGAGAAAAAATGAAAAATAATATAATTACGGTTTTTATTCTATTTAACTGTTTCAGCTATGGTCAAAGAACAGACGCAGCCAATTTTCAATTTCCTTCCAACGCAACAACGGATAGCATTAAAAATGTCATAAATGAAATGTTGGATGCGATTAGTACTCATGATTCAACGCGGGCTGCAAATTTGGTTGTAAGGGATGGCCATGTGATGCGTGTTTTTAAAAAGCGGGGAGAAAGCAATTTCAGTTTTAGAACAAACAAAACATGGATTGAAGAAACGGGAAAAAGAACAAACAATGTTCATGAAAGAATGTGGAATCCAATTATACTTTACAGGGGCGACCTTGCTGTGGCGTGGACGACCTATGATTTTCATATAGAAGGTGAATTTTCGCATTGTGGCGCTGAAACATTTAATTTAGTTCGCATAGATAATAAATGGTTGGTTGCAGACTGGGCTTATACCGTGGAACCAAATAATTGCGAAGACAGCCCATTGGGCCCTTACATCAAAGAAGAAAAATGAAACGCCTCTGGATCATATTATTTTTATTTTGCACTGTTTGGGGACAGGATAAAATTAAAGTAAGCGGTTACTTTGATGAAGTCATTGATAACAATGTTCTTACTCTTCAAATAAAAAGTGAGAATACCCAGATTATTGGAAATGAGGATAAGCACGCCATCCTCATTATTAAAAGCGACGGTGGTGAATTAAGTCTAAAAGTTTTTTGGGGAAACATATATCTTGGCCTTGGTGCTAGATCGGTAACTTATCGTATTGGCACAAACGATTCGATTACAGAACTGTGGGAATCCTCTAACGATTACACGGTTACAATATCAAAGAACCCGGTGGATATAATTAAAGAAATGGCTGAGAATACAAAAATACTTTTCAGAATAACGCCATACCAAAAAAATGCAATTACATTTGAGTTTGATGTGAGTGAATTAAAATCAGTTGTAGAAGAATTCCCCAATCATTTTGCTATAATTAGACCTCCTTCGATTACCGAAAGAATAGGAGAAATAAGCACCATAATTCTTATTGGGGGTGTCTTTTTCGTAATTTTATTTGGGTTATGAAAATATCATCATAAAACGACTCTTGTATAACCCACCAATTTTAATAGATTAAAATGTTTATAAAAAAGGCACACAAGTTGATAAAATCTTTTGTACGTTTTTAAGTGTAAAATAAAGAATTACTTAAACTTTCCGATAGGGATCAATACAAATGTTGTACGAAGATATTAATATCACAAAACGAAAAACCATTACAAATGGAGAAAAATACGATTTTTTTGTCTATGATATGTTTTCACTAGAAAAAAAACTTTCTGAAGGAAAATTTGGCAAAGGTGATGGCGCAATTGCCAAAGTTAATGACTTTAAAATGCTCGATGAAGAAACGGGCGAAATGCTCGATGTAAAACTGCGCTGCTCCAAGCGAATTAATAATGCAATGGAAAGCTTGGACCCGGAAGAGAGCAAAGCAAGTAATAAAATATTCAAACAATGTCTAAAAGAACTTGAGAATAGGGGCTTGGTCAGAACTAAATCTTAGCTTTCAGGCAATTTCCCCTTATTAAAATTGATAAAGCCTCCATCTTGGGGGCTTTTTTACTTTATTTCTGATTCTAGATCTTTAATGATTTTTCCTGCATCGAGCCGACTTTTTTTATAGCGGGAATAAGGAGAATCATTTTCATTATACATGGATATAACATAAACACCGACCCAATCTGTGGATGTTGTGGCTCTTGTAAAATCGGGAGAAACTGTTGTACGCACGCCACCGGACATTGATTCTCGTGTTTCGAATGGCTTATCAATCGTTGGATTATTTACGGTCTCATTAGAATAACTTTGATCCTGAAGTACAACGAAAGAATCAAAGCCATTTTTTGTGGTGAGTTCCGCACATCGGTATAAAAGCATCTGGGCGGTTTTTTCAACGGTTGTATGCTGGTTGCCGTAAAAACGCACTTCAACCATATTTTCACCTACGGATTTTTCTTCATATCCACCCATTGCACCTCGTGGCCCGTATGTAGAAGCACATCCTGAGATAAATATGGCCATATAAAAGGCGATTATAATTTTTGAGACGAATGCTTTCATTTGCCCGAACTTAATACTAACTCAACAATATTAGCTTAATATTTCGCTGATTCACCTTTCTTTGGTGTTGCTTTATTAATGAATGTTCGGATGTCTTCATTCGACTGTTTCAAATCCTCTTTCCTGAGATACATCATGTGACCGCTTCGATAGCCTTTGAAACTCAAGCGATCTTTCATTCGGCCGCTTGGGTCCAAACGCCACATGGTATATTTTGCATCAAAATATTTGGTGGCGCCATCGTAATAACCCGATTGAACCATGGTATGCAAATATGGATTCTGGGCCATCGCTTGCCTCAGGTTTTCTCCTGTTCTATTGTTGGAACTATCCCATGGACGGACTGGACCAAACATATTGTATTTCATGTCCGTTTCAAACTTGAGCACATTTTTATAATAGTAATTAATGGCCGGCGTAAATGAATGAAGCCATGAAGTTAGTTCCGAATTGAAATCCGGACTATCACCCGCCTTGGTTTTGTCTATTCCTTTGTAGCGAGAATCCAACCGACCCACTGTGTATCCTTCTTCACGGAGGAGCTCTTTCCAAAAAAATGATGAAGGTACATCCAGGTTATAAGATAAAATTGATTCTTCAGAAATTCCAGAATATCGCGCCATTTTTCGGGCAGCTTCTTGCCGTTCTTTTTCATCAACGAAGCCTCCTTTTGCAATAACAGCCATTAGCTCGTTCACAGCATAATCTTCTGCATCATCCAACACATCTAGCAAATCTCTTCGTTGTAAATCTTTAGGTAATTTATTGTGATACCATGCAGCGGCAGTAAAGTATGGTACTCTGAGCGCTGCCCCAACGGGCCCGGCACGACGACCGCTACCTGAGTCAATGCCCAACTCAGTAGGTGAAACCAATATGACACCATTGAGATACATCCACTGGCGACCTTGCAGTGCGTAGGCCAACCCTGAAACGCGAGTGGTGCCATAGCTTTCGCCAATGAGATATTTTGGAGATTCCCACCGATTTACGCGCTGAATAAAGGTATTAATCCATTCCGCCAAATATTTAATATCCGCATTGACGCCAAAAAATGTTTCTTTCTTTACTTCTTTATCCACGATTCGGGAATAACCCGTATTCACCGGGTTTACATAAACAATGTCCGCCACATCTAAAATAGAATAGGGATTGCTTTTCACACCATAGGGCTGGATGGGAAAACCTTCATCATCCACATTCAAAATCATGGGGCCCGTATAGGCCAAGTGCATCCAGACCGAACCAGATCCAGGGCCACCATTGAACGAAATCATGATAGGACGAGTGTTCTTTTTCTTAATGTCAGTCCTTTCATAATATGTATAATGAACCGCCGCAATGGGCTTGCCATCTTCATTCCAAACAGGTTGAGTTCCTGTTGTGGCTTTATATTCAATTCGCTTATTCTTAATCGTGGTTTTATGGTTTGTTACCACTGTGGTGTCTGCTGGCAGAGATCGGCTTTGAGCCAAAATGGCTCCAAAAAACAAAGTATAGAAAAACAGGCTTCTTTTTAACATAAACACCTCATGAATTAATTTAAATTATTTCCGAAATTTCTTCAAATGATTTTTTGGTAATTTCCGGGACTTCTGCATCATCGGCAGGATAGCCCACCGGAATTAATAAAAATGCTTTTTCATTCGCGGGTCGATTCAGTATCTCGCTTAAAAAATTCATGGGACTTGGAGTGTGGGTTAATGTTGCCAGCCCCGCATTATGAAAGGCTGCTAAAAGAAATCCAGAGGCAATCCCTACCGATTCACTCACATAATAATTTTTTCGCTGGCTCCCGTCATCCTCTACATCATAAATCTGCCTAAATACTACAATTAGGTAGGGCGCCATTTCTAAAAAGGGTTTATGCCAATTAGTGCCAAATTGGTTCAAATCTTCTAGCCATTCTTTGGTGGCGCGGTGTCTGTAGAATTCTTTTTCTTCTTTTTCCGCCGCTTCGCGGATCTTTGTTTTTACATTGGCATCTTGTACAATAACAAATTGCCATGGTTGTTTATTGGCACCAGATGGGGCGGTGGCGGCCGTCTTTATACAATTTTCAATTATCTCAATGGGAACCGCTCTGTCAGAAAATTCCCGTACGGTTCGCCGTTTGGCTATATCATCCAAGAAGGATTTGGACCTGGACAACATGTCTTCAGTTGAAAATTCTTTAAAGTCTAGTTTTTTGAATCCCATGGCAATTGCCTAAATTAACCTCCGATTATGGAAAAAGAATTTAAATCAACCGTGAAAATGAATCGTCTTTTAGTTTTCCTGATTCCAATTTTTTCTTTGGCAATAAGTGCATGCCCAAAAGACGAACCGCTTGGAAAAGGAGAAACACCATTAATATTAATATCCATGGATGGGTTTCGGTGGGATTATTTTGATAAAACTAACACACCCAACTTTGATGCATTAATAAAAAATGGTGTCGAAGCACAGGCTCTAATTCCTTCCTTCCCCAGCAAAACATTCCCAAACCATATTACTATTGTTACCGGTCGTTATCCTGAAAATCATGGCATTATTGCCAATTCTATGTATGATCCGGTCTTTGATGAAAAATATTTTATTGGACAAGGAAGCAAAGCCGTTTTAGATGGGAAATGGTATGAAGCGGAGCCCCTTTGGGTTACAGCAGAAAAACAAGATAAAATAACAATGACCATGTTTTGGCCCGCTTCTGAGGCTGAGATAATGGGCGTTCGTCCCACAGAATATTTTGTCTATGACGGCGCCATCAACCACAATTCCCGAATTGACCAAATCTTAAAATGGTTGGATTATGCCCCATCCAAACGGCCGCAATTCATATCAACCTATTTCAGTTTGATGGATGATGTTGGCCATGGGTACGGTCCTGATTCTGATGAAGTGAAATCCGGGATTGAAGAAATGGATAAAACAATTGGCCGGTTGATTAACGGACTCAAATCCCGCAATATGTTCGATGACGTAAATATCATGCTTGTCTCCGATCACGGCATGGCATCTACCTCCTCAGACTCTATGATCTTTCTGGATGATTATATTAATATGGATAATGTTACAATGGTAGACTGGACGCCTGTTACCGCAATTTTGCCAAAAATTCATGTGGATTCCATTTATTCAAAACTGAAGAACGCCCACCCCAAAATGCGTGTATATAAAAAAGGTGCTGCACCGGAACGACTTCATTATAATAACCATCGGCGAATTCAACCCATTACGGCTGTTGCTGACGAACATTGGTCTATTTCAACCCGAGTCTCTTTTAATAAAGATAACAATGATGATAGATATGAAGGCGCTACTCACGGGTTTGACCCTATTTACAAATCTATGGGTGGAATCTTTGTGGGGTATGGTCCTGCCTTTAAGTCCGGTCTAAAAGGTCCCGGCGTAACCAATATTCACCTCTACGAAATGATGTGTAATATTCTTGAATTGGTTCCTGCAAAAAATGATGGACACCTAGATTCAACGGCAGTTTTTCTTTCAAACTAATTTTACTTCCCACATTCACTCTCAATTACCTATAATTCCCGAACTCATAACGTAGGTAAAAGGTTAATATGGACGTAAAATTTGTTTGGCTCATTGCATTTGTAGGGCTCTATTGGGCTTATTGTCTCTTTTGGGGATTTAAGGGCGCACGTGCTGCAAAAACTTCAACAGACTATTTTCTAGCCGGACGCTCAATTAGTGTCTGGGTATTTGTATTGGCCGCAACGGCTACCAGCTTTAGTGGCTGGACCTTCGTGGGTCATCCCGGAAAAATATTTACAGATGGATTACCTTATGCCTTTGCTTCTTTTTATGCCCTAACAATACCATTGACCGGTGTCCTTTTTTTAAGACGACAATGGGTTTTGGGGAAAGCTTACCGCTATATTACTCCTGGCGAAATGTACAGCGATTATTATGGCGGTAATGCCATGCGGCTTCTGACCGTCTTGGTGGCTTTTTTATTCAGCGTTCCTTATTTAGGTGTCCAACTCCGAGCATCCGGTACTTTGTTCAATGTGCTTTCTGATGGATTGGTTAGTGTTAATTTTGGTATGTTTGCACTCACCACAGTCGTTGTGATTTATGTGGCTTCCGGAGGATTAAAATCCGTTGCTTACGTGGATTGTGCTCAAGCCATTTTACTTGCCGTAGGGATTGCTATTCTGGGCGGCATCGCAATTTCTTATGCCGGCGGATGGGGTGGCTTTACTAGCGGGTTGGCTGATCTTATCCAAAAAGATATTTCCTCAGGACAAAACCTTACACCCGAGGGTTATTCAATGAAAGTTGCTATACCAGGGAGTATTCAAATGGTATCTGCGGGATCAAAAGCTTCCGGCGGCGCATGGACAGGAATCATGTGCATGACTTACATGTTTGCCCTTATGGGCATTCAATCTTCCCCTGCTTTTTCTATGTGGGCCTTTTCTAATAAAACACCACAGGCATTTCGCTGGCAACAAGTTGTTGCTTCATCTATTGTGGTAGGAATCCTGTTGTTTACATTCACGATTTTCCAGGGAATGGGAGGACATGTCCTCGTGGCGAATGGCTCCCTGACAAATATCACTGATAAGAACCTCGTCCCTGAATTAATCAATTTACTTTCCGATACGGCACCATGGCTGGTGGGCTTACTGGCTGTCTGCGCTCTGGCGGCTATGCAAAGTACCGGTTCTGCTTACATGTCCACCTTCAGCGCTATGGTCACAAGAGATATCTATGCAAAATACATTTCTCCCGACGCCACAGATCAAACACAAAAAACGACTGGTCGAATCTTTGTCGTCTTGGTGGCAGGCGCCGCTCTGATCGTAGCAGCAAATTCCAGTCAAGCGATTGTTATGCTGGGCGGTTTAGCCGTTGCTTATGGTTTCCAAATGTATCCAGCACTGATTGGCCTTTGTTATTATAAGGGCTTCACTACCAAAGGTGTTGTTACTGGTTTAATTATCGGCCTGATAGCTGTTACACTCACAGATAAAACTTCTGCTTGGTTTGGCGTGCCATGGGGAGCATATCCATTGACGATCCATAGTGCAGGCTGGGGCATTTTCTTTAACCTATTAACAACATTTTTAGTGTCTCATTTTTCCGGTGAATCAAATGCGGCAAAAATGGTAAAAGCAAAAAAACACCAACTACTTCAATCCGTTACGGGCATGACACCGAAAAGAAAAAAGAAGATTAAATTGGCTTGGGGATTAACTCTTGTGTGGTTTCTCGTTGGATTTGGCCCTTTTGCCACCATCGGAAATAATTTTTTTTCTGATCCCAACTCGCCCGCATTGTGGGCCCCATTTGGGTTACCTTCTTTATGGGTCTGGCAAATTATGTTTTTATTCTATGGTATATTTGTAATGTGGTTTTTGGCTTTCCATATGGGAATGTCAGATCCTATTGATCCTGAAAAAGTTGAAAAACTATCAAAAGAACTCAACTGAAATAATTATATAAAAAGGGGCTATTTTGAGACCATTTGAAATTATTTTTATTATTCTATTGGGATGGGGAACTGTTCAAGTTTTTTCTGCCCCTAATAAAAGGAAACAATCTAATCTATTATTAAAAATTATTCTGGCTGTTTTCCTTATTCATTTCTTTTTGGAAAAACCCCATTGGCAAATGTATCCTGCCTACGGCCTTTTCATTGCACTCGCTTTTTTGCAGCAAAAAGCCGTTCTGACCATTTTTAAAGTTTGTTTAGCTATTTGGTTTCCCATCTCCGTTTTTTTACCCATTGCGGGACCAGTCATAATGCTCCCGACATTAACGGGCTCTTATTCCATTGGATCCACATCCCATCATTGGATAGATCAAAACCGATTGGAATGGTTTACGGGTGAAGATCCTAGTGACAAAAGACAAATCATGGTTCAATTATGGTATCCTGGTCAAAAGGTAAAAAAAACTAAACGCACACCTTATATAGACCGAATGGATCTTCGGGCAGAAACAATGGGTAGCGCCGGCGGCTTCCCCGGTTTTTTAGTTAATCACCTGCCCCTAACTAAAACCAACGCCTATTTGAATCTGGATGCAAATTCAATCCCGGCGCCCTTTCCAATTATCATTATTTCTCACGGCATTACGGGTATGCGACAAATCCATACTTCACTTGCGGAAAAACTCGCCAGCCATGGCTACGCAGTCATTGCGATGGATCATAGCTACGATGCAAATATTACTATATTCCCTGATGGCCGTGTGGCTGACTATCGTTCTGAAATTACGGGACATCCTGATAGCGTTATCATCCGCCGTAAACAAATAAATACTCGGGCGGCGGATATCAGTTTTATTATTGATCAGTTGACGCAAATCCAATCCGGCAAGATTAAACACCCCTTGAATGGGTATTTGGATCTGGGAAAGATTGGCATAACCGGTCATTCGTTTGGCGGTGGCACAAGTATCCTGGCAGCCTATTTGGATAATCGAATTAAAGCGGTCTCTGTTATGGACAGTTGGATGAACCCTGTCCCAAAAAAAGTACTTCAAACTGGCTTGGCTCAACCCTTTTTATATATGGGGCGCCCAAGTTGGAAGGACTCCGACTATCCATCAAATAATTCTTTTGTTGATACAATTATTAAACATAACCGCGGTCCAAGTTATTGGATTACGATCGAAAACACCCGTCATTTGGATTATTCTGATTCTCCACTTTTCTCTCCCTTTGCACAATATTTTCTTGATGTGGGAACTTTAGATAATCAACAATCTGTTTACCTGATTAATCATTTATCTACAGAATTTTTTGACCAATACTTGCGGAATAAACTCAGTCCTATACTGAATAAAAAACAACCTGTCCCTGAATTTATTTTCCACTAAACCTATGTCCCCAAAAAAAGCATTTACGATTACCTGGGTGGGACTGCTTTTAACTGTCCCCTGGTGGTTTTCTAAAGACGGAGATGCTTTTTTTGGACTCCCACCGTGGGCGGCATATGCTGTTATTGGTGCTGTTTTATATTCTTTTCTCTTAGCATTCGTATTACATAAATACTGGCGGACTGATTCCCATGAAAAGTGAAGGGGCACTTCTTGGCTCCGGTGGAATCGCCTTCCTCGGGTTTTATATTTTATCATTAATCCTCATTGGTTATCTAGGACATCGGGCAAAAAAGGAAAATTCTTTATCTGACTTTTACTTAGCAGGGCGGGGCATGGGACTGTCGGTCTTATTTCTAACCTTATATGCCACACAATATAGCGGGAATACGCTGGTGGGATTTTCTGCCCGAGCTTACCGGGAAGGGTATCACGCTCTTGTTCTTATTACTCTTTTATCTGCTGCCATTGGTGCTTTTCTAGTATATGCGCCGAAACTATACCGTCTATCCAAAAAACACCAATTTATTACACCGGGTGACTATATTCATCATCGCTTTAATCATACACCATTAACTCTGTTTGCAGCGGCCCTGTGTCTCATGGCCATGGCTAATTATGTGCTTACCAACCTTAAGGCAATCGGATATATAATTGTTGCAGTGACGGGTGGCGTCATTCCTTTTGCTTTTGGAATTATCGTCATTTCACTTGTCATGGTCATCTATGAAACCTTAGGAGGTATGCGTAGTGTCGCTTGGACGGATGCTCTTCAGGGGACTATTCTTATGGCCGGGGTCATTACCATTTTTATTACCATTCAAATTGAATATGGCGGTTTTCAGTTCATTTATGATCAATTGGCAATATCCGCTCCTCATAAATTTTCCCCACCAACTTCCACCCAAAAGTTGAGTTGGTTTAGCACAGTATGTTTAGGGTTCTTTGGTATTTCCCTTTATCCCCACGCGGTCCAGCGTATCTATGCCGCCAAAAATGAAACAACACTTAAACGTACGATACAAATCATGGCATTTATGCCCTTGATTACTACTTTATTTATGGTTGTGGTCGGCCTTACCGCCCTTGCCCTGTTCCCGGGGCTGGACCGCCAAACCAGTGAAGGCGCTACCCTGTATGTGCTCAAAGATCTAGGAAACCGGGGCGCTATTGGCACTGGGATTATGGTTCTGTTTTTATCGGCCACTATTGCCGCCATCATGTCCACCGTGGATTCAGCGCTCCTATCTATGTCGTCCATTATTACCAAAGATTTTTATGCTCGATTTAAACCTAATAAAAGTCAGGCAGATCTTACCCGTCTTGGGAAAATAATTTCATGGGGAATCATGGCTTTTTCTGTATACCTAGCCATTGTACTTCCCCAAACGATTTGGCGATTGCTTGAGATTAAGCTGGAACTACTAATCCAGATTGCACCGGCATTTTTTCTCGGACTTTATTTTAAAAAATTGCGGGCATCTTCAATTTATACGGGTATGATTGTTGGAACGTTCTTTGCAGTTGGATCCATGGTAGCCAATAAGCTGGGCCTTGCGATCCCAGCAAAACCTTGGGGCATTCATGCCGGCGTATGGGGGCTCATAATAAATGTAGGTACAATATTTTTAATGGAAAAACGTCAGGTATTCAGAAATGAATAAATTAAACGTTACAGGACTCGTCCACCTCCTGATTGTCTATGTTGTTTGGGGAAGTACCTATCTTGGAATCCGCGTGGCGGTGCAAGAAGGATCAGGTTTCCCACCTATGATCATGTCTGCCACTCGCGTTTTTGCCGGTAGTTTGATTCTTATTGCATTGGCGCGGTTCATTCAAAAACAATCCATGCGCTTAAACAAAGAAGAATGGATTGTTCTATCTCTTTCTGGTTTAGCTCTTTGGTGGGGTGGCAACGGATTAGTTGCCATCGCAGAAACATCCGTCCCGTCAGGATACGCCGCCTTAATCATTTCATGCACACCAATCTGGGTAGCAATTATAGAATCTATTTTGGATAAAAAGCGGCCTTCAGTTTTTCTTGCTTTTTCATTATTAATTGGTGTTGCCGGGATTGCTGTCCTCAACTGGACCGCAATCAGAACAGGAAATTTAGGGGATCTTCGTGGCGCGCTTTTATTGATTATTGCGGGGTTAAGTTGGGGCGCTGGATCCATTTACCAAAAAAGGAAAAAGATTAATACCACACCGGAGATCAGTTCGGCAGTACAACAATTTACCGGTGGGATTGCACTCTTGATCACATCTTTTATTATATCTGAGCCAACAATGAATCCCGTCTCATCAGCGTGGTGGGCGTGGGGATACTTGATCATTTTCGGTTCTGTGATTGCATTTACGTCCTTTGTAAAAGCCCTTAAACTGCTGCCACCCAATATTGTATTTACCTATGCTTATGTTAACCCCGTTGTTGCCGTAATTCTCGGATTTTTTATTTTAGGAGAACCGATCACTCCGTGGACTTTAGGGGGTGCAAGCCTAGTCCTCGTTGGCGTGCTGGGTGTATTCAAAGAACAAAAGAAAAATATTCCTTAACCTGATTAAATTCCGGGACAACAAAAATAGATTTTTTGAGTCTATATAAAAAACAATTCCAATTATTAACTAAAGCCACATTCTAATTATGAAAAGATTGCCCCTTTTAATTCTTGCCCTTTTTACCATTTTAACCGCCCAAAGCACTTGGATGTTTTCTGACCGTGTCCATCCTGAACTCAAATGGCAAACCATTTCCACCAAACATTTTAACATCCACTATCACCAAGGAATTGAAGATATTGCCAAGGAGGGCGCCATTATTGCTGAACATGTTCGTCCCACGTTACTGGCGCAAATGGATCTGGATACCATTCCACGGATTGATATTATTTTCACCACTGAAGATGAAATCATGAACGGTTTTGCCATGTGGATGTACAACACATTCATCTGGGTGGACCAAAACGATGCTGCCATTTGGCTGGAAAAAGGAAAGTGGCTCGAGCAGGTTCTTTCCCACGAACTCCAGCATATTGTTCTATTGCATAAAACAAAATCTTGGTTTCCAGATCCTTTGGGTCGTTTAATATCGGGACTGCCGGGGTGGGTTGTTGAAGGCACCGCCGAATATGAGACTGAAAGTTGGCGCCCCTATCGCGCTGACCTTTCACATAAAAAACACATCCTTCAAAATAAAATGAGTTCGATGGATCCTCACCATGACGGGTTTTCAAAAATGCTGTATTGGGCAGATCGGTTTGGGGATTCCACCATTACAAAAACGTTGGCCTATCGAAATGGATTAAAAACATTTTCATTTGGTGAGGGGTTTAAAAAAGCCACCGGAATCACGGTTAGTCAATTCAATGAGGATTGGCGCAGGCATATGAACACCTATTATTATGGTTATCGCTCACAAAAAGAATCTTATAAAGAAATGGGAGAAGTTTTTACCCTTCCAATTAAGAAAATGCAGTCCTTTTCATTTTATGAAGACAGTACCAAAATTGCTTTGCTTGGATTGTTTGATAAAGCACAGCAAGATGTTTCTCTCATTATCGCCAATCAGGATACAGCCAAAGAACGAAAACGATTTGAAAAATGGGAAAAGGGCATGGAGAAGCTGAAGAAAAAAGAAAAGAAAACTAAAAAGGATTCGCTCGCTTTAGAAAAGCCCTATAAAGGAAAAATGCTTTGGAAAAAAGAAGAGGTAGATTTTGGACAGTTTCATCAATCCCTATCTTGGTCTCCCAAGGGGGAGAATCTAGCTTATTCTAAATATCACTTTGGGAAAAACCAATCTTTAGTTTATGATATTAAAGTATACAATACAGAAGAAAAAAAGCACCGATGGTTAACCAAATCCCAACGGGCCTCTTACCCTGTGTGGCTGGATTCCAACACCATTGCCTATGTTGCCCACCATAATAATGTATCCAATATTTATACTTTAGACATAGCCAGCGAAGAACCAAAACCACTTACCAATTTTACCGATAATACGCAGATTACATTTTTATCTGTTTCGCCGGATCAGAGTTTGATCGCATTTGCCATGAGCCCTAAAAACGCAAATATGGATATTTATACGTTGAGTGTTAAATCAGGTGATCTGAAGCAAATTACAACTGAGCCTATGGCGGACATTGGCCCCGTGTGGCATCCAGATGGAACAGCAATTTCTTATACGTCCAATGCTAATGGTGTACCGAATATCCATACTATAAACTTGAGCACCGGACGCACAACGGTAAATACAGATGCAGGCGATGGGATTTGGACCCAGCAGTGGATGCCTAATGATTCCCTCATTTTGGCTTCCTCGCTTGGTGATGTGGATTCCGTCCGATTGGTTAAGGTGAATCCTTTTAGGAAGCCCTACACAAAGCCGCTCTCACTTAGAGAAAACTATACGTCTTGGCTAAAGGCCGGGCCCGATGTGTCTTTCGTTAATGAAAAAACTGACTCACTGCCGGAAATTTCAGATCCTCAAAAATATAAATTCACAAAACACATGCGGCCTTTTATCAAATTGCTAATACCATCACCGTCTCCTTTTGGGATGTTTTCTTGGACAGATGCACTGGGACGAAATATATTCACAACAGTTGGTTTTTTAAATCCAACCGATATAAATACAAGTGGATTTTTATTCGATTATACCACAGCAAACTTTGGACCCTTATGGTCCATTTCTATTTCAAAAAACATTGAGGGCACTTTCCGGCGATATAACCAGTCAAACATGATCGACTTAAAAGATGGCCTTTCATTCTCAATGACCCATCCTATGAATTTTGGTAAATCGCTATCATCAACACATAATATATCTTTAAGGACTACTTTTTTTAACCATCGCGTTACCGTGGGAAATAAAACCGATAAAAAAACAGGTGAGCTAATTCCACTGGATACAAGTAAATACGTAGACCTTCCAATTCCGGAACAAGGGAAAGAAGGTTTGATTTCATTGCGTTATGTTTGGTCAAACAAACGCCCACATAAGTGGAACTTTCTTCATCCAACACAAGGTTACGGTGTCTTGGCCCAAGTGGATTATGCCAACAAAAATGTTTTCGGTAGTTTCAGTTACACCCGTTTTAAAACTGATATGTATGCCAATCTTCCCGTTGGAAAAACAGCTCTGTTTTTCAGGATAAAAACAATGATGTATTCCGGAAAACCACCAGCGCAGGATTTTCTTGGACTTACGGATGATGAACCAATCTATATCAGTGGAATTGGTCCCAGTGAATTTTTGCCTGAAAACCACAATCCGCGAGGTTGGTCGGGTAATCGCTTAGGTGATAAACTCATTTATGGATCTTTAGAATATCGCGTTCCAATTGCACCAAAAATTGCATCATTTAATCTTATTTCTGATTTTGGAAATGCTTGGTCTTCAGATATAGATAAAGAAGCAATGGTTGTAACAGGTGGATATGAATTACGGATTACTTTAGGACCATTTGTTCTGTCTGGTGGTGAAGCACAAACAATTGATGACTGGAAAAATGATAAAAAACCTCTTCGTTATTATCGCCTCGCGTTGACCAATCCGTTTTAAATAATAATATTTCAGTTTTAGACAAATTGCCGCTTTCGCGACACTGTGAATTCGCCGTAATCTTGTCGGTCTAAACTGTGTAAATAATGCTTTCTTTCCTCATACCAAAGGCCAGCCAGCAAACCCTTTTAAGTGACATCACGCTCATCTAAAATCACTACAATCGTCGGCGCCCAGTGGGGTGACGAAGGCAAGGGAAAAATCACCGATTTCTTTGCCGGCGAATCCGACTACGTGGTCCGTTTTCACGGCGGCAACAATGCCGGCCATACCATTATCGTGGATGGTAATACTTTCAAACTTCATCTTATTCCTTCCGGAATTGTCTATGGCGAACCTATGTCCATTATTGGCAACGGCGTTGTGGTCGATCCCAAAGCATTGCTCGATGAAATTGCGTATGTGAAAGAAAAAGGGATTGATCCCAAACTCATGGTAAGCGATCGGGCACATGTGATTATGCCTTATCATATTGCCATGGATGGTGCGCTTTCTGGACATCAAGGAAATTTAGCTGCCGGCAGCACGCGTCGTGGGATCGCCCCAGTTTATGCTGATAAAATGTTCCGCAACGGTATTCGCATGATTGACCTTTTAGAGCCGGACGTCTTTCGAGAAAAACTTGAAAAAGGATATGCTTTTTGTAAAAGCATTATAGAAAAAACGCTCAATCAATCTTTAGATATTTCCATTGATGAAATTTTTGATACTTATTCTGATTATGGTCAAAAATTGAAATCCTATATTCATGATACATCGGTGATTTTATACAAAGCACACAAATCAGGGAAATCCATTTTATTCGAAGGCGCACAAGGCATATCGTTGGATGTGGACCACGGCGTTTATCCTTACACCACTTCTTCTAATACAGCCGCGGGACATATTTCCACAGGAACTGGCGTAAGCTTTAGAGATATTGATCGAATCATCGGCGTTACAAAAGCATATTTAAGTCGCGTGGGAGAAAGTCCTTTACCGTCAGAAATTCATGGTGAAGAAGCGAAAATGTTACGGGATAAAGGTGGGGAATATGGCACAACAACCGGACGGCCACGGCGTGTAGGTTGGCTCGATCTCGTTCAAGTGCGACAAGCAGTCCGAGTGAATGGACTTACAGAAATCGCCCTGACAAAATTAGATATATTAAATGGATTTGACGAACTACCCATTTGTGTCGCTTACGATGTGAATGGAAAACGCATCACCGAAATGCCTGCAAGTTTGACCGAATACAGAAATGCAAAACCTATTTATGAATCACTTCCGGGATGGGGAAACCTTCCTGAAAAGATTTGGAATAAAGGCTACGACGCCATGCCCCAAACTTTAAAAGACTATATTTTATTTATTGAACGTCAAGTGGATTGCCCTGTGAAAATTGTATCGGTGGGGCCCCAACGCCACGAGACTATCATACGATAGTTGCCGCAGAGATGCAAAGACCACAAAGAAATGACTAAAGAAGAAATCAATAAACTTTCTGAAAGTGTCATTGGCTGTGCGATTGAAGTCCATCGGCGACTTGGTCCCGGTCTTTTGGAAAGCGTCTATGAGAAAGCTCTTTGCATTGAACTTAAACGGGAAGATATCGCATTCGAAAAACAAAAAACATTACATGTAACTTATCGCGGAGAACCGGTTGGGGATTTCAGGGTTGATGTTTTAGTTGATGAATCAATCGTTTTGGAGTTAAAAAGCGTAGAAAGACATGATCCGGTCTTTGAAGCTCAAATTTTATCTTACTTAAAATTGGGTGATTATCGTTTAGGCTTATTAATAAATTTCAATTCAACATTATTAAAAAACGGGATTAAACGCTTTGTTAATAATCTATAGATTGCCAAGGAGAAACGTTTTTAATTTAAATAATGTTTTAATTAATTCTTTGAGCTCTCTGCGTCTTTGCGGCTAAATAAATTGGCATTCACAAAAGAAATTATCGACTTCGCCGGGCTCTCTGATTCTAATATCAAAGCCACACTCGTCGAGCTCAATATTCCACTCACAATTGAAGAAGCTCTCAAAATTCAGAACGATATGCTGGGGCGCGCACCATCTCTTGCTGAACTGATTTTATTTTCAATTCAAGGCTCTGAGCACTGTTCCTACAAAAGTAGCAGAAACCATTTAAAACAATTTACCACGGAAGGGCCCGATGTGGTTTTGGGCGCTAAAGAAGATGCAGGTGTTATTGCAATCGCCACAGATAAAAATGATCATCGCTGGTGTATTGTTATGAGCCACGAATCCCACAATCATCCATCTCAAATTGTGCCTTACGAAGGCGCTGCAACCGGTGTGGGCGGCAATGTGCGAGACGTATTATGCATGGGCGCAGAAGTGATTGCAGTCACCGATTCATTCCGATTTGGTGATATTAAAAATAATAAAACCAAATGGATTCATGATGGTGTTGTTGCCGGTGTTGCCGGCTATGGAAATCCACTGGGTATTCCCAATGTGGGCGGCGATTTATATTATCATGAAGGATATAACGAAAATTGTTTGGTCACTTTGGTTACACTGGGCATTGTAAAAGAAGAAAATATTATTCACTCTTACGCACCAAAAAATGCAGAAGGTTTTGACTTAATTTTACTAGGGAAACCCACAGACAATAGCGGATTCGGTGGCGCCAGTTTTGCATCATTAGAATTGGAAGAAGAAAAGAAAGAGCAAAATAAAGGGGCCGTTCAAGAGCCCAACGCCTTTTTGGAACGGCATCTGCTGAAATCTTCCTATGCGCTCTTTGATATCTTGAAAGGAAAAGGATTAATAAACAATGTCGGTTTCAAGGATTTGGGTGCTGGCGGTGTGGCGTGTGCCAGTGTGGAATTGGCAGAAACATCCGGCTATGGTGCTGAAGTTTGGATGGATAAAATTCATATCGGCATGGATGGCTTACATCCGTCCGTTTACCTTTGCAGTGAAACCCAAGAGCGGTTCATGTGGGTGTGCTCGCCGGAAATTACACCACTGATTTTAGACCACTATAATAAAGTATTTGACCTTCCCGGGGTAAGTGAAGGCGCTCGCGCATCTGTCGTTGGAAAAATCCGAAATGATGGTCGGTATATTGTGCACAATGGTGATGAAGAAATTGTGAACGCAAAAGCAAAAGAAGTAACGGAAGGCTTTTTATATGACCGCCCATTTGAAGCAAAAGAATCAAATTTTTCTGAACCCAATTTGCCTGAACCGTCCAATTATAATCAAATTTTATTAAACATTTTATCTCATGAAAATATGGCCAGTCGTGAACCCATTTTTGAGCAATACGACAAACAAGTTCAAGGGCGAATTCATACGGAAACTGGTTTAGCAGATTCCGGCGTAATGGCGCCATTCAACTCAGAAAAATATCCCGAAGAAATTCGGAATGTGGGCATTGCCCTTTCCACAGATCACAACCCGCGCCACGGACTAATCGACCCATATTGGGGTGGCGTAAATGCTGTGGTAGAATCCATGCGGAATGTGGCAGCCGTCGGTGCAACACCCCACGCTTTATCTGACTGTCTCTGTTTTGGGAATCCCGAAAAGCCCAACCAAATGTGGGAATTTGTGGAAGCGACTCGCGGTGTTTCCGATGCGTGCAATGCCATCACTTTGAAAGATAATCCCAATGATGCCACACCCATTATTGCAGGGAATGTAAGTTTTTATAATGAATCGAAAAAAGGTGCAATTCCACCCAGCCCCATTGTCAGTTGTCTCGGCCGGCTCAAAGATGTAAATAAAGCAGTGCCTATGCATTTCCAGAAATCGAATTCTGTTTTGCTTATGATTGGCGAACGGAAAAATGAATTGGGCGGATCGGTCTATTACAGTTTATTTGATGAACTTGGGGCGAATGTTCCGAAACCAAATTTGGAAGAAGTGAAAAATCAAATTTTTGCCCTAACCGATTGCATTGATGATACTTTGGTGTTATCGTGTCACGATATTTCTGATGGTGGTCTTGCTTCTGCACTTGCAGAAATGACATTCGCAAAGAACATTGGATGCATAATAAAAATTGATTCTGAACTTTCAATGGATAAAACTTTATTTTCTGAAACAGGTGGATTTGTTTTAGAAGTATCATCAGAAAATTTAGATGAAATAAAATCCGTATTCTCAAAATATGGATTGGATGTTTTTAAAATCGGATCGACAGGTGGAAATACAATAAAAATAAATAATGCTTTAGATCTGTCCGTGAAAAAAGCAAATAAAGCATGGACAAATGGTCTTCGAAACAAACTTTAAGCCACAGAGACACAGAGCACACGGAGAAAATATTTTGTTTCATTCTCTGCGCCTTCGAGTCTTCGCGGTAAAATAAAATGGCTAAACAAAAAATAGATTACAAATCAGCTGGTGTAGATATTGATGCTGGCAACGAAGCAGTCGATCGGATAAAAGATGGCGTAAAGTCCACCTTTACTTCAAATGTGCTGACGGGGCTCGGTAGTTTTGGTTCGCTCTATGATCTGAAACCCATTTTAGAAAATTATAATCATCCCGTCATGGTTCAAAGTATTGATGGCGTTGGAACAAAGACTATCATCGCCCGGAAACTGGAAAAGTTTGACACTATTGGTATTGATCTTTTAAGTGCAGCCGCTAACGATATTTTAGTCATGGGTGCGCGTCCCCTTACCTTTTTGGATTATATCGCCAACGATAAATTGAAACCAGAAATTGTGGAAGAAATTGTATCTGGGATGGTGAAAGCCTGTAAAGAAACGGGTGTGTCTTTGGTGGGTGGAGAAACAGCAGAAATGCCTGATACCTATTTACCCGGCGAACATGATTTGGTTGGCATCATTACAGGTGTAGTGGAAAAAGAAAAAATTATTACGGGCGAAAACATTAAACCCGGTGATGTGGTCTTGGGACTTCCATCAAACGGATTGCACACCAACGGTTATTCGTTTGCACGAAAGCTGTTTTTTGAAATTGGCGGATATGATGTAAATGATATGATTCCTGAATTAGACAAATCTGTTGGACTCACATTATTAGAGCCGCACATAAATTATACGAATCATGTTTTTTCTGTTTTGGATATTGGAATTGATTTAAAAGGCATTGCCCATATTACCGGTGGTGGGTTGGTTGAAAATATCCCACGGATTTTACCAAATGGTGTTGGGGTGAATCTCAAAAAAGAATCTTGGCCATCACTTCCAGTTTTTGATGTAATGCAATCCATTGGTGACGTGGATGAAAACGAAATGTTTCGCGCATTCAATATGGGAATCGGAATGGTCTTTATTGTGGATTCTACTGATGTGAATTCAGTGAAAGATGCACTAAAAGATTTGACGGAAGTATATGAAATCGGCACCATAGTCAGTGGGGATAAAAGTGTTATTATTAAAAATTAAGACCACGAAGACACCGAGATCACAGAGAATTTTATTTACCGCTCCGTGTCTCTGTGGTGAGAAAAAATGAATATCGCTATCATCCAATTTCCCGGTTCCAATACGGAACGTGAAACGCTTATGGCGTGTCGTCGTGTAGGTTTAAATCCTATAGAGTTTTTATGGAATGAGCAAGCCGAAAATTTATCAAACTTTGACGGATATATTATTGTAGGTGGATTTGCTTACGAAGATCGATCTCGGGCCGGCGTGATTGCGGCATTAGATCCTATCATGAAACAAATCAAAATTGAAGCGGAATCCGGAAAGCCGGTTCTTGGAATCTGTAACGGTGCTCAAATTCTGGTAGAAAGTGGACTTGTCCCAGGACTTGAAAATCATCGTGTAGGTATGGCGCTTACTGATAATAAACGAGTAAAAGGTGGCCATGTGCTTGGCGTGGGTTATTATAATACTTGGGCAAATTTGCAACTCACCGCATCAGCTGGGCGTTGTGCGTTCACACGCAAATTAAAAACAGGCGAATGGATAAATGTTCCATTGGCTCATGGTGAAGGCCGTTTCATTATTCCCGATGAACTCTTGGAAAAAATGATAGAAAATGAGCAAACGGTTTTTCGCTATTGCGATGATGAGGGCATTATTTCAGACGAGTTCCCCACCAACCCAAATGGATCTATGTTCAATTTAGCCGCGGTATGCAATCCGAAAGGAAACGTAATGGCCATGATGCCCCATCCTGAAAGGACAGAAAACGGCGACACTATTTTTTCATCTATGAAAGATTATATTGAAAATGAAAATCCCGTTTCAAACCATACCTTATCTTATGAACGCCCCCATTATGAAGTGATGCATTATAGAGCGAACAGTAATGCAAGCCAATGGGTTATTGATATGATTATTACTGATAATGAAGCATCATCTGTTCAAAATGCCTTAAGTAAATTGGGCTATGATGTTTCTATTGCGCGGCAAACCCATTGGGAAATATCTATGCGTGGCGATCGAGAATCCATCTTGAAAGAAATTGACAAAACCGGCGAACTCTACAATTCCAACAAAGAATTTATTAGCAAAATTTTCACCACAGAAAACACAGCATCTTTTCTTGTTCGGCAAAAAGAAGATATGATTGGACGTGCAAAACTCGAATCCTTATCCCAACGGTTTGAAGTCGGCGGCATTTCCGAAATTAAACGCGGCGTCATATGGAATGTGACCATAAACGGCAGTAATTTTGAAACTGTTTTAAACGAAATTTTGAATACACACATACTATACAACCCACTATCTCATGAATGCTATAGAGTTAAATAAAAAACCCTTTTTATTTTTAGGTATAGTAATTTTGTTCGGTTTTCTTTTCCAAGCCTGTTCAAACCAAAACACAATCGTTGATGAAGATTTAATCCATCAACAAAACAAACTTTATATGGACGGTTATAACAATAAGAATGCGCAGATGGTAGCAGAGCTACACACTGATGATGTTTTTGTTATGCCACCAAACAGTCAAATTTTGAGAAACAAAGAAACCGTCAAAAATTTTGTTGAAGAAGATATCCAAAGTGGTGCCAACAATCTTGAATTTTTCACGTTAGACTTAAAGGTTAATGGCGACTATGCCTATGAAGTTGGTATGTCTACAATGAAAATTGGCACTGCCATTGATACAGGAAAATATATCGTTGTGTGGGAAAAACAGAATGACGGCGAATGGCTAATAAAAGCCGATATTTGGAATACGAATCTTCCAAAATAATAAATGTTAAATTATTAATTAATCACATGAATGCTATAGAATCAACTGAACATTATAAAGACCGCATTAAGGCGGAACTAAATAACACTTTAACCAAAACCGAATTGTCCGACGGATTTTCTGATCGCCGTATAGGGAAAGTCCGGGATCAATATGATTTTGGCGATAAAGTTGCTCTCATTACCACCGATCGCCAAAGTGCATTCGACCGAGTGTTGGCTTCCATTCCATTTAAGGGACAAGTGCTAAATCTCACCAGCGCATGGTGGTTTGAACAAACAAAACATATTATTCCAAATCAGGTTATTTCCGTTCCTGATCCAAACGTTACATTGGCGAAAAAGTGTGATGTTTTCCAAATCGAATTTGTAGTCCGCGGATATATTACCGGCAGCACCAATACTGCCCTTTGGACTGTATATAATAATGGCGACCGAACCTATTGCGGAAATGATTTGCCGGAAGGTTTAATTAAAAATCAAAAACTCGATGCCAATATGCTAACGCCTACAACAAAAGAAGAACATCACGATCGCCCTATCGCGCCGAATGAAATTGTAAGCGAAGGTTGGATGACACAGGAAGATTGGGATTACTGCAGTGAAAAAGCGATGGAGCTCTTTGCCTTCGGACAAAAGAAAGCGGCGGAAAACGGCATGATATTGGTGGATACAAAATATGAAATGGGCCGTGATACAAATGGCGAAATAATGCTCATTGATGAAATCCACACACCAGACTCAAGCCGATACTGGATTGCTGAAACTTATGATGAACGCATGGCCGCTGGGAAGAATCCGCAGAATATTGATAAAGAATTTTTACGACTTTGGTTCGTGGATAATTGCGATCCATATAGCGATGAAACTTTACCGGACGCGCCGGAAGAATTGGTCACCGAACTTTCGAGTCGCTACATCTACTTATATGAAACGATTACGGGTGGAGTGTTTCCATTTCCCGATGCGGGGAAACCTGTGAATGAACGAATTATTGAAAACTTAAAAGGATATTTATAAACCACAGAGACACAGAGTGCGCGGAGATATTTTATGTTTTCTCTGTGTCTTCATGGTTAAAAAGGAAAGAACATGAAAACAATCATCATAATGGGTTCAACATCTGACGAGCCCCACGCAAAAAAAATTACAGATAAATTAGACGAATACGGCATCACCTGGGAACAGCATGCAGCATCGGCACACAAACAACCGTTAAAAGTTTTGGACATTTTGACTGCGAATAAGGATGAAAAAGATATTGTATATATCACCATCGCCGGTCGATCTAACGCATTGTCTGGATTTGTGGCAGCCAACTGTGAATTCCCAACTTTAGGCTGTCCGCCGTTTTCTGATAAAGCGGATATGTTGGTGAATATTCATTCCACATTGCAAATGCCAAGCAATACACCGGTCTTAACCATTCTTGATCCTGGAAATTGTGCGCTGGCGGTGAAAAGAATTTTCGGTAAATAGCCGCGAAGTCGCAAAGATTTTTTAATATAATTTCTTTGCGAACTCTGCGTCTCTGTGGCAAAATAAAAAAGGAGAAAAAATGAAAACAATGACATGCAAACAATTGGGTGGCGCTTGTGATAAAGAATTCACAGCTGACACTTTTGACGAAATCGCAGACATGAGCAAAACACATGGAATGGAAATGTTTCAAGCGAACGATGCAGACCATTTAAAAGCCATGGGCGAAATGCAGGAATTAATGCAAGAGCCCAAAGCAATGGGTGAATGGTTTGAAAATAAAAGAAAAGAGTTTGAAACAATTTAGCCGCGAAGTCACAAAGAACGCAGAGAAACAAAAATGAATGATAAAATAAAAACTACAATTGGTCCTTTTCGGGCTCATCGTCTCTGTGGCTAAATAAATGAATAGTCTAAAAAACATATCCCCATTAGATGGTCGCTATGCTAATAGCATAAAAGACCTATCCGCCTATTTTTCAGAATCTGCGCTCATGGGTTATCGACTCAAAGTTGAAATAGAATATCTCATTGCATTGGGGAATGAAAAAGGAATCAAAGAGCTTCCGCCCTTTTCCAAAGATGAGCAATCTCGCCTGCGGAAAATCTATGAGAATTTCAATCCCACCGGCGCTGAAAAAGTTAAAGAAATCGAATCAACCACGAACCATGACGTAAAAGCCATTGAATATTACATTCAGGGTAAAGTGAAAAAAGCGCTTCATCCCTGGATTCACTTTGCGCTTACGTCTGAAGATGTAAACAATTTGTCTTATTCGCTCATGTGGCAAGACGGACTAAAGCAAGTTTATCTACCATCGCTACAGTCTGTAAATAAAGAATTGAAAAAACTGGCGCAGAAGTATAAAGGTTCATCCCTGTTGGCCTTGACACACGGCCAACCCGCAACCCCCACCACGTTCGGAAAAGAATTGGCTGTTTTTTGTGCACGCCTTGATCGCCAAATTTCACAAATTAAACCCCATACATTATTGGGGAAATTTAGTGGCGCTACTGGAACTTGGTCCGCTCACATGGTAGCTTACCCAAAAGTGGATTGGACGCGGTTCGCATCAAAATTTATTAAATCAATCGGACTTGAACCTAACTTGATAACCACTCAAATTGAGCCCCACGATTCTTTAGCTGAAAGTTTTCACCAAGTCATTCGGGTGAATTCTGTTTTGACCGATTTATGTCGAGACATGTGGTCTTATATCAGTCGTGGGATTCTCGGACAAAAGAAAGTGGCTGGTGAAGTTGGTTCATCCACTATGCCCCACAAAATCAATCCAATTCAATTTGAAAATGCAGAAGGGAATATGGGCATTGCCAATGCGATTTTGAATCATCTCTCAATGAAACTTCCCATCTCACGAATGCAACGAGATCTCACCGATTCCACCACATTGCGAAATCAAGGTGTAGCTTTGGGCCATTCCTATTTGGCATTGCAAAACATTTTAAAAGGGTTGGGACGCATTACAATTAACAAAACTCAAATGGCGAATGAACTCAATAATCATTGGGAAGTTCAGGGGGAAGCAATCCAAACTATCCTGAGAAAAAATGGAAAACAAGACGCTTACGAACAATTGAAATCGCTAACTCAAGGGCAATCCATCACAGCCGATTCCATGTCTAAATTTGTCTCCGAATTAAATATTTCTGATGAAGATAAACGGACATTATTAAAACTCACACCCGAAAACTATACTGGGCTTTCTTCTAAACTCGTGGATTTATTATGAATAAAATAAGTATTCAAGTATTCAAGTGTCCGCGTGTTCGTGAAGACTTGAACACCTACACATATGAACACTGGAGTAAATTCTAATGTGCGGTATAGCTGGTATATATTCCCATAAACCTGTCGCAGCAGAACTCTACGATAGCATTATTCATTTGCAACATCGCGGACAAGACGCCGCCGGCATTATGACCTACGACAATCGTATGCATAAAGAAAAAGGGATGGGACTCGCCAAGGAAGTTTTCAATAAGTCCAACATGGAACTTCTCACGGGGAATATTGGAATTTCTCATAATCGATATCCCACCCATGGTGGATTTTCTCATGGTGAAGTGCAGCCGTTTTGGACATCCGTTCCTTATGGTATCGCGTTGGCACACAATGGAAATCTTACCAATTATCAGAGTCTTGCGGAAGAAATCACCCATAAGGACAGTCGCTATTTAAACACCAATTCTGATTCAGAAGTATTACTTCATTATTTCGCTGATTTGCTGCACACGAATAATCCACCCGAAGACAGTGAAGAGTTTTTCTATCTTTTGTGCAATGCAGTTACCAAAATTTTTAAACATGTTAAGGGTGCTTATTCTGTGGTCAGTCTTGTCATTGGAAAAGGTATTGTGGTCTTCCGCGATCCCCAGGGAATTCGTCCGCTGGTAAAGGGCGAAAGGTCTAATGGTAATGGTGGCAAGGATTACATTTTTGCTTCCGAAAATACCATGTTTTATGCTTTGGGATACGAGCCTAAAGGAACGGTTCTCCCCGGTGAATTGATTTATGTGGATGAAGATGGCAAAGTGTTTAGTAAGCGATTAGTGAAAAAAACATTTAATCCATGCATTTTTGAATATGTGTATTTTGCCCGGCCCGATGCCACCCTAAATGATGTAAGTGTTTATCGTTCTCGCCTGCGGATGGGTCAAAATTTGGCCGATGAATGGAAGAAAAAATATCCCGATATTATTCCAGACATTGTGATTCCTGCGCCCAGCACTGCCAACACATCTGCCCTTTCATTTGCTCATGAATTGGGTGTGCGATATTCCGAAGGCTTGTATAAAAACACATTTATTGGTCGCACTTTTATTATGCCGGGACAAGCTGAACGAAAAAAATCTGTGAAATATAAATTGGTTCCGCAAGAATTAGAAATCCGCGATAAAAAGGTTTTGATTATGGATGACAGTATTGTCCGTGGAAATACGAGTCGTGAAATTGTTCACATGCTGAAAGATTTTGGTGCAAAGGAAGTCTATTTCGCAGTAGCGTGCCCACCCGTAAAATCTCCCTGTTTTTATGGCGTAGATATGCCTACAAAAAGTGAGCTCATCGCCGGAAATATGAATGAAGATGAAATTGAAAAATATTTAGAAGTGGATGCTTTACTCTATCAGAAAATTGATGATTTGGTGGAAGCGGTAACGCGGAAAGGAGATCACCATATTGATACACCCTGTATGGCTTGTTTGGATGGAAACTATGTGGCAAACGACATTGATGAAGCGAAGATTGCAGAAATGGAAACAATGCGGGTAAACGATAGGAATGGAAATTAGTTTATTAAACACAGAGAATAATATATGAAAAAATTAGCCGTTTACAGAGCGGCTGAACTTTTCACTCCTAACAAATTGTAAACTTGGGCCCGAAAAAGATACTGTATTCAGTACTATATTTATCGCTAAATTCAGTATAATTAACGGAGCCAACATGGAAACAATTACTGCCCAAGAAATAAAGCGTCGTGGTATTTCAGCTGTGGATGATAGTCTAAAAAATGGGCCGGTTCACATCATCAAAAATAATAAACCCCAATATGTTGTTATGGACGAAGAAAGCTATTTGGCCTTGATTTCTGAAAGTGAAACTGCTTATGAAGCTCGATTACAAATTGCATTGGCAGAAGTTAAAAAAGGAGACCTTCGTTCTTTTAAAAATGTCGATGAATTAATAACTGCTATTGATTCTGAAAAAGAATAATTGTACACTATACAAACACCGCCTGCATTTTTACGAACTGCAAAAAAGTTCTTTAAATTTCACCCAGATTTAAAAGAAAGGTTTCATTCTATAATAGAAATTTTACACAAACACCCGACTCACTCATCTTTAAAACTTCACTCTTTAAGTGGCAAGCTAAAAGGCCTTCATGGAATCAGCTTGACATATAAATACAGAATTACACTTATGTTTAAAATCGAAAACAAAACGATTATTCTGTTAGATATTGGCAACCATGATGAAGTATATAGTAAATAGGATGTGGCAAAAATGAAAATAATGTATAGGTTTTTTTAAGCTTATTATAAGAAATTATTAAATAACAAATGAACTATTCTCATTGCCGGTAATACTGGTATTACCTTATATTACAAGTAGAAATCACAGGTTAAATTATGTTAAAAACAGTTAGTTTTAAAATCGAAGAAGACTTTTTGGATGAAGTAGAAACGCTCTCCAACAATCTTCACAAAACAAAAAGCGCATTAATTAAGCAGTCTTTGGAGTTCTATTTAGATAACTACGACGGAATCATTGCAAAAACACGGGACGAAGACCCAAACAAAGAGCTCATCGATCACGAAGACGTGTTAAAGGAATATGGTCTCTTATAAAATAAAGTGGGATTCAAGGGCGCTAAAAGACCTGAAAAAAATTAACCCAAAAAAAGTGAAATCTATTCTAATGAAAGTTGGAGAATTAGCAGAAAATCCACAGTTGGGAAAACCGCTCAAAGGGGAGTTTCAAAATTATCGGCGGTTACGGGTCGGACAATACCGAATTGTTTATTCAATTATAAAAAAAATCATTACAATTCAAATTCTACGAGTTGGATCTCGTGGGTCAATTTACAAAAAGAAATGAAAAATAAAATTTTAGTTATCGGTTCTGGCGCTCGGGAACATGCCATTGTTCGGGCTTTGGATCGTTCACCCCAAGACAAAGAGATTTATTGTCTCGCTTCTAATATGAATCCCGGCATTGCCGAACTTTGTGATGAAATCCTGATTGGCAATTTCAATGATCCAGATTTTGTGGTGAATTATGCTCAAGAAACTGGCACAACTTTAGCCATTATCGGTCCGGAAAACCCCTTGGCGAATGGTGTTGCCGATTCGCTCTGGAATGCTGTCGTAAAAGTAGTGGGACCCAAAAAAGATTTAGCGCAATTGGAAACTTCCAAAGCATTCACGCGGGATTTATTGAAAGAATACAAAATTCCCGGTGGACCCCAATATGAAACCTTTAATTCCATGGATGGCGTAGCGGAATTCTTGGAGGAATTGGGTAAAAACTATGTTGTAAAGTTTGATGGTCTCGCCGGCGGCAAAGGCGTAAAAGTGTCAGGCGATCATTTGCATTCCCACGATGAAGCGTTGACTTATTGCCAAGAATTAGTAAACAGTGATGGTGAGTTTGTGATTGAAGAAAAATTCATCGGTGAAGAATTTTCGCTCATGAGTTTTTGCGATGGTGATACCTTAAAACACATGCCGGCGGTTCAAGATCATAAACGCGCTTACGAAGGTGACACAGGACCCAATACTGGCGGAATGGGCACGTATTCCGACGCAAATCATTCGCTTCCTTTTTTGTCGGACACCGATATATCCCAAGCCCATGAAATCAATATTCAAACCGCCAAGGCGGTAAAAGATAAATTTGGAGTTGGGTATAAAGGCATTCTTTATGGCGGATTTATGGCCACAGCAAATGGCGTTAAATTGATTGAATACAACGCCCGATTCGGCGATCCGGAAGCCATGAATCTTTTGTCTTTACTTGAATCAGACTTTATTGATATTTGCAATGGAATTGCCGATGGCACATTAGATAAAGTTCATGTTCAATTTGAAAATAAAGCCACCGTTTGCAAATATGCCGTGCCGGAAGGATATCCAGATAATCCCGTAAAAGGTGAACCGATTGATGTGTCGAAAATCGAAAATCCCGGTGGATTGTATTACGCATCCGTTGATTTTAAAGGAACGCGTTTGGTAGAAGCGGGAAGCCGAACCGTTGCTGTTGTTGGCATGGCTGAAACCATTTCTGAAGCAGAAAAAATTGCAGAAAAAGAAGTCTCATCTATTGCTGGACCGCTCTTTCATCGGACAGATATTGGGACAGATGCTGTGATTCAGAAACGGGTTGACCACATGAGACAAATAAAGTGCTAAAGTGTTTAAGTGCTCGGGTGTTCACTGCTCTTTTTTCTTTAATACGTGAACACACTAAAACATGAACACTTTAAAATTAGGAATTTTAGGCTCCACCAACGGAACCGACCTTCAAGCAATTTTGGATGCCATAACTTCTGGTGAGTTAAATGCAAAAGTTTCTGTGGTTCTTTCCAATCGAGAGAATGCCTATATTTTAGAGCGGGCCGAAAATCACAATGTGCCGGCTGTGTGGATTCCACACAAAGAAAAATCGCGGAAAGAATTTGATGAAGAAATGACGGAAATTTTAAAAAATCACACTGTTGATTTGGTTCTTCTCATCGGATTTATGCGAATTTTGTCTGCTGAATTTTGCCGTGAATGGCGCGATAAATTGTTAAATGTTCATCCGTCTTTACTCCCAAAATATGCCGGCGGAATGGATACTAACGTCCATGAAGAAGTTTTGAAAAATGGCGAAACAGAAACGGGATGCACGATTCATTTTGTAACAGATGAAGTGGACGGCGGACCAATCCTGATTCAGAAAAAATGTAATGTAGATTCGACTGATACGGTGGACACACTAAAAACAAAAGTCCAAAAATTAGAAGGCGAAGCTTTTATTGAATCAATCAAGTTGATTCAAAATGCGTGAGTGTTTAAGTGTTCAGGTATTCACGATGAGCTTTTCTTTAACACCCGAGCACCTAAACACATGAACACTTTATTCACTTAAACACTTTATGATAAATCAAAACCCAATCAAAATTAACCGCGCGCTTCTATCTGTCTTTGATAAAACAGGCGTAGTTGAATTAGCCCAATCTTTAACAAATCTCGGTGTAGAAATTTTATCCACAGGTGGCACAGCCAAAGCACTTCGCGATGCCAACATTCCCGTTACAGATGTGAGTGATTACACCAAATTCCCGGAAATTATGGACGGCCGTGTGAAGACCATTAATCCCTTGGTAGAAGGTGGAATTCTTGGTCTTCGAGACAAACATAGCGTAGATGCCAAGGCAAATAATATTCAATGGATTGACCTTGTGGTGTGCAATCTTTACCCTTTTTCAGAAACCATTTCCCGAGAAGATTGCGACTTGGCGTTAGCATTAGAAAATGTGGACATCGGCGGCCCCACCATGATTCGTTCCGCCGCAAAAAATGTAGGATGGGTTTGTGCGGTTGTCGATCCAGCCGATTATTCCGCCATAATCAATGAATTGCAATCTGGTGAAATTTCTTTTGAAACTCGGAAAATACTTTCCGCCAAATCTTTTGGTCACACAGCAAAATACGACACCATTATCCATAATTATTTAAAGGATGAAAAACTATCAGATGATCTTTCACTCACATTTGAAAAACATTCGGAAATGCGCTATGGTGAGAATCCCCATCAATCCGCCGCTTCCTATAAAATCCCAGGAAATGACGATCCCAATGTTTTAAATGCAACCATCCATCAAGGCAAAAAATTATCATATAATAATATTATGGACGCCGATGGCGCCTTGGCATGTGTGAGAGAATTTGATAAAACCGCCTGTGTGGTGGTGAAACATTCCAATCCATGTGGTGTGGCAATTGGCGACGATTTATTGGATGTTTACAATCGTGCTTTCAATGCGGATTCCCTTTCTGCTTTTGGGGGAATAATTGCATTTAATAGAACTTGCACAAAAGCTGTGGCAGAAGAAATAAGCAAAGTCTTTGTAGAGATTGTGTTAGCACCGAACTTCGAACCGGAAGCATTGGATATTTTTAAAAAGAAAAAAAATCTTCGCGTGTTAGAGATTGGTGAATTTGGCAAACGCTTACCAAAACTGGAAGTTCGGAATGTTGATGGGGGACTTTTAGTTCAAGATACAGACTTAAAATCATTAACACATAAACACTTAAAAGTCGTGACAAAAGCACAACCTTCGGAACAAGATATTGAAACCGCTCTTTTTACTTGGAAAGTTTTGCGTCATGCAAAATCAAATGGCATTTTGATTGCAAAAAACAATACAACAATTGGCCTTGGTGCCGGACAAGTCAGTCGTGTCGATGCCGTTCACATGGCTCTTCGAAAAGGGAGCGAAAATGTGAAGGGTGGCGTCTTGGCGTCGGATGCTTTTTTCCCATTTCGAGACAGTATTGATGCTATCAAAGATTCAGGAATCAAAGTGGTGATGCAGCCCGGTGGATCCATCCGAGACCAAGAAATAATTGATGCTTGCAACGAGTTTGGCATCGCCATGATCTTTACTGGAACACGTTGTTTTAAACATTAAAGTGCCGCGGACACCATCCAACAGGGTTGTTGGATGCACTTTTATTTCTTGTTGATTAATCGCCTCCCCCCGTAGTTTCTTTTAACCTTACCAGAGGAGGGTTCACAAAATGATAAAACACATAATAATGTTTTTATTTGTTGGGTTCGCTTGGGGGCAAGCTAATTTGGATAAATTAGTTTTGAAAGATGGCACTACATATTTAGGCGAATATTCAAAAATCGAAAGAAAGACCGTGTTTTTTAAACCACAAGGAGCCTTTGGCTTTCAACCCATTCCTGTAAAACGAATTGATAGGTTAGAGTTAAAAGATGGGCGAGTCGTGGTTCTTGATGGCAAAGACACGCATCGTCAAAAATTAAGTGCTAAAGCTAAAAACGATGCAAAGTCCAAAAATTTGAATAAGTGGGCTCTTTATGGACCATTAAGTGGTCTTACTTTTTGGGGTTGTGCGTCATTATACCAATTGTATGATAAAAGCGAATGGTGGGGGGATAGCTCTATCTTTTTAGGAGGTTCTTCAGCAGCCAGTTTGACAATACCCCATTTTGTTTTAAACAAAGAAGAAAAATTTACTTATCCTGAATCAATAACAGATGAGGATGATAAATTATACTACAAGCAATTTTATTCTAATAAACTCAAGCAAAGAAAATTTAAATATATTGTAGGTTCTACCCTTGTTACCGGAGCAGTTGTAGTGAGTGTTTTTTTTGCAACCTTTTCGCTTAATGGTTTTGATGCCTGTTTCGATCCAAGGTGTGGATAAAATTATATTTTCAAAAAATATTTTAATCCCATCAAAAATTCCGGAATCAACGTGGTGGTGCGGCCGGGCGGATTCATCCGCGATCAGGAAGCAGTTGATGCCTGCAACGAATTCGGCATTACTACGGTTTTTACTGGGACACGATGTTTTAAACATTAATACCGAGGAACTGTTGGGTCCACCAGCTGCGACCAAGAATCTATGCCGCCCTCTAGGTTAGTAACATCATAGCCCAAGGGTTCAAGATATTGGCAAACTTGGGCTGAGCGCACACCGCTGTGGCACATAACAATAATGGGCAGGTTTTTATCCAATTCTCCATGGCGGACTGGAATGATTCCCATGCGAAAATTTGTGTGGGGGTCGATCTTGGCATAAGCAACTTCGTGAGATTCCCTAACATCCAGTAAAACAAATTTTTCATTACCCTTAAATAAACTTTCCAATTCCGTTGCCTTTATTCTTTTCATTCTAAACCACTATTCATATTTTGATTTTTAAACTTACATTCTACCGTTAAACTTCAGAGGAATCTCATGAAATCAAAACTTTTTCTAAGTATCTTTATGTTGATTGGTTGCGCATCTAATGGTGCCGAGCGGAAACCGATGAGACCAAGAAATTTTATATCCCAGGAAGAAATTAAAGAGCACGCTTCGGCGCGAACAGTAAAAGAGGTTATTGAAACAGCGCGCCCACCCTGGCTTCGTGGAAAAGGTCTCGACGCCTCCGTTTATATAAACGGTATTAAAATGGGAAATCTTGATCAACTTGATAATGTTTCAATACAATCTGTGAAAAATATGCGGTATATCCCCAATACTGAGGCGACAACCATGTACGGCACTAATAATATGGGCGGTATAATCGAAATTAAGTCGAAATAGCGACAATTTCTGGGTGATCCGTAATAATGCCACTCACACCTTTTTCTTTTAAAAACGCAATGCCACTCTGTGTATTTACCGTCCAAACAATAATATCCATCCGGATCCGATTGGCATAATTCATAAGATCATTGTTGAAGATATCTCCTCGGGGGTGCAGGTAATCGGCACGAGTAAAGGGAATAAAGGCAAATGCTTTTTTGCTGTTTATCAGAAATCCCGTTTTTATAGATCTATCGGTAATTTTTGTAACCATTAGGGCAAACGGGTTAAAGCTGGAAACAATTACATGATCCTGCAGTTTCAATCGTTTAACCATTTGAGAAACGCTAAAGGCCGTTGACCAATCCAGCCTCTTTCGTGTTTTAATTTCAATATTAAAAAAATATTTTAGGGGGAGCGTTGTTAAAACATCTTCAAGAAGAGAAAAGGATTCCCTTTCTCCCGGCCAATTCACAGCAGTATTAATGTTTTTTATTTCGGTCCAGTTTTTTTGAAAAATATATCCGAATCCATCTGTTTCTCTTTCTAAATCATAATTATGAGAACATACAATTTTTCTATCTTTTGTTTGAACCACATCCAACTCAATGGCTTTAAGGCCAGCATCCATTGCCGCTTTATATGCCGATAATGTGTTTTCCGGCGCATGGATTAAAAGCCCGCGGTGGCCGAACAAAATGAATTCGTTTTTATTTGTTTTTGAGTGATTGGGTTTTAATCCAAAAAAAAGAAACAAAACCAACCACAACAAAATTAAAACCAAAAGGTAGATAGGTCTATTCCCCAGGTACGAGTTTGAGATGTCTAAACTGTGACGCAGATCTGATAAAGTCCTCATCAAAATAAGTGGTACGGTATTCACCCTTGTTGTACATAGGTGCTTGATCTTTATAATGGGGACTGGTGGGAATTCCCGATTGCCCGGTTGGTAAAATAAATTGCGTATTATTTAAATTGTCAAAATCCACTATTCGACGCATAGAGGGACCAATGGTTTTATCATAATTGGACAATAAAATGTATTCCCCTTTATTTATGGTCCCCGCCGAACCGCCCGCAGGATAGGGGCCTACATTAAAACTAAATACTTTGTCCAAAATTTTTACTACACCGAGCGTATGATTGTGGGTTAAGGTATGAACAGCAGACCATTTCCATTCATCAGTGTTAGAGCCGATTGTTTTTTCAATATTTTCCACAGCGTCCGAAATTGATGCTTTAAGGATATCATCCATTGATTCCTTTTTATTTGTAGTAATATCGTCAAACCAATCTGATTTTCCATCTCTCAACAGTGCCAATAAACTTCTTACGGGAACCATGGGTTGATTTACGAAATTCTCTAAATAATCCTCTCCCAGTTGATTTAGTTCATCGCCATATAAATTTCTTAATAAACTATTCAATCCAAAATGATAAACCAATGCGGCGGCAGAGTTTTCACTTTCTATAAAATCCCAATTTGAAAGCAAACCAAAGGCTTTGGAAAGGTTTCCTGTTTCCGTTCCCGTTTTTGCTTTTAGAAAAAAGTCCGTAATCTCTTTCGCTATATGCGATTTTTGATCCATATGCATTTTTTTGACAAAATCTATATCTATACTATTTGAGGATTCAATTAATTCTTCAATTCGCTTAATCCTGCTTGGTGAAGCCCATTGGTTTGATATATAGTGCGAAAATGACTCATCTACCATCTTGTTGTTTGCAGTACCTATATATCCTTTTTCAGGATTGAACAAAAACGGCATTTCTTCGAAAGGAACAAATCCTTTCCAATCATAATCAGGATCATGGCCTGGCCGTGGCAAAAGGTTTTGCCCGTCTTTTCTTATGGGCACTCTTACTGCTGGGCGCCATCCAATATTTCCCCGTTTATCTGCATAAACAATGTTTTGTCCCGGCACTGAAAAGGATTTCACCGCTAAAGAAAAATCATCCCAATCTCGAATTTTGGCCATTTTAATCAATGTACTAATTTCTTCCGATTGATAGTGACCCACCCATGCCATTGATACAACTTTATCTGACCCCTTTAACAATGAATGAATATCACTAATAATTGGCCCGTGATGTGTGGACCGAACAATGATTGTAGTATCGCCCCTCGATTTAAGGGGTATTGTTTCTTTGCGATATGAAATTTCACGCCAATCATTTCCATGCTTATAATACTTTAAATTATCAGGATTCAGTGTTTCCACAAAAAAATCCATATCATCAATCATAACATTTGTAAACCCCCAAGCCACGTGTTCATTTTGGCCTATAATGGGAAGGGGCATCCCAGGTAGACAGACGCCACTTATATTCAATCGGCCGCCTTTTAGATGCATTTCATACCACCAGGATGGTTGCTTTGTGCCTAGATGGGGATCATTGGCTAAAATTGGTTTTCCAGATTTAGTCCGATCGCCGCTCACCACCCAACTGTTGGATCCCATAACAGATCCATCCATATTTAATAACAATCGAAGTTTTTTTTCTTCTTTGGAAATACGATCAAAGATTAATCCAAATTTTGCCTGCGGCGGTACAATTGTAATATCATCAGGATTGTTTGGAAAAAGACTTTTTACTTTTGTTTCGCCGTATTTTTCAACAAGTGCTCCCATTACAATTTCAACACGCCAGGATTGTTGAAGGTCATAGGCCATTAATCTGCCAAGAGCCACAACATCTTGGGGCGTCCATTTTATTGGGTCGCTACCAATTATTAAAAACTCTACGGGCCAATTGTCTTTTGATTGATCTATCCAGTCATTTATTCCATTACAATATGTTTGAATAAATTTAAGCGTTTTGTCATCTATATCAGAAATAAGTTTTTGCGCGACGTTTGGAATGCCGAATGTTCTTAGATATATATCACTCGATAAAAGGTCGTCGCCCAAAAAAGCAGATAATTCCCCGCGGCCTGTTGCCGCAGAAAGGGACATTTGGAACAACCGTTCCCGAGCCATAAGGTAGCCCGAACTGTAAAATAAATCTAATTCGTTTTGAGCAAATACATGGGGGGCGCCATAATTGTCGGTATATACATCCACGTCGCCAATAAGGCCCGGGAGTTCTATCTTCCCGTCATATTTTGGAAGTGATACTCTGAAAATAAATTGAAAAACAAGGGCTGATGCAAGGCATATCCCCATAATAGGAATAATAACATATTTGATAACTTTCTTCATAATTGTTGTTTTCGTCACAGTGTCTTTTCTACAATTTATGCATAAATATGATAGTACTAAAAAAACAAAAAACCCCCGTAAAGACGGGGGTTTTTTTATATACCATCCATTTTGTATTATATAGCAGTGTAGCATCTACAGTAAGGAGGGGTTCGAAAAAACCCATACAATATTAAGACTATTTTTAAGATTTGTAAATACGGTGTAGACCGTATTTTTCATATGGGGTATAGACCGTATTTTTTCGAATAATCCCGATCACTAAAACAATGATTTACCCTTAATTTTGACCTAATTTTGATGTGATATGCTTAGTTCATATAGAAAAAACACCGCCATTATTCTTTTTATCTTTCTTGCGAGCGCCGTTTCCACATTAGAAGGACAACGCTTGGATATTACCCATTATTCAAAATATTTCAGGTCTGGTTTTGATTCTACCTGGGTGAACACACAACCAAAGATAGAACGTGGTTGGCTAGCCCTAGATGAAAGTAAACACGAAGGATTCCCTTCTTTCCATCAACTTGAGTACCCCGAAAAAGAAAAACGTCATCTTTTTTCTTTTAAAAAGTCTCCTGATAAATCCTTTACGTTGTCAGTTCTCTTCGATTTTAAAAACATAGAATCCAATACTCCATACACATTGCACGTTAAAAGTATCAGTTATTATTGGCAGATATATTTAAATGGACAATTAATTGATAGCCACTGGAAAACAGATGGCGAAAAAAGTCTTCTCCCTTTTCGAGGGAAAAACAAAAGCATTCCAATCCCCGATATATTGCTAAAACATCATGATAACTTATTGACTTTTAGAGTCGCTGGAAGCCCCCATCATCGTTGGACGGGATTTTATTATAGCGGGCCTGTTTTCTTTGCGCCAACAGACCGCGATATTCTACCCAATAATGATTTTCTCATGGTCTCTATGTTGGGTGTGTTGTTATTGTTGGGGGTTTTTTGGTTAGTTTTTGCCACCATTGAAAAAAACAATAAAATATTGTTCGTTTTAACTGCTTGGTGCTTTTCATATGCCTTGTTTTTTCTCACCCGCATTGATCATTTATTGCCTTTTCGTCCATCGGCCTTTTTATTAATTCGAGCTGAATATATTGCTGTCTTTATCAGTTCTATGTTATTTCCCCTTTTTTTAGATGTTTATCAAAAAAGGCTCTCCCTGTTCACAAAAATATTCTCGCCTGTTTTTATTTCTTTTGCGCTTTTGACCTTCGTTGTTCCTCTTTCTTTTGTTTCTGATCTAAACTTTATTTGGCAACGGCTAATTCCATTATACCTTGGTTATGTTTTGTTTCGATCCATCCAGTATTTCCAAAGTCAACCAGCGCCAAAACTTACAAATTTTGTTACTTCAGGAACGGGGATTGTCCTTTTCGCCTTTCTAATCCATGGCGCTTTTGTAACGCGCGATGTCTTTTTTATTATTCAATCTCATTTAGATGAATTGTCTTCCCGGTATACCATGGTTTTTTCTACCATTACCCTTTCTGTTGTTTTAATAACCGAATTCATTCAAGGATATGTTAAAACTCGTGGTTGGGGCGATCAATTAGAAGAAGAAATTAACCTCCAAACAAAGGAGCTTCGAGAAGCCAAAGAGTATCTTGAATCCGTGTTTGAAAACTCAAAAGAGGGAATTGCCATCTTTAATAAGGGGATTAATCTTGTCCGATGTAACCAAGCATATTTGGACTTATTTGGATATACGTTTGAAGAGTATAAGGCGCTTACCACCAGTGATCTCTATGATAACGATGGGCTTGAAATGCTTTTGGATGCGCGGGAAAAAGCTTTTAATACCGGAATTTTCCGATTGATTGTTCCCATCTTTAGTAAGGCCGGTAAAATGCGACAGCTATCCTTGTCTGGAAGTAGAGTCAAATCAAAAACGGGTGAAGAAATTTATATTGTAAACGCTTTTGACATGACCGATAGGATCAACACCGAGAATCAACTACGAGAGACTCAAAAAACTCTCCTATCTTCAAATGAAGAGTTAGAGGCGATTTTCAAGGCGCTGCCCGATTTATACTTCAGGTTAGATAAGGATGGAAGGTATCTAAGTTTTCAGGGACAGAAAAACCTTATTTATAAATCAGAGAAAACTATCATCGGCGATAAGATTTCTGACCGACTTCCCTCCGATGTTGGTGATCTGGTGATGAATGCTATTTATAAGGTTATCGATGAACAAGTGCGCGTGACAATTGAATACAAACTTGAATTGCCGGAAGGTTTTAGGACCTTTGAAGCTGTTATTTTACCTTATCGTGAAAACGAAGTTATTTCGGGAATCCGAGATATTACTGAAAGGCGTGTTGCTGAAAAAAATCTGTATAAAAGCGAAGAACAATACCGAACACTTGTGGAGGGGACAGAAGACCTGATCTTTTCTATCAACACTGACGGCATTATAACTTTTGTCAACATTCAAGTATTAATTCATTACGAAAAAGAGCTAGAAGATTTCATCGGGGAAAAAATATCTGACGTTGTTAATGCGGTGGACTCTTTGGACTTAAGCGAAACAATCGCCGCTTTAAACCAAACTGGACAGATGAATAGAATTAAAACAAATGTAATCTTTCCAAAGTTTACCAGTTGGTTTGAGTTTACTCTTAATCCGCAAAGGGGAAAAAAGGGCGGTGAAATAAATTCTATTTTATGTATTGGTCATAATATTGATGAACAGCAATCTTACGAGAGCCACTTGGAGCGGCTTGTGGAACAGCTTAATGAACAACGCCACATTTTAAAGAAAACTTCTGTGCGTATTCTTAACGCCCAAGAGAACGAGCGAAGTCGAATCAGCCGCGAACTTCACGATGAGGTGGGCCAAACGCTTACCGCAATCGACCTAAACCTTCAATTGGTTCGACAGCGTTCAGAAAACAAGGAAGACGTCGGGCCTCTCATGGTTGAATGCCAACAAATGGTTCAAAACACTGCAAAAGAGATCCATCGTTTTTCCCGCGATCTTCATCCTGCCATTCTTGATGATATGGGTCTTTTCCCGGCCATTGCTTCATATATTAGATCGTTTGAAAAGCGGACAAAAATTTCTGTTAACTTTGATCCACCGGATAATTTTAAAGAAATTTCTGATATATCCCGAACCCTTGTTTACAGAATATTCCAAGAATCACTTACAAATGCTTCTAAGCATTCAAAGGCCGATATTGTTTCTGTTAAGCTTAATCGTCTTGATGGTGTAATACATATGATTGTTTCAGATAACGGCATTGGTTTCCCTGGGGACATAATAAATAATATGTCTAGCCGATTTGGCCTACAGGGTATAGATGAACGAGTACAGCTTGCCGGTGGAGTTTTTTCTATTTCTTCTTCGATAAGCGGGGGCGCTGAACTAAACATTGAAATTCCAAATACATTAGCCTAATTCCTTTCTTGCCAATTAACATCTCAAATAATTATGCCAAATAAAATTACAGTTTTTTTAGCTGACGACCACAACATTGTACGCGCTGGATTAAAAGTTCTGCTGGAATCAGACAAATCGATTTCCGTTATTGGTGAAACAGATAATGGCGTTGATGCCGTTCGTGATGTTCAAAAACTTCATCCCGACATTGCGCTTATGGACATTTCAATGCCAGGTGTTTCTGGAATTGATGCGGCCGCTGCCCTTAGAAAAAAGGGCACAGAGACTAAAATCATATTTCTTTCCATGTATGCTGAAGAGGAATATGTGGTTACCGCCATTAATGCCGGTGCTTCCGGATATCTAATTAAACAATCAGTTTCCCGCTCATTAATAGAAGCTATAAAACAGGTGCAAGCGGGGCGGGTTTATTTTAGCCCCGAAATCTCTGGGGCTGTATTAAATGCTGCAAACATACCCAATTACCGCAAACATAAAAAGAGAAGCGATAAAGAAATCACCAATCGAGAGCGAGAAATTTTAAAACTTTTGTCTGGGGGTAAGCCAAACAAAAAAATATCTGCTCTATTGTTTATTTCAGTTAAAACTGTTGAAAAACACCGTCAAAATATTATGCGGAAACTCGACATTCATGATGTGGCGAGTTTAACTCGTTATGCGATCGAAAAAAAAATTATTTAATACTAATAACGCTCTCTTATTCTTGGTTTGGGTAATATTTATGTAGATGATGCATCTGTGGCTCCATCTAATTCTTCAATTGTTTCTCATAATAGATGTAAAATCCTACCTCAAATTTGGATGAATTAGAATGATTTTAACCTTAGCTATTTCCGCCGTTGTTGTTGTGATAACTCTGTTTATTCTTGACTTAAGTCGAGAGCAGGTAACCACCAGCAACATTTCTACTTATTTACAACCTTTCGCCGCTGAAACGATTGTGAAACATGAGTTTTCCGCTCGTCCTGAATTGGTCTGGAATTCACTAACGCGTTTTTCAAACTATAACTTTTGGTTCCCGGGGATTTTACGGCTTTTGCCCGTTGTTGAAACAGATCGGTTTGTCCATCGCTATTCATTTGATAAGTTTAATTTTATTCCTGGCGCTTTCATCCGTCTCCGCCCCTTTAGTTTGTCACCTGCCTTTAAAGGTAGAATTGTGGCAATCGAGGACAATAAACAACTGACCATGGAATTGCGTTTCAATCCCATACACAAAGAGACGGTGGTTTTTAATCTTGACCCTACCCCGGGCGGTACATCGGTCACCTGTCATCGTACGAGCCGTGGTCTATTTTCCTGGATGACAATATGGGGGTTCTCGGGTAATAAATCAAAAATCCTTGACAACTTGGGTTATTTTATCCCAGAAGAAGTTATTGAAGAAATAGAGGATACCGCCACCGCGCAGGGTTCTGGTCCTCAATATAGTCGCGAGGCAATTATTGCTCGGGCTGTTCAAGCGGGTCTGGATGGCAACATGGATTTGGTAAACGCCATTCCAGACAAACCAACCCGCGGAATGGCGAAGGCGATGCTAGTTCAATCCAAACGCAAGGGCAATGTAATGCCGAATCATTTGATTGAAGCATTGTCTGAACAACCTACCGAAGGTAATGACGCAACCCCTGTAACTCCAGCTCAAACCGCTGGTGACAATGGACTTCCTACTTTTTCGAACCCTGACGAGTTAGTCGCTTTTGTTGTTAATAAAGCGTTAGATGGTGATAGTGATCCTATCAACGCCGTCATAGACAAACCAACCCGCGGTAAAGCTAAAGCGATGGTCGTTAAAATTAAACGTGGGTCTGTTGAGCGCCCGGCTATGCCAGAATTGTCCGCATCACCCGACGATCCTATAGCACCAGAAAGTGCGCCCTCTTCTTCAACAGATGAATCGGAAGAAGAATTAATTTCGCGATTGATAGAAGCCGGCCTGGGCGGAAATATGGATGAAATTAATTCCTTAGATAACCGGGTTTTACGCGGAAAGATTAAAGCTGCAATTGTAAAAGAAAAACGCGCGAAAGCATAAATAGTTATTACTTTTAAAAATAAAAAAGCCTGTTTATCAGATTAACAGGCTTTTTTTATTAACATCAAATCTACACACTTCGGTCGTCAGGTGCTGTGACGAATGTCACAGTTTATCCTGTATATAAATTGATAGAGTTCTTTTTCGCCTTTAATTGCAACTGTTCCTTCTAGGAATAAATTCATTTCGTTCACTTTATCAGAAAAAAGTCGAATCCCATTACCAAATATTATTGGGTGTGGTGTAAGATAAAGGTGGGTTAAGTATGGTGCAAAGCGCGTGTTTGTTTTTCCGCCGCCGGCAATAAAGCACTTTTTTGAATTCAGTTTCGCCAATATTTGGTCTGGGTCATCGTTACGATGGACAACTATAATATCCCGACCCTCTAATTCTTTTTGAAGACAGTTAAAGGTGTTGGAGCCCATGATTACAGGCCAACCTGATGTTTGTTCTTTAAACAGGTGTAGGTCTTTAGACCACGTAACTCTTTCGTGTGAATGGCGAGCAATATAACCGTCTTGTGTAACGGCGGCGATAAGAATTACATCCACTAGCTATCTTTAAATGTCCCTGCTGCAACGACAGTCAATTTATCTGGATCAACATATGTTCTGATCGCCTTGTTAGTTTGGTCCAAGGTAATCCGGCTTATTAGGTCCGGATATTGATCTAAATACTCAACGCTTCTATTCTTCTCGGCGTTAGACAAAATTTGTGCCATAAGCCCACCTGTTGAATCCATCCCTACTTGGTACGCTCCAGCAATTGTTGTCTTTTTCGCTTCCAGTTCATCTTGTGTAACACCATTTTTGTACCAATTTAATATTTGCTCTATGGTCGCTTTTCTTCCCGCATCTAATAAGTCTGGCGCAAAAGTTCCCCACGTACTCCAATAGCCGTCACCCCCAAAGCTTACCCCGGCTAAAGACGAGCCAATACCATAAGTCAAACCCTGTTGGTCTCTTACTGTTTGCATTAACCGTGCTGAAAAATTCCCACCCAAAATATAAACTGCCATCATTAATGGATAATAATCTTTATGGTCTCGATCAATACCAATAGCCTGGCCTAAATAAATATCCATACTTGTTTTTTCGGGAATGTGAATTTCTGTATTACTTTCTTTTGGGGCGTCGGCCTTCATGCCGGGTAAAACATGTGTGGTGTTTTTTGTTTTCCACCCATTTAAATACTTACCCAATAAATCATTAATCTGAACAGGTTTCACATCTCCAACGGCAGCAAAATTCAAACTACCTAAACCATAATAATTTTGATGGAATTTTTCTACTTCTTTAATGTTCGCTGACGAAACCTGCTCAATAGTTTCGTTCGTTGTTAGTTGATAATTTGGGTGGTTTTTCGGATACATGATTCTTAATAACCTAATCATGGCTTGTTGTTTTGTATCTTCTTTGGAACGTTCGAGGTTCCCAATCATTCTTGTTTTAAGGGTTGTCAATTCTTCTTCAGAAAATACTGGCGTGCGTAATTGTTCCACCAATAGTTGAATTACTATGTCAAGGTCATCTTTTAAACAATGGCCCGAAAATTGGGCGTGGTGTCTCGTGCTTGAAAAGGTTAATTCCGCACCAACGGATTCTAAAATATCACTAATCGCATATTTGTCTTTTTCAAGAGTCCCCTTGTCAATCATAGCTGCTGTCAGGGGTGCTATTTTCCTGTTTTTCCCTGGGCTGAATATTGACCCACCTAAAAAACTGCCGGCAAAAGTAATTACCTCCTTTACGCCAGTAGGCATAACAAAGGTTCTCAGACCATCCAGTTCTGTATTTGTTTTAACCTGTTTTTTAAAGAACCCCAAATTAAAGTTTCTCCTGCTTTTTGGGGACAAACCACCCGGTGGTTCTTTTGTCTTCCACTAAATATTTCTTTGCGACACACATTAAATCTTTCGTTGTCACTTTTTTTATACAATCCAAATATGTTGTATAAAACATCCAGTCACCAATCGCAATTGCCTCATTTAGTGCGCTGGCAACAGAGTATGAGCCATCCCTGCTGAACGCAACGCTAGCCCGAGTTTGTGCTTTTGCGCGGTTGAGCTCTTCTTCTGAAATTCCTTTTTCAGTAATTTTTTTATATTCAAGCAGAATAATGTCTTCCACTTTTTGGTGATCTGTGTCCGGCGTGAGAAATGCATATGTTATAAACATACCGTTATCTTTAAATGGGAAATCATACATAAACAAGGATGTTGCTAAGCCTTTATCTATAATACTTTTATAAAAGCGGCTCGTTTTTCCTTCAGAGAGAATTTTTCCCAACAGTTGAAAGGCGTAAGTGTCAATATGGAGACCCTCTGGCGATTTGTGTCCCACGCCGACAACACCTGTTTGTCCTACGCGCGAAACTACCGTTCTTCGTGGACCTTCCTGCTCCGGTTCTTCCGTATACATACCGGGGATGCTGTTTTCACTTGCGCCATGTTCACCAAAATATTTTTTTATTAGAGCAAGCGCTTCTTTTTTGTTAAAATCTCCAATCAATGTCGCCGTAGCGTTGTTGGGCCAATAGTAGGTATGGTAAAATTCCTGTAACCGTTCTGTAGATATATTTTCTATATCTGAACGCCATCCAATTGTTGAATGGTGGTAGGGGTGAGCCTGATAAGCGGCCGCCCAAATGTTTTTGTCTAAAACATCAAATGGACTGTTTTCTCCCCGTTCAAATTCATTCCTAACTACAGTCATTTCAGGCTGACGATCTTCATCTTTTAAAAAAGCAAAACGCATACGATCCGCTTCTATTGCAATCGCCCTCTCTAGGTGTTCGCTTGGAACAACTTCAAAATAATTGGTTCTGTCGTTCCATGTTGTGGCGTTAATCTGGGCCCCAATATTTTGGAGTTCCGTCCAAATTGCTGTACCCTTTTCTTTATTATAATTTCTAGATCCCTTGAACATTAAATGTTCAAGAAGGTGGGTGGAACCAGTATATCCAATCGCTTCGTTTCTAGATCCAACGTGGTACGTAACCATGAATGTTGCTACTGGCGCAGAATGGTCCTCTAACACTAAAACAGTAAGATTGTTTTTCTTTAAAGTATATTCTTCTATTCCGCCAGATGCTTTTATAAACTCGAATCCGTTAAATTGTGAATTATTTTTTGGGGACATATAAGTCTGTAATTGTGCCTTCAAAAACTTCGGCGGCCAATCCGAAGGTTTCTCCAAGCGTGGGGTGAGGATGAATGGTGAGGCCAATATCTTCTGCGTCTGCACCCATTTCGATTGCTAACATTCCTTCTGAAATCATATCACCAGCACCCGGCCCAACAATACCAACACCAAGAACTTGACTGGTTTCCGGGTCAAACAAAATTTTTGTTTTTCCTTGGTTCGCACCCATCGCGATGGCCTTTCCGCTGGCCGCCCATGGAAATTCGCCTTTTTTATAATTAATACCTTTTTCTTTGGCTTCTATTTCCGTAAGTCCGGCCCATGCGACTTCTGGGTCGGTAAAAACAACAGACGGAATAGCGCGGACATCGAACGCAGCCGGAAGGCCGGAAGCTACCTCTGCGGCAACCTTTCCTTCGTGGGTCGCTTTGTGTGCCAACATTGGGTTTCCGACTATATCGCCAATGGCAAAAATATTTTTAATTGTTGTCCTTTGGTAAACATCCACATTTATAAAACCCCGCTCGTCAACCTCAACGCCAGTGGATTCTATGTTAAGTAAATTAGTGTTCGGTTTTCTCCCAACAGAGACCAAAACCTTGTTGTAAATTTCTGTGCTTGTGCCTTTTTCGTTTTCAATAGTCACAGTTAAGGATTCGTCTTCATTTGGTAAAACGGATGTTACTTTGGAAGAAAGACGGATTGATTCAAACTGTTTTTTGAGTTTTCTTTGAAGAGGCTTTACGATGTCTTGGTCCGCCCCAGGAATCAAATTCGGCAAAAATTCAACCACGGAAACTTTGGCTCCAAGCGCAGCATAAACCTGTCCTAACTCAAGCCCAATAACGCCACCACCTATTACTAAAAGTCTTTCAGGTATATCTACCAGTTCCAGCGCTGTCCGAGAGGTAAGAACACTGGGGTGATCCGCTGGAACTCCAGGGATCGTTGCTGAAACGGAACCGGCGGCAACGATACACTTATCAAACGAAATTTTTATTTCTCCATCATCGTTGATTACATTCAATTCCGAATTAGAATTAAAAAGGGCTTTTCCTCGTACCCACTCCACTTTCCTTGCTGTCGCCATTTTTTCGATACCACTATTTAGTTGGGATACTATCTTGTCCTTATGGGCCCTTATGGCGTCCAGATTAATTTCCGGTTCACTGTAGGTTACGCCCATTTTGGATAAATGGGAGGCTTCATCCATGACCTTAGAAATATGAAGCAATACTTTGGAAGGGATACACCCTCGGTTTAAACAGACGCCACCCAAGGTGGGGTCTTTATCAATTAATATAACCTTTTTCCCAAGGTCGGCAGCTCTAAAGGCCGCAGCATATCCTCCTGGTCCTGCGCCAATTACCACTATTTCTGCGTGTTTTGATTCAACCATAAATTAATCTTTAAAAAAAGATAAATCTGAAAGGATGTTAGCAAATCGCGATGTAAACCCCGCAGCGGCAGCGCCGTCAATTACACGGTGGTCGTAGGACAAAGAGAAGGGCATAATAAATTTTGGTACAAACTCTCCTGATGGTTTATCATATACTTGTTTCCACGCGCTTTTGGAAACACCCAAAATGGCAACTTCTGGTGGATTTACAATGGGTGAGAACCCTGTGCCTCCAATTCCACCAAGGCTGGAAATTGTAAAGGTACCGCCATTCATCTCTTCTGGTTTTAGTTTTTTATCCCTCGCTCTAGAGCTTAAATCCATGAGGCTTTCAGATAGGTCAAAAACGGATTTCTTATCCACGTCCCTTACCACAGGCACCGTTAGTCCCGCCGGTGTATCCACCGCGATTCCTAGGTGATAATATTTTTTTAAAACCAGGTTTTGATCTGTATAATCCAAAGAGCTGTTGAATATCGGCATCTCTTTAAGAACGGCTGTCACTACTTTCATTAAAAAGGGTAAAAAGGTGACTTTTATTCCTTTTGTCGCACCTTCTTTTTTTAGTTTTTTCCTATAGCTATCCAAAGCTGTGATATCTGCTTCGTCAAATTGCGTTACGTGTGGTATGGCTTGCCATGCCTGCTGAAGGCGCTCACCCGTTATTCTTTTGATTTTTGTTAGTTTTTGGACCTCGATGTCACCCCATTGTGAAAAATCTACCTCTTTTTTTAACTTTGGTGTGATTCCTGAAGACATGGCCATTTGAAGTTTAATATATCCATTGAGATCGTCTTTAGTAATTCGCCCTTTTTGGCCAGAACCTTTAATGGTTTGGAGATTAATTCCTAACTCCCGCGCCAATCTTCTGACCCCAGGAGAGGCAAACGTCCCGCCTGAAGAACTGGCGTTGGTGAATGAAACCGCTTCTTGGGGTGTGGTCGGGGAAGGTTCTACTAACTCTGGGTCGGGTTCAACTTGTGGTGGTGGTGTTTTCTCTAAATCAATAACCCCTTCTGTAGTTTCGACTTTCATTAGAAGGTGTCCGGGCTTCAACTCGTCGCCGGTGGATACTAGAATTTCTGAAATGACGCCTTTTACCTCTGCTGGAATTTCCATTGATGCTTTGTCCGACTCTAAGACAAGGATCGTCTGTTCTGTTGTTACTATATCACCAACAGAAACAGAGACTTCGCTTACTTCTGCTCCGTCTATTCCTTCTCCGAGGTCGGGTAGTATAATTTCTTTAATCATTTTTATTCCTACACTGTAATTGGGCTGGGTTTGTCTGGATCTATTTTATACTTTTTCATCGCATTTAAAGCTTCTTCTTTTTTCAAAGTTCCATTGTTAACTAGTGCGTGAAGCGCCGTTATAACTATATAATAACGGTCAACCTCAAAAAACCGGCGCAAGTTCTCTCGTGTATCGCTCCGCCCAAAACCATCTGTACCTAAAGTATAATATGCGCCCTGAACGTATGGTCCAATTTGTTCGGCCACCATTTTTATATAGTCAGATACAGCTACAGTCGGGATGTCGTTATCTTTAAAAGATTTTACCAGGTGGGACATTTTTTGTTTTTTCGCTGGGTTTAGTGTATTCCAACGGTCTGCCTCCTCCGCTTCTTTTCGTAATTCGCTAAAGCTTGTAACATTCCAGAGTTCAGATGAAATATCCCAATCTTTTTCTAATAATTCTGCCGCTGCAATTGCTTCACCCATAAGAGGTCCGCTTCCCAACAATCGAAGGATTGGTTTCTTTGGGGAGTTAAATTTATACAGTCCTTTGATAATGTCATTTTCTATACCTTCGGGCATTGGTGGGTGAATATAGTTTTCATTTTCAACCGTCAGGTAATAAACGACATCTTTGTCCTCCTGACACATTTCTTTTATTCCACGATGAACCACCGTTGCAATTTCGTATGCGTAAGCTAGATCATATGCTTTAATGTTTGGTGTAGCGGCCGCAGCCAAATGGCTATGTCCGTCTTGATGTTGAAGCCCTTCTCCGTTTAATGTTGTCCGTCCTGCTGTCCCGCCCAACAAAAATCCGCGAGTACGCATGTCGCCGGCTGCCCAAATAAAATCCCAAACACGTTGAAAACCAAACATCGAATAATAAATATAAAAAGGAATCATTTTAACACCGTGATTGCTATAGCTTGTTCCTGCTGCGATAAAAGAGGAAACGGCACCCGCTTCATTTATTCCCTCCTCAAGAATCTGGCCGTTCTTGGCTTCTTTGTAATATAAAAATTGGTCTGAGTCTACCGGGTCATACAGTTGTCCCTTGTGAGCATATATCCCCAATTGGCGAAACAAGGGTTCCATTCCAAAGGTGCGCCCTTCGTCGGGAATAATCGGCACAATGTGGTTTCCGATAGTTTTGTCCTTAGAAAGAATTGTTAACATGCGAACAAATGCCATCGTCGTGGAAATTTCTCGCTCCCCGGTTCCTTCTATTAGTTCTTTAAAAACCGATATATCTGGAATGGGTAGTGGGGCTGATTTATCCGTTCGGATAGGGAGGGGGCCGCCGAGAAAATCCCGGCGCTCTTTTAAATATTTATATTCAACGCTATTTTTTTTAAACCGATAAAAAGGAGCCTTCATCGCTTCTTCGTTGGACATGGGTATATTAAAACGGTCTCTAAAAAGAAGGAGTTCTTCTTCGTTGAGCTTTTTCTGATTGTGGGTGATATTTCGGCCTTCTCCTGCTTCGCCCAAGCCATACCCTTTAATTGTTCGGGCCAAAATAACTGTTGGTTTTCCCTTAAAATCCACCGCTTCTTTGTATGCAGAATAAACCTTTAGTGAGTCGTGGCCACCCAGTTTCATTTTTTCTAGCTCTTCGTCTGAAAGGTGTTCTACTTTTTTTAGTAGGTCTGGGTATTTCCCAAAAAAATGTTTTCGGAAATAAGCTCCACCCTCTACCACATACTTCAATAGGTCGCCATCAACAATTTCATCCAGACGTTTTAATAATAACCCGTTGTGATCATTTTCTAATAATTTATCCCAATCGGCGCCCCAAATTACTTTAATAACGTTCCATCCGGCACCACGAAAAGCACCTTCAAGTTCTTGAATCACCTTCGAATTTCCGCGAACAGGACCATCTAACCTTTGTAGGTTACAGTTAATTACAAAAACAAGATTGTCCAGGTTTTCTCTGGAGGCCAACGTAAGGGCGCCAAGAGATTCGGGTTCATCCATTTCTCCGTCCCCAAGGTACGCAAAAATTTTTCGATCTGTTTCTTCTATAAAACCCCGGTCTATCATATAGCGCATAAAGCGCGCCTGGTAAATTGCCATTATAGGCCCTAAGCCCATTGATACAGTAGCAAACTGCCAAAAATCAGGCATAAGATAAGGGTGCGGATAAGAGGACAGTCCTCCCTCTTTTGATAATTCCCGTCTAAAATTGTAAAGCTTTTTGCTGTCAAGCCTTCCTTCCAAATAAGCCCGAGAGTACATACCTGGAGAGGCGTGGCCTTGAAAGTAAACAAGGTCTTGACCGTTGGGGTGTTCCGCCCCCTTAAAAAAATGATTAAAAGCAACCTCATACAGTGTGGCGGCAGATGCAAATGTAGAAATATGTCCCCCGATTCCGGGTGTTTCTTTGTTGGCAGCTGTTACCATCGCCATAGCATTCCACCGAACAATTGATTTTATTTTGCGCTCTATATCGCGATTGCCTGGATATTCCGGCTGTTGGCCGGGTAAAATTGTATTTACGAACGGTGTGCTTGTATTAAAGGGTAGTCGGGCGCCTTTTGATTGGGCAAAATCAATGAGTGTTTCTAAAAGAAACCGGGTGCGCTCGTACCCGTGTTCTTCTAGCGCATCTTCAATGGATTCTATCCACTCTTTAGTCTCGAGCGAATCTATGTCTTTATAATTTTCCGCCATTTTTCGAATTATCTATTAAGGAGAGGCGGGGAAATTACACTTTTTTTATAAAAACCGGATTGAATTTGTCGCCAACCTTTCTTAGGTTTGTTTTAATTTTTAGTGAATCTCTTTTTTATTACACCACAACCAATTCTTGCGCCCGCGGCTCCGGTGGGTTGGGATGCCATGTCGTCCATCCCAACGTGTACCACTATCGCCTTTCCTATAATATCTGTTTCCGGAGAACCTCCAATTGACCAGCGACCAGATTTATCTGTTATGGATATTTTCCCTTTTCCTCTGTCGTCAATTTTAATATTGCCAATATCTCCACTGTGAAAGGGCGCTACACCCCATTTTCCGTGGTTCTCTTCTGTTGGGTTCCAGTGGCCACCCGAGGATTTCCCATCATCTGAGCTACAGTCCCCTATGGTGTGTATATGAACAGCAACCGGTCCTGCACCAACGCCAAAAATGTTAGCTTCAACGCTAACAATTCCTTTTCTTTCTGTAAATACCACTTCTCCTGTAACGCTGCTCCCGCTTCTGGGGAGAATGTTTGCTGTCGCAGTTTTATCGTTAGGGCTAGAACAGGCTATCAGGGCAATAAAGGTCAGGGTTATATAAATGTTTTTCATTTTATCTAAAATTTTCTAGTTCTTTAATTAGTTGTGGGACGTTATTGATTTTATCTCCCAATCCTATTGCTTGAATTTTCATGCCAACATAGCTCCAAACGATTGAAATTGGTGCTATTTTTTCTGATACTCTGTTTGTCCCAAAAAAAAGATGTTTTTCAAATTTATCAGGACCAACTGTGGTTACGGTTTCTTTGTTGTTGTTCGAATAAATTTGTGTAATATCAGGAAAGGTTGGCCCGTCTTTATGGGGTGTGTTTTTCCTGAGGAAATTTTTTCCAGATCGATTAATGTGGTCTGAAATTATGATAAATTTATTAGACACAAAAACCCTGTCTATGATTAATATTTCTTTGGTCTTTATTTCTTTCTTTAGGCTGATGAATGTTTTCGGGGAAACACACGTTTTGTGAAATTTTTCTGGCCAAAAAAACTTTATACCATACTTTATGTTTTGTCCGTGGCCTAAGTGGACTTTTTGGGACGTTAGATTTAACTGTGTAGCCACTTCTTTGCCGCATAAATAAATAGAGGGAATCATTCTTCCCTTGGGCCCAAAAGCGCCGTTCCAACTCTCACTATTGTGCTTCCTTCTTCAACTGCAATTTCAAAATCTCCACTCATACCCATAGACAAGTCAACCAGACTTTTTTGTTTCATTGAGTCCCGTAGTTCTCGCAACAAAGCAAAACATGCTCTCTTTTTTTCTTTATCTTTTGTTTTAGGCCCAACAGTCATAAGACCTTTTACTATTAAATTTCTTTTTTCAATACAAGAAAGCATTTCTTCTAACTGTTCCGGTTGAAACCCATGTTTCTGAGTTTCTCCAGATGTGTTTACTTCTAAAAGAATTGGAACGTTTCTTTCCAACAGCGCGGCTCTTTTATTTATCTTGGAGGCCAACCTAACCGAGTCTACCGAGTCTATCACATCAAAAAGGTCTAAACATTTGTTTACTTTGTTTGACTGAAGGTTTCCAATAAACCTTTTTTCTAAACCCGGGATTAATTCAAGTGCTTTAAATTTTTGAGTGGCTTCTTGAATTTTATTTTCTCCAATGCTTGTTATTCCGGCTTTAAAACATTTTTCAATTGTAGAAAAAGGGTGTGTTTTTGTTACCGCTACAAAACGAACGGGATGATTAAAACCGCTCCGTTTTTGTGCTTGGTCAATTCTAAGTCTAATGTTATCTAACTTGTTGTTAAGACTCATGCCTCCCCGGTGTCGGAGTCGGTGTCATCAATCGACATTTGGTTGTCATCAGGTTCTTCGTCTCCCGTTGCAGCCTCTTCACTGATAACACGGGTAATAGATGAAATACTCGCGCCATCGTCTAACTTAACAAGCTTCACACCTTGAGTTACACGACCGATTGTTCGAATAGCCCCAACCGGTTGTCTCATTAAAACACCAGAGTCTGTAATAATAATAAGGTCGTCTGAATCAACAACTTCCATTATGTTAACCATTTTTCCGGTTTTGTCAGTACAGCGCATGGTCATAACGCCTTTTCCGCCCCTAGTTTGAGTGCGGTACTGGATTACATCTGTACGTTTGCCCATACCTTTTTCTGTGGCAACAAGGATTGTTCCTTCACGACGCACCACAAGCATCCCGACCACGTGATCTTCTTTGGTGCTTAGTTTTATGCCTTTTACCCCCATGGTTTTTCGTCCGCTTGGTCGAATATTGTTTTCAGAAAAACGAATCGATTTACCCTCGTAAGTTCCAAGAAGAATATCGTGTTCGCCGTTTGTGATTCTTGCTTCAATAAGTTTGTCCCCTTCGCGAATATCAATGGCATAAATACCGCCTTTTCGAGGCTTTCCGTAGGCAGATAAAACGGTTTTTTTAACAATGCCTTTTTGTGTTGCCATTACAACATAGTGATCGTCATCAAAGTCCTTTACACTTACAAAAGCTTCTACTTTTTCTCCCGGTTCACATTCAATTAAGTTCACCACAGCGCGCCCCCTGGTTGCCCGTCCACCCTGAGGGATGTCGTAAACTTTTAACCAGTGACATTTGCCTTTATCTGTGAAAAAAAGCATATAGTTGTGTGTGTTGGCAATAAAAAGATGTTGAACAAAATCTTCATCTTTACTCATAGCGCCTTGAACACCCCGACCTCCCCTGCGTTGAGTCCTATATGTGTTTAAGGCTGTTCTTTTTATATACCCTTGATGGGTAATCGTCAAAACAACTTCTTCTTCCGCAATCATATCTTCCATAGAAAAATCGGTAGATACGGGTATAATCTCTGTTTTTCGTTCATCTCCATATTGATCCCGAACATTAATTAATTCAGATTTAATAATTTCCATCCGCTTGTTTTTGTTTTCAAGGATTCCTTTTAGGTTGGAAATAATTTTAATCATTTCTTTGTATTCAGCCACAACTTTACCAACCTCAAGACCTGTGAGCCTTTGGAGTCTCATGTCTAAAATTGCTTGAGATTGAATTTCAGATAAATTGAAACCATTCATAAGACCTTCTTTGGCTTGAAGTGGGTCTTTGCTTCCCCGGATAATCACGATTACCTCATCAATATTATCAAGGGCAATTTTTAACCCTTCAAGAATGTGGGCTCTTGCCTCTGCTTCTTTTAGTTCAAACTCGGTTCGTCGAACAACTACACTGTGGCGGAAATCCACAAAATGATTCAAAATTTCTTTAATTGGCATTATTTTGGGAACACCGTTTACTAAAGCGAGGAGGATAATACCAAAAGTGTCTTGTAGTTGTGTGTGTTTGTATAACAGGTTTAATACAACCTCTGGAACGGCGTCTCTTTTCGTCTCTATCACAACACGTATACCGTCTTTATCTGACTCATCCCTAAGGTCTGATATTCCTACAATTTTTTTATCACGAACCAAGTCAGCAATCTTTTCAACCAAGTTGGCTTTATTGGTTTGGTAGGTAACCTCTGTAATTACAATACTGTTTTTTCCGTTTTTGTTTGTTTCAATATGCGCGCGGGCTCGCATTTTTATTTTTCCCCGACCCGTTTCATAGGCTTGCTTTAAACCGTCAATTCCCATAATTAGCCCCGCAGTTGGGAAGTCTGGGCCTTTTATGTGTTCCATTAATTCGTCAGTGGTTATGTCCTTTTTGTTTATTAATGCAACCAAGCCGTTTATGACTTCTATAAGATTGTGGGGTGGGATTTTTGTAGCCATCCCCACAGCAATGCCCTCAGAGCCATTCACCAATAACGTTGGTACCGCCGATGGTAACACGGTGGGCTCTTTAAGTGTTTCATCAAAATTAAGAGCCCAGTCTACTGTGTCTTTTTCTAAGTCTTTCAACATTTCGCTAGTAAGTTTTGTCATGCGCGATTCAGTGTAACGCATGGCCGCCGCATTGTCCCCATCAATGGAACCAAAGTTTCCTTGGCCGTCTACCAACTCATAACGCATTGAAAAACTTTGAGCCATTCTCACCAGGGCGTCGTAAACAGAACTATCACCGTGAGGATGGTATTTACCCAAGACATCACCCACAATACGGGCTGATTTCTTATATGGCCGGTTCCAACTTGATCCCAGTTCGCTCATACCAAAGAGGATCCTGCGATGAACAGGTTTCAACCCATCCCGAACGTCTGGTAATGCCCGAGATACAATAACGGACATTGAATAATTAAGGTAGCTTTCCCGCATTTCATCTACAATGTCGCGGGGAAGTGTGTTGTCTCTGTTAAAATCAACCATAAGTAATTCCTAAGTTTTTAAACGTCAAGATTGACGACAAATTTTGCGTTTTTTTCAATGAATGTTCGGCGCGCTTCCACGTCATGTCCCATAAGGTTTTGAAATGTTTCCGCTGCTTCTCCAGCGCTTTCAACTGTAACCTGTAAAAGTGTTCGACGTTCTGGATCCATGGTTGTTTCCCAAAGTTGTCCGGGGTTCATTTCTCCCAACCCTTTATACCTTTGGATTCCCACTTTTGTGTTTTTATTGTCCTTCTTCATTCGTTCAACTGTTCTATCTCTTTCGTTATCATCATACGCGTAGGCTTCTTTTTTTCCCTGGGATAGTCGATATAAGGGTGGTAGCGCAAGATAAAGAAACCCGCCATCGATAACTTCTTTCATTTTCCTATAAAAGAAAGTTAGAAGAAGTGTCCTAATGTGAGATCCGTCAACATCCGCATCGGTCATAATAATAATTTTATGATAACGAAGCTTATCAACATCAAAATCACCTACGGATCTTTCTCCATTTTCATCTTCAGACCCACCGAAACCTGCTCCTAGCGCAGTAATCATAGATTGAACTTCGTTGTTAGAAAGAAGTTTATCAATTCGAGCTTTTTCTGAATTAATTACTTTACCGCGAAGCGGTAAAATTGCCTGCGTTCTTCTGTCTCTTCCTTGTTTCGCCGATCCGCCCGCGGAGTCACCCTCCACCAAATATAGTTCGCAAAAAACAGGGTCTCGATTAGAACAATCGGCTAGTTTTCCGGGTAGGGACGAACCACCAAGGGCGCTTTTGCGACGAATGAGTTCACGGGCTTTTCTTGCGGCGCTTCTGCTTCTTGCCGCTAAAAGGGCTTTTTCAATAATTCTTCTACCGATTGATGGATTTTGTTCAAGAAAATCCAAGATGCCCTCATAAACAACTGTGTCCACAATTCCTTTTACGTCACCATTCCCTAGTTTTGTTTTTGTTTGGCCTTCAAATTGCGGTTCCGCTACCTTAATGCTTAAAATAGCCGTTAAACCCTCTCTAAAATCTTCTCCAGATAGTGAGATTTTTTCACTTTTCTTTGCCTTAATTAGGTTGTTTTTTATTGCGTAATTATTCATTGCCCTTGTGAGCGCGGACCTAAAACCAGAAAGGTGTGTTCCTCCTTCAATGGTGTTAATATTATTCACAAAAGTTAAAATGTTGTCGTTATAAGTGTTTCCATATCGCAAAGCAACAGCCACAGGAACTTCGCCATCTTCTTTGTTAACTGTTATAATTTTATTGTGGAGAGGGTGGTTGTTTTCATCTAAATATTTAACAAAATCACTGAGGCCCCCTCGAAAATTAAAGGAATCCGATTCTCCGTTTTCCACCCGCTGGTCTCGCAAAACAATTTCCAGCCCACTATTTAGGTATGCTAGTTCCCGAAGCCGTTCTGCAATAATATTATACTCGAAATCTATTGTGTTAAAAATGGTGCTGTCGGGATAAAAACAGACTTTTGTGCCGGTCTTTTTGGCGGACCCCGTAACTTTGAGTTTATTTTGAGGGTCCCCAATTTTATAGTCTTGTCTATGAATTTTCCCATCCCGCTTGACCTCTACCCACAACCACTCCGAAAGTGCATTAACAACAGAAACACCAACCCCATGAAGACCGCCCGAAACTTTGTACGATCCTTTGTCGAATTTTCCTCCGGCATGGAGAATTGTCATAACAACCTCTACGGCGGGTTTGTTTTCTTCTTTGTGGATATCTACTGGAATTCCGCGACCGTTATCTTCAACGGTAACAGACCCGTCGGAGTTGAAAGTAACAATTACTTTTGTACAATACCCTGCCAAAGCTTCGTCAATTGAGTTGTCTACAACTTCGTAAACAAGGTGGTGAAGGCCGCGCTTACCAACGTCACCGATATACATGGCTGGGCGTTTTCTTACCGCCTCAAGGCCTTCTAATACTTTAATGTTCTCTGCGTTGTAGTTTGTTTTATTTTGTGCTTCGCTCATATAAATTTAATTTCCCTTATTGTATTTTCACCGAGTTTGTGATTCAGTTTTTCAATTATTTCTTGTTTTTTAAAAAGCAATTCTTGGCGCCACGAAGGGTTGTTTGTTTTTATTGTAAGGATCCCGTGTTCTACTTTTTCCGCAATTGTGTTTTCCGCAATTGTGTTTCCTACGGTTTCATTCCAAATGAGAAGGGCTTTGTTTTGGTTTACTCCTTTTTCTATTCCTTCTTTTTTTAAAAACCGGTTTAAAATGCTTTTTAATTGCTGCACGGTCGCTCTAAATAAAAACCGCAGTTGTTCGGATCTTCAAGGTTAATGCCGTGGTTTTTTATATCAACCAAATCTGTGTTTGTAATTATTGTTTGTGTGTTTTTGTTAAGTAGCGCCAAAACGGCGTCGCTTCTTTCAAAATCCAGCTTTGCGAACAGGTCGTCCAAAAGAAGGGTTGGTTTTTTCTTTTTTTCTTCACATATAAACATATATTCTGCAAGTTTAATTAAAATTAAGGCTATTTTATGCTCACCTTGAGACCCAAAACTTCTGAGGTTTTTCCCGTTAAACAGAAAAGTGGAACCGTCTTTGTGAGGCCCCACAGATGTACGCCCGACAATTTTATCTTTTCTCCGCGCCTTTTTAAGTTCTATTAAAAACAAAGCTTTGTTTTTTTTCTTTTCTTCTGTCTCTAATAAAACATCAACACTTTCTTTGTTGTATAGTTTAGATATTTTTTTTAAACACTCTTTAAATTTTTCGTCCATCGTTTCTTTTTCTTTCCAAACACCCGCGCCGTGCTCAGCCAGTTTTTCGTCCCAAACATCAAGGCTTGAGTCTTCTGTTTTATTTTTTAATAAAGCGTTTCTCTGTTTTAAGATTTTTGTATAACTGGATAAGTTCTGAAAAAAACTTATCGATACCACAGAATAAAGTCTATTAAAATATTTTCGGCGGTCACCGTTGGCCCCTTTTGTTGTGTTTTGCTCTTCCGGTGAAAGAAGCACAACCGGGTTTTTTCCTACAAGCTCTACTGTTTTTACTTCCCTGTTGTTAATTTTAATTTTTTTTCGTTTATCTTTTGATTGGCTAAAGCTGATTTTATCTTTTTTGTTTTTGGTTGAAAAAACCCCTTCTACTCGAAAGATTTCTTTATCGTATTTTATTGTGTCTACAGTTCTGTTTGTTTTAAAACTTTTTCCAATCGAAAGCAGGTAAACAGCCTCTAGAACCGAGGTTTTTCCTGCTCCGTTTTCTCCCCATATTACATTAATGCCCGACTTAAACCTCATGTCTGTTTTGTTGTGGTTTCTAAATGAAACCATTTGAATTCTGTCGACCGGCATCACGGTTTCAAACTTTCTTTTCTATAATACCATTTTTCGGCATGTCTTTTTGTCTTTATTTCAAAACCTAATCGTTTAAACGGATTGGCATAAGAAGCATGGTTAGGTTTGAGTTTTCACCTTGCGTACCAGGATAAAAAAGGGCAGCGCTAATTGATGTTTTAAGTTTAATTATAACCGTTTCATTGTCAATATGAGATAAAATGTCTTTTAAATATGATGCGTTATACCCTATAACCAAGTCGTCCCCACTAAACTCTCCATATATTTTTTCTTGCGCTTTAGATGCTTTTTCTGGATCCTCTGTTGTTAATTCAATTTTATTTTTTGTTAATCTTAAAGCTATTTGGTGGGTTGATTTATTCGAAAATATTGAAACTCGTCGCGCGGCCGATAATAAAACGTTTTGATTTACAGAAAGCTCTCTGTCGTTGTCTTTGGGTATAACGCTTTCAAAGTCAGGAAACCTCTCGTCTATAATTCTAGTAAAATAAGTGTCTTCTCCAATTGCTGCTGTCATGTGGTTATCACCCATCCACATTTGAATTGATTCCCCCTCCCCCAACACGCCCGATAACATACTTAAAAATTTTCGCGGCACAATTACGTCACCAGAGAATTCGTCTGCTGAATAATCACTACGAGTGTATCGCACCAATCTATGGCCATCTGTAGCTACCGCTGTTAGTTCTTTTTTCCCAAAGCGAAAAAGAACCCCCGTTAATGCTGGTTTTAGTTCATCTCGGCTTACAGCAAAAGCTGTTTTTGAAATCATATCTTTTAGGGCATCTACAGACACACCTGTCGACTTACGGTTGTCAACCTCTGGAATAGCGGGAAACTCTTCTGAAGGTTTTCCCATTATATTATAAGACCCAACCTCAGTTATTATTTCTATTTTATTATTTTCATCTGCACTCAGAGTTATTCTTGCGTCTTCTGGAAGTTCGTTTGTTATATCTTGTAAAGTTTGAAGTGGGATTGCGATACTTCCCGGTTTTTCAATACTTGTTGGAAGGTTAACAATAATAGTTATTTCAAGATCTGTTGTTCTTAATACAGTGTTGTTTTCTTGAACGTCAAACAAAACGCTACTTAAAATGGGTAATGTAGATCTCGTTGGAGTTGCTTTAGATAGTTTTTGTAAAGCAGATTGAAGTTCTGTTTTCGAAGTAGAGAGTTTCATGTTTTTTTCCTGAAAATTAATACTGACTAAATCAATAAAATGTGTGTCAAAAAAATCTAATGACATTACCAAAAATGTCGTGTTTTAACAAGCGAATTTCCGTCAGAAGAAAGTGTCTTTTAAAATAAAAAATTTTTATTACTATAGAGAATATTTATAATAGTGTGGATAAGGTATATATAATTAGAAAGAAGAAGAAGAAAGGTGAAAAATAAAAGCACTTTTCAATAAAGACTTAATCCAAAACTTCATGTGGATAATAAAAAAAACATTGTGGAAAAACTAAAAGATTTCAACAAAAAACAAATTTCATCTAATTATTTTAATCACATATTTTTGAATGTGGAAAAAAACTGTGGAAACTGTGGAAAGATGTTCAGTTAAGAATGTTTATAAAGAGTTTTTTTCGAGATTCTTTAACCCAACTAGAAAACCAATCCCCCTGTTTTTTGTTTAAAGCAAGCACCTCTATTTTGTTCCAGTGTTTTTGAATGTCGGGTTCACCACCCGCTTTAACAGCTTCCACCCACAATAAATGGTAACCAAATTCAGAGCGAACAGGACCAGCGCACTCGTTTTGGTTTATCCGGTCGAGAACCATTCCAATCTCAGGAACGGGGTATGTTCCCGGGTCAATCCAACCAAGAGCACCACCGTTTTCTTTGGTTTGATCGTCCATAGAGCGAGATTTAATTGTTGAAATAAAAGCGGAAAGTGTCTCTGAAGAATCTTTTAAGGAAACCGCAATATTATAAGCAGCTGTTTCATCGTTGTCTGTTAATGGCGGACTCATTAAAATATGGCGAACCTTTATTTTATCACCGCGAATTTCCTGTGTTTCTATAATGTGATACCCAAATTCTGTTTTAATAGGCATACTTATTTCTCCGGGATTAAGCGTAAAAGCGACAGACTCAAACTCAGTGACAAGGTTTCCGCGACGAACAAAACCCAACGAACCACCACTGTTTTTTGATCCAGGATCTTGAGAATATTCTGAAGCGAGCTTTTCAAAAGTAGATGTTTTATCTAAAATGTTTTGGCGAAGCTCTTTTAAGAGGTTTGTTGTTTTGTTTATTTGTGTTTTGTTTGGTTCTACCTTAATAAGAAGGTGGCGCAACTTAACTGTTGTGGGGAAAAAAGGAAGACTGTCTTTGTATGTTTCAAAAAAAGAACGCACGTCTTTTTTGTTTACGGATATTTTACCAATTAGCTCTCGTTGATATTTTTGAGTAATCATCATATCTTTTATATCATACCAATATTCACGACGGAAGGTACGCAAAGGCTGTCCCAAAGCTTTTTCTGCCGCTTCTTCGCTCCCAGCTTGGGCAACAATGTTGTTGACCTGTTCCTCAAGAGAGCGATCAACCTCTTTATCTTGAACTTCTATAGAATCTAACTCAGCCATTACCAAAACAACCTTGCGGTTTATAGTTGTTTCTGTTATTTCTGCTTTTAGTTTTTGAATTTTATCTAAATCTGTTTGGGGATTGAGACGTCGTTGCATAATAACCATAGACAGGGCTTGGTTTATATCGCTTTTCAAGATAGTTTTGTTTCCAACCATAACAGCGAGGCCATCAATAGCTTGTAGGTGTTTTTTTTCTTTTATAGACAGGGGTTCGTCATTGGAGGTATTTACCTCGCCCAGCTGTGGAACTACAAACGAAAGACTAAATATAAAAAGAAATATGCGCTTAAATTTTTTCATGAAAACCTTTTTATTGGACAGAAAAACAAAAGAAACCGTTGGTTTTTAAGGTTGGTTTATACTCCAAAAACACACCAAGGTTTCGGCGAAATTTCAAAGGATACCCAATGAATTGTTTTTAACCAAAAACACAACTCATTAAATTACGAAGACAATACCCGTGAAAACAATTCTTGGAATTGCATCGCAAGAGAAAAAGATTCACCGGTTGAGCTGGTTTCAATAGAAACAACAAGCGAACCAGATTTTAAGGGTTCAATTTTAAAAACATAGAAAGACTCGTTTAACACCCTTTGAAGCGAAACAAAAAAAGCCAGCGGATCTTTTTCGTTGGGCACAGCATCAAGAACAAAAGAGGTAAACGAAGGGCCAAGGTTACACTTTGAAATGGGATACGGAAAAAGAGAACACTGAATTTGTGTGATTTTAAAAAGCGTTTCTGTTTCTTTTGGAATAGGACCAAATCGGTCGCGGAGCTCAGAGCGAATTTTTTCTAACCCAAAGACAGTTGTTTCGCTGGACAGCTTTTGGTAGAAATACAAACGATCTTGAACTAAAGGCATAAAATCTTTTTCAATTTGCGCAGAGCCCCCGAAAACAATCTTTGCTTTCTCTTTTTTACTATCATCCTCAACGCCCTTCTTTTTTTGAATTTCCTGAGTTAAGATTTTGTTATATAACTCAAAACCCACTTTTGATATTTGTCCGCTTTGTTCATACCCAAACAAATTTCCAGCGCCCCTTATTTCCAAGTCTTTCATTGCAATACTATACCCAGACCCAAGGGCAGAGTGGTGTTCAATCGCTTTTAACCGCTGATAAGCATCAGGAAAAAGTTTTGTTTCTTTTGGAATACATAAAAAACAAAAAGCCCGAATCTCACCTCGACCAACACGTCCTCGGATTTGATATAACTGGGCAAGGCCAAACATCTGCGCATTGTTAATAATAATTGTATTTGCGTTGGGAACGTCCAATCCTGATTCAATTATAGTTGTACACAAAAGGATATCAATCTTTCCATTAAAAAAACTGAGAATGGTTTTTTCCAAATCTCGGCTCGGCATTTGACCGTGCCCAATTGCAACCGACGCATTTGGAAAAAAGGACTGTATTTTTTCAAGATAAAAAGGCAAACCACTAACGTCGTTGTGTAAAAAATAAACCTGTCCGTTGCGGTTTATTTCTTTTTTTATTGAGTCTATCACAAAAGGCCATTCGAACTGTTTTACATAAGTCTGTATTGGGAGTCTTTCGCGGGGCGGTGTTTCAATTTTTGAAGTATCTCTAATTCCAACTAAAGACTGTTGAAGTGTCCTGGGTATTGGGGTTGCTGTAAGAGTAAGGATGTCAACGCGGTTTTTAAACCGGCGAATTTTTTCCTTATGCTTAACGCCAAAACGGTGTTCTTCGTCAATAATTAGTAGGCCGAGATTTTCCGTAGGAACATCTTCCCCAAGAAGGCGGTGTGTTCCAACCAAAACATCGATTTTGTTTTTGTGAAGCTTTTCTATAATTATAGACTGTTCTTTTTTTGTTTTAAACCGTGACAATAATTCTACATTTACACCCAAAGATCCCAACCTGTTTTTGCAGGTAATATAATGTTGATCAGAAAGCACTGTTGTCGGTGAAAGAAAAAAGACCGCTCGCCCAGACACAACTGCTCGCAGGGAGGCGCGAAGCGCAACTTCTGTTTTACCAAACCCCACATCTCCATAAACAAGACGATCCATTGGAGCGGGTTTGTCCATATCTTCGTATATATCGTTTATAGCTGTAAGTTGGTCTTTTGTTTCTTGAAAAGGAAACCCCTCCTCAAGTTTTTGAGTTAATTCGCGATCAACAAGATAACGAAACCCTCGAGGCGTTGAGCGAGCTTTATATAAATTAATAAGATAATCAACAACCTCTGCCGCGCTCTTTTTGGTTATAGCTTTTTGTTTTTCCCAAGCCCCAGACCCAAGGCGGGAGAGCTTTGGTGAGGAACCCCCAAGGCCTATGTATTTATGGACACGATTAAAACGATTCAAAGGGACAAAAACAGAACCTCCGCTGGCATATTCAATTTTAATGTTTTCTTCGTGGTTGTTTTTGTCGCCAATGGTTTCTAAACCACGATAGAGACCAATGCCATAATCTTGGTGTACGAGGGGATCCCCCCAGCGCAATTCTACCAAGGACGATATTTTTTTATGGCGGAGCCCACCTGAAAAAGCTGAAGACTTAGGCGGTTTTAAGTTTTTTTTTCCAGGAACAACAAAACAAGCGACACCGAGAGACGGGGCTTTAAAACCGCCCGACAAAAAACTTTTTATTTCAACCATTTCATCAGATCTGTAAAAACCCCTCGAAGCAGGGTTAAATAAAAAAACATCTGAGGAATTGTTTTCACCCAACGCACTATCCACAATTGTTTGTTTTACCACAGAAGAAGATGTTTCAATTTGAAGTGGCTCCACGTAGATGTTGATTTGTTTTTCACCCCCTAAAAAAGAAAAACCATTTTGAGATATGTATAACACAAAACCACAACAACCAACCAGCGTATCAAAAAGAGTTTCCACAGAGTCTTTTTCGCGTAGAACTGGGGGTAAAAGCTTGAAATTGTCACGGTCCCCCTCAGAAAGTTGTGTCTCGGGATTAAATATTCTTATAGACTCAATTTTATCTCCAAAAAACTCAATACGGATAGGGTGGTTGGCGTAAAGCGGAAAAACATCTAAAATACCACCGCGGGTAGAAAAGGTGTTTGGCGCAGAGGTGTGGTCAACCTGTTCATACCCCCAACGAGAAAGACCTTTAAGAACAAGAGCCCTAACAACGGAGGAACCTTTTGAAAAAACAAAAGAAGATTTGATGTTTTTATCTGGAGATGAAATTCGTTTTTCGGCCGTTTTTGTTGAGGTTATAAACAAACCGGAGGGTAATTCTGTTAACGCATTAAAAGACCGTGTAAACAAAACCTGGTTTTGAGAAACAAACCCAAGAACAGAAGAAGTGTCGTCATAGAGAAGGGGAAAGAGATTAACATCCTCACCTAAAAGTGAAAAACAATCAGCGGAAAGCGCCGTTGCTATATCTTCGTCATCACAAAGAACGCCAATGCGACCACCGGTTTGATCTAAGAGGGCAGAAAGAAGAACAGATTGAGCCGCAAGGTTGTTGATGGAAAGAGAAAAACCAAGCCGACGATTAATTCTTGAGACAATATCAAGAAAAACAGAAGAAGAAGAAACGGTCCTTAAAAAACGTCTATTCAAAAGGTTAAAACCCGAAATTGTTTCACGTGAAACTATTGGGTGGAACTTAAAAACACAGATAAAACAGAAATGTCGGCCGGGGTAACGCCAGAAACGCGCATTGCCTGTCCAAGTGTTTGCGGTTTCACCAGGTGGAGCTTTTCTCGAGCTTCATTGGAAAGGCTTTTTATGCCAAGATAGTTAAACTGGGCAGGGATGGCCCGCGTTTCTTGTTTTTTCATTTTTTTTATATGATCATCTTGGCGTTTTATATATCCTTTATATTTAACAAGCGCCTCAGCTTCAACAAAGCTTTCAAACAAGAACGGTGAGAGCTTATAATTTTCTTTTATTTTACAAAAAAGACTCTTTGGTAGGTCTTGTATACCCACAGAGGGCCTTTTTAATACTTGTTTTGCCGGCCCAGCCCGATCCAACGGGGACTCCCCCAGGCGTTGCAACGTTTGGTTTATTTCTAACGGTGAGATAGAAATATGAAGCGCATCCGATATTTCCCCCAAGAGGCTTAGTGCCTTTTTTACGTTTTCAATTGAAGGGGGCGGTAAAAGAGAAAATCTCTCCGATTTTTTGAGAAGTCTAGAATGTGCGTTTGAAAACCGCAATAGAATTCTATATTCAGCTCTAGAGGTAAACATACGGTAAGGTTCTAGTGTGTCTTTTGTAATAAGATCATCAATAAGAACACCGATATATGCCTCATTTCGGGAGAGCGTCAAAGGGGGGTTGTTATCTATATGTTGCACCGCATTGATTCCCGCAATCAAACCTTGAGCTGCGGCCTCTTCGTATCCGGAAGTACCGTTGATTTGCCCGGAAAAGAAAAGGCCAGAAATCTCTTTTGTTTCTAGGTTGGCTTTTAGCTGTGCAGGAGAGAAAAAATCATATTCAATGGCATACCCTGGACGAAAAAAACGAACAGACTCCAAACCGGAGACTGTGCGTAAAGCGCTTAACTGAACATGTTCTGGAAGGCTTGTTGAGAAGCCGTTTAAATATATTTGATCAGACCCCAACCATTCGGGTTCAAGAAAAAGAGCGTGGGAATCGTGGTGTGAAAACCGGTGGATTTTGTCTTCAATTGAGGGACAATATCTAGGCCCAACGCCACTGACGTCTCCAGAAAACATTGGGCTTTGGTGTAGATTTTCTGCTATAATGTTTTTACAAAGCGCCCCAGTTCTGACCGTGTGACAAGGAATATTAGGCGGAGAAAAAGAGGTTGTCTGATAAGAAAACGGCGTTGGGGTTTTGTCCCCCAAAGCTAACGAAGTTTTCGACCAGTCAATTGAGCTTTTATCGAGCCTCGGAGGTGTCCCTGTTTTTAACCTACCCGCTAGAAAACCCCTTAAGGAAAGAGCCTCTGTAATCCCCTCTGCGCCACTTTCGCCCATTCGCCCTGCTCGAATCTTTTTTTGACCAATATGAATAAGCCCATTTAAAAAAGTTCCACAGGTTAGCAACACGGCCAAAGAAAGGATTTTTTGACCGCCACGCAACACGACGCCCGTCGCGCGGTAATTTGTTATAAGGACATCAATCGCCTCCCCCTCAACAATAGTAATATGCGAATGATTTAAAACTAAACTAGAAACGGTTTTTTCGTAACGCCGCTTGTCAACCTGGGCTCGGGGAGACCAAACAGATTTGCCTTTTGATTTATTCAATATTTTGAACTGAATCCCGCTTTGGTCTGTTATTTTTCCCATAAGGCCACCAAGCACGTCGATTTCTCGGACAATCTGTCCTTTTGCCAGCCCACCGATTGCGGGGTTACAAGACATTCGACCAATTGCGCCAAGGTCTAAAGAAACAAGAGCAACGCGTTTTTGTTTGTTGGCCGCAATAACTGCGGCTTCTATACCAGCATGGCCACCGCCGACAACAATAAGGTCAAACTGTTTTGAAAAGTGTTTCACGTGAAACTATTTTCCAACACAGAGGGTACTAAAAACATGGTTTAAAATATCTTCCGAGGATGTTTTCCCCAATATAGTATCGATTGAATCAAGGGAGGCGCGAACCTCAAAAGACAAAAGCTCCAAATCGACAGTGTTGTGTTTTGATAAAGCGAGAGCTTTTTTAATAGAAGAAGAGCATCTTTTTATGGCGCGGTGTTGTCGAGAGGTGGACAAGTACATTTCTTCAGTAGAAATCTTGTTTATACCTAAGGCAACAGAAATTTCTTTTTTCAGCAAAGCCACCCCGCTATTGTTTTTTGCAGAAATATGTATAACGCCATCGTCGGTTTTTGTGCGGTTTGTGTCTGATTTATTAACAACTTTCAACACGGGGGTTTTATTGTGAGACAAATGTTTAGAATGAGGCTTGTCGGTAAGGGAAAGAATAAGATCTGCGTTGTTAATTTGATCTTTTGCTCTAGCCACACCCATTTTTTCTATTATATCATCAGATTCCCGGATACCGGCAGTGTCTATAAAAAGGACTGGTGCTCCCCCCATTAAAAGTTCCACCTCAACCGTATCTCTTGTTGTTCCTGGAATGTCGCTAACAATCGCACGGCTGGATCCAGCAAAAAGGTTTAAGAGCGTAGATTTCCCCACGTTTGTTTTACCAACAATAACAACAGAAGCGCCACGATTTAAAAGACGACCAAGATAAAAATTGTTTTTAAAACGATCTATTACCACCAAAATAGAAGTGAGCTCCTTGAAGGCGGACCTGTTCTCACCAGGAACGCTATCCTCTTCAGAAATATCCATTTGATATTCAAACCGAGACAGTAAAGAAATTAGTCGGTCCCTAATTTCATGTATAATAACTGAAAGAGACCCCTTAAGAATCTTTTGTTGGCAGCGGGCGCTTTCAGCAGATTTAGAGTGAATTAAAGACGCGACGGCCTCGACCTGGAGTAAGTCCATTTTACCATTAAGAAAAGCTCTTTTTGTGAATTCACCAGCATTCGCAGGGCGCGCCCCAAGAGAACAAAAGGCATTAACCACATCTTCAACAACAGCAGGGTTTCCGTGGGTAGAAATCTCAACGAGGTCCTCTCCGGTGTATGATTTGGGCCCAAAAAACGCCGTAAATAAACAACGGTCTATTTGAGAGCCAGACCCATCTTTTAAAGAAGAGAGTGTGGCTTCGCGGTCGTTAAGCTGTTTTTTACCAGAAAGCGCGGATAGATAATTAAAGGAATTGGGACCGCTTATGCGTATAACAGCTATGCCACTATAACCAAAGGGAGTTGCGGGCGCAACAATCGTGTCACCCGTTGTCATTTTTTCTTTAGTTTACTTGGCGGGGGAGAGGTTATGGCTGGCGCTGGAGTAAGATATTTTTGTTGAACAATTGATAAAATATTGAAAACAGAATAATAAAGATTTAATCCAGACGGAAAAGAATAAAAAATAAACAGGAAAAAAACATTCATAAAATACATCATGACTTTTTGCTGGGTACCACCACCAGAGGGGGCCATAAATTTTTGCTGTAAAAACATTGTAATACCCATTAAAAAGGGCAAAACGTTTAAAGGATATCCCGCAATTGTTGTCAGGGTGTCGGGCGTGCTAAGATCGGTGATCCAGCCAAAAAACGGCGCACCGCGAAACTCAATGGTAGAACGAAAAACAGAGAAAAAGGTAATAAGGATGGGCATTTGAAGCAACATAGGCAAACAACCACCCATAGGGTTTACACCACGTTCTTTGAACAGCTCCATTTGGGCTTTGCTTAGCTTTTGCTGATCATTTTTATATTTTTCCTTAAGCTTTTGAATCTCGGGCTGAACCTCCTGCATCTTACGAGTAGATTGAAAACTTTTTTTAGTCAACGGGTTCAATAGTATTTTTACAAGAATAGCAAAGATAATTACAACAATGCCATAGTTTGGTATGGCGCTATGCATTTTGGTAAGAGACCAAGTAACGAGCCGCCCAAGGGGACGAATAATAGTCCAACCAAGATCCATGGTTTTTTCTAAATCAACACCAAGATTTCGAATTCGGCTATATTCCAAGGGCCCCATATATAGGTGAAAACCACCGCGGGCAGAAGTGCTTTGTCTTAAATGCGTTGAAAAGATTGGTCGGTTTTCATCCATTGTTCCTACGACAGAAGCACCAACTCCGGGGTCGTCTGGTATAATTGCGGAAATAAAATATTTGGTTTTAACGGCGGTCCAGTTTGTTTTACCCGTTTGTTTTTCTTGAGTGGTAAGGCCTTCTTTTGCTGTTGGCTCAAGCAACTCGTCTCCCAAATAAGCGTATCCCTTAAAATGGGTGAAATCGTCTTTGATGTTTTTTTCTGATGGAGCCAACCCACCGCTCCACGATAAAGTGTATTGTCCCCTGGAAATAAATTTTTCAGGCTGTTCAAAGGAGACATCAACACCAATTTTATAGGTGTTTGGATAAAAGGTAAAGATTTTTTTAATTAAATAACCATCAAACACGGTACTAAAAAGGACAGACCGCTGTTTACCTGTGACTGAAATAGACTTCGAAGATTCTGCCAAATCCCAATTTTTATTTAACAAAACATTGTCACCATCCAAGGAAATAAAACCAAGAATAAGATTTTCTTTGTTGAATGTGTCTATAGTGTTAACAGATGTTGAATCAAAACGACCATAGTTATTTAAAACAAAAGAAGAGAAGGAACCTCCACCAGCACTACTTAGAGTTGCTGTGAATAGTCCATTATTTATAACGATGGATTTTTCATCATTATCTGGTGTTCTTCTTTTAATGGGACCCAAACTGGTGGACTCGCCATTTTTAAGCTGCTCCGACGTCGAAGGAGAACCAACCTGAGAGACCGAATCTTGTGGAACGGCCTCGGGTTGTGGCGCCACAAAGTTCATATACCAGGGGGTTAAAATTAAAACAATAGCAATTAAGCTAAAGGCGAGAAGGGTTTTTCTGTCCATATTATTTAGGAACAGGGTCTATGCCGCCACCGGAAAAAGGGTGACAGCGAAGAATCCGTTTGGTTGTTAAAAAAACTGCTTTTAGAAAAGGTAAAGACCTAAAAGCGCCAATTCCATATTGAGAACAAGTTGGGCGAAACCGGCAATTGTTGCCCAGAAACGGCGATAGCGTTATCTGGTATAACTTAATTGCTCCGATAAATATGGAATTGAGACTTTTGTTAATAATGCCCATAAATAAGGCGAGAGACTTAAGCAGAAAGAGACTTTCTTCCTTTTCTTCTTCTGCGAGCGAGCACTTTTTTCCCACCCACCGATGACATCCGCGAACGGAAGCCATGTTTGTTTTTTCTTTTTCTTTTGCTTGGTTGATATGTACGCTTCATTATTACTCCAAAATTAGCCGGGGAAAATACCCAAACTCTTAAAAAAGACCAAAGGAAATGGTTAAAAAATATTGGACGAAGAAATAACTACAAAACAAGCAAAAAGACAATTGTTGTACAATAGAAAAGGGGCATAAATTGGGATTAATATGATTGTGGAAAACATGTGGAAAACTTATATATGAACCATTTAGATCTTTGGGAAAAGGCGAAAAAATCCCTTCGAAAAACCCAGCCTGCACACGCCTATTCAACTTGGTTTGATCCAATCGCCTCTATAGGGTTTAACAACGATGAGCTTATTTTGGAAGTTCCAAACCAGTTCTTTTTTGAATGGATACAGTCTCATTATAAAAGCGTTATTCAAAAGGAAACTGCTGATTTCTATCCGGCCCCGCTTACTATTAAATACACAGTTTCACCAGAAGGATCGATTAAAAACAATATAGAGGGAAACCTAAAGTCTTCCGTAAAGGAGGTTGCCCCCCACATTAAAAAGGCTAATTTAAATGAAAAATATAATTTTGCTTCATTTATAGAGGGCGGACACAACCAATTTGCAAAAGCAGCAGCGTTAAGCGTTGCAGAAACGCCAGGAAAGCAAGCATTTAACCCCCTAGTTATTTATGGTGGTGTTGGCATGGGGAAAACCCACCTTTTACACGCAATTGGCAATAAGGTTTTTAATGAAAGACAAAAGAAAAGAGTCGTTTGTGCCTCCAGTGAAAAATTCACTTTAGAATTTATTTCATCAATTCAAAAAAACAGAACGGCTGAATTTTCTAAATCATATAGAAATGCAGACATATTATTAATTGATGATATTCAATTTTTTCAAGGAAAAGAGCAAACCCAAGAGCAATTTTTTCATACCTTTAATGAATTGTTTCAAGCTGGGAAACAAATTGTAATGACAGCAGATAGATATCCCGGTGAAATGGTTGGTTTACAAGACAGGCTGTTATCCCGGTTTAAATCTGGCCTTGCAGTGGATATCCAACCCCCGGACTTTGAAACAAGGGTGGCTATTGTAATGGAAAAAGCAGAGCAAAATGGTCTAAAGCTTCCATATGATATAATTGAACTGATAGGAACCCACATCAAATCAAACGTAAGAGACCTTGAAAGCACAATTATTCGACTGTTGGCCCACTCTTCCTTGTCAAACAAAGAAATTGATTATGACCTAGCCAAAAAAGTTGTTAAAGAAAGATTGGGATCAAAGGTTGTTTCAGATTTAACAGTTGAAGAGATTGTTCGGCGAGTATCAGAAACAACCCACATAAAAGAAAGAGACATTGTTGGGGCGAGCAGGAAAATGGAAATTGCAGAGGCCAGACAGATATCCATTTACTTGTGTCGAGAAATTTTGGGAACCCCGCTTGTTAGTATTGGCATGCATTTTGGAGGAAGAGACCACTCTACTGTTTTACACGCCTGTAGGGTTATGGGGAATAAGACAAAAAAAGACCAACGGCTCGGCGCATTAGTGGGGGAATTAAAAAACGAATTATCCTTTGCGATAAATTAAAAACCCCCTACTCTTCTTCGTCTTGATAATCTTGGTAATATTCCTCATAATAGTCTGCATAATCATTCGGAGAATAGCCCTCACCCCCATCACCAAGATCCGAATCGTCTAACCCTTCTTCGGTCGGACCACCCACCTCTTCTGGCGCGGAATTTATTTCGGGAACCAAAAGGGATGCAGAATCAGAGCCTTCGGGTGTAGACAAAACAGGCGTATTGTTTTTAAATAAAACACCGAGAAGGACAGAAAAAAAAAGCAAAACAGCCGATCCCACCCCCCCCTCTATATTAAAAACGAAACCACCAAACATGTTTCTTTCCCAACCATAGTTTAAAAAAACAGCAAAAGAAAGCAGAACGCCGAATAAAATTATTATATTACCCGTGACGCTTGGCATTTGGGTTTCCATGACTGCCGTGTAGAGGAACCAGACCAAAACACCAGAAATAGACAGAAAGATGCCTAATAAATAATTTTCTGTGAAGATTGAAAAAAAGAAAGCAACAACTGCCGTTGCCGGAACGAGCAGACCAATCCCGGCCTTAATGTTATTATTCATAATTGAATACCGCGTTAATAGTAAGAAGAATCTCAGATTTATCCTCAGAAAATTGCCTAGGAAAGGGCTGAAAAGCAAGGATTTATACCCATACCATCCTATAAATTATCTGCAGTAATTTCGCACGTTTTAAATCAATTATTATGAACAAAACAGATAAAATGATAAATGTCGGCGTGATAGGCGTAGGTCATCTTGGTCAACACCACACCAAACACTATTCACACCTAAAAGATGTTAATCTTGTCGGCGTTTTTGATGTGGATCAAAAACGATGTAAAGAAATCGCGAACAAATTTAATACTAAACCTTTTGAATCGTTAAAGTCACTGCTTAAAAAGACGGACGCACTATCAATTGTAACCCCCACCTCACACCATAAAAACGTCGCCGAAGATTGTATTAAAAATGGTAAACATGTTTTTATAGAAAAACCCATTACCGAAACAGTTAAAGAAGCCGATTGGCTTCTCGAGTTATCAGAAAAGAATAAGACCCTTATTCAAGTTGGGCACATTGAGCGGCTAAACCCGGCTTTGATACCTCTATCTGAATTTGATATAAACCCAAAATTCATAGAGGTTCAGCGGTTGGCCCCCTATATGAGCCGGGGAACAGACGTTCCCGTAGTTCTTGATTTAATGATACATGATATTGACTTGGTACTCGCCTTCGTAAAATCACCAGTAAAACACATCCACGCCAGCGGTGTTTCTATTATGACTGATTCAGTAGATATGGCAAACGCTAGGATTCGGTTTGAAAACGGCACGGTTGCTAGTATTACTTCCAGCCGGGTTGCAAAGGATCGCGTAAGAAAAATTAAAGTATTTCAACAGGACTTATATATTACAATCGATTTTTTGATTGGATTAACAGAGGTTTATAGGGTGATGGACGCCAACGAATCGGACCCAGCGGCAATAATGTCTGCACCAATTGAATCCGACGGCAAACACCGACAAATATTTTATGAAAAACCCACAATTAAAAAACACGACGCCCTTAAAATGGAATTACAGAATTTTATTGAATCTGTAAAAGGAAAAGCGACGCCAATTGTAAGCGGTCGAGACGGGCGAAACGCTTTGGATGTTGCAATACAAATTCATGATAAAATACTTGAGGATTTACATTAATGGATATTAGAAACTTTTTCTTTAAATACAGAAGCTATACGCCAATTCCAATCGGTGTTATGATCGTTTATTTTGCAAGACCGGAGAACGCCTTTTTACCTTTCGGTCTTTCCTTGTTATTGATTGGAGAATTTATTCGAATCTGGGCTGTATCCTATGCAGGCGGAGAAACAAGGACAAGGAACGTTGGCGCGCCGGCACTCTGCTCGTCGGGTCCATATGCTTTTGTAAGAAACCCGCTTTATGTGGGGAATATGTTCATGTATGTGGGCATTGTTATGATGGCTGGCGCTGCAAATGTTTGGCTAATGGCAGCAACAACTTTTTCATTTTTTCTGATTCAATATTCACTCATAATTTCTCTTGAGGAAGAAACCTTGGATAAATTATTCGGCCCCGAATATCTTGATTTTAAAGCCAATGTTCCGGCAATCTTTCCACGGCTGTCACCGTGGAACAGTCCAGATACCCGAAAGCGCTCTGGAATAATGAAGACCATAAAAACCGAAAAACGGACACTACAAAACGTTTCTTTTATTCTGATTTTAATTTCCCTCAGGATTCAATTCTTTTCATAAGACTGGCGGGTTCAGGTTCATGAATCAAAACGAGGGTTAATTTGAGTCAAACCACATTTTTTATTGTTGCCGGTGAAGCCTCCGGTGATTTACACGGAGCCAACCTGATACGCGCCATCAAAAAAGTAGAGCCTTCTTCCCACTTTGTTGGTCACGGAGGAGACGGGATGGTGGCCGAAGGTCTCGATAAAATGTATCATTCAGATCAATTGGCAATTATGGGATTTTCAGAAGTGATTAAGCACCTACCCTTTATGCTGAATGTAATGGGAGAGTCCCTTGGAAGATTAAGAGAGTTGCGCCCAGACAGGATTATTTTAATTGACTACCCCGGTTTCAATCTGCGTTTAGCAAAAAATTGCCAGGGGCTGAACATTCCTATAACATATTTTATTTTACCTCAACTGTGGGCCTGGAAAGAAAACAGAATAAAGTCTTTTCATAAATATATAGACCAGTCTTTGTGTATTTTTCCTTTTGAACAGGATTGGTTTGAATCTCGCGGAGTTGCTACAAATTATGTTGGGCATCCATTTTCAGAAATTGAACAGCCAAAAGCAGGTAAGGCACAATTTTTAAACAAGCACAACTTAAAAGAATCGGATAAAATTCTTACTCTTTTACCCGGAAGCCGTCAACAAGAAATAGATCGCCATTGGCCAGTCTTTGTTGAAACGGTCGCGGCCTTACGCCGTGACATGCCAGAGCTTAAAGTAATTGTTGGGAAAGCCGGCGGTGTAACAATTCCCGAATCAAAACTGGAGATGTTGGTCGAAAAAGAGGAGACACGAGCCGCCATAGCCTTTGGAACAGTAGCTTTAACAGCTTCTGGCACAGCAACGTTAGAATGTGCTGTTTTAGACACCCCAGAGGTTGTGTGTTATAAACTGTCTTCTTTATCCGGACTAATTGCCAAAAGACTAAACAAATCACCCTTCATTGCGATGGTTAATCTTATTGCTGGAAGAGAAATTGTACCGGAATTTTTACAAAAAAACGTAACCGTTAATAATTTAGTGGGTGCTATAAAACCATTATTAGAACATTCACACAAGAGAAGAGCGATGTTAAACGGATTCGAAGAAGTACGTCGCTTGTTAGGATTACCGGGCGTGTATTCTCGGGCTGCAGATTTTATTTTAAAAAGAACAAACAGTGGCTAATCCCGAAAACGAAAAAAGGCTAAAAAACCGGTTTCTTGTTTGGTTTGGAGAGCGAGTTGGCCCATCCATTTTGCGGTTTTTTTATTATACCAACAAATGGGAAGTTGAGGGTGAACATTATTATGAAGCAGCAATTAACAGTGGAAAGCCCGTTATAATTGCTTCATGGCACAATACCCTTTTAACCGTTTTTATGAATCTGGCCAAGCACCAATTTTATGGTATGGCTGGAAACCATTACCCAGACGCTGAAATTGTAGCTCGAATTGGTACAAGGATGGGCTGGAAACTAATCCGGGGTTCTTCCACCGATGGTGGCAGAAAGGCATATGATGATATGTTGTTAGCATTAAAAACACCCGGACATGTTGTCGCCATTACCCCAGATGGCCCCCAGGGCCCCGCAAAGGTTCCAAAAGCCGGCGCAATTCGCGCTGCCCAGAAAACGGGCGCCGTCGTAATTCCCGCTGCCGGACAATCCACCAAGCATTGGGCCTTTAAAAACTGGGACACCTTTTATTTAAACAAACCGTTTGGACGAACCGTACAACTTTATGGTGAACCAATGATTTTTAATAAATCTGATAAATTTGAAGACTGTGCTAAAAGACTAACCGAAGCTTTAAACAAACTGGAAAAAGAGGCTCACTGGCGTGTCGGCGTGGAAGCAACCGATTGAACTAAAATACCGGTACTCCCTGTTTCCGTTGGCAATGTTGTATTGGGGCATCTTGTTCTGGCGAAACTTTTTTTATAACAGGGGCTTTTTTGTGTCAAGGAAACTACCAGCCAAAGTGATAAGTGTTGGCAACATTACCACCGGCGGGACAGGGAAAACACCAACCGTCATCTATTTGGCTAAACTCCTTTCTAAAAAAGGGAAATCCGTTGCTGTTTTAAGTCGTGGATACGGACGGAAAACAGCAGGGACACAAATGGTAACGGACGGAAAATCACAGGCCAAAGATTGGGAAAACTTTGGTGATGAACCGTCTCTTATGGCGCAAATCCTAAAAAACATTCCGATTGTTGTTGATGAAAACCGCCACCGGGGAGGTATGTTTTTGGTGGATAGGTTTAAACCAGATGTAATTATCATGGACGACGCCTTCCAGCACCGGGCCATAGAGCGGGATATTGATATTGTACTCATTAATAGCCAAGATACCCGATCAACCCACAAGCTTTTACCTTATGGGTTTTTGCGTGAACCATGGATCCATTTACGCCGTGCCCACATATTAATTCTAACAAAATCAAATCTTAAAAAACCGGCACCGTTTTTGAGATACTTAGTGAGGGCATCAAAACTTCCTAAAATCAGGAGCACCCTGGAAAGTGGAAATCTTACTTCACACAAAGGTGAGGAGAAAAACTTTTCCGGCGGTACAAGGGTTCTTGCTCTTTCTGCGGTTGGTGATCATGAAGGGTTTCTTCGAACATTAAAAATGGCAGGGTTAAAAATTGTTGGAGAATTGGCTTTTATAGACCATCATGATTATAGCCAATCGGATATTGAAGAAGTAAAAAGGAAACAACAAAAACTAAAGGCCGACATTGTTGTAACAACCGAAAAAGACATGGTGAAGCTGACCCAATTAAAACTATCTGGTCTTGACCTATATAGTATTGGGGCAGAATTCAAACTCAGCCCAAAGGCAGAAAAAAAACTATTAGATATAATTGGCTTTTAAGACTTATTAAATCTGAGACATACCCCAGGCAAACATTACACCCACAAAGGAAAGCAGTAACGGCCACCCGGTGTTAATCATTTGACGCGCACTGGGGTCTTCAAATACATGGATTTGAAATTCATGGGATGTAACGGCACCACGCTCATCCATGGCGATTAAAATTATATCATTGGGCCCTCGTTGATTGGGCCGAGGTTTCCAATTTAAAACGCCAGTCTTTCGATTAAAAGTGGAATATTTTGGCAGCTTCACCGCTTTGTAAGCGACCTTGTCTTTGTTTAAATCTTCCGCCACGACCCGATATTTGTATTGATGTCCGGTAAGGGCAACGGGCCGCGGCGTAGATATAATGTTTGGATTTATATTGACAAAAACCTTTCCATTCTGCGAATCGTTTTGATATCCATCCGAAACTTGGACAGTAAACTGATTCTCATTTATTTGTCCAGACTTTGGTACCCAGACCACCTTCCCCCCTTTACTCATTTGCATACCCTGGGGTGCTTTGATTAAAGTAAACAATAAATTGGCATCTTCATTTTTATCATCTATTTGAAGCTGATATTTAAAAACCTCACCAACCATTGCTGAAACGGGCGGGTTAGAAACGATAACAGGCGGATGATTTACATAAACCTGGAATGACTGTTCATCTTTTGTATATCCATCTGAAACAAGGTATGAAACTTGTTGTTTATCTACTTGATCTGGTGTGGGCGTCCATGATATTGTTCCGGTATATTCGTCAACCTCCATCCCATCGGGGAACTCGAGAAGGGTATATTTCACGGGGCTCAATTTTCTAGCCATAACCTTCGGGGGGCGCCCCCGGTTTCCTTGGAAGAATTCCCAAAGAATATCTTTTATTGCAATGGTCCGGTCGTCCACGGATTCAACAATAATGTTTAATCGGTCACCTTCCCAAAAAACCGAATGAACATACTTTTTTAAATTTAAACGGGAAACCTCCAATGAAAGGGTGTCCGTTTCTTCAAATTCGGTTAAATAAACGGTTTCGGCGTTTTGCCAATCCATTAAATATCGGTCAATATTTTCAATATAAACATCATCACTGATTTGGATTGAATAAATGCGATAATTTTCTGTGAACTCAAGGGGAACCACCTGATTGTAGGGTAGTAAAGCGCCACGGTTCATGTCCGATGTCATTATTTGGTATTGGTAGGATTGGCCAACCTCGCCTTGCATTGGTGGGATTGAAACAATATTTATTGGGGCATTAACATAAAAATCAGCTTCGATCAATCGGGTGACGCGGCCATCACCAACCTCAATCATCAAGTGCGAGAAATCAACATTGGTTTGGGTGGGTTCCCAATGAATCATACCGCCAAAGGGATCCATGCGCATACCTTCAGGCATTTCGTGGGCGGTGAAAACTAGATCGTCTTTTATGTTCGGGTCTGAAATGTCCAATTGAAAACGGTATTCCTCACCAAGATTAATAACATTCATACTCAAGGGTGCCACCTCAACAACGGGAGGATGATTTACATATACAGCAACCGTTTGAGAATCAATAGCAATGCCATGGTTAACCCGAACGGTAAAACGTTGTGTGTCAATTTGAGTAACCAAAGGTGTCCACGTTATAACGCCGGATTTGTTAATTGACATACCTTCGGGCATTGCAGTAAGACCAAAAGCGAGGATATGCTCCAAGTCGGGGCGCCAAATATCCACTTTATAGCGGTAAGGCTCATCCACGGTAGCGTCCAGTGGCGCTTCAGATAAAATTTTTACACCCGCCCGAGCAAAGAGAGAAAAGTTTTGCGTGGCGCGGTCAAAGCCATCGCTAACCACCACTCTAACATCATAAACATCAATATGTGAAGAATCGGTTTGCCAAAACAATGTGCCATCTTCACCAAGCATCATTCCTTGCGGAGAGGCCTCCAGTTGGTAATTGAGAGACACGTCGGGGTTTCTATCTAAAACAATGGGTTTATATATAAAGGTGTCACCAGCAACAAACTCTGTCCCGAACGGCTCAGTGGCAATGATGGGAGGATCGTTTACATAAATCCAAAGACGCTCATCGTCACCCTCAAGATTGGGAACAACTTTATATGTCAGGAGAGAATCTTCTTTGGCTGTCATTGGTGTTACTTCTTCGCCCAGCTTTCGCTCAACGTGGTAAGCCAACTTGTAAGCGCCTAGCTGCGCCTCGTGGGGCACCCAGCGAATTGAACGGGAATCATAATGAAAAAACATTCCATTGGGTGGTGGCTGTAGCCAACGGAAACTGTAAAATTCTTTCTTTTCCTCTTCGGGAAGTGTGTATGCAAAAGATTGATTAACGGTTAAAACGTGTCTTGGTAAGACGCCCCGAGGAAGTGGTTGGCCCATAGTTTCGAGTGGTTTTGGAATTTGGGGTAAAGAAATTTCATCTTTCGGAATATGTGGAAAAACATCAAGGACGTCTTGACCTTGCGGCTGAGCGCCCGCCACATCAGGCCTTTTTGGTTTGGGGCCGTGGCCAAGTTGAGTCAAAAACAAATCTGTTTCATATCCATTCCATCCGGCAGCAATAACAGATCCGGTATAAATACCCCCCATAATAATTGGAAGCGCTGAAAACACCTGTGATCCCAGTTCGTCCTCATCCTCTAGGGTAAAATATTCTGCCGGGTCAACAAGACCGTCTATACTACCATAGGCCAGCGTTAGGATATTCATGTCACCGGACACTAATAATAGGTCATCATAGGAGTCTTGGTTAAAATCAGAGACCCGCATTTCAGAAAGAGGCCCACCCTCTATGGGCAATTTTTCAACCGATAAATAATCATCTGCCAAAGTTAAGCTAATAATATTGCCGTTATAAAAAGGGAGCAGAACATCAGCCGTACCATCTTTGTCCCAATCTGTTACAGAAATTGCCGTTGGGATTAAGCCGTCTAAGCCAGGGATGGGTGTTTCCTGTCCGTCGCCCATGACCAATTCAGATCCAATATTATAAAAAGGCTGTGTTCGTAGCACATCTCCCTCTGGAGATAAAACAATTATTTCATCATACCCGTCTCTATTCCAATCTACAACAGTAACATAAATAGCGGCAATTCCTGACCGCATCCCATTTGGTTTAACCGTTTGTTTCACCACCCACTCATTGTTGCCATTTAAATCAAGAATAACAATTTCTCGCAATGGGCTACCCAACGACACGACCAATTCCTGGTCCATATCACCATCATAATCCATGAGAACAAAATTATGTGCACGTACAAAATTTCTGCCACCGGAAAGGTTTAGAACGCTGCCAGCCTCTTCACTGAAGCGCTCTCCATCCCAATAATAATAAAAAGCAACAGGCTGAAGGAGCTCATCTTGGTTTGGCTCAGCGAGGTTTGAAACGGTGATTAATTCAGGAATACCATCCCCATCTAAATCTCCCAATTCAACATCGATAAAACTTCCGAGCAACCCATCGGGAGCTTCAAGCTCCCAAGACATTTTTTGGTAACCATCTTCATCAAGTTCATAATAACGAATAACTGAGAGTTTTTTATTTACTGAAACGCCAAGTTCTACAGAAACAAACTCTTGTAGGCCATCGCCATCCAAATCATAGGTGCCTTCCATGTGAGTAATCTTTAACCCCTGTCCAAAAAGATTGGCAAGAACAACAAAGATGACGGCAATAATGAGTTTCAAAGTTTTCATGTACTATCCGCCACTGCTTCAGGAAGAACGATTGAATTAGGATTGATCGGAGCTGGTTCACCGGGCGCAACAGATAAGGTATCGGGGGGCATAGCGATTGAACCCAACGGGGAAACCTCCATTGAATCAGAAGATGCGGCCTCAACACGAATTGAATCGGATTGAATAGGTTCGGTTGATTCAAGAATTTTAGTCGGCAAAGCTATTGTATGAGTGGTGTCAACCGATGTTTTATCTTGTAGCTCAATGGCCGGAGAATAAAAAGTTCGAAAATCTGTGTTTGCTTTCAGAGTATCGGGAATTGAGTCCGCATGAAAAACGAATGTATCCCGGTAAGCTTTCTGTAAAGAGGTAAAAATTCGCAAGGGAAAAAAGGAGGTGTCAAAATCAATTTCCGTCAGAGTTTTGTGGGAACCGTTTTCTTTAATAGTAACTTCTCCGCGTATGGCGTAAGGACGACCACCATAATAAGAAACGGTTATTTCATGATCTTGGTTATTAAGAGGTGAAGACAGAGAAATATTTCCAGATATTTTTTGGTCAGATTTTAAAAGAGTTAACATCCCTGTGCCAGCTGATTCCAAACTTAAACTTGAAGGAAACCCTTCAAAAAAATATTCTGGATATTGGTTGAAAGATGTATTCATCCCCTCAGGGTCAAAGGATTGTGGGATAGTATCCAAGGGGGGGGAAAGGGAGGTGTATAGAATATTGCTGTCCAAATCGTGGATTAACGTTAGAGTTACAACAGAATCGGGTTTTTCCGCCGAAGATTTAAAATTAAAGGCAGATGTTTTGTCCTGTTTAACCGCACTTAGGTCTACGGTAACACCAACAGAGATGACACCATTTATATTAGCACTACTAGCGCCGAAAGGTGTTTCTCCCTCAAAAACAAAGCGGTCTTTTTCATCGATATCTTTTGTTGTAATTGTTGTTCTGTGAAAACGCGAAGGTATTAGAATAAAGGGTTCCGGCGGTTTAATTGTATCACCCACCAAAATGATCATAGAGGAATCGCTACCCATCAATATGGGGTGCATGTGGTGCGTGTCTCCAAAGGCGTCTTCCCCACTCATCAATTCTTCCCTTAGACGCATTTTTAGCGCATAAGAAACATCCACCACACCGACATGGTCCCGGGTTGGAACCCAATTTAATGTATAGCTGTCGGGGTTAAAGCTCATTCCGGGCGGAGGGAGGGACCGCCAGTTAAAACTATAAAAGTCCGATGTAGAGTCTGGCAATAGGTACAGATTCAATGTGTCGCCCAGCATAAGTGTGTCTGAAACGAGGATTAAGAGCGAATCGTTTATCTCTGGTTGTGTATCATCAGCGATGGAATCATACAATCCATTTTCTATCCGGGCTAAAATAGTATTGTTGATCTCAATTTCCCCGGCCGCTGATTTCATTCCAAATAACCCAGATTGACTTAGGCGGCTTTCCGTAAAAGTTAGTCCGTTATCAGTAAGACCGAGAACATAAACTTCGCCCGTAGCAAATGGGATTAACAGCTCATCTTGTCCATCTTTATCTTCATCAAAAGGTTGGATATCCGGACCAAGAACAACGCGCGCGCCGTTTACGACAAGAATATCCGAGGCTATTTCTTTCCCCGGGGTTGACACGGAAAACACAGTCGTTTTAAGAACATTGCCCTCTGGGCTAACGAGAGCAACGAATGTTTCGCCCTCACCAGAAAACAGACCCGTATAAACAGGACCGTATCCATTTTTTACCAGCGGGGCTGACTGGGCAAGACTGTTTGATTTTTCGAGAACCCCATTCTTAATCTGGAGGGTAAAAAGATCGGCTCGTCGGGAGGGGGACAGCATAGAAACAGAAAATAGATTTGAGTATGAAGTTAGGTTTGATGGCCGAATCTTGTCTGTTCCGGGAGCACCATTTCGAATTGATTTTTGATTTGAAGAAAAACCTGAACCGTTCCATTCAAAAACCTTTATCCATTCAGAATTATTCCCGGACTGTATTATAACAACCAACTCTACGCCGCCATCCTGATTTAAATCGCTAAATTTTGCATCTATAATAATTCCACCACTGTCTGGCGTAAAGGTCCAGAGGGTTTCATGGGCCCCATTACTGTCCAATTCTACATATTCTAAAGGAGCGACAAGGCCACCAACTTTTAATATTTCACTTTTCCCATTATTGTTAAGATCAAAGGTTCCAAAAATGTACAAGTTCCCGGCAGCCAGCAATCTACAGGCAAAAACAAAGAATCGGGCGGAATACCTAAAAAACAATAGGTTTCCTCCAGACATTTAAAACGGATAAAAGATGGAGCGTTACTATGATAATGTGAATACCCTTACCTACAGGTTCCCTGAAATATAGGTTCTCACCGTCGAATATATCAAGGGAAAGGCCACTTAAATTCGAAAGGAAAATTAACAATTATCTTTCGATATTAGAAACATACGGAATAAATTGAATGCTCATTGTTTGCCCTCTTTTTGAACTTGATGAAAAAAACAATTACAATACTAGCCCTTATGTTTTCTCTGGCAACAGCTCAGGGAGACATTTACCCAACAGAAACAGCCTATGGTGGTGGCATTGGGTTTAGCACAATGTATATGGTGCTGGATTCTGTCCCTGGGGGAAACCTGTTAACGGAGCTTGGCTTGGACGTGAGGGATCTTTCCTCACGGCCATTGGTTTTTCATGGCGGCGAGGGGTTTGCCCAAATGTCTGGCCCTTGGCGATTGGGTGGATACGCGGGAATTGGCGCAGCCCAAGTCAGTAATGTATTTGATATTCATTTATATGCAGACTGGGACAGTATTGCGGGATACAAAGAACCGGCCATTGGGGCAAAAGGTGACACACTGTATCCCTTTTCAGATAATTTATCTGTAAAGGCGCGCTTAAATTTTTTAATGGGCGCCATGACAATCGAATATGTTTTTCCTGTTTATAGAGATTTAGAAGTTATGGCCGGCGCTTTAATGGGCCTCGGCCGCTACACCCTATCTGTTGATCAACACATTGGTACTCCCAAATGGAATGATTTTGGCAAAAGCATGTTTGGATATATTTCCGATAACAGTGTATTTGTTGAGCTGGACACACTCGGAAGAACATACGCTGAGGCGGCGCACACCTTTCGTGCGGAAGGGTTGCGTCCCATCAACGTGAACGGATCTATGACAGAGTTGAGTAGCACATTTTTTAATTTTCAGCCTTATGTTGCAATTAAATGGCAATTTCTTGATCGGATGGGTTTACGAATTAGCGCCGGATATAACAAGGGAACCATTGGTGCCGGAAAGTGGAAACTGAATGGGCACATTCCAATTAATGATTCGCCCAAATCAGCCCTCCAGGGGATAACAATTCGAACTGTCATTTATTTCGGCCTATAGAGACAGATTAATTATATGAATAAAGGAAAAAACTTTTCAAAGTGGACCCTTTTGGCTGGGATAACGGCAGGGCTACTTATTGCATTTCCTTTCACACAGGCAATTTCTTCTACTCAGAAAAACCCCTATTCTATAGTTGAGAAGAAATTCAAAGTGATGACCCAGATTCTGAATTATGTAAATCAACTCTATTACGAAGATATAGATATGGAAATGCTTATGGATGGCGCATTCAAGGGGATAATGGATCAACTGGACCCCCACTCCATATTTATTTCAGCAAAAGACCAGAAAAATATTAACGAAATGTTTCGCGGGGAATTTCAAGGGATTGGTATAGAGTTCGACATCCTAAATAATTACATAACAGTGATTGCGCCGGTTATTGGTGGTCCATCAGAAAAGGCAGGAATTCGGGCTGGCGATTGGATTGTTGAAATTGACGGCGAAAGTGCGAAAGGAATTGAACGGGAAGATGTTTATAAAAAACTCCGCGGCAAAAAAGGCACTCGGGTCAATCTAAAAATTGGACGAATAGGTACGAATCCATTTGATGTAACCATTATTCGAGACGATATACCATTGTATAGTGTTCGCGCTAGCGTTATGTTAGACGATAGAACGGGTTATGTTTGGCTCACAAGGTTTTCTGCAAAATCAGGACCGGAGGTCCGCAAGGCCATGAACAAACTGTTAGGCCAAGGCATGGATAGAATGATTCTTGATTTGAGGAATAATGGTGGCGGGATATTGGACCAGGCTGCGGAAGTTGCCAATATTTTTATCGCCCGCAGGGATACCTTGGTTTACACAAGAGGGAAAAACAAAAAAGCGGAACAAGCCTTTGTTGCATCACCCCAAAAGGGGAATGAAGATTTTTCTGTTATTATATTAATTAACCGCGGCTCCGCTAGTGCTAGTGAAATTGTTGCCGGCGCCATTCAAGATTTAGACCGAGGCTTGGTTGTGGGTGAAACCAGTTTTGGAAAAGGGCTGGTTCAAAGCCAAAGGCCTCTTGTTGACGGATCGGCAATTCGCGTAACCATTGCTCGATATTATACTCCCAGCGGAAGATTGATTCAACGCCCTTTTAATAATGGCAATCTTGAAGATTATTATCGCGAATTATATGAAGAAGACCGCGAAGAAAAACTGGATTCTCTCAAAAAGCTTCGGCCACCATTTTCTACACGAGCAGGCAGAACGGTTTATGGTGGCGGTGGAATTACCCCTGATGTCCATATTCCTTGGGATTTAAAATTAAACGATACCACCAGAGGAATTTTAAGCAACCCAACTCGTCCGATGTTTAATTGGAGTGCTGCTTTTGTAAGGGCCCAAAAAGATTTGCCGGACAACTTTAGAATATTTCAAAGTGAGTGGGAGCTTCCACAAAAAGCCTTGGGAGATTTTTTATCATTTGTAAAAAATGAAAATGTTGATTTTGATTCAAGCGGAATAAATGAAAATGAGGCTTACTTACGTACAATTCTCAAATCAGAAATAGCCGGGGCTATGTGGGGCCGAAATGAACTTTGGGGTATTAGAGTCGCGTCTGACAACCAAGTTATGGATGCCCTAAAACATTTTAACGAAGCTGATGCATTCTTGGCTGATAGCTATTAAATTCTCGCGCTTAACAATTGACTTTCCTTAGAGGTAAGGGATAACTTCAACTACGTATATGACTTAAAAGGAGAAAAGAATGGTTCAATATTTCATTGATGGTGGCACATTTATGTGGCCCATATTGGTATCACTAGTGTTCGGACTTGGGTTTGCTTTAGAACGAGCATATTCGCTTGTTGTTTCATCTATAGATTCCCAGAAGTTTTTTAAAGATGTTTCTGAAACTTTGGATAAAAGCGGTGTTACAGCGGCTGCTGAGCTTTGTAACGAAACGCGGGGACCCGTGGCAGAAATTTTCCATGCCGGTCTTTCAAGGGCTCACCGTGGTTTGGCAGACGTGGAAAAAGCAATCCAAAATGCCGGTTCGCTCGAAATGGCATTTCTTGAAAAAAACATGATATGGCTGAATACCGTAATTACCGTTGCTCCCATGGTCGGGTTTACAGGGACAGTTGTGGGTATGATTGACGCGTTTGATGCAATTAAAGCGGCCAACGATATTTCACCAGCGGTTGTTGCGGGCGGGATTTCAAAGGCGCTTTTGACTACAGCGTTTGGTCTGATTACAGCTATGATCATCCAAATTTTCCAAAACTTTTTTGTTTCAAGAATTGATAAACTAATTTTTGACATGGAAGAAAACTCCTTAAAGCTGGTTGATCAGCTTTATGAAATAGACGCTGCTAAAAAGAGCAAGAAGTAGTTAACCCATGGCGGGAAAACGAAGATTTAAAGGGGGCGAAATCCCTACATCCTCAATGGCAGATATTGCTTTTTTGCTTTTGATATTCTTTTTGGTAACCACAACCATTGATATGGACAAAGGGTTGGGAATGGTGTTGCCGGCAGAAGGTGAAGAAATAGAAATCAGCAAGAAGAATATTTTAAACTGTCTAATCAACTCCACGGGGAATGTATTGCTTGGCGGTGAGGGTGTTGAAATTAGAAACCTGTCAAAAACTGTTCGGCAAAAGTTGGTTGAAAACGACAAACTCGTAATTTCAGTAAAAGCACACAAAGCGGCATCTTATCGAGATTATGTTGCAGTTATTGATCAATTGAAAAGAGCAAACGCGACGCGTATATCGATTGCGGAGTCTAACTGATGAAGGTTAAAAGAAAAACACAAATCGATTCAGAAATTCCAACGGCCTCTATGCCGGACATCATTTTTATGTTGTTAATCTTTTTTATGGTTACAACAGTTTTACGAGAATATTCTGGACTTCCTATTTCGCTTCCGAAAGCCAAGCGGATTGAAAAATTGAAATCAAAACGTCACACATCCCACATTTGGGTTTCTAAAGAAGGATTGATTTCAATTGAAGATAAACTTTATGCTTCTGATGGAGTTAGGCACGTGATGTATGAAAAACGTGTATCCGACCCTCAACTTGTCATTTCGCTTAAAGCAGATGAAAGAGCAAAAATGGGATTGATTAGCGACATCCATACGGAACTGAGAAAAGCTGACGCATTGAAACTAAATTATTCATCAAAAACGGCGGTAGATTAATATGCGCACTGAACAATCAGCTGCCCTAAAGTTTCTTTACCCAATTGTTGTCCGGATAACTAGCTTTGCAGGAATAGCCCTTCTCATCTTTACATTCTTGATTTTCCCCCGGGCGGTTAAACCTTCGATGTTGGATGAAGAAGTTCAAATCATAATTGAGCAGATTGATATACCCCAAACAGAGCAATTCGATCGCCCCCCCCCCCCCCCCCCCCCCCCCCGCAAGACCATCTGTGCCGGTTGAATCTGAAAGCGAAGACGTTGCCGATGATGTAACCTTGGATGAATTTAACTTGGATGAATTCGATGCGTGGGATGCACCGCCCCCGCCTCCCGAAGGTCCCAGGGTAAAATTTATTCCTTATGATGACCCACCCGTACCCCTATCACCCATTCGCCCTAAATATCCTGAAATTGCCCAAGAAGCAGGGATAGAGGGAACTGTTGTGGTCCAGGTTTTTGTTGATGCTAATGGGCGCGTGAAAGAGACTGTGATTCTTAAAGGAATTCCCAGTACCGGTTTGGATGATGCCGCGACAGATGCAATTCGAAAAGTACGCTTTAGACCCGCAAAGCAACGCGAACGTGCTGTGGGCGTGTGGATTTCTATTCCCGTAAATTTTAGGCTAAAAAGCTAGTTAAAGATTAAGCAATTAAAAAAGCCCCCCAATTTTATCTGTCGCTATTAAGCGCTGATAACCGGGGGGCTTTTTC